>Ga0209803_1000814_pt1 | contig 20993 bp, 19 predicted proteins | sample GraSoiAngelo_138_FD_185895 | JGI IMG/M metagenome (GOLD analysis project Ga0209803, IMG submission 185895) | Grasslands soil microbial communities from the Angelo Coastal Reserve, California, USA - 14_0929_09_40cm (SPAdes) (version 2) | ecosystem: Environmental > Terrestrial > Soil > Grasslands ...
TGGACGCAGGGAGCGCGTGTCGCCATGTCCCGAGTCACTCAGCCACATGCAAGGAGACCTCACGATGAAACATCTAGGGACGTCCCGCCTCGGGCGCCTCCTCCTCCTCACGATGCCGCTCCTCCTGGCTGTTGCCGCGCCGGTCCACACGCAGCACCCAGTCACCACGAGCCGCATGTATCCGATTACCGGCGGGCACATCTACACTCCGCCTAACCCCTGTAGTTGCTTCCCCGGCCCGAGCGACGTCGTGACCCTCACCGGCGTGATCCACATGATGACCCAGGTCGAGCCCGGGCCGACCGGCTTGGTCACGATGCACGCCAATCTCCTCGATGTCACGGGGACCGGCGCCACGGGCTGCACCTACCGCGCGGTCGGCGCTGCCAAGCTCACATCCAACTCCCCCCCGGTTCTCCCTTTCACGGGCAGCTACGACCTCATCCCGCCGCCCTCCTGTCCCACATACCCCGATCCAGGTGAATGGCGAAGTAGCCTTCAACCCCGATGGGACACAGGCTGATGTGGGGAGCTTCTTCACCTTCGGCCCCATACCGGAATGAGTTGGAGCGAGGCTGCCCCACCTCACCCAGACGGCGTTCAGGGACGGGCCGAAGAAATTGCGGCGGCGCCGACCCGCGCACGGGTGGGCCGGTCTCCGCCCGTGAACCCGCCCTCGGCCGACCCCGCCAGCATCACACGTATCACCCCGAGCCGTGGAGTCGACGCCCTTGAGATCGCTCACGATCGGAGCGTCCTCAGGCCGGCCCAGGAGTTCGCGCCTTAGATGAGCTCGGAGCTCGCGGCGGAAGGCGTGATCGCCGAGCTTGAAGCCAGGGTCACCGGATCGGCCGGGCCTTCCAGAAGTAATTGTGCACGGAGCCGGCGGTCAGGAGCCGCCGGAAGGTCATCTCCACGCGGTCGCCGATCCGCACCGCGCCGGGATCCACGTCGGTCAGCTCACACTGGAACCGGCCTCCGCCCTCGAAATCGATGACCGCCGCGACGACGGGCGGCGAGAGCGAGTACGCGAGCCGGTCCACCGTGAACGTCGCGATCGTCGCCGGGACGTCGGCGAGCCGCTCGGGCGCCATCCGGTCCACGGCGTGGCACTTCACGCACACGCGCTGCGGCGGCAAGTGCCGCGCGCCGCACGCCTGGCAGCGACTCCCGGTGAACGCGAACTTCCACGCCTCGGCGCGCGCGGCGGGCGGCGCCTCGGGCGGCTGGGGATCGGGCCGTCGCGGCGGCTCGCGACGGAGGAACCCGCGCCAGGTGAGGAAGTTCGTGTAGCTCATCGTGCCGCCGCCCTGGAGCGGGGTGGCCCCGGTCGCGACCGGCCGCCGTGCGGCGACCGCTCCGGTGGTCCGCCAGACGGTGACGTCGCAGCCATCGGCGAGCGAGACGACCGCGACGAGTTGCTCGGGGGCGACCGTGTCCAGCACGCTCGCCAGCAACAGCCCGGCGTGAGCCGTACCGGTGTTGCCGATGACCGAGGCGAGGTCGTCGACGACACTCCCCTTCGTCGCGCCGACGACGCCCGCGAGCCGCCGGGCGGCGCGTGCGTGGGGCCCCGTCAGCACCCAGTGACCGATGGACGGCGCCGTCACGCCCGCCTGCTTGAGCGCGTCGGTCACGGCGCTCTCGCCGAGCGGAACGTAGACGTGCTCACCGAAGCGCTCCTCCCACTGGCGCGAGGCCGGCTCCCCGGGCAGCCGCCAGCGCTCGAGGAACTCGGCCGTGGCGGACCCGGAGGCGACGGGCTCGGCGAGCACCGGTGAGTCGCGGGAGTCGTCGCCGCAGAGGAACGCGACGGCGCCGTCGCCGCCCTCGCGCTCGTCGGCGCTTCCCGGAAGGCCCGTCCGGATGTCGGAGAGGACCGCGAGCGCCGTGCCGCGCGCGTCGAGCGTCGCGCGGAGCGCGCCCGCGCCCGAGCGGACGGCGCCCGCCATGTCGAAGGCGGGCGCCGACGGGGCGAGGTCGAGCGCGGCGTGGATCGCCGTGGCGTTGGTCTTGTCGAGGTACGCGGGCGACGCGGTGGCGAAGTAGAGCACCTCGGGGGCCAGGCGCGGCGCCCGGCGCAGGGCGGCGCGCGCCGCCTCCACGCCGAGCGAGGTCGTGTCCTCGTCGTAGCTCGCGACCGACCGCGTCCCACTCCCGGACGGCGCCCCGAGCGCCGCCGCGAGCGCCTTCCGATCGAGCCGCCAGTACGGGACGTAGACGCCGTAGGTCGCGATGCCACGCATGCGGCGTCGATTCTATCAGGCGTGTCACACCCCCGCATGTATGCTTGAACGATGGCCGGCAGCGAGTGGAGTGGCGCGATCGCGGTCGCCGCGTTCGTCGCCTCCTACGTCGGGCTCGGGCTCGGCCGCGTGCCCCCCTTCCGTGTCGACCGCACGGGCGTCGCGATCATCGGCGCCACGCTGATGGTCGTCTCGGGCGCGCTGCCCTGGCCGGATGCCGTGGCCGCCGTGGACGCGCCGACGCTCGTCCTCCTGTTCGGGATGATGATCGTCACGGGCTACCTGCGCCTGTCGGGGTTCTTCCGCCTCGTGATGATGTGGGCGCTCCGCCGCGCCCGGACGCCACTCGCCCTCCTCGCAGCCGTCGTCGCCGCCTCGGGCGTCCTGTCCGCGTTCTTCGTGAACGACGTCGTGTGCCTCGTCCTGGCGCCGGTCGTGCTCGAGATCACCCGACAGCTCGCGCTGCCCCCCGTGCCGTACCTGCTGGCCCTCGCGACGGCGGCCAACGTCGGGAGCGTCGCGACGCTCACCGGGAACCCGCAGAACATGCTCGTCGGCAGCTTCTCGGAGATCAGCTACCGGAGCTTCCTCGTGCGCGAGGCGCCCGTCGCCGTCCTCGGGCTCGGGTGCGTCTTCCTCGTTGTCTGGCTCGTGTATCGCCGCCAGCTCCCGCAGGCGCCGCTCGCGATCCTCCCGGACGCGCGGATGGCGGTCCACTATCCGCTCATGCTGAAGACGATCGCCGCCGTCTCGGTGATGCTGGTCCTCTTCCTCGCCGGCGTGCCGATCGCGATCGTCGCGATCGCCGGCGCCGGGTCCACGCTCCTCACGCGGCGCGTGAAGCCGGAGAAGGTCTATCGCGAGGTCAACTGGGGGCTGCTCGTCCTCTTCGCGGGCCTGTTCGTCATCACCGCAGGGCTCGAGCGCTCGGGGATCATGGACGTCTTCCTGCACTGGGCGGCGGCGGCGAACCTCGATCGCCCGGCGGTGCTGACCGTCGTCGCCGCGGTGCTCTCGAACCTCGTCTCGAACGTCCCCGCGGTCCTCCTCGTGAAGCCGCTCGTCGCCTCGTTCGCCGAGCCGCGGCGCGCCTGGCTCGTCCTCGCCATGGCCTCGACGCTCGCCGGCAACCTCACGATCCTCGGCTCCGTGGCCAACCTCATCGTCGTCGAGACCGCGCGCGCGGCGCGCGTCGAGATCGGCTTCGTCGAGTACGCGAAGGTGGGCGTGCCGCTCACCCTCGTCACGCTGCTCCTCGGCTGGCTCCTGCTCGCGTTCGCGCGCGTCTAGATCCTCGGAGGGGGCGTCGCCGACACGCTCCGGCCCCGACCGCGATGTGCTTGATCCGCACCGCCCGAGAGTGGTCCAATCCGGCCGTGACCGAGGACACTCTGCTCCTCCTCGCCGGGGCCCTCGCGGTTCCGTATGTGATCACGTCCGTCGGGATCGTGCCCTATGTGGCCGGCCAGAAGGGCCGGAGCGGCCTGGTGTGGATCCTCATTTCGTTGCTCGTGTCTCCCGTGATCGCCCTGCTCGCGCTGGCGGCGATGCCAGTGACGCGGGGAGACGACGACCAGATGGCGCCCTGTCCCTATTGCGCCGAGGACGTCAAGACGGACGCGGTCGTCTGTCCGCACTGCAGGAGCAGCCTGGATCCCAGGGTGCTCGGACGGTTACCCCACGGAAACGGTGACGCCGACGCTCGCCGCGCGCGGGCTCAGCGCGTGCGGTCGAGCCGACGGATCGTGATCGTCCTCGGCTCGTCGCCGAGACCCTCGATCCTGACCTCGATCGTCCGCGCTGGCAAGAGCGGCAGGAGCTTGTCCGCCCACTCGACGACCGTCACGCCGTCTCCCTGCAGGAGCTCGGGGACCCCAAGCTCCAACAGCTCGACGAGGCTCTGGGTGCGGTAGGCGTCGACGTGGTAGATAGGCACGCGGCCCCGGTACTCGTTGATCATGACGAAGGTCGGGCTCGTCGCGCGCGTCGTGGCGCCGAGACCGCGCACGAGCCCCTGGATGAAGCAGGTCTTCCCCGCTCCGAGCTCGCCGACGAGGGCGACGACGGCCCCGGGCGCGAGCGCCGCCGCGAGCCGCTCGCCCGCGGCCTCGGTCTCCTCGGCGCTCGTCGTGCGGAGCTCAGTCGTGACCGCCACCGACCCTCCGGAACGCCTCGGGAAGCGCCCCGATGACGTCGCCCGCGATCAGTGACTCCTCGCCGACGCGCTCGGCGGCGATGTCGCCCGCGAGCCCGTGGAGGTAGACGGCCGCCTGGAGCGCCACGCCCGGGGCCATCCCGCGAGCGAGGAGGGCGCCGAGGATTCCCGTGAGGACGTCGCCCGTCCCGCCGCTCGCCATTCCGGGATTCCCGGTCGGGTTCACGAAGACGCGACCCTCGGGGTCGCCGATCACGCTCCAGGCGCCTTTGAGGACGACGTGCGCGCCGTGGCGGGTGGCGAACTCCCGCACCGTCGTGATCCGGGCGCGCTGGACGTCCGGCACGGAGGCGGCGAGCAAACGCGCCATCTCGCCCGGATGGGGCGTGAGGACGCGGGCCGCCGGCGCCGCACGGAGCGCCTCCAGGTGACCGGCGAGCGCGCTCAGGCCGTCGGCGTCGACCGCCATGGGCTTCGGGAGCTCCTGGACCAGCGCGCGCGCCGCCGCGCGCGTCTCCTCGTCGAGCCCGATCCCCGGCCCGAGCGCGACGGCGTCGCGCGGGGCCGCCAGCTCCGCGACGACCTCACGCGCCTTCAGCGCGAACGTGCGCGCGCCGGTCTCGGGCAAGGGCTCGGTCATCGCCTCCCGCACGAGGCCCGCGACGACGGGCTGCTGGCTCGCCGGCGTGGCGACGGTGACGAGCCCCACGCCGCTGCGCAGCGCGGCGGCGGCGGCGAGCGCCGCGGCGCCGCTCTTGCCGAGCGAGCCGGCGACGACGAGCAGATGGCCGTAGGTGCCCTTGTGGGCGTCCCGGGGTCGCGGCGGGAAGTGGGACGCGACGTCCGCCGCGTCGAGGACGAACGTCGCCACACCGCGCAGGACCTCGCCGGCGGGAATCCCGATGGGCACGACCTCGACGCGCCCGGCCAGCGCGGCGCCGGGCCCGCAGACGAGGCCGCGCTTGAAGCCGCCGAACGTCAGCGTGAGCGTCGCGCGGATGGCGGGCCCCGCCGGCGGGTCACCGTCCGCGGAGACCCCCGAGGGGACGTCGAGCGCGGCGACGGGACGGCCGCTCGCGTTGATCAGCTCGATCAGGCGCGCGACTCGCCCTTCGGGGGCGCCCCTCGAGCCCGTGCCGAGGAGCGCGTCCACGATCACGTCCGCACGCGCGAGGGCCTCCGCCGCGGCGTGCGCGTCCTCCACGAGCCAGGGCCGCACGCCGCTCCGCCGGAGCTCCCTGAGCTTGCCGCCGGCGTCGCCGCCGATCTCACCCTCGGGGAACGCGAGCAGGACGTCGGGCCGCACCCCCGAGCGCTTGAGCCAGCGTGCCACGACGAAGCCGTCGCCGCCGTTACCGCCCTTGCCGCAGACGACGGCCACGCGCGCCCCACGCCGGGTCGCCTTGAGTCGGCCGAGCAGCGCCACGATCCGTGCGGCGGCGCCGCGGCCGGCGTTTTCCATGAGGGTCGCACCGGGGATGCCGAGCTCGGTGATCGCACGGCGATCGAGGCGCCGCATCTCCTCCGCCGTGAACACCCCGTGCACGGCGGCTACCGTCCCGGGTCGTAAGCGGCGGCCTGGACGAGGAAGTCGGCGAGGATCGCCGTGTAGACCTCGCGCCACTCCGCGCGGGCGGCCTTCGGCAGCTCGATGTGCAGCCCACGCCCCGGCGATTTTAAGATACCGCAGTGGTTGGCCCCCGAGGCGGTGTAGTGGAGCGTGTCGGCGGGCTCGATGAGCACGTCGAGCCGTGGGGCCTGCGCCACACCTTGCAGATGCGCGTCGCGGATCAGCTCGAGCAGCGCCCGCAGCCGGAAGGCCAGCTCGCGGTCGACGCCGACCGTCGCGATCTCGATCCGCCCGGCGGCGTCCCGATGGTTGTTGCCGTGGATCTCCGCCAGGAACCGGAGCGGCCCGCGCGCGACCTCGCGGACACGCGCCTCGTACGCGTCGTAGACCTCGCGCGCGCAGTCGGTGGGGACCTCCTCCGCGGGCGGGCGGCCGGGGACGCCCTCCGTGGGGCGATTGACCTGCTCACGCCGGCCGGCGCGCTCGCGAGTGTCCGGCTCGATCGCGAAGCCCTTCGCGATCACGATGCCGAAACCCGTGCGGCGGCCGAGGTCGGCGGCGATATCGGCGGTGCGCACGTCCGAGGTGCCGTGCGGCGCCGCGATCACGAGCCCGCTTCGGCCGGGCTGGGCGCTGATCCCGCCCTGCCCGGTCGCCGGGTCGAAGACGACCGTCTGAGTGGCGCAGCCCCCGAGGATGAGCGGTCCCGTCGCCACGCTAAGAAGTCGCGCGAGCCACGTCGTTCGTCGACTCATCGCCTACGAGCATCGCCTGGGCGAGCGCGTACTCCCCTTCGTGACTGAGCGCCAGGAGCATTCGGCTCCCGCCCCGGGCCAACCCGAGCTCCCGCGAGCGCCCGGAGAGCACGAGGGTGGGCGCCTGGCCTCGCTCGCGCCGCACCTCGAGCTCGCGCCAGCTCACGCCGAGCCGGAGCCCCGTGCCGAGCGCCTTGAGTCCGGCCTCCTTGGCCGCGAAGCGCGCGGCGAAGTGCGGCACCGGATCGCGCCGGGCGCGGCAGTACGCGATCTCCGCCTCGGTGAAGACACGCTGCAGGAACCGGTCCCGCCAGCGGTCGATCACGTCGCGCATGCGCGGGATGTTGACGAGGTCGACGCCGATGCCGTTGATCCGCATGCCGGCTCACTCACCGATCTGGGTCCGGATGAGCCCCGCGAGCTCGTCCGCCATGGCGCTCACGCGCGCGCCGTCGGCCCCCTCGACCATCACGCGCGCCAGCGGCTCCGTGCCCGAGTAGCGAATGAGGATTCGCCCGGCGCCGTTCATCTCGCGCTCGAAGGTCGCGACGCGCTCGGCGAGCCCGGTGAGGGCGTCGATCGGCGGCTTCGCCTTCACGGCGACGTTCCGGAGGACCTGCGGGAACTTGGACAGGCACCGGGCGAGCGAGGCGAGCGTCTCGCCCGTCTCCGCGGCGACGCCGAGCAGGGCGAGCGCCGAGAGAATGCCGTCGCCCGCGGGGGAGTGGTCGAGGAACAGGAGGTGCCCCGACTGCTCGCCGCCGAGGTTCGCGCCGAGGCGCTGCATCTCCTCGGACACGTAGCGGTCCCCCACCTGGGTCTTGACGACGCGGATGCCCGCGGCGTGGAGCGCCTGGTCCAGGCCGAGGTTGGCCATGACGGTCGTGACGATGACGTTCCCCTTGAGCCGACCGCGCGCGGCGAGGTGACGGCCCGCGATGGCGAGCGCGTAGTCCCCGTCCCGGATCGCCCCCGTGTGATCGACGGAGATCAGCCGGTCGCCGTCGCCGTCGAACGCGAAGCCGACCGAGGCGCCCCGGGCGCGCACCGCCCGCTGCAATCGCTCGGGGTGGAGCGCGCCGCCGCCGGCGTTGATGTTCCGGCCGTCGGGGCGGGTGCCGATCGTCAGGACGCGGGCGCCGAGCCGCCGGAAGACGCGCGGCGCCACGCGATACGTCGCGCCGTGGGCGCAGTCGAGCACGACGGTGAGCCCGCGGAGCTGGAGCGGGAAGGCCCGGCAGAGGAAGTCGACGTAGTCCGCCTCCGCGCGCGTGTGGGTGACGAGGCGGCCGATCTCGGCGCCCCGCGCGCGCGGCGCACGGTCGTCGCCCTGGAGGCCCTGCTCGATCTCGTCCTCCCAGGCGTCGGGGAGCTTCGTGCCCTCCGAGGAGAACAGCTTGATGCCGTTGTCCTCGAACGGGTTGTGGGACGCGCTGAGCACGATGCCGCCGTGGGCGCCGAGCTTCTTCGTGAGGAGCGCGATCGCCGGGGTCGGGAGCACGCCGACCGCGTAGCACTCGGCGCCGGCGGAGAGCAGCCCCGCCACGAGCGCGGACTCGAGGAGGGGCCCCGACAGGCGTGTGTCGCGTCCGATGACGAGCCGCACGCGGTCCGTCGCGTGCTCGCTGAGGAGCGTCGCGACGAGCTGACGCCCGACCCGGAACGCGAGGTCGGGAGTGAGCGGGTCCTCGTTGGCGACGCCGCGAATCCCGTCGGTGCCGAACAGGCGTGTCACCGAGCCGCCCCCTCCCGTCGTCGCCCACCCATCGGCTCCTCCGACTTGATTTCGACGGTGACCTGCACCTTGCGCTGGTCCGTCAGGTACACGGACTCGGGCAGCGCGAGCCCCACGCTCTGCGACACGGTGTCGCGCCGGCCGGCGATATCGACCGGGACAGTCTCCACGGTCGTTCGTCCCTCGATTGTAGAGCGTGGACCCCTGACCTGCACAGTGGCGGGCTCGACGGTCACCCGATGGATCGCGTGATCGGGCTCCGGGGCGCCCCGGATCTGCGGCACCACCTGCAGCGTCTTGGCGACCGCGGCGGCGAGCGTCACCTGGAGGCGGTTCGGCGTGACGCGCCTGACCGTGACCCCGGGCGGCACCTCGACCAGGTCGGCGGAGAGCGTCGCGATGTTTTCGCCCTCGCGCATCCCGGCCAGGTTGACCCGCGCCCGGACGGCGCCTGGTGTGAGACGCGCGACGGCCCAGCGCGTCGCCTCGAGCTCGACCTGGACGCTGTCGCGAGGCCGCCCGACGAGCACGAGCTCGTTCCCGAGGCCCGTGTACTCGACGACGCCGGGGGTGGCGAGTTGGCTTTTCCCGCTGCCCGCGACCACGAGCCAGAGGGCGAAGGCGATCACGACCGACAGGATCTTCAGCTCCCAGTTGGCGACGAGGCGCCTCAGCATTCAAACGCGCCCGCTCAGGCGTGCCTACCCGAGAGCGGCAAGAGGCGGCGCAGCACGAGCCAGACCGACGCGCGGCCCGCCGGCTCCGGCGATTCGCCGATCAGCGTGAGCAGACGCGCCCGGAGGCTTCCCACCTCCACGGGAGAGTCCATCTCGCCCTCGACCGCGAGCGAGACGCGCCCGGTCTCCTCGGAGACGACGATCGCGACCGCGTCGGTCTCCTCGGTGATCCCGAGCGCCGCCCGGTGTCGCGTGCCGAGCGCCCGGCCCACCTCGAGGTTGCGCGAGAGCGGGAGGAAGCAGCCGGCCGCGGCGATGCGCGTCCCCTGGAGGAAGACGGCGCCGTCGTGGAGCGGCGAGTACGGCAGAAAGACGCTCACCAGGAGGTCCGCTGATACCTGGGCGTCGAGCGGCACGCCGAGCTCCGCGTACTGGCGGAGCCCGGTGGCGCGCTCGATGACGAGCAGGGCGCCGATGCGCCGGCCCGACAGCGACTCCACCGCGTTCGCGATCTCGTCCGTCACCTGCGCGCGCTCCTCTCTCGACGCGCCGAGCAGGGCCTGGCCGACGCGCCCCTGGCCGAGGCTCGCCAGCACGCGCCGGAGCTCGGGCTGGAAGAGCACGACGAGGGCGATGACCCAGAACGACCAGAAATTGTCGAGCAGCCACACGGTGCTGTAGAGCTCGAGCTGCCGGGCCAGGAGCGACGCGGCCGCGAGCGCGCCGAGCCCGATCATCATCTGCACGGCGCGCGTGCCGCGGAACATGACGAAGACGCGGTAGATCACGATCGCGACGAGCAGGATGTCGAGCGCGTCGCGCCAGCGGAAGGCGGCGAGCGGATCGCTCACGGCGCCCCCGCCCGCCCGAGGCGCTCCGCGACGCGGATGGCGTCGAGCGTCTCCGCCGGGTCGTGGGTGCGGATCACCGCCGCCCCGTTCCTGACGGCGATCGCCGTCGCCGCGAGCGACCCGGCGAGCCGCTCCGCGGGGCGCTGGCGACCCGTGATCGCGCCGATGAACGACTTGCGCGACACGCCGACGCAGACCGGCCGTCCGAGCTCGTTGAGCCCACCGAGCCCGGCCAGCACCCGCGCATCCCACTCGTGCCAGGGTATCCCCTCGTCACGGAAGAAGCCGATGCCCGGATCGACGACGATCCGCTCTTCCGGGATTCCCGCCGCCCGCGCTCGGCCGAGCGCCGCCCGCAGCAGCCCCATCACGTGCTCGACCGGATCTACGGGGGGCCCGGGGCGGGGTCGCTCGACCACGCGGGCGGCGTCCGCCCGACCCGTCGCGGCTCCCCTCCACCCCGGCGCTGTGACTTCCGCATCCGACGCGGAAGGAACGGGTCTCGACGACCCCGCCCCGGGCCCCCCAGGCCCCCCGCGATCCGGCGAGGCCATCAGGATGACGCTCGCGTGGTGCTTCGCGACGAGCGCGGCGACGGCGGGGTCGCGGAGGCCGGAGACGTCGTTGATCACGCGCGCGCCCGCCTCGAGCGCCGCGCGGGCGGGCGCCGGGCGCGCGGTGTCCGCGGAGATCGGGACCGGGAGCTTGCGCGCGAGCAGCTCGACCGCCCGGACGAGGCGGTCGCGCTCTTCCGCCTCGTCGAGCGCCGCGTCGAGGTAGGGAGCGGTCGAGCGGGCGCCGACGTCGATCAGCGCCGCGCCCGCCTCCACCATCCCGAGCGCGGCGCCGAGGAGGTCGTCGTCACGGGTGTAGACCGACCCCGCGTGGAAGGATTCGGGGCTCAGGTTCACGACGCCCACGGCGACGACGGGCAGGCCGTCGCCGACGCTGACGCCTCCGAGAGCGGCTCGACCCGGGGACAAATCGGGCCGTCCGACGCTACGCCGGGGCCGCAGCTTCCTGGAAGGGCCGGGTACGGAGGATGCGCGCGATCTCCTCGCCGTCGAGTGACTCGCGCTCGAGGAGGGCACGGGCGAGGGCGTGGAGCTTCTCGATGTTCTCGTCGAGGATCTGGCGCGCCCGGACCGCGGCCTCGAGCACGATGCGCTTGATCTCGGCGTCGATCATGAGCGCCGTCTCCTCGCTGTAGTCCTTGGCTCGAGCCACCTCGCGCCCGAGGAAGATGTGCTCCTCGTTCTTGCCGAAGGTGAGCGGTCCGAGCTTCTCGGACATGCCCCACTCGCAGACCATCTTGCGCGCCATCTCCGTCGCCTTCTCGAGGTCGTCGCCGGCGCCCGTGGTCTGCTGATGGAGGACGATCTCCTCCGCGGCGCGGCCGCCCAGGAGGATCGTGATGCGGTTGACCAGGTAGTCCTTGGAGTAGTTGTACTTGTCGTCGAGCGGCAGCTGCTGCGTGAGCCCGAGCGCCCGGCCGCGCGGGATGATCGTCACCTTGTGCACCGGGTCGGTGCCCGGCAGGAAGTCGGCGACGAGCGTGTGACCCGCCTCGTGATACGCGATCGTCCGCTTCTCGGCGTCCGAGATGATCATCGAGCGTCGCTCGACGCCCATCAGGACCTTGTCCTTGGCGTTCTCGAAGTCGACCATCTCGACGAGCTTCTTGTTCTGGCGCGCGGCGAGCAGCGCCGCCTCGTTGACGAGGTTGGCGAGGTCGGCGCCTGAGAAGCCGGGCGTCCCGCGCGCGAGGACCTTCAGGTCGACGTTCGGCGCGAGCGGGATGCGCCGGGCGTGGACGCGCAGGATCTCCTCGCGCCCCTTGACGTCCGGCCGCGGCACGACGACCTGCCGGTCGAAGCGGCCCGGGCGGAGCAGCGCGGGGTCGAGCACGTCCGGGCGGTTCGTCGCGGCGATCAGGATCACGCCCTCGTTCGTCTCGAAGCCGTCCATCTCAACGAGGAGCTGGTTGAGGGTCTGCTCACGCTCGTCGTGGCCGCCGCCAAGGCCCGCACCGCGGTGGCGGCCGACCGCGTCGATCTCGTCCATGAAGATGATGCACGGCGCGTGCTTCTTGCCCTGCTCGAAGAGGTCCCGGACGCGCGAGGCGCCGACACCCACGAACATCTCGACGAAATCGGAGCCCGAAATCGAAAAGAAGGGCACGTTCGCTTCGCCCGCAATGGCTTTGGCAAGAAGCGTCTTCCCGGTCCCAGGCGGTCCGACGAGAAGCACGCCCTTCGGGATCTTGCCGCCGAGCTTCTGGAACTTCTGCGGATCCTTCAGGAAATCGATGATCTCCCGCAGCTCTTCCTTTGCTTCATCGACACCGGCCACGTCCTGAAACGTCACCTTGTTTTGTTTCTCGGAGATCAGCCGTGCTCTCGCCTTCCCGAAGCTCAGCGCCTTCGCGCCGCCCCCCTGCATCTGGCGCATGAAGAAGATCCAGACGCCGATGAAGAGGAGCATCGGCACCCACTGGAGGAAGATCGCGTACCACGGGTTCGCGTCGGGCGGCTTCACCGCGATGCGGACGCCCCGGTCCTTCAGCGTCTTGATCAGGTCGGGGTACTCCACGATGTAGGTGCGCAGCGTCTGCGCCGAGTCCTTGAGCGAGTACGTGACGTGGTTGCCGCGGATCACGACCGAGTCCACGCGACCCTGGTCCACGGCCTTGAGGAACTCGGAGAAGTTGGGCTGCTCCTGGCCACCCTGCTGCGCGCCCTGGAAGACGGTGAACAGCAGAATGACGATGAGACCGATCACCATCCAGAGCGCGAGATTCTTGTACACCTGATTCATCCCCCGCCATTATAGCATCAGGAACGCGTGACGCGCCGCGGCGTTCAGCCGCCTTCGAGCTCGGCGATGTACGGGAGGTTCCGGTACAGCCCGCCGTAGTCGAACCCGTAACCGACGACGAAGACGTTGGGGATCGTGAAGCCCACGTAGTCGAGGTCGATCTCCACCTGTCGGCGCTCGATCTTGTCGACGAGGACGCACGTCCGGAGACGTTTGGGGTGGCGGGCCTCGAGGTTGCGCTTCAGGTACGCGAGCGTCAGCCCCGTGTCCACGATGTCCTCGACGATCAGCACCTGCCGGCCCTCGATCGGCATCGAGAGGTCGGAGAGGAGTCTCACCTGTCCCGAGGACTTGGCGGCGCTCGAGTAGCTCGACACGCCGATGAAGTCGGTCGTGAGGTCGATGGCGATGGCGCGGATCAGGTCGGCCATGAAGAGGAAGGCGCCCTGCAGCACGCCGACCACGATGGGGCTCTCGCCCGCGTAGTCGCGCGCGATCGCCCCTCCGAGCTCGGCGATGCGCGCCCGGAGCTCGGCCTCGCTAACGAGGATCCGGCCCGGCCGGGGCCCCCTCATGGTCAGCGCGTGGTGATGAACGTCGGGACCGACCGCTCGGCGGCGAGCCGCGCCGCAGCCTCTCGCGCGGCCTCCCGCGTCGCGAACGCACCCACGCGGACGCGGAAGCGCGCGGCCCCCGGCCCGTCGGCCTCCACGATGTACGCGTCGTGGCCCGCCGCGGCGAGCCGCGCGCGCAGCGCCTCGGCGGGCTCGCGCGCCTTGTAGGCGCCGACCTGGACGGCGAATCTGCCGTCCCGCCCGGCGGCCGGCGCGCTGCCCGCGGCCGGCACGTCGCTCCGCTCCGTCGTGTCGGCCCTCGGCGGCTCGGTCCTCTCGACGCGCGCCGGCCTGGACGGCCTGGCGGGCGGCGGCGCCGTGAGCGGTGCCGTCAGCTCCTGATAGAACGTCAGCGTCGGCATCGACTCGGGAGCGCGCGCGCTCCGGTCGCCCTTGTCCTTCCCGGTCTTGGCGGACACGGCGCTCGAGGCGAGACCGAAAGGGAAGCCCGGCCAGACGTGGGCCGCCACGACCCCGAGCATGAAAGCGGTGCCGAGCACACTGAGGCAGCCGAGGACCAGGAGGAACGACCCCGCGAGGGCGCCGTGTCGGCCCCGCAGCGGTCTCACATGCTCTCCGGGGCGCTGACGCCCAGCAACTCGAGGCCGTTCCGGATCACGCGCCCGACGCCCGCGCACAGCGCGAGCCTTGCATGCATCAGCCGCCGATCGTCCTGGATGACCCGGTGGGTCTTGTAGTACGGATGGAACCCCCCCGCGAGCTCTTGGAGCCAGTACGCGAGCCGGTGCGGCTCGAGCGCGTGCGCCGCCCCCTTCACGACCTCGGGGTACTGCACGAGCCGCTTGATGATGGCGAGCTCCTCACCCGCACGGAGCGGCGACAGGTCGACCTCACCGAGCGGCGGCACGACGATCCCCTGCTCGGCGACCTGCTTGTCGATCGACTTGATGCGCGCGTGCGCGTACTGGACGTAGTAGACGGGGTTCTCTGCCGACTGGCGGGTGGCCAGCGCCAGGTCGAACGGGAGCGGGCTGTCGTGCCGGCGCGTGAGGAAGGTGAAGCGCACGGCGTCGCGTCCGACCTCCTCGAGCAGCTCCTCCATCAGCACGAACTCGCCCCGGCGCTTGGACATGCGCACGGGTTGCCCGTCACGCAGGAGCGTCACGAGCTGGACGATCAGCACCTCGAACGCGTCGGGCGGGTGCCCGAGCGCTTGCATCGCGGCCTTCATTCGGGGCACGTAGCCGTGGTGGTCGGGCCCGAACAGGTTGATCACGCGGTCGGCGGAACGGAACTTCACGTAGTGGTGGTACGCGACGTCCACCGCGAAATAGGTCACCTCGCCGTTCGAGCGGCGCAGCACGCGATCCTTGTCGTCACCCGTCTCCTCGCCGAGCGCCGACGACCGGAACCAGAGCGCGCCCTCCGCCTCGTAGGTGAGCTTGCGCGCGGCGAGCTCCTCCAGGACCTTCTCGGGGAGGTGCAGGTCGCGCACGTCGCGCTGCTCCGACGTCCACACGTCGAACTCGACGCCGAAGTCGCGCAGGACGCGCCGCTGCTGCTCGACGATCCGCGACACGGCGTACCGCCCGAAGCGCTCGAGCCGCTCCCGTTCATCGGCCTCCGTCACGAGCGCCTCGAGCGCCTCGAGGGCTTCGGCGCCCCGCGCGCGCTGCTCCTCGAGGTACTCGCTGGCGAGATCGGCGAGGTACTCACCCGGGTAGCCATTCACCGGCAGTTCGGCCGGCATGCCGAGTGCTTGGCGCACGCGCGCCTCGAGCGAGCGCGCCAACGCCTCGAACTGGGTGCCGGCGTCGTTGACGTAGTACTCGGTGGTGACCTGCGCCCCCTGCGCGCGCAACAGGCGCGCGAGCGAGTCGCCGATCGCGGCCGCGCGCGCGCTGACGATCACGAGCGGGCCGGTCGGGTTCGCCGAGACGAATTCGAGCCGGACGCGCCGGCCGCGCTCGCTCTCGCCGCGGCCGTAGGCGTCCCCGGCCTCGAGGATCTCGCCGAGCGCGCCCGTGCACCACGCGGGCGACAGGAACACGTTCAGGAATCCGGGCCCGGCGACGTCGACTCGCTCGACCTCGCGGAGCGACGGAAAGTGCTTCACGATCAGCTCGGCGATCTGTCGCGGCGGCCGCCGCGCCGCGCGCGCGAGCGTCATCGCCACATTGCTGGCGTAGTCGCCGTGCTCGGCCTGGCGCGGGACCTCCCACAGGCACGTCTCGAGCTCGGGCAGCCCCGCGTTCGCCAGCGCCGTTCGAACCCCTTCGGTCAGTCGCTCCGTGATCGGTGTCCGCACGTCCTCGACGCCTCACCCCGCGACAAAAAATGCCGCGCTACCCCGCGGCGTTCCACCTCATGATACCCACCCGGTCCGAGCGCCGACGAAGAAAAAGTGGACCAACAGCACGGCGCCGGCGACCATCGCCGCCCCACTCACGACGACCGCGAGCGCCAGGATCCGGCACGCCCGGTCGATGGCCTCCGGGTCGGGTAGTGGCCCGGCGCCGAGCCGGTAGGCCCCGGGCTTCTCGAGCGTGACGCCGAGCGCTCCCGCCATGGCGGCCATCGTCCACCCGGCGTTCGGGCTCGCGGTGCGGCGCCGGTCGCGGCGCATGACGGCGAGGGCGCCGCGCGCGCGCTCTCCGGCGAGCGCGGAGGCCACGACGACCGCCCAGCCGGCGAGCCGCGCGGGCAGGAAGCTCAACGCGTCGTCGAGGCGCGCGGCGACCTTGCCGAAATGCTCGAGCGGTCCCTCGCGGTACCCGAGCATCGCGTCGGCCGTGTTGACGGCGCGGTAGACGGCAGCCCCTGCGAGACCGAAAACGAGGAAGAAGCACGCCGGAGCGACGAACGCGTCGGTCAGGTTCTCGGCGACCGACTCGACGGCGGCCGACGCGACTCGTGGGGGATCGAGCGCGTCGGTCCGACGGGACACCAGATCATGCCCGACCGACGCGCGCGCCGCGGGGAGATCCCCGCGGCGAAGGTGGGTCGCGACGCGCCGTGCGGCCACGATGAGCGCACGCACCGACAGGAGCAGCGCGAGGGCGATCGCCTCGAGCGCGAGCCCCGCCGCCCCGAGCCGCGCGCCCAGCGCGTGAAGCAGCACGCCTCCCGTGCCCGCGAACGCCGCGACGGCGAGCGTGACCCCGGCGCCGCGGACCAGGAGGGCGCGGCGAGACCCGCGACAGAGCCAGCGCCGCCCCACGCCGAGGGCACGGCCGAGCCACGCCACGGGATGCACGGGGTTCGGGGGCTCGCCGAATGCGAGATCGAGGGCGATCGCCGCGATGAGGATCGAGACGCGCCGAATAGCTCAGGCTCTCGGAAACGGGAGCCCCGCGAGCTTGGCGATCGCGGGCATGTCGAGCGCCCGGCCGACGATATCGGCGAGACGCTCGTAGCGATCGGCGCCGGGCGCGCCCCACCGGGGATCCGCGGGGCGTCCGCGGCGCTCGGTGAGGAAGCCGAGGAGCGACCGCCTCAGGAGTCCGTTGGCGAAGAGCCCGTGGAGGTAGGTGCCCACGACGTTCCCCCGGGGGCTCACCGCTCCGTCGGGGTCGCTCGCGGACGTCCCCCCGCGCTCGACGACGGTGAACGGGTGCGGAGCGGGTCGCGTGAGCGCCGAGCGTCCGGCGTGGATCTCGTACGCCGCAATCTCCGACCCCGCGGCGCGCGCGAACGGGCCCGACCGGGTCGCGTGCGCTCTGACGCGCGCCGTCGTCTTCTCGCGGGCGAAGGTCGTCGTCACCGGCAGGAGGCCGAGCCCGGCCGCGGCCTCCCGCTCGGACTCGACGCGCTCCGGATCGCGGAGGGCCTCGCCGAGCATCTGGAAGCCGCCGCAGACGCCGAGGACGGGGCGGCCTGCCGCGGCCACGCCGACGACGGCCGCGGCGAGGCCGGTCGCGTGGAGCCAGGCGAGATCCGCCATCGTGCTCTTGCTGCCCGGCAGCACCACGAGGTCCGCCGCGCGGAGCGCCGCCGCCGTCGTGACGAAGCGGAGGCGCACGCCGGGCTCGGCGGCGAGCGGCTCGAAGTCGTCGAAGTTCGCGAGCCGCGGCAGCCGCACGACCGCGATCTCGATCGCGTCGGCGGGAGCGTCGTCCGCGCCGCCCGCGAGCGCGTCGAGGTCGAGCGCGTCCTCCGCAGCCACCAACCGCTCCTCGAGCCACGGCACGACACCCAGCACGGGCACGCCGGTACGCGCGACGAGCTCGTCGAGCCCCGGGGCGAGGATCGAGCCCTCGCCCCGGAGCTTGTTCACGATCAGGCCGCCCACGCGCGCGCGGTCGGCGGGGTCGAGCAGCGCGAGTGTCCCCACGAGCGCCGCGAAGACCCCGCCCCGGTCGACGTCGCCGACGAGCAGGACCCGCGCACCGGCGAGCCGGGCCACGCGCATATTGGTGAAGTCGTGGTCGCGCAGGTTGATCTCCGCCGGGCTCCCCGCGCCCTCGATCAGCACGAGCTCGACGGTCCGTCGCAGTCGCTCGAGGCTCTCCGCCACGATCCCGAAGAGTGCCCCCTGCATCTCGCGGTAGGCCCGCCAGTCGGCGCTCGCGACGGGCCGGCCTCGCACGACGACCTGGGAGCGGTGATCCGACTCGGGCTTGAGGAGGATCGGGTTCATGTCCACGCTCGGCTCGACGCCCGCGGCCTCCGCCTGCACCGCCTGGGCGCGGCCGATCTCGCCACCGTCGGCCACGGCGGCGTTGAGCGCCATGTTCTGAGCCTTGAAGGGCGCCACCCGGTAGCCCGCGCGCACGAAGAGCCGGCAGAGGGCGGCGGTCAGGAGGCTCTTGCCCACCCCCGAGCCGGTCCCCTGGACCATCAGGCACGGCGCCATGTTGCCCGCCATGATCTCCGACGATCATAGTCGACCCTCGGCAAACTGTGGGATAATCCGGCCTATGTTGTGGCGGTCACGGCTCGCGCGCTGCTCAACCCTCATGCTCGCCGTGTACCTGGTGTGCATGGCGTTGGTTTTCTCGTTCATCCTCTTCGAAGTCCTCGACATCGACGGGTCCGACTTCCCGGTCGCACCCAGCCGGACCATGCAGCCGATCAACGCGGTCGAGCCGAGCCACGACATCAAGCGCACGCACCTGATGGCTCTGGTACTACCGGCGGTCGACCTCTATCCGTCCACCGCCGGCGGGATCGACTGCTCGGTCGGTGCGCCGAGCACACCGCCCGCCGCTCCATCGGTGCCGGGCTCGTCCGTCGCGCTCGGCTACCGCGTCACGCTCGCCCGCTCGTCCCTCCCCGACTCGCCTCCCTCCGCGTAGCGTTCCTGTCCCGGTTCCGTCGTCCGACGCTCGGGGAGGAGGTCTATGATCAAGGCGTTCGTGTCGGGGGTGTGTTGCGTCGCGCTTCTGTTGCTCGGCGGGCGCGTGTGCGCGCAAGAGCGCGCCACCCGCCTCACGCTCGACGAGGCTGTCGGGCTCGCGCTCCGGGAGAACCCGACGCTGCGCGCGAAGGGCTACGAGCTCGAGGCGACGCGAGCCAACGAGATCACCGCCGGGCTCATCCCCAACCCCACGGCCGCCTTCACGAGCGAGAAGTACGGCGGCACGACCTTCATCGAGCAGACGCTGACGATCGGCCAGACGCTCGAGACGGGCGGCAAGCGCCGCCGCCGCCTCGACAGCGCCCGCGCCGCCTCGCGGGTGAGCGAATACGAGGTGGCCGACGTGCGGCGGCTGGTGGTCTTCCAGGTGAAGAAGTCGTTCACCGACGCGCTCACCGCGCTGGCGGCGCTCCAGCTCGCGGCGCAGAACCTCAAGGCGCTCGCTGACCTCGAGCGACTCCAGCGGCTCCGCGCCGAGAAGGGCGACATCTCCGAGCTCGAGCTCCTCCGCCTCCAGGTGCAGCAGTACCAGTTCCAGCGCGACGCCGCCGACGCCCGCCAGGCCCTGAACGCCGCAAGGGTCGCGCTCCGCACCTTCATCGGCCCGGACCAAGTCGCCGAGGATTACGAGATCGTGGGCGAGCTTCTGTTCCAGGATTTCGCCTACACCCGAACCGACCTCTACCGCCTGACGCTCGCGAACCGGCCGGACATCCGCGCCGCCGAGGCGGCGCGCGAGAAAGCGCGCGCCGACCAGCGCCTGGCCCGCGCCAACGCCTGGTGGGACGTCACGCCCCAGCTCGAGTACAAGCGCACCGACTCGAATGAACAGACGATCGGCTTCGGGATCAGCCTGCCGCTCCGGATCTTCGATCGGAATCAGGGCGAGATCGCGCGGACCCGCGCCGAGACCAGCCGTGTGGACGCCCTGCGTGAAGCGGTCGCCAACCAGGCGCTCTCCGAGGTGGAGACGGCCTTCGGCGCGCTCCAGACCGAGCGGGAGAAGGTCGTCGCCCTGCGCGACACCTATCTCCCGAAAGCTCAGAAAGCACGCGACACGGTCGAGTTCGCCTACCGCCGAGGCGGCGTGAGCCTCATCGACTTCCTCGACGCACAACGTACCTTCCGCGAGACGTCGCTCGAATACCTGAAGGCGCTCGGCAACTACTCGACGGCCCTCTACCAGCTCGAGACCGCGGTGGGTGGACCGCTGGGGAATTGACCATGCGCATCCCCGCGCCCATCCTCGTCCTCCTCGCCGCCGCGCTCGCCGGGGGATGCGGCGACGCCGGCTCCGAGCAGAGCGCCGCGCCCAAGGCGGGGCCCGAGCCCCCGCCGGTCGTCAAGAGCGTGCGGCCCGAGTACCGCATGCGCGTCACCGCCATCGAGACGAGCGGCAAGGCGCAGTTCAACGAGGAGCAGCTCGTCCGCGTTCAGGCGCCGGCCACCGGGCGCGTCGTCGAGGTGCTCGCCCGTCCCGGCGACGTCGGCGAGTCCGGCCAGCAGCTCTTCGTCGTGGACAGCCCCGATCTCGGCAGTGCCAAGTCGGACTACGCCAAGGCGGTCGCCGACGTCGAGCGAGCGGACAAGGCCGTGACTCTGGCGCGCGAGCTCTTCGAGGCGAAGGCCGTCGCTCAGAAGGAGCTACGCGAGGCCGAAAACGACTACCGGAAGGCGGTCGCCGAGCGCGAGCGGGCCGCGGGCCGCCTCAGGACGCTCGGCGTCACGGCGGAACATCTCCCCGAGATCGCGAGCCGCGCCGACGCCTCCACTCGGATCGTCGTCACGGCGCCCCGGAGCGGCGTGATCGTCGAGCGCAACGTCAACGTGGGCCAGGTCGTCGCGTACGGCCAGTCCGACACGCCGGTGAACCTGTTCGTCATCGCGGACCTCTCGACCATGTGGATCGTCGCGGACGTCTACGAACCCGACGTGCCGCGCGTGCGCCTGGGCCAGCCAGTGACCGTGACGCTTCCGTGCTGCCCGGGCGAGCGGTACGAGGGTCGTGTCATCTACATCAGCGACGTCGTGGACAAGGAGACGCGCACGGTGAAGGTCCGGGCGGTCGTGCCGAACCGGGGTCGTGCACTCAAGGCGGAGATGTTCGTCAAAGTCGCGATCGGGACCGGGTCCACCCGGGTGCTGGCGATCCCGCAAAGCGCGGTTCACCACGAGGGCGGCCAGGCGTTCGTGCTGGTCGAGACCGGCAAGGACAGCTACGCGCGCCGCCCGGTGAAGCTCGGCGGCGAGCTC
>Ga0209803_1000817_pt1 | contig 20877 bp, 18 predicted proteins | sample GraSoiAngelo_138_FD_185895 | JGI IMG/M metagenome (GOLD analysis project Ga0209803, IMG submission 185895) | Grasslands soil microbial communities from the Angelo Coastal Reserve, California, USA - 14_0929_09_40cm (SPAdes) (version 2) | ecosystem: Environmental > Terrestrial > Soil > Grasslands ...
TTCTCCGCATGCTTGAGCATCGCCAGGTCCGACTGCATCGTCTTGTGGAAGGAGAAGTCCGTCGGCGGCTTGAGGTCGCCGTAGCGCATGCCGATGCGGGCCAGGTCCCCGCTGACCACGAAGCAGACCTCCTTGCCGAACGCCGCCAGCGTCTTGCGGAACGCCTCGAGGAACTGCCCGATGCGCTGCCCCTGGGCGAGCAGATCGGGATGGCTGAAATGCAGGTAGGAGAATGAGCAGAGCACCGGCACGATCGTGACCGGCTTCGCGGCGCCCAGGACGTGCCGGAGGAACACAGCCTGGAACTCGATGGCGTGGTCCTTGCGATGGGCGAGCTCGTCCTGGAAGAACACCTCGCCGCCGTGCGCGCGGAAGAGCCGCAGGAACTCTCGGTCGGTCCTGACCAGCCCGAGGGGAGTCTCGAAGTCCTTGTCGGTGCATGCGAAGAGAGTCTCGATGACCCCGCGTGCGGTCCCGAGAATCACGAATACGTCGGGCGTCTTTGCCTCCCGCACCTCCTTGTAGGCCCAGGCGTAGATCGGCCCCGCGGTGTTGATCTCCACGTGCGGCGCGAGGATCGCCTTGAGCGCTTTGCCAGCGTGCTCCGACGGGGAACTGCCGGGCCCCTCCTTCGGACGGAAAAACCCGTCGAGCTGCTGCTTCAGCTTCTCCGGGTCGGCCTCATAGCTCTTGCCGGCGAACATCGCCGGCCGCGTGGGCTGCGCGCGAAAGCTTGCCAGCAGCGCCCGCTTCGCCGCGTCGAACCGTTCGCCTTCCAGAAACAGCTTCTCGTCCAGGTCCGCGATGAACTTGTCCACCCACTGCGGCATAAGGATCTCCCCGAAGCGCTTGAGGTACTCGCCCGCGATCTGGTTACGCGTGTGCTGCCCGTCGAGGAACTGGACCAGATAGAAGATGTTGGGGGGCAGAAAGAGGATCCCGTCCGAAATCCCTTCGGGATCGCGCAGCCCGACGGACTGCGTCTCGCCTTCCCGCACGGGGAAGAACTCCAGGTTGCGCAGCTTGGGACATTCCATCTTGAAATTATACCTCGCGTCTTCCGCGGCTGGCCATCTCCCAGGCAGCCAGGGCCAGCACTGTCAGCGCCAGGAGCACCAGTGCCGCGTACCCGTACTCGGCGCCCGAAAACTTGATGAGGTCGGAAAAACGGCCGATCAGGAGCGACATGCGGGACATCACCGTATAGCCGAAGGCCGCGCCGAAGGCGATCATCAGAAAATAGATGCCCGTGCGCGCCGTCACTTTGCCCGGGCCGGTATGCTCGACCGAAAAGAAGAAATAGAACAGCACCGACACCACGCCGATGACCAGCACGATCGTGTTGACGCCGCTCTGCGGGGAGGCCAGGTTGAAACCCATGGACAACCCGTCGGCGCCCCGAGTCACCAGCGGATTCACCGTGTCCTCGATCTGCTTCAGGATGTAGGACGACACGGTCCGCGGGATCGCGACGCCGGACCCGAAGCCGACCACGAAGGCGAACGCAAGGCGGGAGAGCCAGGCGATCTTGGGCACGAACCGCGCCCACATGAGCAGGCCGAGGACCGCGGGGATCAGCAGCACGTAGCTGCTGAACACCGCGGGGTTCTCGGTGATGTCCTTCTTGAGCGGCTCCCACAGCAGCCTGAGGAAGACCGTATGCCAGGCCAGGACGACCGAATAGCCGACCGAGATGCCGACGTACAGATGCTCCCCGAGCTTGAACAGCGGGTTATCCTTATAAAGAAAGCTGTAGATGAACAGGGTCAGTCCGGCGGCGACCCAAGCTCCCAGTATCATCTCACCTTTCCCTTCTCCCCGCGCAACACGAAATAGAACATGTTGCACAGGAGCACCAGGATGATGATCACGAAGTGCGTGGCCGATTGGGCGTCCATGCCGGCCGTCGCCGTCCCCTTCCGTTTGATCAACGTCTCGTACTCCGCCGCGCCCTGCAGCCCGCCGATCAGGCCGTTGATCTGGCCACTGCGCAGGAAGGGGTAGAGGCCCGGCGCGATCACGCCTGTGGAGCCTCCGGCCATCTCGAAGCGGTACTTGTCCTTGCCGAAGACATACCACATCTCGATGCCCGAGCTTCCGGCCGCCAAACTGACCATGTAGTTCACGTCACGAAGGCTTCGCACCCCTTCCAACACAGGCATTCCTTGCGTCGGCGTCTTCGTGTAGTCCGAGGGAAACGCCTTGTAGAGGTCCTGCCCCATCGCGATGATCAGGGACCCAGCTCCCGGACTCCAGCCCAGGAAGACGTAGTCCTTACCCCGCTCCTTCCCTGTTTCGGCCGCCACTCTCGAAAAGACATCATCAGCCAGGCCCGTGCCGGTGAGCCAATGCGTCATCCCGATCACCCGGAGATTTTTGCGGAAGGCGTGACGGAGCAGCGCGACCGCCTGTGGCTCGAGCTCAGGCTTGGAGGACGGGTCGAAATCGAAGGAGAGCAGGAAGACCGAGCGCTCGGGCAACGCCTCGATGTACTCATAGACGCCCCGCACCTCCGGGGAGACCTTGATCGGCAGCCCGAAGGGCCGGAGCAACGGGAGCAGGACCGCCGCTGCGATCAGCAGGAAGATGATCCGCCGGTCGATCCCGATCATGCGGCGGGCAAATTCTTTCACTGGTCCTTCCCCCCGCCGAGGTACGCCCGCTCGATGCCGAGGATGATCTTCATCGAGAGGGCGACCTGCCCCATGCTCACGCCGATGAGGATGGCGCGCCGCACCGCGCTGTTCACCACGTTTAGGAGCCACTGGGTGATGTCCCAGGTCCAGGGCAGGAGGAACTGGCCCAAGGGGACACGCCCCATCATCACCAGCACGGCGGACACGAGCAGCACGGACGCCTCCGGGGAGCGGGCTCGGAAGGCGCGGTAGGCCGCCGAGGCGATGAAGAACGCGAGGATCGAGAACATGGTTCCCTGCAGCGGCACCATCGAGTAGTCATAGAGCCAGCCGAAGGCGGTTTGCGCCCCGTCCACCTTGGTCTCGCCCCCGCTCTTGAATCCGACGACGATGGTGGCGAGCATCGCGGCGTAGAGCACGATGCTGTAACCCCAGCCCGGCACCTGACGCTTGATCTTGACAGCATGGACGTGAAAGATGCTGGCCAGCCCCAGAGCCAGCGCAAACCCCGAAATGATCTGCATCCACTTGGAGACGTTGGTGATGGCCTCTTCGGAGACCGGATGCGGGATGTAGTACTGAAAGGCGAACGTCACGCCCATCACAAAGGTGATGGCCAGCGGGAGTTGGCGCTTGAGGAAGATCACTTGAAGTCTTTGAACAGGTCCAACACGTAGTTGAAGATCGACGAGTCGACAACGACGCCGATGGTCGCGAGGGCCGTGCCCAGCACCAGCACGCTCATGATGAAGGCTTTGCCGAAATCCTGGCCGCGCAGGGTCCCGACCAGGACCGGCTCGCGCGAGAGGTAGGCGCTGGCCGCGTAGAGCTCCTCCCCGATCAGCGTGTAGTCGCAGGTGGTCACGAAAAACGGGAGCTGGTGATCCGAATCGGTGCCGGCGATCTGGATCGCGCCGGTGCTGGCACCGGTCTCGGTCAGCAGCAGGGACTCCGCGAAATAGGAGCCCATGAAGAAATTGGCGGCCGGCTTCTCCCGCAGCATGATCCCGTCCACGGCCGCCGTGTAGCTGAACTGGTCGCTCGTGATGAAAAAGTTCGAGTCCTCCTTGTAGGCGTCAGGCCGGCCGGCCGCAACGTACGACTCCTTGACGATCTCCTGACAGACCGCCATGACGATCGGATCGCGGTGCGGGACCTTCAAACTCGTATCGTAGTGCGCCACCTTCTTGGCCACCTCGCCCAGGATGACCGTGGCCGCAATGGTGGAGACTTCGTCCATCCCGCCGGAGCCGGTGAGGTACAAAATCGGACGGCCCATTTCCGTCGAGCGGCCGATCGCCTCCTCAACTGCATCCAGGCCGGCGATGCGGCGCAAGGGGACATGGGGGTTTCGCCGCGCCGCCGCGATGCTCGCCAGTAGGACGCCCGTGAACGCCAGGACGAACACGAGGTTGTTCAATTGGGCCGTGTTAAAGACATTAGGCGCGCTCGTCGCCTCGCCCACCTCCGACCAGACTTCCTGGTCGCCCTCCCGGACAAGGAGCTTTACGAAATAGGGCTTGCCGTCTTCGATAGGAAAGGTCGGGGAGGCGGCAAGCTTCACGTAATGGTCGCCCTTGCGGGCCGGCTGAGCCCACCACGGGAAATCCCCAGGCTTCACGTATCGCGTGTTGGAGGGGAACTCCGCGAGTTTCTTGAACGGGCCGTCAGGCCTGTCCGCTATCCAGACCTGGACGATCCGGTCAGCGCGGTCGGCGGGGGATGCATTCCAGACAAGACTCAGGCTTTTGCCTGCGTCACTGAGGGTATCGAGAGCCCGAAAGCCCTCCGGCGCAGGGATAGCCGCCAGCGCCGGTGCGCCCAGGAATAGCAGCAGTAGCAGAGTCGGGGCAATGATCACTTGGCGAGGGGCACCTTCACGCTGATGGCCCCTGCCAGGTCTCCCTCCTTCGCCCCTTCCTTCATGTATCCCGAGATGTCCTTCTCCCCCTTGGGCTCCCCGTGGCACGAGAGACATCCTTTGAGCATGAAAAGCGGCAGCATGACCCGGACGGCTTTCCCGCCATCTACAGTTTCGCTGAGGATCTTTTCGCCCTGGCGCGGGTAGGACGGATCCGCGAACTTCTTCAGCACGTTCGCCTCGAACTCGTCTGGCGTATTCTTCGGGTTCCGCGGGGGATTCTGCGTCTGCTTCAGGTACACGCCCGTCCTGGCCCGAAACTTAGCCGCCGCCTGGGTGCCGAACGTGGCGGGAATGAAGCCCTTGAAGCCGACACCCTGCTTGTTGATCACGATCTGGTAATCGGCCACCACCTGTTTTTCCGCATCGAGAAGCGCGGGCAGAAGCTTTTGGGCCATCTCCGACACCTTCTCGTTCTTCAGATTGCCGAGATCCACCTGCGCCCGTTCCTTGAACTTTTCGGTGACCTGTTTTTCGAAGACCTCGGGCGTAAAGCCCTTGTCCCCTCTCTCCGGGTCATTGATCAACGACTGGTTCGCCCCGACCGTGACCCGGCCCGCATCCAACAGAACTGCCAGCAACCGCCCGGCCTCAACCGCATCAGGACTGGCGCGAGCTTTCGGCGGCAGGAGAAGGTCGTCCCCCAGGAACACCGTCACTAAGGCTATCACGATCGCTCTTGCTCTATTCATAGCCGCCTCCTTGTGCTTATTTCACCGCCAGCTTGACACTCATGCCCCCACCTCTGTATAGCCCGTCTCTCGGGCCGCCGTCTACCCCTTTCCTCCTCAGCCCTCGATCACTTCGACGTTCGCCCGCGGGATCACCGCCCGTGAGCCGTCGGTGAACTGGACCTCCATCACGCGGACGCGGCTTTCCGTGGGAATCATCTGCAAATCAGACGGCAGGCCCACGACCTCGCCGATACGGCCGAAAAAGGGCGCCCGGATGACGCGCACCGGGTCGCCGACCTTGACTCCGCCCCTTACCTCTCCCCGCTGGCCGGTTTCGATGCCCGGAATCTGTTCGCCGGGCGCCAGCGGCACGATGATTTCCGGACGGATGACCCCCGCGCGGATCTGCGTCGCGCCGGAGATGGACGCCTTGCGTCCGTCCAGCTTCCGCAGCAACTCGAAGGTCCGGCGGGCCATCGGGATGCGCCCGAACCCTTCGGTCAGGACCAGGGTAAAGCCGACGGTTTCCGTTCCGGTGATGGCCACGCCAAGGTCGTAACCCAGGAGCGTCCGCAGGTCCTTGTCGTGCATCCCGCCGACGACGATCCCCTTGACGCCGACGGTTTTGGCCTGCGCCAGGGCCTCGGCCCCGACAAAGGCGCCGCCCACCACGATCTTGCCCGCATGGGCGGACGTGAAGTGTGCAGCCGTCACATCCTCCTCCGGCGAAGCGACCCCCAGGACCAGGGTCCCCCAGGTCTCACCGCCGATCCCGAAGATCCCCTGGATGAAGGCGCACGTGGTCTCCACCCGCGCGCCCTGGCCCGGCAGCACCTCCGCCACCGTGCCGTCGAGATACGCGAAGAGCTCCACCGGCCGCGGCGGCTCCCGCAGGATGACCTGCCCCGTTGCCGTCGAAATGGTCTCCACGGTCCCGGTGATGGGAGCGCGCACCTGCGTCTTGAACCACGTGATGAAGGCTTTGGTCTCCGCCAGGACATCACCTTGTTGGATCCGGTCTCCCACCCGCTTGACCATGTAATCGGGCAGGTCTTCAGGCAGGATGCCGAGTTGATTGACGAGATTCACCACATGGACTTTGCCGGGCAACTCGGCGCGAGCCACGACCGTCGCTGAGGTAACGGCATCGCCGGCCGAGACGAGGACCGTGCCGGGCAGCGGCAGAACCCGCTTCTTGGAGACGACGGTCCTCGCGGTGACGGTGAGACCCGGTGTGTAGGTGTGTGCCATTTTCGCTTCGCGAACGTTATACGTTATACGTTAATCGCTAATGACCTTCCTAATCCTGAAGTTCCCGTTTAACGTTTAACGATTAACGGTTATACGATCCTCACGCCGGGTAAAGGTTCAGCGCCGCGTGCCATTGCTTCAAGGCGCGCACCCGCTCCTCCGCCTTGGTAGGAAACTGCAGCGGCCGCCCGCGCCCGTCCAACACCACACCGACGACGCCCCCCCGGGCGCGCCGTTGGACCGGCACGCCCCTGCCCGCCCCCATGTCCATGGACCGGGCCGGGGTCATGGCGACCGCGGCCTCTTCCCCATCGGCGAGCGGAAACAGCCGGAGCTCTCCGAAGGCCAAGGTTCCCCTCGCCGGCTCTCGTCCACTCGGAAACGCGATGACATAGTCCGCGCAGCGCTCCCCCCGGGCGCCTTGCCCGATCGGCGCCACGCATGTGCCCAAGTGGATCAGACAGTCCCGGACGAACACGTCGGTCGCGGCCTGCTCGTTGACGGTGGAGAGGACCCCCAGGTGAGGCATCATGAAGATGCTGTCCACGGCCAGCTCGGTGAACCCTAACGGCTCATAGGCGTCCACCATCATCAGCAGGGACTGCACCCGGCGAGGAGCGTGCGAGAGGATCCCCCCGCTGCCGACGATGAGATCGAGCTGCAGCATGTCCACGAGCGTCTCCCCCGACGCCTTCTGCTCGAACACGTCGGAAATGGACCGCTCCTGCTGGACTCCCTTCAGCCCGGTCGCCAACGATTTGTGATGGATGAGGGCCAGACGCAGGGCCTCGCGCGCGATGGCCTGCTCGATCTGGAGCTCATCCAAAGTCTGCGGGACCGTCGTCGGGCGGATCATCTTGTTCTTGATCCGGTTGCGCAAGTCCTGCTCGTCGATCGAGAAGGGTACCCATCGCATGATGCTGTCGAGCGTCGCCTCGGCCAGCACGTTCGAGATGCTGTAGCTCATGCCCAGATTGGCCGAGACGGTGCGGTTGAAGATACCGTGAAACACCGAGAACACGTCGGTCGTCGCCCCGCCAATGTCCACACCGATCAAGTTGATCCCCTGTTTCTTGGCGATGGTCTCCATGATGAGCCCCACGGCCGCCGGGGTCGGCATGATCGACGCGCCCGCCCAGGCGATGAGCTTCTTGTAGCCCGGGGCCTGGGCCATGACGTGCTCCAGGAACAGGTCGTGGATCTTCGCGCGAGCGGGCCCGAGGTTCTCTTTCTCCAGCACGGGTCGTAAGTTCTCGGTGATGGTCAGCGCGGTTTTCTTGCCGAGGATTTCGCTGATGCGCGCGCGGGCGTCCTTGTTGCCGGCGTAGATCAGCGGCAGGTTGTAGCTCATGCCGAGCCGCGGGCGGGGCTCGGCGGCTGCGATGTATTCCGCCATCTCCACCACGTGCGTCACGGTGCCGCCGTCCGTCCCACCGGAGAGCAGGATCATGTCCGGCCGCAGCGCGCGGATGCGTTCGATCTTCTCGTGCGGCAGTCGCCCGTCGTTCGAGGCCAGCACGTCCATCACGATCGCCCCGGCCCCGAGGGCGCACCGCTGGGCGCTCTCCGCCGTCATGCTCTGCACGACCCCGGCCACCATCATTTGGAGCCCGCCCCCGGCACTGCTCGTGGAGATGTAGATATCCACGCCGACTTTCGGGTCACCGCCCGCCCCGCTCGGCGTGACGATCTTCTCGCCGTCGAGGATCTTCCGGCCGGAGAGCTCCTCGATCTCCGCGATCGCGTTGAGGACCCCGCGGGTGACGTCCTCGAAGGGCGCCTCCACAGTAGTGGGCGCCTCGCCCCGGTGCGTCTGCCGGTACGCGTCGCCCACCTTCTCGATCAGAATGGCCTTGGTCGTCGTGCTGCCGCAGTCCGTGGCGACGATCGTGCGGAGCGGCTGGTCCGGCGGAACGATCATGGAGGTCCCGCTGTCCTCGACGCTCCGGCTCTGTTCTCAATCATGGCGCCGAGCCGCGACAGGGTATCGCGTCGTTCGAGGAGGAGCGCGACACGCTCCACATCACGCTGGGTGAAGACCACCTCGAGGATTGGGGTGAAGAAGTGCAGGGCTTGGCTGCCGAGGAAATTCATCGGCCCGACCGACTCGAGAAACAGGATGGCCGGCGTCGCCATCCCGCGCTCGGCGACAGTCGCCGCGACCCGCTCGAGCAAGGCCAGGTCCTCCAGCGAAAGCGGCTGGCTCTCCGGTTCCACCGCAAAGGCATGCTTAACCCGCGCCTTCAGCCCGATGAGTTTGTGCGCTAGAAACCCTTTGGAGAACGGCGACACAAGCACCTGCATGCGAAGCAAAGATGGAGAAACAGCGGCATTATATGGACGCGTCGTAGGAGAGTCAATTCGGGCGGGACTAGGCCGGCGGCGCACCAGCCTGCTGTTCGGCATGGTAGGAACTGCGGACGAGGGGGCCGGACTCCACATGATGGAAACCCAGCGCGAGCCCCTCCTCCTTGAGCAACCGGAACTCCTCCGGCGGGTAGAAGCGTACGACCGGCCAATGCGCCTTGGTTGGCTGCAGGTACTGCCCGATCGTCATGATGTCGCACCCGACCGCTCGCAAGTCGCGCATCACTTCTCGAACCTCTTCGGCCGTCTCCCCCATTCCCACAATGAGACCAGATTTCGTCCTTGCCCCCATCCTCTTTGCCCTGTCTAGCAGCGTGAGAGACCGATCATACTTGCCCTGCGGTCTCACGGTCGGAAACAGGCGCCGCACCGTTTCAATGTTGTGGTTCAGAATCTCGGGCTCTTCGGCCACGACAGCGGCCAACGCAACGAGGTCACCGAGAAAATCCGGAATGAGGACCTCGACCGTGCAGGTCGGCAGCTCTCGCCGAATGGCCCGGATCGTCTCGGCGAAGATCCGGGCGCCGCCGTCGGGCAGCTCATCGCGGTTGACCGACGTGATGACGGCATGCCGGAGTGCGAGGGCTTTGATGGCCGCCGCCACTCGTTCGGGCTCCGTTTCATCCAGCGGCAGGGGCCGGCCGGTGGTCACGGCGCAGTAATGGCAACGGCGCGTACAGATGTCGCCGAGGATCAGAAAGGTGGCCGTCCGGTTGTTCCAGCACTCCCAGACATTCGGGCACCGCGCCTCTTCGCAGATCGTATGGAGGTTCAGGTCCTGGGTAAGCCGCCGGATCTCCTGGTAGTCCGGCCCGTGGCGCAATTCCACCTTGAACCACGCCGGCAGGCGCGGCCTCGGCTCATGGAGCATGGGGATGGGACGGCTCATAGGTCCCTCGGATGCTCCAATGCCTGCTTGAATGTCTGGAGGAACTGCGCGGCGACCGCCCCGTCGATCACGCGGTGATCGCACGACAACGTGAGCGTCATCCGATGGCCCACCTCGACGCGGCCGCCACGGACGACAGGCGTCTCCCGCACAGAGCCCACAGCGAGCGCCGTCGCGGCGGGCGGCAGGATCACCGCGCTGAAACTCTCCACGTCGAACTTGCCCAGATTGGAGATCAGGAACGTCGCGCCCGTGTATTCCTCGGGCACCAGCTCGCGCTTGCGGGCTCGCGCCACCAGGATCCGTTCCGCTTCGACGATCTGCCCCAGCGTCTTGCTCCCGCAGTCCCGCAGGACCGGCACGATCAGGCCGTCCTCCAGCGCCACGGCGATCCCAATGTCGATGCTGGAGAAGATCCGGATGGTCTCACCCGCGAAGGACGCATTAAGGCCCGGGTGCTGCTTCAGGGCCCGTGCAGACGCGGCGATGAGCAGATGGGTGATCGAGATCGGGGACGGCGCCGCGGCCATCTTCGACCCCTCGACCACCCGGAGCCCCTCGGCCATATCCACGTCGATGGTCACGTAGAAATGCGGTACCGGCGCCTTGCTCTGAGTGGTCATCCGGACGATGGCCTTGCGCATCTGGCTGAGCGGGACCTCCCGCACCGTGGGTTGCTCTTTCTTTTGGGCGAGGAAAGGTTCAAGGTCCCGCTCGACGATACGCCCGCCCGGGCCGCTGCCTTTTACGGATTTCAGGTCAATGCCATGCTCGCGGGCGAGCGTGCGAACCCTCGGAGACGCCAGCGTGTCTTCCGCAGGCAACGCGACGGCAGAGGGTGCCAGGCGCGGCGCGCTGGGACGAGCCACCGATGGCTGAGCACCTGTCAGGATGTCACGAATGTCTTCATCCGGCTCCCCGATCACGCCGATGAGAGTGCCGGACGGCACGGTCGTCCCTTCAGGGACCAGGACCTTGAGAAGCGTCCCGGACGCGAACGCCTCGAGGTCCATCACCGCCTTGTCGGTCTCGATCTCCGCGAGCACGTCGCCGCTCTCAACGCGCTCGCCTTCGGCCTTCCGCCATTTCACGACGACGCCTTCCTCCATCGAGTCCGTCAGCTTGGGCATGATCACGCGACTGGCCATCGATAGCCTCAGATTGTCATTCTGAGCGCAGCGAAGAATCTCTCCACTCTTCGAAACTGAGACCCTTCGCTTCGCTCAGGGTGACACAAGCGCACACGCTAGGCCCTGTACAGCACCTGATGCACCGCCGTCACCACCTGGTCCGCGTTCGGGATCGCGGCGTCCTCAAGGTTGCGCGCGTACGGCATCGGGACATCCCGGCCCGTGACGCGGACGATCGGGCCGTCCAGGTAATCGAACACCCGGCGATACAGGCTCTCGGCGATCTGTGCGCCGAGCCCGGCAAAGGGCCAGCCCTCTTCGACGATGACGACCTTACCGGTTTTCTTGGCTGATGTCGCCAAGGTCGCCAGATCCAGCGGGCGCAGCGTGCGGGGGTCGATCACTTCCGCCTGGATGCCTTCCTGGGCCAACTTCCCGGCCGCTTCCAGCGCCACCAGCAACATTTTGGAATAGGCGATGAGCGTCACGTCGGTCCCCGGTCGCTTCACCTCCGCGACGCCGAGAGGGATCGTGTAGTCGCCGTCTCCGACTTCGCCCTGCACGGGATACAGCAGTTGAGCCTCGAGGAAGATGACAGGGTTCTCGTCCCGGATCGCGCTCTTGATGAGCCCCTTGGCGTCAAAGGGCGTCGCGGGCGCCACCACCTTCAAGCCCGGAACGTGGCAGAACCACGCTTCCAGGCTTTGCGAATGCTGGGCCCCCAGTTGGTGCGCCGCCGAGCCCGGGCCCCGGATCACGATGGGCACGCTGAGCTGTCCGCCAGACATGTAGCGGATCTTCGCCGCGTTGTTGACGATCTGATCCATCGCCAAGAGGGCAAAGTTGAACGTCATCACCTCGACGACAGGGCGGAGTCCCGCCATGGCCGCCCCGATGGCCAGGCCGGTGAAGCCCAGCTCGGTGATCGGCGTGTCCACGACGCGACGCGAACCAAATTCTTCCAGGAACCCCTTGCTGACCTTGAAGGCGCCCTGGTAATAGGCCACATCCTCCCCGATCAGGAAGACCCGGTCGTCCCGGCGCATCTCCTCCTGCAGGGCCTGGTTCAGCGCTTCCCGGTATGTCGCCTTCATTGCACCCGCCCACCCCGGGCGCGCCAAGACGCGCCCTTTTCCCGGGGTATGTCGCCTTTAGACGTAGACGTCGTCCTCGAGCGCAGTCAGTGGCGGCGCCGGACTGGCATCGGCGAACTCCACCGCCTCGCGGACGATCTCCGCGACTTCCTGTTCGATGCGCTTGAAGTCCGCCTCGGTCGCCAGCCGTTCACCCAGCATCCGGGTGCGTAAAAGCAGGAGCGGGTCCCGCTTCTTGGCTTCATCCACCTCGGCTTTCGTCCGGTAATGACCGTGGGCGGGATCGGCCATCGAATGGCCGAGAAACCGGTACGTCACGGCCTCCAGGAAATACGGGCGCTGACGGGTGCGGACCTGTTCCAAGGCTTTGCCGACGGCATCGCGGACGGCTAGCACTTCCATGCCATCGACCCGGCCGGCTTCGATGCCGTAAGCGGCGGCGTTCTGGGCAACGTCGGCGTAGAGCGCGACCGCACGTTCGACCGGCGTGCCCATCCCGTAGCGGTTGTTCTCGCAGAGAAACAGCACGGGCAGCCCCCAGAGCGCGGCCAGGTTCAGCGTTTCGTGGCATGCGCCGCTCGGCACCGCGCCCTCGCCGAAGAAGCACAGGACCACCTGGTCGCCGCCGCGATACTTCACGGCGAAGGCCACGCCAGCCGCCAGCGGCAGGTGTCCGCCGACGATGGCGTAGCCCCCCATGAACCGGCGCTCCGCATCCACGAGGTGCATGGAGCCGCCCTTCCCCTTGCACAGCCCGGTGGATCGTCCGAAGAGCTCCGCCATGACACGCTTCGGGTCCGAGCCCCGGGCAAGGCAGTGGCCGTGATCGCGGTAGGCAGAGAAGACGTAGTCGTCGGGCCGCAACGCGTCCACGGCGCCCACAGCCACGGCCTCTTCCCCGATGTAGAGGTGGCAGAACCCGCCGATCTTGCCGAGCGCGTACATCTCCGCGGTCCGTTCCTCGAAGCGCCGGATCAGGAGCATCTGCGTGTAGAGATGGAGCAGCTGCGCTCGTTCCACCCTGGCATTGTAGCAGAAACGCCGACTAGGAGAGCAGGGAGAGGACCACGGTTACGAGTCTGTCACCCTGAACAACGTGAAGGGTCTCGACTCATGATTGAGACGAGCCCAGATTCTTCGCTTCGCTCAGAATGACAACAATGCGGATTGTCAGGCCTTGCCGGTGTACTTGGCGATGATCGCGTCCTGCACCGGCTTGGGGCAGGGCTGGTACTCCTTGAAGTCCATCGTGAAGGTGGCGCGCCCCTGAGTCTTCGACCGGACGACGGTCGCATAGCCGAACATCGTCGCGAGCGGCACCAGCGCTTCCACGACCGAGGCGGTCGCGCGCGTGTTCATGCCGACGATGTGCCCGCGCCGGGAGTTCAGGTCGCCGATCACGTCGCCGGTGAACTCGTTCGGCGTCACCACTTCGACGCGCATGATCGGCTCGAGCAGAACAGGCTTGGCTTTCAGGACCGCCGACTTGAAGGCCATGTTGCTGGCGATCTTGAACGCCATCTCGCTGGAGTCCACCTCGTGATAGGACCCATCGATGACGTGCACTTCCACGTCCAGCAAGGGGAATCCCGCCAGGGGGCCCATGGTCATCCCCTCCTCCACGCCCTTCTGGACCGCGGAGATGTACTCCCGGGGGATGGCCCCGCCACGGATGTCATTCACGAAGACCAAGCCCTTGCCGGGTTCCGCCGGCTTGACCGTCAGGATCACATGCCCGTACTGGCCGCGGCCGCCGGACTGCTTGATGTGCTTCCCTTCGGCTTCCGCCTCCGCCGTGATCGCTTCGCGATAGGCGACTTCCGGTGCGCCCGTGTTGGCCTCCACCCGGAACTCTCGCTTGAGGCGGTCCACCAGGATTTCGAGATGTAGTTCCCCCATGCCGGAGATGACCGTCTCGCCCGTCTCCTCGTCCATCTTGACTTTGAACGTAGGGTCTTCCTGGGCCAACCGGCTCAAAGCATAGCCCATCCTCTCCTGGTCCTGTTTGGTCTTGGGCTCGATCGCCATCGCGATGACGGGCTCGGGGAACTTCATGAGCTCGAGCCGGATCGGATGCTTTTCCTCGCAGAGCGTATCGCCAGTAGTGGCCAGCTTCAATCCGACGACGGCGGCGATCTCGCCGGCGTAAATCGCGTCGATCTCCTCGCGCTTGTCGGCGTGCATCTTGACCAGCCGGCTGGCCCGTTCGGTCTTGCCCTTGTTCGCGTTGTAGAGGCTCATCCCCTGGGTGATCACGCCGGAGTAAACCCGGACGAAGGTCAGCTGGCCGATGTGCGGATCGTTCAGCATCTTGAAGGCGATCGCGCAGAGCGGCTCACTGTCGGAGGCCTTGCGCTCGATCCGGCGCTCGCCGTCCAGGCTGTAGCCCAGCACCGGCGGGATGTCCAGCGGCGAGGGCAGGTAGTCCACCACCGCGTCCAGCAGGTGCTGGATGCCCTTGTTCTTGAAGGCGGAGCCGCACAAACACGGGCTGATCTTCATCGAGATGGTCCCGATCCGGATGCACTGCCGAACCTCCTCCTCGGTCAGCTTCTTGCCATTCAAGTACTTGTCCATGATCGCATCATCAAACTCGGCGACTGATTCGAGCATCTTCTCGCGGTACTCCTTCGCCTGCTCCAGCATCTCCGCCGGGATCTCGCACACGTCGTATTGGGCGCCCTTGGTCTCGTCCTTGAAGGTGATCGCCTTCATGGCGACCAGATCGATGTGGCCCTTGAAGTCGCCCTCCCGCCCGATCGGGAGCTGCACCGGCACCGCGCGGGCGCCGAGCCGGTCCACGATGCTCTTCACGCTCATGAAGAAATCCGCCCCCGTCCGGTCCATCTTGTTGATGAACACGATGCGGGGCACTTTATAGCGATCGGCCTGTCGCCATACCGTTTCGGACTGCGGCTCGACGCCCTGCACGGCATCGAATACCGCCACGGCGCCGTCGAGCACGCGCAGCGACCGCTCGACCTCGATGGTGAAGTCCACGTGCCCGGGCGTGTCGATGAGGTTGATGCGGTGCTTGCGCCACTCGCAGACGGTCGCGGCCGACGTGATCGTGATGCCCCGTTCCCGCTCCTGTTCCATGTAATCCATGACCGTGGTGCCGTCATGGACCTCGCCCATCTTGTGGGCGACGCCGGTGTAGTACAGGATGCGCTCGGTGGTCGTCGTCTTTCCGGCATCGATGTGCGCCATGATGCCGATGTTCCGGATTTTCTTCAGCTCATGTGATCGGGGCATATCCTGTCCGCTTCCTGCTTAAGATCGACTACCGACACGCCTGCGCTTCCTCAATCGTTCCCTGTAGAAGCCACGGGCACGGGTTGAGCGTGGGGCCGGGATTACGAGGAAATGAAAGGTAGGAAGGGCCTCGGCCGATATAAAAGACTACTATAGAGGATCAGCGCATCGCCGTCAAGACCGCGGCGACCAGAGAATGCCTTTTCCGACCACGCGGTCGACCAGGTCGGGCACCCTTATGGTGACCCTTCCGATCAGGGGGTCCAGAATCACCGCTTGGTCTTCGCGGACTCCCACCAGCACGACGTATCGGGTCAGATCAAGACGTCGGCCCTCCAGGGTTTCGACCGTCGAGACGACGTCAGGCTCTTCCTGGAGCAACAGGATCATGGGGGGCGGACTCTCCAGGAAGGTGGTCGGAGTAATGACGACCGCCTTGGCCCGTAGACCCAGCAAGCGGCCGGCTTCTAGAAAGTCCGGAGGGGGCTTCAGCGTCGTTTCGAAGGCTGTAGTGTCAGGGGGTGATCGCTTCCAGAAAGCCGCCAGGGTATAGGCCGCGGCCACGCTGGACAGGGCCGGCGAAGGGGCCCGCACGACCCCCTCCCGATCGGGAACGGGCGGACCCGGGAGCGCAGCAGCCGGACGGGATTCTTGCCCCGGCGAGGGTGGCAGCTTATTGGGCGCGGCGATGATCAGCAGGACCACCGCGACAACCACCAGGCACACGCCGAGCCACCCTGCCGGGCCGATAGTTTGTGTCATGTCGCCTTCCGAGAATGCGGTGGCCATTCACATCATTGGCCGGAGCGAAGCATCAACCGGTAACATTCGGCCTGGTGCCAGAGGACGGTTGCCTGGCGCGTCGAGCGGGGGTGGCGGGCCAGATACCGGTCGGCAGCGGCGATGACGCCTGGGCAATCGCCCTGGTTCGCCAATTCCACAATCCTTTGAACTTCCGCCTCATCCCCGCTGTCCTTCCGCTGGCCCGTCGCTGGGAGAGCCCTCGGCTTCTTCTCGCGGACCTCCGCCGAAGCCGGTGGGCGCCTTTGCCTCGCCTGAGCGGGCGGTGCCGCCCTCGGCGGAGCTTGGGAGAAGGCGCCGGGCGGGGGAAAGACGATCTTCGCTGTCATTCCCGAAAGTCGAGACGCCAGTTCGGGATGGCGATCGAGCGTCCCCGCTGGCAGGAGCAGCGACCGGCCGTAGTAAATAAGGTCCGGATTTGGAATTGTGTTGATGGCCAGCAGGAATGGGTAATAGTCCCCCCGGCCAAACTTCCGCCTAGCGATGCGCCACAGCGAGTCGCCCTTGCGGATCGTCATGCGAGACAAGACCTTGATGTCCTGCGGCGCAGGCCTCAGCCCCGCCGACCAGTCCGCCGTGCCGGGCACCGGTATCAGGAGCACCTTTTCGGGATCGGCGGCGCCGGCAGGCACGGGCTGGGCAATGAGCAGGATCGCAAGCGCGCAGAAAACTGCACGGCCCATCATGGTGCTTCCCGACTGGGACCCGATTCGTAGACCTGATCCCTCAAGTCCCGATAGCGGACCTGCGTCGTCTTCCGAATAGGCGTACCAGCCGGAATCCCAGCCTTGACTCGCACACCGACGGTGAGGATCTCCTGCTGGCCCGAGCCGAGGTCGGTGATCTCCCATGCCAAGCGTTGTCCCTCGATCTGACCGGGACGGGGCTGGGCGTCCACGTATTCAAGCTCGGGCGAGAGGCTTTCCGAAACCAGGACGCGCTTGGCCGGGCTGGTGCCGGTGTTCGTGCAGACGAGCTGATAGGAGAACACCTTGCCGGGAATGCCCTCCTTGGACGCGATCTGGGTCGCCACCGCCACCACCGGGCGCGCGACGACAAGCAGACGCCCGCTCTCTGAGACGACCGAGCGCGACCGTTCCGACGCGGCGACCAGCCGGACTGAGTGCTGCTTCGCGTCCATCGCATCGGAGGGCACCGCGAGCTCGGCCAGCAGCGTGAGCTCCTCCTGAGGATTGAGCAGCCGGGTGGTGTCCACCACCGGCTCATCCGGCTGGCGGACGCCGTCGTGGTTGCGGTCCTCCACGAGGGTCACACCCGCGCCGAGGTCGCTCTGGGTCCGGAGCGCGAACCGGTCTGGGCCATTGCCTGTATTCCGCACCGTGAACGGCACGTACACGGTCTCCCGCGGGAAGACCGTGCGGGGCGCCTCGGCTCCCACCACCCGCACACCCGCCACCGCTTCGATTTTGGTGACCAACGACACCACGGACACAGTCTGCTCGCCGACCGGAGACTGCAAGAGAGCCCGGATGACGATGTCCTGGTCGGCTAGAGCGTCTTCTCCCACGCGGAAATCGAGCCGGACCGCGCGCCGGTCATTCGGCGGCATGCGCACCAGCTCCCAGGTGACCGTGTGTAATTCGGAATCCATGGACGTGGCCGACGGCGCCGTCCCCGTGAGCCTGAGCGCGCCGGGGTAAGTGACGACCAGTCGCGCCGAGCGGGCATCCGCCGAGCCAGCGTTCGTCAGCGACAAGGTGTACGAGAGAGTATCGCCCGGCTTGACATTCGTGCGGTCCACCAACAGTGTCCCGCGTAGCGACGGCGCGGACGCCACGAGCGCCGTAGGGGCGGCCTGGGAGACGGACGGATCGAACCTGGACGTGGCCTTGATCTCGAACGCCTGCGCAACGCCGTCGCTCATCTCCACCGGCACCCGCGCGCGCAACACAAACCGCGCCTTCTGGCCGATACCCAGCCGCGGCGTCTCGGTCACGGACGGCTCTTCGGCTCTGACCTGACCGGTTCCCTCCACGTCGTGGAAGAACGCCGGCTGGAAGGATGGTGGCAGCGTCGAAGTGAGCTGGAACGCATCTTCCGCATTCCCTCGATTCGTGATGACGAACGGCACCACGATCGTGTCCCCTGACGTTGCGACATATTGGGCTCGCACCTCCGCGACATCCACGCTCGCTACCCGCTCCACGACGAGGAAGACGGTCTCGCCGGCCGGTGGCGCTGCCAACGGGGGACGTGTCGGCGCCACCGGCGGAAGCCTGCGGCCCGGCTTCCCTGGAGCTGGCTTTGCGCCGGCTCGCAGGTCAGCCAGCCGCTCTCGGGCCTTCGCGGCTTCAGGAGAGTCGGGCGCTTCCCGGATGATGCGCTCATAGGACTCGATGGCTTTTTGCCGGGCGCTCTTGGCAGCCTCCTTCTCCCCCACCTGGGGCGGCACCACGGGCTTGGCCGGCGGTGCGGGTTCGGGCTTCACCACTACCCTCGGAGGAGCTTCGGGCTTGGGCACAGGCTTGGCTTTCACCTTCGGAGGCAGTTCCGGCGTCTTCTCGGCCAGAGCTTTCTCCAGAGCCGCCAATTGCCGCAAGGTGTGCCCGTACATGGAGCTCCGCGGGTACTTCGCCTTCAATTCGCGGAAGGCAGCGATGGCTCCCTGGGTGCGGCCAGCTTTCTGGTAGGACTTGCCCAGCCAGTAGAGGGCCAGGTCGTTGACCTTCCCGTTGGGGTACTGTTTCAAGACACTCGTAAGCACGGCGATCGCTTTGTCGGTGTCCCCCTTGAGGTAGGCCTGGTAGCCTTCCGTGAAGAGGGCCGCTTCGTCGGTCTGGGCGTCAGTGGTGGAGACGGTTCCGCTGAGGAAGACCGCGCAGAGGAAGAACAGCAGGGCCAAAAGCGTGGCCCCGGCTGTCAGGGCATGCAGCGCCGGGAAACGCCGGGCAGGCAGCGGGTGAGGCACTCCGTGAGGCACCCAGCGAGTCCTCCATGCGCGAACGCAGTTGACAAGAGACAGTGCGAGCTTCAAGTATCTGAAAAGGTAACAGAAAATCCTCAGGGTGTCAATTTAGAAGGGTATGAGAAAGGGTGGGGGTTTCGCCTGAGAGGGTGGAGCGGGTCCCGCAGAGCCAGGACCCGCCCGTTACCCGTACTACGCGGCGTTGGCCTCTGCGAGTAGCGCGCGCCCCTTTTCAAAGGCCGCCTCGATGCCGGCCTTCGTGCGATGCGCGGTGTTGGACACGTCCTTTTTGACCTTCATCGCGTAGTGCTTGACTTCCTTGCGGGTCTCCTTGCCCGACTTCGGCGCAAACAGCATCCCGGCCGCAGCGCCGAGCACCGCCCCGCCGATGAACAGAACCGTGACTGCCTTGGCTGACGACGTCGTATTCTCTCCCATGGACACACCTCCTCTTGCTTCTTCGTTGGTTGCTCGGTTGGTTCCTCAAAAGAGGGCCCTCACCTGAACTCAGGGAATAGTGAGCATCATGCGTGCCAAAGCAATGATTCATTGAGATTCAAGAGGTTGAGCGATACTGCTTTGAAAATCCATGACACAGCCCAGCGTGTCATCAAAGCAACAGTGTGGGAAAAATCATCGGCATGCTCATTGAAGGAGCTGACGAACCAGTCTTTTTTGGCGGGCCAGCATTCCATTGTACTGAGGCTTGGTCAGCAGATAGTACCGCTCTTTTTTAGAAAACGCCTTCAGAAAGTCTCTCGTGACCTGGAGTGCTTCCTTGACGTCTCCGGATTGTTCGAGGATTTCGGCCATGCCTATGTACGCAGCAGCCTGCAGCAGCGCGATGCTTGGTTCAGGGGCCTGTGCTATGGCTTCGCGGTAGGCCTGGAGAGCCGCTTCGGGTCTCGTCTTTTCGGCCAGCATCGCGAGCACCACGGTCTCAGTGAGTCGATCGTCATCGCTCAGGCTCGCGTCTTCGTGAAGCAGGGCCTGAAGATCCTGCTCTGACAACGGGAGCGCCCCTTTCTTACGCCTCACCTGGCGCCGCAGCCGCTTTGCGATGGGCCACTGCCTCGTAATCGGGATGAGCGCACAGCGGCAGCCGAGGCGATTCGAGCAGTGAATGCGGAGACCGACCTCCCGTGGCATGCGCCCCCTGAACACATGCATATGGGCCATGCGACACCGATCGCAAGTGGCCGGGTCGTCCCTCGACAGGCAGATGTAGAACTGTGAAATGACCGCTTGCTTGCGTCGGGCCTCGATGCCATGCAGTTTCCAGCACAGAAGCAGCCCAAGAACCGCCAGATAACTCCGTATTTCCTCGGGAATGCTCAAAGTGGAAAGCATGTCGGGGATGCTCCAAGCGGAAAGCACGTCGGGGATGCTCAAAGTGGAAAGCACCTCGGTCATACTTCTCTTAGTCTAATGCAAAGAGCGGCACTGGTAAAGTTTGTATCCTTAGGCTACTGAGTGCGGCAAGGGCTTATTGACCTCGCTAAAATAAGCCCCTTTTTACCCCCATAGATCACACTTTGCCAGGCCTAGAAACCGCTCCTATCTGCTACACTCAATCTGTTTGTTTCGTTCTCAGGAACAAGCCATGTCGCTGCGCATTACCGCTACCTATCAGCCGGTTCTCTCTCCGTGATCCTTCTCTTTTCTCTCCTCGTTCCATTACTCCTCTCCGGCTGCATCAGCACGGTGTTCAGTGCAGGGAACACCGCTGCGGATATGGGGACCATGGGTGCGGAAGAACGTCGGTTGTATAACATCGCTGAAGATTATACGATCAAATCCGAGATAACGAACAAGTACTTTGACGAAACGATGCTGATGGAGATCAACACCGATGTCTATGAGGGACGGGTCATGCTGACCGGCGCGGTCACGAAGGCTGCAACCAAAAAGAAGGCGGAATTGATTGCGCGGC
>Ga0209803_1000822_pt1 | contig 20851 bp, 20 predicted proteins | sample GraSoiAngelo_138_FD_185895 | JGI IMG/M metagenome (GOLD analysis project Ga0209803, IMG submission 185895) | Grasslands soil microbial communities from the Angelo Coastal Reserve, California, USA - 14_0929_09_40cm (SPAdes) (version 2) | ecosystem: Environmental > Terrestrial > Soil > Grasslands ...
GGTGCTGACAACGTCGCCGGCCGGCACGCGAAGCCCGGTGGCCGGGTTCGCCGGTCGCAGGCCGGGATGGGCAGCTTCCAGACGTCCGGCAGGGCAGAGTCGTCTCCTCTATCTAATACTGCTGGGCATTTTGGCCTTGGCCGCTCAGCTCTTCGGAACGCGGCGTAGGCACTGACGGCCCATGCCCGGAGCGGGGCCAAATGGGCGTGACGGGAGACGCAGCAGCTTGCGAATGGGAGGGTAATGGAGGCGACGGGGGGATTCGAACCCCCGATCAGGGTTTTGCAGACCCCTGCCTTAACCACTTGGCTACGTCGCCTCACGCTTGGTGCCGAGGAGGGGATTTGAACCCCTACGCCCTTACGGGCACCGCCCCCTCAAGACGGCGTGTCTACCTATTCCACCACCTCGGCAGCACCGACTATCTTAGCGATCCGGCTGGAAGCCGGGCAAGCACAAGGCCCGACCTAGCAGTCGGGCCTCAGGACGCATTATACCATCGCGCGGGCGGCTGGTCAGGGGCCTCCGCGCAGGCAATCAAGGCGATTTCGTTGACTCGCTCCGCGAACGACCCGGTGTCCGCGTCTCCGCCCCGAATTCGCTCGCACAACTTCGCATTGCGCTCGGCGATCACCGCTCGCAGTTCCGCCCGGGTCGAACCCCGCTGAATCGGGGCGCGTTCGCTCGCCTCTTGCTTCGAGCGCCTAAGCACGAACGGAAGCGGACGCTCGCAAGCGTGGCCGGATTCGTCAGACTTGGTCCAGGTATTCGGAGATGCCGAGGGCGGTGCGGCCGAGGCAGAGGTACTCCGTCATGCCTTCGCCGATGTGGGTGACCATGCCGGCGCGGCGGTTGCGGAGCGGGATGTAGCCCTTCACCAGCCCCTCGAGGGTGACCTGCTCGCCGCTCTCGAGCCCGAGATTCGCGGTCATGCGCTGGTGGTGAATGCGCTCGTCTTCGAACGCCGAGTCGAGGTCGATGGTCTTGATGCGCTCGAGCTTGCCGTCGCGGATGATGACGCCGCCCTGCGTGCGCTCCTCTGGCGTCCGTCGGATCTCGGAGACCATGACATTCAGCTCCGGACCGAAAGAGCAGGTGAGCCAGCGGTAGGAGTAGATGTTCTGCCAGTAGCGCGGGCCCCAGGAGTGGTCGCGCAGGCCATAAGCGTCGATCTGGGTTGTCTCGCCGTCGATGGTGACAGTGCCGGTCACGTGCATGTGCTGCTCGTAGTGCGCGCGGCCGAAGCCTCGCTCGGGGTCGGCATCGGCGCGCTCGTTATTGGTCTGGCCGTAGACGGGCGCGACGGCTTCGTGCAGCATGTCGATGGCGACCTTCTGGTGCGGGTTCTGGCGGAAGGCCTGGCCGGGGTCGGCCATTTGCTTCGCGTCTTTCAGGGAGACGGCGTGGCCCTCGTAGGTAGTCCGCAGCTTGACCAGCGGCTCGACGGTCTCGAACTTCATGCCACCGGCGTCGAAGGCGTCATTGGTCTCGATCTCCGGGCGCTTCCAGTTGAACAGCACGGTGCCGTTGGGCTGGTAGAGCGTGAGCGTTACTTCGGCATACTTCTCGTTCGCGCGGTTGCCGATGCGCAGGAAGCCGCCGAACCCCCGGGCGTTGTCGAAGAAGTTGAAATACATGCTCTCGTTGAAGTTCTGCTCGGGGCCGAGCGGGTGGGTGTAGTCGTCTTCGGGCTTGATGTCGCCGTAAACGGGAGCGGAAACCATGGGTGCCTCCTTGCTGTTTGCGGGGTGATTGTAGCACCTGTGCTGGCCGCAGCGGTGGTTGCCCCGCTCGTACTACGAGAGCCTCAGGACGAGCGGAACGGGGAAGCGTTCCAGGGTGAAGGCGGGCCGCTCTAGCCGTTTGGGGCGACAAGCACCTTATGGTCGCGGTTGCGGTCCCCCGTGAGCTGTTCGAACACCGACGGCAGGTCGTGAAGGGAGACGACGCGCGAGATCAGAGACGAGACGTCGACGGCGCCCGCGACGATCAGGTCGCGTGCCTCTTGGAACTCGGACGCGTAACCGAAGGTGCCGGCGATCGAGTGCTCTTGGAGGAGCAGATTCAGCAGGTTAACTGAGTACGGCTGCTCGAACGCCCCTGCGACGACGATGCGGCCGCCGCGTCGAGTGGACGCTAGGCAGTCGTCCATGGTCGCTGCGATGCCAACGCACTCGATTGCCAGGTCGCAGCCGAGACCGCCGGTCAGCTCGCGCACCTGCACTGAGGCCACCTTGGCTGGATCGACGGCTTCGGTCGCGCCGATCTTCAGCGCGAGCTGGCGTCGGGACTCGGCCGGTTCCGAGACGATGATCCGGCCCGCGCCTTTGTGCTTGGCGGCAAGGATGGTCAAGAGTCCGATTGGGCCTCCACCGGCGATGAACACCGTCTCGCCGGCATTCATGTCGCCCCGGCTCAGAGAGTGAATGGCGACGCCCAGCGGTTCCGTGAGCGCCGCGCGCTCGAGCCAGGAGTCGTCCGGTAGATGCAGTGCCTGTTTCACGTGTACAACCACTCGCTCGGCGTAAGCGCCTTGCTCACGGTATCCGGTGCCGGCCTGTTCTGCGCACAGGTTGGTCGCTCCCGCCTTGCAGTAGTAGCACGCGCCGCACGGGCGGCCGGGATGGACGACGACAGGATCGCCAACTGAAAGGCCATTCGCGCCCTTGCCGAGCGCCAAGATCGTGCCGGTGAACTCGTGACCCATGACCGGCTGGAATATGCCGGCGCCACGCATCGAGGGCGCCTGGGATGCGTATTCGTGGAGGTCGGAGCCGCAGACCCCGCAGTACGCCACCTCGACCACCACCTGGCAGGCGCCGGCGTGCGGCCCGGGGAACTCCCGCACCTCCATCTTTCTTGGTCCGCCGAACGCCACTGCTTTCACGAAGACACCAGCTCCTCTTCCCTGGGCGCGCTTCCGGGCTCGTACACGTTCTGCACGTATTGGGAAACCATCCGCTGCGCATTGAAGAAGCTGCCGTTGTGTGAGATAGCGCTCCGCATAACGTCCGCGTAGGCGCGTGGCCGATCGTAGAACATCGGGAGAATCGCGTTTTCGAGCTTGCCGTAAAGCGAGTCGAGTTCGGCAACTGGGTCCCCGGACTCCTCCGATCGATCGCCGATTGCCCAGCCGGTAACGCCCTCGATCCATCCCTCGAGCCACCAACCGTCGAGAACGCTGAGGCTGGGCACACCGTTGAGGGCGGCCTTCATACCGCTCGTTCCAGACGCTTCAAGCGGCTTCAGGGGGTTGTTCAGCCACAGGTCGACGCCTGCCACCATCACGGCAGCCAGCCTCATGTCGTACTCTTCGAGGTAGACGACACGCAGGATGTCCTTCAGTTCGCGCGCTACTGAGAAGATTCGCTCGATCGCCGCCTTGCCGGTGGTGTCACGCGAGTGGGCTTTTCCGCCGTAGACGAGCTGAAGCGGCCCCACGCGCTCGATGATCCGCCGCAGCCGCTCCTCATCCGTATATAGCAGATCCGCGCGCTTGTAGCCGGTCGCGCGACGCGCAAAGCCGATCGTCATTGTTCCGGCATTTAGCTTCGTAGAGGTCCGGCGCTCGACTTCGGCCAGCAATGTGGCTTTGGTTTCCGCATGGGCCATCTGGATCTCCTCGCGCGGAATTGCTGAGGCTTGCCGGAGGTAACGATTGTCGCGCCGCCAGTCGGGCACGTGCCGGTCGTAGAGCCTCGCAAACGGTGGCGATGTCCAGGTCCCCACATGGACTCCGTTGGTGATGGCGCTTATGGATGTCTCGGGGAACATCCGCCGCGCGACGTGGGCGTGCCGGATCGATACGCCATTTGCGCTGCGGCAGAAGAACATCGCCAGTTTGGTGAGGTTGAACACGCCTGCCTCGGGGTGCGTCAGACGAGCCAGGATACCTGTGCGTTCCTTGCCCAGCACGCTCTCGACGAGCTCAGCCGAGAAGCGGTCGTGGCCGGCGTCGACCGGCGTGTGCGTTGTGAACACGCACTTCTGGCGCACGTCATCGACGTCAGACTCGATGACGGAGCCCCTGTCATGGAGGCTCGCGTGCTCCTGGAGGAGCGCGAGGGTGAGGAGGCTGGAGTGGCCCTCGTTCATGTGGTAGGTGTGAAAATCGGCGTGGCCGAGGGCGCGCAGCATAGCGATGCCGCCGATTCCCAACACGACCTCCTGGCAGAGCCGGTAGCGGATATCGCCGCCGTAAAGTGAGTCTGTCAACGCTCGGTCGTACTCGTCGTTGGATTCGATATCGCTGTCGAGCAGGTATACCGGGATGCGGTGGTCGGTTACTCCCGCTACCTCGTACTTCCAGGCGCGCAACGTGACGGGGCGGCCTTCGATCGTCACCAGCACCCGCGGCTCGAGCGCTTCGAGCCTGTCCTCCGGCGACCACTCGTCTGGCGACTCCGTTTGTTTCCCGTCGCCGTCGAGGTGTTGCCGGAAGTATCCCTTGCGGTGTACGAGTGTTGCGGCGACAACTGGCAATCGTAGGTCTGCCATCGCGCGCAGCGTGTCGCCGGCAAGCACGCCCAGCCCGCCGGAATACGTTGGGATCGACGCATCCAGCGCGATCTCCATCGAGAAGTAGGCTATCGAATGGACACGCGGTGTGCTGGCCGGCCGTGCCGTCACTTACTTTCGCGCCGCGCCCGAGCGCGATACAGCTTCGTCGATCGACTCTTCGAGCACGTGGACGAGCAGGTCGATATCGTCTTCGGTAATGATGAACGGTGGGCCCAGCATGATGATGTCCTGAGCGGCGCCCGAGCCGGCCGGGTAGAGGAAGACGCCCTTGCTGAGGCCCGCGGCTACGATCCGGCGGGTGATACGAGCACCGGCGGGGAAGCGTTCGAGGGTGTCGCGATCACGCACGATCTCGACGGCCTGCATGAGGCCGAGCCCGCGCACCTCGGCGACGTTTGGGTGCTGCGCGAGGCGGGCGAGCCGTTTGCTGAGGAGCTCGCCCGTGGACCTGGCGCGCGCGACCAGGTCCTCTCGCTCCATGATTTCGAGAACTTTGTCGGCGACGGCGCAGGAAGCGGGATGCGCGGTAAAGGTGTAGAACATGAGGTCCTCGCCACGTTCGGCAATCGGCGCCATTACTTCGTCGGTGGCGTAGACGCCGCCGATGGGCGCGTACCCGCCCGCCAGTCCTTTGCCGCCAACCATGATATCGGGCGTGATATTCCAGTGGTTGACGGCAAACTTCTCGCCGGTCCGGCCGAAGCCGCACATGACTTCATCTGCGATCAGAAGGACGCCGTACTTTCGGCAGATCTCGGCGACGCGCGGCCAGTAGCCGTCCGGAGGGACGACAGCCCCGGCCGCGCCCCCCACGACCGGCTCTGCGATGAACGCGGCGACGGTGTCCGGGCCCTCGCGCACGATGACCTCTTCGAGCTTGTCCGCCGCTTGCTCTCGGCAGTCCTCCGAGGTATGGCCCAGCGAGCACTCGAGGCAGTAATGAGACGGGGCCTTGGGGAAGTCCAGGAGAAGCGGCTCGTAGCCTTTCCTGCGCGACGCGTGCCCACCGACAGCGAGCGCCGCGAGGGTCACGCCGTGGTAGGAGAATTCTCTGCCGATGATCTTCCAGCGCTCAGGACGGCCGGCGCAGACGTGATGCAGGCGCGCCAGACGCAGGGCGGCTTCTACCGATTCGGAGCCGCCGCTCGTAAAGCTGGCACGCGTGAGGCCTTCAGGCAGCCAGCGCTCGGTCAGGCGCTCAACGAGGCCGGCCTTAGCCTCGGTCGCGAAGGTCGGCACGACATAAGTCAGATGCTCCAGCGCCTGTGCCGCTACTTCCGCGACCTCCCGCCGGCCGTGGCCGATGTTGACGACAATGGCGCCGCCGGCTGCGTCAAGAATTCGCCGGCCCTCGGGCGTAATCAGGTACGCGCCCTCGGCGCGCTCTACGGCGAACGGCGCTGCCGGGGAACCAGGCACGAACGATGTCCGACGAGAGGCGTCGGTGTCAATGGTCATCGCAGCACAGGATACAGCCCGAGGGCGATAATCCGCCAGCCAGCGGGGGATTAAGGCGCGGTCAGGATGCGCGGGCGGGGATGAAGTGGCTGATGTGCCGGAAGAGGTCCTGGATCGAGACGACGTGCGGTTCGCTGTCTTTGGTCACGAGGGGCAAGTGCCGGAAGCCGCCCACAGACATCTTGTGAAGGGCCATGGCGAGCGTGTCGTGGTCGCCGCAGATTACCGGGTCAGGGGTCATGACATCGCGGACGCGGACGGCGTTCAGGTCCAGCTTGTCGCCGGCTGCCTTGAGGAGGATGTCGCGGTCGGTCAGGATGCCGACGATCTGGTTGTCCTTTTCCACCAGCACGCAGTCGACACCGCGCCGCTGCATGATGTGGATCGCCAGGTGCACGGGATCTCCGGGCGCCACGGCGGCGGCTTCCTTCGCGCCAACGACGGCGAGTGGGTCATGCATCAGGTGCTCTTCGAACTCGCTCTCGGCGCTGGGTAGGTCTAGATTGCGCAGGTCCTGGCCACAGCTTTCGCACGTGTCGGCGCCGTCGATGTTATCGAAATGACAGGCGGGGCAAATCACGGTGAGTCGTTCCTACTCGACCGTCCAGGTGTCGCCTTCGTTGAGGAGCGCCTCGAGGTCGCCCTCGCCTTCGCGCGATATGGCATCCTGGATCTGCTGGTCCATGAGGTCGTCGTAAGTCGGCCTTCGCACCGCGCGGAAGACGCCCATTGGTACGGGGTACTGTGGGTACTGCATACGCGAGAGGATGTAAGCTACCGCGGGGTCTTCTCGCGTTTCATCGTGAACCAGCAGGTCGCCTTCGGCTATGTCGTTCCCTAGGTCGACGACTTCGGGGGTCGTTCCGTTGAGGCAGACACCTCTATTCCGGTCTTTGCCGAAGACCAGTGGCTTTCCATGTTCGAGGGTGATCGTACGGTCTGGCCGGACGTCCTTGTCCGCGAACTCCATGAAGGCGCCGTCATTGAACACGTTGCAGTTCTGGTAGACCTCGACGAATGACGTGCCTTTGTGATGAGCCGCCCGGTCCAGGGTCGTGAGCAAATGATGCACGTCGATATCGAGTGAGCGAGCGACGAAGGTTGCCTCGGCGCCGAGGGCGACGCTCAAAGGATTCACGGGGTGATCGATGGTGCCCATCGGCGAGCTTTTCGTGCGCTTGCCCATCTCGGACGTTGGCGAGTACTGGCCCTTCGTCAGCCCATAGATGCGGTTGTTGAAGAGCACGATCACGACGTCCACGTTGCGGCGCAGAATATGCAGGAGATGATTGCCGCCGATGCTCAGGCCGTCACCGTCGCCGGTGATGACCCAGACCTGGAGGTCCGGCCGCGAGGCCTTGAGCCCGGTGGCGATCGTGGGGGCACGCCCGTGGATGCTATGGAAACCGTAGGTGTTCATGTAATACGGCAGCCGGCTGCTGCAGCCGATGCCGGAGATGAAGACGATCTTCTCGCGCGGGATGCCGAGATCCGGCATCAACTTCTGCGTTTGCGCGAGGATAGAGTAGTCGCCGCAGCCCGGGCACCAGCGGACCTCCTGGTCAGAGACAAAATCTTTGCGCGCCAGCGGAACGGGCTCGGTCACTGTTTCGGTCGTCATCCGACGGTCACCTTACTTCGTACGAGTTCATTGACTTTCTGTTCGATCTGCGCGATCTTGAACGGCCGCCCCGTTACCTGATTAAGGCCGACGGCGTCGACCAGGTAGCGGGCGCGCACGAGCATTAGCAGTTGCCCGAGATTCATCTCTGGGATGAGGATACGGTCGAATCGAGAGATGACCTCCCCCAGGTTGGCTGGGAAGGGGTTCAGGTAGCGCAGATGGGCGTGGGAGACTGAGAGACCGCGCGTCCGGGCTCTCTGCACCGCGGAGAGCGCAGGCCCGTAGGTGCTGCCCCACCCGAGCACCAGCAGCGAGCCCTCTTCTTCGCCGATGACCTTAAGATCCGGAATGTCGTTGGCGATACGAGCGACTTTTTCGGCCCGGAAACGGACCATGCGATCGTGGTTCTCCGCGTCATAATTAACATTCCCAGTGACGTCGGCCTTTTCGAGCCCCCCGATACGATGTTCCAAGCCGGGCGTGCCGGGGATCGCCCATGGCCGAGCGAGAGTCTCAGGATCACGGGAGTAGGGATGGAAGGTCTTCGGGTCTGTCGCAAAATCGACCCACATAGTGGGCAAGTCAGCCACGGAGGGCAGACGCCAGGGCTCCGAGCTGGTGCCAAGGTAGCCGTCGGACAGGAATATAGTGGGCACCATATGCCGCAAAGCGATCCGGAACGCCTCGATCGCCATGTCAAAGCACTCGGCGGGCGTCGCCGGCGCGACGATGGCCACGGGGCACTCGCCGTTGCGGCCAAACATTGCCTGGAGCAAGTCTGCCTGCTCGGTCTTCGTGGGCATTCCCGTGCTCGGGCCCGAGCGCTGAATCATAGCGACGACAATCGGCAGCTCGACCATCACAGCGAGGCCAAGAGACTCACTCTTGAGGGCAAGGCCGGGACCGCTGGTGCCGGTAAGGCCGAGGCAGCCGCCAAAGGCGGCGCCGATTGCCGAACCGATCGCGGAGATCTCATCCTCGGCCTGGAATGTCTTCACGCCGAAGTTCTTGAACCGCGCGAGCTCCTGAAGAATGTCGCTGGCGGGCGTGATCGGGTAGCTGCCGTAAAACAGCGGCCGGCCTGTCAGGCGCGAGGCCGCCAGAAAACCGAGCGCTGTCGCCTCGTTGCCGGTGATACTTCGATAGCGGCCGGGGGCGAGATCTGCCTTTGGCACCCGGTAATGCACCGGGAAGAGCTCGGCCGTTTCGCCGAAATGGTAGCCGGCCTTCAATGTATCGGCGTTTGCCTTCGATACCGCGGGGTTCTTCGAGAACTTCTGGTCGATCCAGCGCAGGGTCGGCTCGAGAGGGCGTTCGTACAGCCAGAACATCAGGCCGAGCGCGAAGAAGTTCTTCGAGCGGTCGATCTGCTTCGTGTTCAGGCCGCTGTCCTTCAGGGCCCGCGCATTCATGCTGGTGATGGGCACCTCGATCACCCGGTAGCCGGAGAGCGTGCCGTCTTCGAGCGGGTTGGCCTGGTAGGCTGCCTTGCGCAAGTTGGCGTCGGTGAACTCGTCTGTGTTCACTATGACCGTTCCGCCCTTGGGAAGATCGGGGAGGTTTGTCTTCAAGGCCGCGGGGTTCATCGCCACAAGCACGTCTGGGGCGTCCCCCGGGGTGTGGATGTCGTAACTGGAGAAGCTTACCTGGAACGAACTGACGCCCGGCAACGAACCGGCTGGAGCACGAATTTCGGCAGGGAAGTCGGGGACGGTGCTGATGTCGTTTCCGATCAGCGCGGCGGTGTTCGTGAACTGAAGCCCGGCGACCTGTGAACCATCGCCTGAGTCACCGGCGAAGCGGATAGTGACGCGGTCGAGTTCCTGCGTTTCGCCGTTTCTCGGCGGGGCGATACGGCCGTCTTTTGTGGTCATGCACCCTCGGGTGTGGCGAGAAGCTGGTGCGGCATCGGAGGAAGGTTCAGGACCTTCTCCGGGTAGGCCTCAGCCAGGTAGTCGATTACGTCTTGAATCCGGAAGAGGGCGATTGCTTCGCCGCTTGCCGGGTCGATGATCGGTACATTGCGGAAGCCCTCCCGATTCATCAGGCTGATTGCCTCGCCGATAGTGTCATCCGGTGTCATCGTAAGCGGGTCTGGTGTCATGAAGGTATCGACCGGTTCATCGTAGTCGACGTCGCGCGCGACCATCTTCATGAGGACGTCGCGCTCCGTCATGATGCCGACAGGATGGTTGTTCTTCGATACGAGGACGCAGCCGGCACCTTGCTGCTGCACCTTCCGAATTACTTCTCGCACGCTCGTTCCGCTTTCGACGGTGAGTGGGCGAGACAGCTTGAGGGCCCGAATCTTATCGCTTAGCAATTCGACTTTTCACCAGCCGGACGGTGGGCTCCGGCGTTCCATTTCAGCATTGATGCCGCAGATCATCCATCACCAGTATATCAGGAGCGGGCGAAGGGTTGCCCGCCACACCTCCTCTTCCCGAGACGTTAGCGGCGTGAAAATGACGCCAATCGAGCGTGTAACGATTGCGTGGCGCATGCCGTCCTCAATTGCAGCATCTAGGCAAAGCCTGCAGAGGCGCTGCCAAGGAGGAGCGCAGGGCGTGACAACGGTGGAATCCCCGCCGGCTCGAAAATGGTTCGGCAACCCGATTAACTCTGTACGTAACGGCTTGGTCGCAGGTTTCGGTCTGCTCGTGCTTATCTTGATTGCGGTAGTAGCGGGATCGACCTATATGGTAAAGCAGTACCAGGCGGATAGCGCCCAAATGGCGGAGAAGGCCGACACCGCGCTTCTACTACAGGGCACCGAGTCGCATGTCGGCACGGCGGGCCTCATGCTTCAGCGCTACGCCCTGGACGGCGATCCTATCTGGATCCACGAAATCATCAGTGCGGCGGATTCGGCCACCAGCAACATGGCGACGGTCCGCGCTCGAGAGAGAATCGCAAACAACGGCGAGGCGCTGGCGAGGCTGGATGCGCTCGACGCCACGGGCAACGGACTGCGCAAGAGCCTCGAGCAAGTCGTCGCGCAAAGAGCGGCCGGAGACGGGACCGGTGCGCTAGCCACGCTGGACACGATGGTAGTGCCGTTTCTGCAGTATCGTGAAAATCTCCGGGCGGCCGCAGAGAATGAGCTTGCTGAGGTTGCCTCTCTGCAAGCTGATGCTGATCGCTCCGGCGAACTCGCGTTTTGGCTGCTCGTAACGTCGGGCGTGGTTGGGCTGACATTGGGCGCGGCCGTTTCAGTGCTAATTGGGCGCTCCATTTTGCAGCCTCTCTCGTCGCTGGAAGCCACTGCAAATAAGGTCTCCAGAGGAGACATGACTGCCCGCGCGCCGGTGTCAGGGCCAGCGGAGCTGAGCAAGCTCGGTGGGGCACTCAACCACATGATGACGGCCGTGGAGGAGCGCACCGAGGAGCTTCGCCTTTCGAACGAAGAGCTAAGGGAGCGCAATCGCCAGTTGTTAGAAGCGCGAGCGCAGGCGGCCAGCGACGCGCTTACGGGGCTGCTTAACCACCGAAAATTCCATCAGAAGATTCGTGAGGTGATCGCCGACGCCCAGCAGAGCAATGAGGCGGTCAGCTTGATCATGCTGGACGTCGACAACTTCAAGCAGGTCAACGACAGCCTTGGTCACCTCAAAGGCGACGAGGTGCTGCGCGAGCTTTCGTCAACGATCGCAGAAACGGCAGGCCAGGACTGCGCCTATCGCTATGGCGGTGACGAGTTCGCGGTCATGCTGACTCGGTCAGGCCACGAGGACGCAGTGCGTGTGGCCAAACGCCTGCTGGACGCTGTGGCGAAGAACAAAGAGGCCGAGAAGGTCACCGTCAGCCTGGGCGTGGCGGCCTACCCCGAGATGGCAGCGACGGCCGAGGAGCTGATCTACCGAGCGGACATGGCGCTGAACTGGGCCAAATCGTCGGGTAAGAACCGCGTCGGTGACTGGCATGCTCTCATCGCCCGCAAGGACGGCGAGATGCCGGCTCCCGCCGAGAACGCTGTCGACGCGGGCATTGCCAGCAGCTGAAGCAGCGCGCAGACGACGGCATGTTGGCCAGAGCTCAATTCTGACCTGCGGTTTTGGAGTTCACGCCCTCGTGGTCGCTGAGGGTCACTGAGGGTCATGTTCACGAACGATTATAAGCTCGTTCGCTCGTTGAGGGTCGTTACCAGTCGCGGGGATTGCTGTCACGGTTGGTGTTCAGAAGTAGTATCGGCCCGGAATATCCTACGGATAACCTCTAGTAATAAGCCATAACCCCCGCGACGAATCACCCATCAGCCGAGCGTTAATCAGGGTAATGAGGCTATAAGGCGCCTTACTTCGTTGAGGGGGAGGAGTCGCATTGGCCCCCGACTACTTTCCTCCCCATAGTTCACAGAAGGCCCGTCCTCGCCACACTGGGACGGGCTTTCTGTTGTCAATCACCCGTCTTGAGGTCTTCCGAATGGCCGCTGTTGTCACGGTTGCTGTCAGGCCGCCACAAACCGGCAATTCTGATGGGACCAAATGATAGATTTCGTTCGTAAAACTCTGGCAGGGGCGGAGGGACTCGAACCCCCGACCTGCGGTTTTGGAGACCGCTGCTCTTCCAGCTGAGCTACGCCCCTACGATACGTGGATCGCGCTTTCCGTCGTTGGTGCGCGCATCTAGTATAGCAAGCGTTCATGAGCGCTCTTCTCTGTGAAGCGGCGCCACGGCCCGGTCGGGGAAGTTCGTGCAGATGCCGTCGATCCCGAGTTCGATGAGACGCGCAATGTCGCCCAGCCTGTCCACGGTCCAGGCATAAAGGGCAAGCCCGCTGCGCTGACAATCGCGAGCCAGTTGCTCGTCGATGCCCGCGAAGAACACGCTGACGCCTTGGAGACCCAGGCGCAAGGCTCGCTCTCGGGCCTCCGGCCACCGTGAGAGTGATTCCGCGGCCAGTAACGAGGCGCCGGGAATTCGCGGTTCTGCGGCTCTCATGGCAGCGAGGGCCTGAGGAAAGAACGACCAGACCATGACATTGCTGACGGCGTCAGCTTCGCGGACCACGCTGGCGATGAGACTCTCGATGCCGGGTTGCTTTATCTCGATGACTAGCAGCGCTCGTGCGCGAGTAAGGTGCAGCACCTCAGCAAGCGTGGCTACAGCCTCGCCACCTGCATCGAGTGCATGCAACTGCTTCAGCGACATCTTGGCGACCTCGCCGCTCCCATTCGTAGTGCGGTCGACGGTCAGATCGTGCATGAGGACGGGCACTCCATCGGCACTCGCCTGGACGTCGATCTCGATCCCATCCGCCTTCAACTCCAGAGCCTTGAGCACGCCGGCCAGCGTATTTTCGGGTGCGTGACCGCCGCAGGCAGCGTGCGATATGACGAGGGGACGGCGCATGGGGCGATTATTGCACGAAGCTTGCAGAGGCAGTGCAACGCTGGGCTTCAGCCTGATGCAGCGGGGCGCTGAGCTTCCCTTCGTGTCCTCCCCAGCCTAGCCTGCCCCACTCAGGACGGGCCGCGCCACCCTACCGGCTCCGCCTACGGCGGCTGTCGGTTCGCCCCACCCCGCGAGCTCGGAATGACATTCAGGTCCCGGCTGGCCGGTTACGCCGGACAGTTACGAGGGCATCAACTAGAATGCTTCGGTCTTCTGGAAGGCGGAGAACATCGCACGGCGGCGCTGAAGTATGTCCCCCGCAGCCTCACGCGCGAAGAGGGCCAGCTCAAAACGCTTGGACGACGTGGTGTAGTCCTTCTTGAGGTCGATCTGGCTGGCGATACGGTGCAAGCCCTGCGCCATGAATCGCATCGTGACGCGCCAATCGATGACCGGGTCGGAAACCGAAGGGATGGCTTGAGCCTCGCAGTACCGGCCGCAGGCGCGGTCTATATCGGACTCGAGCCGCGAGGAGACTATGCGGTGCACGGCGCGGATCGCATCCAAATCGGGGCTGCCATCGCCTAAGAAGGGGAGCAGCTTCCCGAGCCGCTCGCGCAGCGTCGAATCAGGATTCCTAGCATCCAGTTCGAGGTTCAAGCGTCGCTGCTGGGCGAGGAACAGGCCGATAACGGCAAGCTCCTCCTTGATGAGCGGAAGCGCTTTGGGAAGCACCTCGACGACGGTCGCTGACCAGTCGCGCACACTGCTATCCAGGCTCTCGCCCCGGCGCTGCACCCCGCGGAGACGCCGCTCATCCTGTGGTATGTAGAGATCGCCGCTGTACTGCTTTTGCACGGCCCTCCTCCCGCTGTGCCTCTCGATTTCCGTAATTAATGAGGAGGGCAGGGAGCGCAGTGTTACCTGCGCCGGGGCAAAAAATGGTTGGCAAACGGTTAACGAACGCGAAGAAGTGTTGGGGTAGAATGATGCGAGCAAACAAGGGGGACCGCGATGCCGGTAGACAGCTTCAAGTACCTGCCCCGCTCGATCGCCGCGTACTACCAGACGCTTCGTGTGGAGCGGGTGGACTCGATCCCATGGACTCCGCTTTCGAAGCCACTGAACCAGTGCCGCTTTGCCCTTGTCACGACGGCCGGTATTTACGACAAGGCACGCGAACCTCCGTTCGACGCGGGGCGTGAAAAGCGGGAGCCAATGTGGGGAGACCCGACCTACCGGCGCATCCGGCGCGATCTGGCGCAGGGCCAGATTGGCGCTTCTCATCTTCACATCAACAACCGGGATATTCTGGCGGACGTAAATATCGTGCTGCCGGTAAACCGGTTCGCGGAGCTCGAAGAGGAGGGTGTGATCGGCTCGCTCGCCGCCGTGAACTACTCCCTCATGGGGTACCAGCCGAACACGAGCGAATGGCGAGCGCGCTACGCACCGGAGGTGGCGGGCCTCCTAAAGGACGAAGCTCTTGATGCCGTCCTTCTCACACCGGCCTGACCGGACTGCTGCCGCAGTGCGCCCGTGCTGGCGCAGACGTTCGAGGAGGCGGGGCTCAGCACCGTCATGGTAACGATGATGCCATTCTGGGCCGAGAAGATGGGCACGCCCAGGACTCTGGGGGTTGAGGTCCCGTTCGGACACACTTTGGGTATGCCGGGCGATCGCGAGATGCAGAAGATGATCATTCGCGCGGCGTTGTCGCTGCTCGAACAGGCACAGCAGCCGGGGGCCATGAGTGAAGTCGAGGTCGAATGGCCTCAGGCATCCGACGTGGCGCGCAAGGACTGGCAGCCGCTCGAAGCGTCGCCGATTATCAAGATGATGCGAGAGCAGGCACACGCCAGGGCAGAGGGGCGCAGGCAAGAGACCTAGCGCTAGGGGTTCATTCTGGAAAACGTATTTGGGTCTCGAGCGACGTATGCTATTCTTCGCGAAGGAATCCGGGGCAGTGCTCCTGTTTTCGGCCTATGTTCGTGCCCCGCGGAGCTCCCTCCGGCTTCTGACTGAATTCTCGGCTGAATAATCAGGAGGCCCGAACATGGCGGCATTCCTCGTTCACGGCGTACCCGACACGCATCGCCTTTGGGACGGCGTCCGAGAGCACCTCTCACGTACGGACGTCCTTGCCCCGGATATGCCCGGGTTCGACCGGGATGCACCGGCGGGTTTCGGCTTCACAAAAGAGGACTATCTCGACTGGCTCATTGCAGACGTGGAACGTGCCGGGCGGCCCGTCGACATAGTCGGACATGACTGGGGCGCGCTTCTAGTCGAACGCTTGGTTTCCGTTCGGCCGGACCTGGTGCGCACCTGGGCGGCGGGTGGCGGGGCCATCGATGAGAACTACGTGTGGCACCCGATCGCTCAGATGTGGCAGACTCCCGGCGTCGGCGAGAACGTCATGCAAACGATGACGGCGGACGCGGTCATCCCGACGTTCGTCAATGATGGCATGCCCGAAGCCGTCGCGAAGGAGACCGCGGAGCGAATTGATGAGCGCATGAAGGCGGCGATCCTGCCGCTGTATCGCTCGGCTGTGGATGTCGGCAAGGAGTGGGGGCCCGAAATTCAAGGCATCAGCAAGCCTGGGCTGCTGATCTGGGGAGACAAAGACCAGTACATGCCGATGGAATTCGCGAAACGGACGGCCGAGCGGGCGGGCGCAAAGCTCGTCGTGCTACCGGGCGGCCATTGGTGGCCGGCGCAGTTTCCGCGCGAGACAGCTGAGGCTCTCGAGGCGTTTTGGGGAACGGTCGCTTGATCCCACGGTGGGCGGGCCGCCCTCCCGACTGGTGGAAAATCACCGCCCGCTGGCGCGTCGAGGAGACCGCGCGCTTCGTGCCAGTGCCCTACGTCACGATGTCCCTAATCATCGTTAGCGCGTTCGTGTTCTCTTATGAGCTCGCCCGTTCGACGTTCGATCTCGACCGGCTATTCAGGAAATGGGGAGTGGTGCCCGCGGACCTTGTCGACTGGCTAGAGTCGCCGGACTTTTCCAGGGAGCCGCTAACTGTCGTTACCTCCGCATTCATGCATGGTGATGCGGTGCACTTCGCGAGCAATATCGCTGTCCTTTGCATCCTGGGGATCGCACTCGAGAGACTGCTGGTGCGGTCGTTCGACAATGCTGGCTATTGGATCTTTGCGCTAACCTACGCTGTCTCGTTGCTCGGCGCGATCGCGTTGCAGGTTGCGCTTACATCGGATAGCACGATTCCCATCGTGGGCGCGAGCGGAGCCATCGCGGGAATTGGAGGCGCTTACCTCATGACCGATCCGCGCTGGGCTGTTGTGATAGTCATCTGGTTCATCCTGCAGGCGATTAGCGGGGTTGCCTCGCTTGGGGTCGATACGAGGGTGGCTTATTACGCGCATATCGGCGGATTCGTCACCGGGTGCGCTTGCATGCTCTCATTGTCGGCGCTCGTACTCAGAACGAGAGGCGCGTAGTCGAGCGCAGGGTCCGCCAGCCGCCGGAGTGATGGACTAGCCGCCGGGGTTGCGGACGCAGGCGATTGTAGCGTCCGGGCCATGTACGCTTTCCGCCTCGCGTATCGCGTCCTCGACAGTCGCCGCGGGAATGAAGCCCAGGTGACCGGGCACGGCGGGGTCGTCCGCGCCGGCCACGTAGACGCGCCCGGCGTGGCGCAGGCGCTTTAGCGGGTGGGTCGCTAGGATGCCGTGCACGGGATGGAAGGCAAAGCCGTGGCTATATTGTTCGATGTATCCGGCGTGGGTAGCGAACTCCTCTCCGAAGCGCGCGGTAATCTCGTAGGGGTCTTTCGTTTCCGGGAGGACGCGTTCCCACACCTCCTTGTAAGACGGGTGGTGTTCCATGTCCCACTGCTCGGGGCAAGGTGTCGTAATGATAACCGAACAGCCCGGCTTACCCAACGCCTCGATGTAGCCGCCTAGATACCCGAGGGCCGAGGAGACGAGCGTCAGGATGGGGTTCATCGTCGCAAAGGTGGCGTAGGGGCTCCAGTCGGGTACGCCGTAGACGATGATGTCCGCTTTCTCGCCGTGTGAGGACTCGCGGCGCGGCGGGTTCAGCGATGAGATGAGGGCCAGCGCCGCCTGACGGGTCTCGTCGATGCCGCCTGCCCAGCAGCTCGCAATCATGACGGGGTTAGCCAGGACGGTCTCGAATTTGAAGAACCGCCGTCCGAGCGTCGATTCTATGTGATAGCCCTGCTCGGCAAAGACCTCGTGCATCCGGTTGTCTCGCACGGACATCGACATTCCGTCCAGCGTGTGGGTGTGCCGGATCGAACGCCAGGTTGAAAGCCCGACCGCGACCGACTTCCACCCGCCGTTGAAGCCCAGGTGGCAGGCAGCGTTCACGTAAACGGTGAGGTCTGACTCCACGGCCAGGCGGTGCAGATCGACGTCATAGCCCGACGGAGTCTTCCCGAGATCGACGATATTGGCGGAGTCCTCAGCATCGTGACACTGAAGACGATCGCCGAAGCGGTCCACCAGCTCCTTGCTCAGGATTCGGGCCAGCTCCTCACGCGTCCAGCGGCGGTGGAGGGCGTTGGCGCAGAGCAGGCGGACGTTCCCCTCGGGGACTCCTGCCTGCCCTAGTTCTTCGAGGACCGCCTCGATCGCAAGCCTGCGGACCGGCCCGAAAGAGGGCGCGGTCGGGTCGTCGAAGGCAATCAGCACACGCGCGCCGGGTCGGACAAGTTCGCCGATTCGGGGAAGACCGATGGGCCTGGCGAGAGCGTCGCGGACGGCGGCCCCCTGGTCGGCGACGGCGGCCTGGCGCGGTCCTCCATTGCCGCCGCCCACAATCTTCGCGCGATCCGGCAACTCGACCTGAACGGTCGAATCACCGTAAGGCAGGCGCAGTTCCGGCATGGCGCGGCCAGTATAGCAGTTGGGTGGACATCGGGAGCGGCCCGGCGTGGCGAAGGGTAGAATGGCGCCGAGTGTCCATGAATGATGCGCTCGAACTGTTGGGATTGGCGGCACTTGGATTCGCGGTTGGGACCTACGGCACGATCATCGGCCTGGGTGGCGGCTTCATCCTTGTGCCCGTGCTGCTGTTCCTGTATCCGGATTACGACCCGGAGCACCTGACTGCGATTTCCTTGCTGGTCGTCTGGGCGAATACCACATCGGGCTCGGTAGCCTACGCGCGGCAGGGGCGGATCGACTACGCGACAGGCCTCTTATTCGCAGCCTCGTCGGTACCGGGCGTGCTGGCCGGGGTCTTCCTGGTAGATTTAGTGCCGGAGCGGGCATTTACGATCGTATTCGCGCTGATCTTGCTTGCACTAGCCGCGGTGGCCATGCGTGGTCCACCACGTGGCATCCGGCAACCACTTTCAGGACGGGGAGTGGTAATCCGTCAGGTAGTCACGCCGGAAGGTACCTATCGCTACGGTTACCGGCTCTGGCAGGGGGCGGCTCTAAGCCTGGGCGTCGGACTTGTCTCCAGCCTGCTAGGGATAGGAGGCGGGGCCGTCCATGTGCCGGTGATGATCTCTACTCTGCACTTCCCCGTGATGCTGGCGACCGCGACTTCGCAGTTCATACTGGCGTTCATGAGTGGGGGCGCAAGCGTTGTTCATCTGGTGAAGGGAACGCTATCTGGAGACCAGCTTGTGAAGGCCGCTGCCCTGGGCGTGGGTACGGTACCGGGTGCGCAGTTGGGCGCGAGGATGGCGCAACGGATAGAGGCGCGAACCGTGATCAAGCTGCTAGTCGCGGGTCTGCTTGTATTGTCGTTCCGGCTGTTCTTGAAGGGGATTGCGGGAAGTTGAGCGGACAGGGGCCGAAAGCATGATTCGAATCGAGGTCTCTTACCGGGCGATCCTGTTTATTGCGCTCATGTTGGTCTCACTTTGGGCGCTAACTAAACTGTGGCCGATCATCCTGCTGATTCTCACCGCGTTTATCTTCCACACGGCGCTTCTGCCGTACGTAGAGTGGCTCGTAAGGAAGGGCCTTCCAAGGACGCTATCGGTTCTACTCATCCTGCTGGCGATCATGGGCGTACTAGCGGGCCTCTCGGCACTCGTCGTTCCCGCCATGGTCGACGAATTCACAAACCTCAAGTCTGATTTGCCCGAAGACGCCAAGGACCTGGAGAACCTGCTCGATGATTTCGGCATTCACGTGGAGCTTGAACAACGAGCACGAGACATCGATTGGGACCATCTTATCTCGGGCTCCGCTGCGGTCGATTATGGCCAGCGAGCCCTCACCATACTGCTTGGCATCATTACCGTGGTCGTCCTAACGGCATACCTACTGGTCGATACGCCGCGGCTCTCGCGGTTCGTGTACCAGTTCGTGCCGCCGGGCCGGGAGCCGGAGATGGAGCACTTCCTGACGGCGATGAACCGGGTGGTGGGAGGGTATATTCGCGGCCAGGTTGTGACATCTGCTTGCATTTTCGTTTATACGTTGATCGTGCTGCTGGCGGTGGGCGTGCCCAACGCAGTCGCCTTCGCGGTCTTGGCCGCGTTCGTCGATATTATTCCTCTGATCGGCGCGACTATCGCGGTCGTCTTCCCTACAGTCGCAGCCTTTCGGGAGTCGCCTACGCAGGCTATAATCGTGCTCGCTCTATTGATGGCCTACCAGCAATTCGAAGACCGGCTTCTGACGCCGCGAGTCTACGGTCAGACGCTAAATTTACCACCGCTAGTCGTGCTCGTCGCGGTGCTGGTCGGAGGACAGTTGCTCGGCATCGTGGGCGTCCTGCTGGCGATGCCGGCCGCAGCCGTAGCCAGGGTAGGGTTCGATTACTGGATGGAGAGGCGCGGGCCCGCGGCGCCCCCGACGGGTCCTATAGAGGAGTTGCTCGCGCCAGATGAGCCTGCGATGGAGAAGGAGGCAGTCCGTGGCCGTCGAACGCGGCGTCGGAAAGTGTGAGCAGAATCACGCCGGGTCCTTCGGATATCCGACGAGGCCGAACGAGCCGTATGACTTCTGTCCGCAGTGCGGGAATCCGATGGTCTGGCACTGTCCTAATTGTCGCTCGCCGCTGCCGGACGACCCCGGCGAGCTGATCTCAGCCCGTTTCTGCCGCAACTGCGGGTCGCCCTACTTTCCGCACTCCGAGGACGAGACGGACCGGTAGGAGACTCGCTCGGAATTGGCAAGCGCCCCGTGGGAATAGCGAGCCCTTCTAAACGAAACCCTAACTTCTAAACCGAACCCGAACACTGCTTTATTCCTGAGTGCTGCGACCATAAACGATATCGACAGTGGAGGCACGCAATGGAACCGGAAGAACTGCGGAAACTGCGAATCGCGCATGGCCTGACTCCAGCCGAGCTCGCCGGATTGTTGGGGACGACATGCCACGACGTTCTTGGCTGGGAGGCAGTGAAAACCAACCCCTATCACACACCGATAGAACCGGATATCCGCCGGCGCATTCTTCGACAGCTCGCGATCTTCCGCGAGCGCCATAAGGAGCGCGATCTGGCCGCGGTGGCCCGCACGAGCGCGAAGCGGTTCTCGGTCCAGCCGCTCGTGCCCGCGCTTATTGGCACTGGCATCCGCCCAGGCCGAATGACTGCAACGCTCCGAGTCCGACTGTCAGTGGAGCCCGAGGCCGGACTCGAACCGGCGACCTACGGTTTAGGAAACGCCCCATACGGTTCATTGCCGTCCATTAGCGCTGCGGACAAGACGAAGGCGCTGCTCGGGCGGGCGTGACACGCTAATCAACACCCTAACCGCCTGTCACGGCGAGAAACGGCCGGTTAACTTTTCACGGCGGCCAATACAGTGGAAGTTGAGGACTCTTCCCAATCACGGACGCTCCTACCTGTTGAAGGCCCAGCGACCACCAGGTTGGCTCGCGCCCACTAATGCAATCGTGAGAACGCAAGTGTTGAAATAAGGCGACCGCGGCGGCTCGTGCTCGTGCTT
>Ga0209803_1000838_pt1 | contig 20637 bp, 19 predicted proteins | sample GraSoiAngelo_138_FD_185895 | JGI IMG/M metagenome (GOLD analysis project Ga0209803, IMG submission 185895) | Grasslands soil microbial communities from the Angelo Coastal Reserve, California, USA - 14_0929_09_40cm (SPAdes) (version 2) | ecosystem: Environmental > Terrestrial > Soil > Grasslands ...
GATGCGGTCTCCCCATTCGAGCGCCTTCTCCAGCGCCTGCGTGGTCTTCTTCTCGACTTCGGATGGATCGCGGACCACCGGGTCGTAGCCTTCGTCCTCGAGCTTGTAGACGCGAGGCATCGCTCGACTGCTCGCCACATCTTTGCGGTCCTCGCCGCCGTACCACTCCTTCGTGTTCAGGTCGTTGTACGTCGGGCACGGCTGGAGGACGTCGAGGAAGGCGTAGCCTTTGTGCTCGATCCCCGCCTTGATCGTGGCGACGAGATGCTTGATATCGTATGAGTAACCGCGGCCGACCCACGTCGCGCCGGCGGCGAGGGCGAGCCAGATCGGGTTGACCGCCTCGTTGATGTTCGGATGGGCGAGGGACTTCGTCTGAACGCCGAGCTTCAAGGTCGGCGCCGCCTGGCCCTTCGTCAGACCGTAGACGCCGTTGTCGTGGATGATGTACAGCATGTCCAGGTTCCGGCGACCCGCGTTCACGAAGTGGCCGCCCCCGATCCCCAGACCGTCTCCGTCGCCGCTCAGGCACAGGACCTTTAGTTGGGGATTCGCGAGCTTCACGCCGGTCGCGTAGGGGAGCGCGCGGCCGTGCAACGTGTGGATCCCGTACGTCTTCACGTAGTGCACCGTCTTCGCGGAGCACCCGATCCCGGAGACGATCGTCACGCGGTGCGGTTCCATCTTGAGCTCCGCGAGGGCCATCTGGATCGTCCGGAGGATGCCGAAGTCCCCGCAGCCCGGGCACCAGTCGTTGTGGACGTCGGTCGCGAAGTCAGCGGGTTTCAGGATCTGTTCAAGAGCCACGGGTCAGCACCGTCCTCTTCGCCGCCTTTCCGCGGATCACGGTCTTGATTGCGTCGTACAATTCCGTGTTGGACATCGGTCGGCCGTTGTACTTCAGGATGAAGTGGGTCATTTCGACGCCCGTGTGCTCCCGCACGATCCCGGCGAGCTGTGCCCCGAAGTTCATCTCGATTCCGATTCGGCGTTTCGCCTTCGCGAGATACGGAAGGATCTCTTGGCTCGGGAACGGATTGATCAACCGGAGGTGGAGGTAGCCGACCTTGGCGCCTTCGGCCCAGATGCGGTCTAGCGCATCGAGGAGTGCGCCCTTCGTGGATCCCCAGCTCACGATGACCGTGCCGGCGTCCTTCGGGCCGAAGTATCGGAATTTGACGTCCTGCGGGATCTCCTTCGCGGCGAGGTCGAGCTTGGCGAAGCGCTTCTCCATCATCGAGTCGCGGACCATCGGGTCCTCCGTGATGTGTCCGCGCTCCTCGTGTTCGTCGCCGGTGTTCCAGAAGATCGTCCCGGGCTGACCCAGGAACGCGCGCGGCGACACGGGTCCGTTTCCCAGGTCGAACCGCTTGTATGGATTTTCCGTCGTGTACCCGTTGTTCCCGTCGACGACGGCGCCCCGGTCAATCCGCAGATCGGACAAGTCGGGGACCGGCGTCGTGGCGTAGCTGTTCGCAAGCGCCTTGTCGACCAGGTGGATCACCGGCATCTGATATCGGTCCGCGTAGTTGAAGGCCAACAGCCCGTCCCGGATGCACTCCTCGAAATCGCCGGAGGCAAGCAGGATTCGCGGGCTCTCGCCGTGGCCGGCATGGAGCGCGAAGCGCAGGTCGCCCTGCTCGTGGCGGGTCGGCATCCCGGTGCTCGGGCCGGCGCGCTGGTACAGCGTGATGACGACCGGCACCTCGTTGATCGAGGCCCAGCCGATGCCTTCCATCATCAGACAAAAGCCGGGGCCCGAGGTCGCGGTCGCGGAGCGGGCGCCCGTCAGCGCGGCTCCCGTCGCCATCGTGATCGCGGCGATCTCGTCTTCCGTCTGCACGACGAGCATCGAGGCCCCTTCCTCCTTCGCGGTCGCCGCCGCTCCCGCCGCGTCGGGCGCGAGCCCGTGCCCGTTCAGGTCGAGGATCTCGTTCTCCTCGAGGAACTCGCTCTCATCGGACGCCGGGGTGATCGGATAGTAGGTCTGGAAACGCATTCCGCCGTACAGCTTCCCGAGGGCCGTCGCCTGGCTGCCCGTGAGGAACAGCCGCGATTCCTTCCGCGGGAGCTTCTCGAGCCGGTACGGAAACTCCGGCACGAGGGCCTTCGCGATGTCGTACGCCTTCCGCGCGCCCGCCGCATTCATGTTGACGACCTTCGCCTTCGCGCGGAAGACGTCCTCGAGGGAGCGCCGCATCATCTCGAAGTCGAATCCGAGGATTCCGAACGACGCGCCGACGGCGAGCATGTTGACGACGCGGGAGATCTTGCTCAACTGGTCGATCTGGAACTCGTCGGCCACTTGTTCGAGGAGATCGTGGAACGGAATCGGAACGAGGCTCACGCCGCGCTGCTTCGACGCGGCGAGCATGTCGTCGAGCGTCTCCCCGACCCCTCGCGAAATCAGGTATGTCTTCAGGTCGGCGTCGAGGCGCTTCTCGATCGTGGGGACATCCGAGAGACGCGTCTTCCCGAGCGACGGGTCGTAGATGATCGCACCGTCGTCGGTGACTTCCCGGGCGTGCCGGAACAGGGTCTCCGCCTCGAACGTCGCGAGCACGTTCACGTCATCGATGTGAGACCGGACGAGCTTCGAATCGGCTCGAAGGGCGAAGTAGGAATGCTCGCCCATGATGTTCGAATAGAACTCGCGCTTCCCGAAGATGTGCAAACCGCCGGCGGCGCAGGCGCGCGCGAACACGTTCGCCGACGAGTCGACACCGCTCCCCTGAGGACCTCCAATCATCCAGGCGAGGTCGTTCACCCGGACCGCCGGTGGACTCATCGGATCATGCCCTCACGCCCAAAGGCGGGAGCCTTCTTGGGAGTTTTCCAATTCGGTGTTCAGCGGGAGGGACGGGTCGGACGCGTGTCCCTCGGGGTCGTCGATGGCGCCGCGTGGTCCGATCACGGAGTGAGGGACGCAAGAGCACCTTATCAAACCTTTCCTCCAGATTCCGCGGCACGGAACTCGTTCGCGGCATTCCTAGGGAGAGCCTTGCGATGGCGGGCCGATTTTCGGCGCGCGCCCCCGTGGCAGGACGAGCTGTTGCATGAACCCCTCCATGAACTGGAAGCGGTTCCGGAGGGTCACCTCGCTGACGCCGGCAATCTTCGCGATCGCCTTCTGAGGCCTGCGCTCCCCGCACGAAAGGGACGCGAGGTAGATCGCGGCCGCCGCGGTGCCCGACGGGGAGAGGGACATCGAGCTGTCGATCTTCTCGAGTTCCTTGAGAATCTTTTGTGCCTCGGCCTCGACCGTGTTCGACAACCCGAGCCGGGAGCAGAATCGGCTGACGTAGTTCATCGGCCGGGAGGGCGGCACGCGCAAGGTCAGGGTCCGGAGCAACGCTCCGTACGCTTTGCCGATCGTCTTCTTGCGCACGCCCGTCACCTGTTGCAGCTCATCCAAGGTTCTCGGGACGCCGTCGATCCGACATGCGGCGTACACGGCTGCGGCGACGATCGCCTCGATCGACCGACCGCGGACCAGGCCCTTCTCGAGGGCCTTCTTGCAGATGAATCCAGCTTCGTCCTTCACCGGACGGGGCAGGCCCATCAGCGAAGCAACGCGGTCGAGTGACCGAATCGTCTCCGGCAAACTTCGCTCTCCGGGGCGCGAGTGGCCGGAGTGACGCTGGAGTTTTCGCATCCGGTAGAACTTCTCTCGCTCCCGGAGCGGGATCGTGTTACCGCGCGCATCCTTGTTCGCGAGCGGAATCACGGTCGTCAGCCCGGACGCGCCCGCGACGTAGCTTCGAGGAGCGCCCGTCCGCGCGAGGCGGTCGTTCTCTTCGACGGAGTACGCGGACCACTCCGGTCCCTCGTCGATCGCACCCTCGCTGATCACGAGGCCGCATGAATCGCAGACGAGCTCGCCGCGCGCGTAGTCGCGCACGAGGTGCTCGCTCCCGCATTCGGGGCAGACCCGGTCTTCTTCGACGACCGGTTCCGCCGGCGTACTGCTCGGCATGGCCACCCTTCTGGTCGGCTTGTGCTCCCGAGACTCACTCGTCCTAAATATAACGTGCTTATATGATACCTTGTCATCGTGCGCAGTGACAGCTTGGGTCGTGCCGGGCCCAGATGGAGTGGGCGATGGCGGATAGGACGAAGGACGTCCTAAGCGCCAGTGACGCGGTCATGGAAGGTGACGAAGGTCGGATCCGAGCCTCGCGGCGAGGCATTCCGGCACCGCCTGCGAGCTCGCCAGCGGACGGTCGAGGAGCCGCTGCGCCCCTCGGATACGTACGAATCATTGGCAATGTTAAAGCCCCCGGGGCTCTGTCGGCCACGTCGGCGCATTCGAATGGCGGACTTCCGCGTCGAGAAAGACTTCCTCGGGGAGGTCAAAGTCCCGAAGGACGCGTACTGGGGCGTCCAGACCCAGCGTGCGATCGAGAACTTCCCGATCAGCGGGATCCGGTTCGGCCGGCGATTCATCTACGCGCTCGGCCTGATCAAGATGGCGTGCGCCCAGACGAACGTTGAGCTCGGGCTACTCGACAGCAAGATTGGCAAGGCGACGGTCCAAGCCTGCCAGGAAGTCATGGACGGGAAACTGGACGCACAGTTCCCCCTCGATATCTTCCAGACCGGGAGCGGGACCTCGACCAACATGAACGCGAACGAGGTGATCGCGAACCGCGCGAACGAGATCTTGGGTCATCCGCTCGGGGAGAAAGGCCCCGTCCATCCGAACGACCATGTGAACATGGGCCAGTCCTCGAACGACGTCATCCCGACGGCGATCCACGTCGCCGCCTTGCTGGAAATCGACCAGAGTTTGCTTCCTGCCTTGCGCGAGTTGGAAGATAGCCTCGCGAGGAAGGCGAAGGATTTCGATCCGATCGTCAAGGCCGGACGGACCCACCTGATGGATGCTACTCCGATCCGACTGGGCCAGGAGTTCTCCGGGTATCAGTCCCAAATCGATCACGGGATTCGCCGGGTGTCCGCCGCGAGAGCCGCGCTCGCGGAACTGGCGATTGGCGGCACCGCGGTGGGCACGGGAATCAACGCGCATCCAGACCTCCCGGGTCGCGTCGTCGAGAAGATCAGCGCCGCGACCAACACGAAGTTTCGCGTCGCGGACAATCACTTCGAGGCCCAGGCGGCTCGAGATGCGCTCGTCGAAGCGAGCGGCGCGATTCGCACCGTTGCGATTTCGATGATGAAGATTGCGAACGACCTGAGGTGGCTCGGATCTGGACCTCACACGGGCCTGCGCGAGCTGAACCTCCCCGCGGTCCAGCCCGGCTCCTCCATTATGCCTGGGAAGGTCAACCCGGTAATCCCGGAGGCCGTCATGCAAGTCGGCGTCACGGTCATCGGCAACGACGTGGCGATCGCGGTCGCGAACACCCACTCAAACCTCGATCTCTCGACGATGATGCCCGTGATGTCGCAGCGGATCCAGCAGAACGTCGAACTCCTCGCGAACGTCGCCCGCGTTTTCGCGCACAAGTGCATCGACGGGATCACCGCAAATGTCGACGTGCTCCAGCGATACGCGGAATCGAGCCCCGCAATCGCGACGAAACTGAACCCGATCATCGGGTACGAGAAGGCCGCGGAGATCGCGAAAGAGGCCGGGCTCACCGGGAAGACGGTCAAGCAACTTGTGATCGAGAAGGGCATCCTGAGCCCGGAAGAGGCGGAGAAGGTCCTCGACCCGCGACACCTCACGAGCCCGAGCAAAGACATGCTCGGGGGCGGGGGAGGCTAGGCACCCCGCCGATGCCCGCAGGCTCGTCGTCCAAGCCGCTGGCGGAGAAACTCGGAATCAAACCCGGTTTCGCCGTCGTCGTGATCCGGTCGCCGACCGACTACGCGCGGCTCCTCGGTCGGATTCCCGAGCGTGTGAGGATCCTCGATCGGTTGGACGGCCGCGTCGACATGATCCACGCGTTCGTTCGGACTCGCGCGGACCTGGAAAGCCGGTTCCTGCCTTGGAAAGAAGCTCTCCCGCCGGAGGGAAGCCTCTGGATCTCTTGGCCGAAGCAGGCGGCCGGAGTCCCGACCGACCTGACCGAGGACGTCGTGCGCGCCATCGCCTTGGCCCACGGCCTCGTCGACGTGAAGGTCTGTGCCGTCGATGAAGTGTGGTCGGGCCTGAAACTCGTCTACCGCACGAAGGACCGACGTTGAGGGCCCGCCGCAAAGGACATGCCCTCGCGCCTCGCTGCGGTAGCGACCCCGAAAGGGCCGGGAGTGGAGACAATTGCCGTATCGCCGCGTCAAGGACCCGACCGAGGTCGTCGTCATTTTCAAGACCCATCTTCGGGAAGGGGCGGACTCGGAGGCGTACCGGAGGACATCTCGCCGAATGCACGAACTCGTCGAGCGGATTCCGGGATTCATTTCGATCAAAGCCTACACGGGCGAGGACGGCGAGGAGATCGATCTCGTCCGCTTCGCGAACGAGGATGCCCTGAAGGTCTGGAAGGAGCAGCCGGAACATCTCGAAGCGCAGCGCCGTGGCCGCGAGGAGTTCTACGATCGCTACTCGGTCCAGGCCTGCAAGGTGGTACGCGACTACGAGTTCCGAATCGACGAACGACCCCGGGGCCTCGATGTTCGCCGGGACGGGGGAAAGCCGCAAGGTCTTTCATCCCGCTGACCCATGAGCCGCCAAGGGAGGTGGTATGAACGCGACATGACGCGACGGAAGCCCTCCCGGGCAAGGCTTAGGCCGTTCCGTCTCGATGATGCCTCGGACCTGTGCCGCATCTATCCGATGTTCTTCGTCGACAATGCGGTGAAGTACGGCAGCAGCCGCATCGTCGTGGCGGAGGCGGACGGCCACGCGGTCGGGTTCGTGATGTGGGGTCCCGCGTTGGGGCCCGCTTGGTTCGACCCCGGTGTGGAACGCTGGGCAGAGCTTGATGAACTCCACGTCCATCCGAAGTACCAGGGTCGGGGAATCGGGACACGTCTCGTGCGCTCGGCGGCCCGAGAGGCACGCGCAGCTGGGTTCGCCGTAATGTATCTGGTCACGGAGGCCTCGAACGCCTCCGCCCGGCGGGTATACGAGAAGAACGGCTTCCGAGAGCACAATCGAATCGTGCGGTACAAGATCGAGCTTTGAGCCTGGAGGATCGCTCGAAGTCGAGGCGCCCCGATCGTGAACAGCGGGAGCGTTCCGCTCAGGAACCGACGAGCTTCTCCGTGTCAATCTGCGCCCGTTGCAGGCGACCGGAGTAGTCGACGTACACGGTCTTCCAGTACGTGAACTCCTCCAGGGCCGTCGTTCCCGCTTCCCGCGTGTCCGTCGGCCCGGTCTCCTTCGTCCCCCCGAATGGCAGTTGGACCTCCGCGCCGATCGTCGGCGCGTTCACGTACGTAATCCCCGCTTCGAGTTCTTGCATTGCTCGGAACGCCCACCGGAGGTCGTTCGTGTAGATCGAGGAACTGAGTCCGTACTTGACGGAGTTCGCGATTGCGACCGCGTCGTCGTAGTCTTTCGCCTTGAGGACGCTCAACACCGGCCCGAAGATTTCCTCGAGAGCCAGGCGCTTCTTTCGGTCCACCGCGAAGACCGTCGGGGAGATGAAGAACCCGCGGTCGTACGAACCCCCGGTCAGCTTCTTCCCGCCCGTGAGGAGCTTGTCGCCCTCCTTCTTGCCGATGTCGATGTACTCCAAGACCTTCTTCTGTTGGTCTGCCGACGCCACGGGGCCCATGTCCGTCTTCTCGTCGATCGGGTTGCCGACCCGGAGCTTCTCGGCCCGCTCGACGAGTTCGTCGATCACGTCGTCGTAGATTTTCTGGTGGACAATCAAACGCGACGCCGCGGTGCACCGTTGCCCGGCCGTCCCGAACGCGCCGAACATGACGCCGTCCATCAGGAGCTCGAGGTTCGCGTCGTCCATCGCGATGATCGGGTTCTTGCCGCCGAGCTCGAGTCCGACCTTGATCATCTTCTTCGCGGCGCTTTCGTACACGTGCTTGCCGGTGTCGACGCCGCCCGTGAAGGAGATCGCGCGGATGTCCGGATGGGCCACGAGACCGTCGCCGACGACCGAGCCGGTTCCCGTCACCAAGTTCACGACGCCGGCCGGAAAGCCCGCTTCATCGAGCACCTCGACGAATCTCGCGGCACAGAGGGGCGTGAGGCTCGAAGGCTTCAGGACGAACGAGCAACCGGCGATCAGCGCGGCCCCGCTCTTCCAGGCCGGGATCGCCATCGGGAAATTCCAAGGCGTGATCAGGCCGACCGGCCCGACTGGCAGGCGGGTCGTCAGACACATCTTGTTCGGAAGCTCGGACGGCACGGTCTCCCCGAACATCCGGCGACCCTCGCCGGCCGCGTACTCGTAGAAGTCGATGACCTCTTGAACGTCGCCGCGGCCTTCTGCGATGACCTTGCCCATTTCCGTGGTCACGGTTCGCGCGAGCTCCTCTTTCTTCCGTCGGAAGATGCGGGCGGCCTCCAGCAGCAGCTCTCCGCGCCGCGGCGCGGGCGTCTTCTTCCAGCGCTCGAAGGCTCCTTTCGCATGGCGGACCGACTCGTTCAGCTCCTCCTTCGTGGCCAGGGGAAACGTCGCCAGCGTCTCGCCCGTCGCGGGGTTGTGCGTCTCGAAGCGCTTCCCCTCGGATTTCCGCCACTTGCCGCCTATGAAGAGGCCGTACTCCTGGACCATCGTCTTCGCCGGGGGAAGCAAGGCCCGGCCAGGCTATGACGTTATCGTGGGATCCGCGCGGGACTTGCGGGACGCCTCGACGACCGAATCTTCCGAATAGCGGACGATGGCCCGGGCGGCTTCGAGGAGGCCATCCGCCACGACGTCGGGAGACCATGGCCGAACTTCCGCGGCGAAGCGCCGCCGCCACGCCTTCGGCCCGACCCAGGCGGTCCGACAACCGAACGCGCGGCCGGTCTGTACATCCATGGGCTTGTCGCCGACCATCCAAGCCGATCGCGGGCGAGCGCCCAAGTCGCGGGCGGCGGCGAGCAGCATCCCCGGTCGCGGCTTGCGACACGCGCAGTCCGAGAGCACGTTGTGCGGGCAGTAGTAGATCTCCGCGACCTGCACGCCCGCCTTCCGGAGCCCCGCGAGCATCCGATCGTGGACCTTCGCCAATTGCGCCTCCGGGAGCAGCTTCCATCCGGCGGCGTCCTGGTTCGTCACGATCACGAGCTGCCAACCACGATCCTGAAGCAACCGCATGCCCTGAATCGCACCGGGCAGGAATTGGAACTGGTCCGGCCTCCGTACGTACCCGGCCCGCCCGCGGTTGATCACGCCGTCTCGATCGAGGAACACCGTCGGTCGGTCCGGACCGCCAACGTGCGGCGCAGCGCCGTGGCGGTGCACACTCAAGGCGAATCGCGCCTCGTTCGATTGAAGGAAGAAGTCGACGAGGGCCCATTTCGCGAACGGGTTTCGAGTGAGGGTCAGCGCCTTGTCCACGGTGAACCACCCGACGTCCTCGATTTCGTCCGGCTTCAGGCGGAACGCGTCGGAAGCGATGTGGCCCTTATACACGAATCCCAGGGTGTACGCCGGCTTGCCGGGGAACCCGGATACGTAGACGTTCAGGAGGCCGTCCAGTCGGATGCCCACGCCAATCTCCTCCTCCGCCTCGCGCTCGACGCCGACCTCGGGGCTCTCGCCATAGTCCATGAATCCGCCGGGGACGTTCCAATATCCCTTCGAGAAACCGCGGACCGCCTTGACCATGAGCACCCGAGGGCCGTTAGAGAGGATTACCTCGGAGACGCAGCGAATCATCGTGGTATAGATCGCGCGCTTCACGAGCGGGTCGACATCGGTCCGCTCGAAAATTGCATCCCGACCCAGCCACTCTTCCGGGTGGTGATCGAGTCGCGGCTTTTGCCGCAACACGCGGTCGGTGCCGAAGTCCATCACGCCGTTCGGTTCAGTGAGAAACGGCAGTTTTTCGCCAGCGCGGGGAAACCGCAGGTTCCCATGATCGCGGATGAGATAGACTTGGCCGTCCGTCTCGACGAAGAGATGTTCGCGGCGTGCCCTCTGACCCATGCGACTGGTTCCATGCCCATGCGTTGTATTAAATGGTCACGGGAGGAACTCGTCAAGGCACCCACCGTGATGCCAGCGTTGAAGGGCGGGCCGTCGTCGGCTACTCGCGGACTTTCAGGGCCACCGACACGCCATCGCGGAGCGGTACGATCGACGCGATCATCCGCGGGTCCTTCGCTAGCCGTTCGTTGTAGCTCCGGATGGCCTGGGTCTCGCTCGATCGGTTCTTGCGGGCCACGTCGCCGTGCCAGAGGACGTTGTCCGTGACGAGGAGTCCTCCGACCCGAAGTCGCACAATGGCGGGATCGAGGACTGCGGGATAGCCGGCCTTGTCGATGTCGTTGAAGATGAAGTCGAAGGGGCCCTTCAGGTCCTTCAGAATCCCTTGGGCGTCACCGACGAGAATCTTGACTTTCGTCGCGACGCCGGTCTTCTCCATGTTCTTCCGCGCGATGGCGGCCGTCTCGGGGTTGTGTTCGACCGTGACGAGTTCGCCGTCGTCCGGCAGCGCACGGGCGAGCCAGGTGCCCGAGTATCCGATCGCGGTGCCGAGCTCGAGGATTCGCCGCGCACGGATCGCGCGCGCTAGGATGTGGAGCAAACTTCCCTCCGCCGAGCCGACAATCGGCCATCCTTCCTCCTCGCCTTGTCGCTCCACGGCCCGCAGCGCCGCGTCCCCCCGGTTTGCCAACCCATCGATGTATTCGTCGATCTCCTCGTACACGATTGCGCGCGGCACGCCACCACCGCGGCGACGAGCGTCGTGTGCGGCTATGAACCTTCGCGGCATCTTGACAAACACTTATCCCACATGAGCGGTCATCGAGGCGCGGATGGGACATGTGCAAGCTCACGAAGACGGACAGCGCCGTGCTGTCCCTGTATCTTGAAACCCTATACGTCAACGAGATCATGGCGCGCGGCTACGCGGTCCCTCCGAACCTCGACGTGCCGGCGCCCGCCCGACCGAAACTCACGGGTTGATCGATTCCGGGACCGGCGTTCGCACGATCCCGTCGAGCTCGTCCGCGCGACGCTCCATCGTGGTGGCCTTCTGGAAGAGATGTCGCGAGCGGTCCTGAAGGCGGTTCGCCTTCACGCGGGCTCTCGCCGCCTTGTGCCGCAGTTTCGCGGCCTTCGCTCGATCCCGGAGTTCGTGCTCGGGCGCCTTCGGCCGAGGGGCCGGCGGGAACACGGCCCGCTCCGACGGCGCCGATGTCGGCACGCTGTCGTTGCGTGGCTCCATGGCGCCTCGAACGGCGCGGCCGGGGATAAGAGTTGTGGGGTGCGCGTCGCGCAACACGAAAATAGCGGCCCGTCCTTCCGTCCGGTTCGTGAAGGTGTACGTCGAAGCGTACGGCTGCACCCAGAACTACGGGGAGGCCCGACTTATGCAGGAGGCCCTCCTCGGGAGCGGCCACACGATCACGACGGCGGAGGCCGACGCGGACGCTCACGTCCTCGTGACGTGCACCGTCGTCGAGACGACGGAGAGGAAGATGGCCCGCCGCATGGCGGAGCTCGCGGTGTACGAGAAACCGTTCGTCGTCGCGGGCTGCATGGCGGCGGCCCAGAGGGAGCGCGTGCAATCCATCGTACCGCGAGCCAAGCTCTTGCCGCCGCGAAAGTGGCCCCAAATCGTCGAGCTGCTCGGCGCCGGAACGGCATGCGGCGACCGGGCCGCGGAGGTCGAGTCGACCGCATGCGGCTGGCGGGACGCAATCGTCCCCATCGCCCAAGGCTGCGCGGGTCGTTGCACGTACTGCATCACGCGGGTGGCCCGCGGCACAGTCGCGTCGTACGGGATCGATTCGATCGTCGGGCAGGTCCGTCGACACGTCGAGCGAGGCGTGCGAGAGATCAAGCTGACGGGGCAGGACACCGCCGCATACGGGCTTGACAGCGGCACGAACCTCGCGGCCCTGTTGCGCGCAATCGCCGAGATTCCGGGTGAGTTCCGGGTCCGAGTCGGCATGGCGGACCCGTTGACCGTCTACCCGATCCAGGAGGAACTCGTGGCGGCGTATGCGTGCGACAAGATGTTCAAGTTCTTGCACCTCCCCGTCCAGAGCGGGGACGACACGATCCTCGAGTCGATGCGGCGACAGTACACCGTCTCCGAGTTCGAGGAAATCGTCGGCCGATTCCGCCTCGCGTTCCCGGAGATCACGCTCTCCACCGATGTCATCGTGGGCTTCCCGGGCGAATCCGAGGAGCAGTTCGAGGCCACGATGGAGCTCATCCGGCGGGTGCGGCCGGACATCGTGAACGTCACTCGCTTCTCCCCGCGAGACGGCACGCCCGCCGCGACGATGCCAGGCCAGATCGTCGGCTGGAAAGTGAAAGAGCGTTCCCGCCGACTCACGCGACTCCGGTTCCAAATTGCGCGCGAGATGAACGAACGGTTCATCGGACGCGAGGCCACGGTCTTGGTCACGGAGCCGGGCAAGCCGGGCACCGTCCTCGCGCGGACGCCGGAATACCGCCAAGTCGTCCTGCGGGAACCCGCGACCATCGGCGAATTTCTCCGGGTGGAAATCGACGGAGCGCGACCGACGGATCTCTCCGGACACCTGTTGACCAATGGACTTTATACGGCCGTGCAAATCCACGCTGGCAGCCCCGTGGTGTAGCGGCCAAGCATTCGGGTCTTTGGAACCCGCGACGGCAGTTCGAATCTGCCCGGGGCTATTCGGATGAAGGTTCGCGCGCAGCTCCACCTCACGTTCGACGATGCAGCGACCGCCGAGGCGGTCGCGTCGTCCGTCTCCCTCGACGACGACGGATATATCGAGACCACACGCCGTGGACGCACGATCACCGCACGGGCGGCGGCGGATAGCCCGATGAGCCTCCTGCACACCCTCGACGACTACCTCGCGTGCGTCAGCGTCGCGGAGCGGTCGGCCCGTGAGGCACGCCCTCCCGGACGTGCGCGGCGACGCCGCGTTTGAAGGCCAGCATCTCGCGGCCGTTCATCGTCGCTCGCGCCACGGCGCATAGCTCGTCTTCGGGCGAGACGACCAAGGCTTCGTCTCCCGGACGAATGTCCGGGTCGGCCTCCCGCACGAACTTCGCGAACACATTCTTCCCTTCGCGGTGGAATGGGACGGTGTCCTCTTCGACGACAATCCGGAGCCGCGGCAGCGGGAATGCCTTCGCCAGACGACGGGCCCCCGCGGCTTTCAAGCTAAACAAACCATCGGCGGCGCGAAGCGAGACTACGTGTTCGCCATCCGCGAGGACGTTTCGGACCTTCCCCGTGTTCTTCGATATAACGTACGAGATTGCTCCGGCAAATAGCGCGTCCGCGGCACCTCGACCGAATTGGAAGTCAGCCGTGGCCCGGATTCGCAACGCGTTCCAATCGATCGCTCGCCCCCCCGGAGCCCGGGCTCGCAGGTCGTCGAGGGTCGCCTCGCCCTCCCACAGGATTCCGAACGGAAAACCGGCGCCGGCCGCCCAGTCGCGAAAGAAGACCTCCGCTGCCTCGAGGGCTTCGAGGTCGGTTGCCTCCGGCACAATCGTTTGGCACATCGGCCAGACCTGATCGAGTTCGAGGGGCACCGGGCCCCACACCGACTTGACCGCGAAATGGACATCCGCCACGCGGGCGACTTGGTCGACCACCGCAGCCAGGCGCTCGCCGAACGGCCGGCCGCCCTCGGGGAAAACGAGGAGGCCTTTCGCGGGAGGCGCGCTGTATCGCTCCCGGAGCCGCCGCCGGAACCGATGGAGGATCGGGCGATGCGCGGTCTCGGCGCCGACGTAGGTGAGCGCTCCGGGACGGGAAACCGGTTCGAATTCTTCCAGGAATTCGTTATGACGGCGGAGCTCGCGCACGGCGTCGAGGAGCGCGGGATGGGCCCGCGCCCGCCGCTCCGCGAGCCCCCACAGGTCGCCCTCGGCGATCGCTTGACGGACCTCCCGGATCGCACCGAAGCACGCGTGCAGGTTGTGCTCGGCGAGGAGCGTCTCCTCGGCCGCGATCTTCTCCATGGGATGCGCGGTGCAAACGGGACAGAGGCAGCTGCTTTCCCGGACGTCGGCCGCACGACGCGTCCCGTCCGCGAAGAGCATGCGGCCGTCGCGGGCGTACTTCGCGTACGAGGCCGAGTCGAACAGGTCGCAGCCGAGCAAGGTCGCGAGCGGGAAGACGAGCGGATGGCCCGCGCCGAACAGGTGCACGGGCTTCGAGGGATCGAGGCCTTTCTTCGAAGCGATGATCACGCGGACGAGATCTCGGAACCGGTAGGTTTCCAGCAGAGGCACGACGCCCCCGATGGCGCACACCGCGACGTCGAGCGACGAAACCGACCGCGCGCACCGCTCGCGTAAGTCCGGATGGAGGCCCCCTTGGACCGCGCCGACGAGGGCCATGTCGCCGCGAAGGGAGACGGCCTCGTGCGCTCGGCGGACCGTCTCATCGACGTCGGCCGAGGCTCGATCATGCGCGTGACCCGGCTCCGAGAACACATCGAGCATCGTCCCGAAGTCGGTGTGGATCGCCTTTTGGAAGGCGATGACCTCTGCGTTCGTGACGTCCACGTCGCCATAGACATGGGACTGGAACGCCCCGGAATCCGTCATGACGGCTCCCGGAAATCCGAGGAACGTGTGGATGCCGTCGCGCACAATCGCGTCCCGGTTCGGTGACTTACCGAGGATGTACGCATTCGTGATCAAAATCTGTGCCCCGAACCGCGCGGCGAGCTCTCGGGGAGGAATGATCGGTCGATTCGGGTTGACGACCGGGGCGAGCGTCGGCGTCGCGACGGGACCGTGGGCCGTCTCCAGGAGCCCGATGCGGGCGAGCCCGTCGCGGTCCCGGACCTCGAACATACGCGGCCATCCGGCCCGCGCGAATAAGGCTTTTCGGCGGCTTCGCGCACCTCCCCGCAACGACTATCCCTCGCGCGCCGGCTTCGCGGGCGCCGATGCTGCGCGAGACGTTCGTCCACATCCCCGGCGTGGGCTACCGGACGGAGGAGCGCCTCTGGCGGAGCGGGATCCGCACGTGGGACGATTTCGCAGAGAGATCGAAACCCCGCCGGCTGCCCGCGCGCGTCGCGCATCGCATCGCCGACGAGATCGCACGGTCGGATGAGGCCTTGCGCCGACGGCGGCACCGATACTTCGCTCGGAATCTGCCGGCACGAGATCATTGGCGCGCGTGGCCCGAGTTCGGGGACGCGGTCGCCTACTTGGACATCGAGACCACCGGCTTGTCACTGGGCCGGGATGCGGTCACTGTGGTTGGGGTGTACGACGGTTCTGCGAGACGATCGTTCATCCAGGGCGACGACCTGGAAGAGCTCCCGTCGGCCCTGGAAGACGCGAAGCTCCTCGTCACCTTCAACGGCTCGCGGTTCGATGTGCCGTTCCTTCGCAAGGCGTTCCCGCGCATGCATCTGGACCAGATTCACCTCGACCTCGTCCATCCGCTCCGGCGCCTCGGATTCGTCGGCGGCCTCAAGGCGATCGAGTCGCAAGTCGGGATTCTGCGCAGCGAGGAAACGACGGGCCTCGGAGGATTCGATGCGGTCCGGCTCTGGCGCACCTACAACCGAGGCGATGACGACGCGCTGGATCTCCTCCTCGAATACAACATGGAAGACGTCGTGAACTTGGAGCCGCTCGCCGAGCTTGCGTACGAAGGCCTGCGTTCGTTGTGCTTGGACGGCGGATTCGTGACGGCCGATCGACTCCCGGATCGAACGAGACCGCCGAGCCGCGCGCCGCATAAGAGCAGAACCTGAGCAGAGAGGGATCTGGAACGGTCCGATCGGGCATCTGATGCCGGAGGATCATGCGGTCGAAGACGGATCGGGCGAGTTCATGACCTGTTCGGTGACCGTGTTCTCCGGCGCCGAGGCAAGGTCCATCGGGCCGAGCTCGACGCGGGCTCGAATCTTCCCGTCCTTGAATGCGATTCGGACGGATTTGAGTCGGGATCGGTATAGGAGAGGGCCCCTCCCGTTCCGGGTCGATTCCGCCCGCGCGCAGTAGACGAGGCCCAGCCCCTCGAGTTCCTTGATTCGGCGGTAGCACGCGGCGATCGGGATTCCGAACCGGCCGCCGAGGTCAATCGCGGATGCCGGGCGGTCGAACGTTCCCAGGAGGATGCGTGCCGAATACTCGTCCATGATCGTCTGGGTCACCCGCAGGGCTTCCATGGTTCCTACTCCCGTTTGAGCGAAAGGATGCGCGCGACGAGTCCGGTGATCTCGTCCGCTTCGAACGGCTTGTTCAGGTACCCGATCGCCCCCCGGCGCACGCTCTCGATCTCGGTGAAGGTGTCCCCGAACGCGGTCATGAGGATCGCGCGGAGACCGGGCTTGGCCCGACGGGCCGACTCGATGAGCTCGACGCCGTTCGGGCCGGGCATGCGATAATCGGTGAGCAGGAGGTCCACCGCGTGCGTCCGGAGCGCTTCCATCGCCTCGGTCGCGTTCGCGGCCGTCAACACGGAATACCCGACCAATCCGAACAGCTCGGCCAGGTTCTCGCGCACCCCTTCGTCGTCGTCGACGACGAGGATGCACGATCCGACGGCTCGGGTCTCCGATGGCAGGGTAATCATCGTCCCTCGCGTGTCGATTGGGGTGGACGATTATTTATACCGCGCAGTTGAGGCGACTTGACAAGCCCTGCCGTCGCGCCTGCCGGCCCGGAGTCACGACTTCAGGATCAGGAGAGAGGGCGACGTACGCTCGGCGAGGGCGCGGACCACCTGCCAGGCCCGCTGGCCCGCTTCTGTCACCCCGTACCGGCCGGCGTCGCCTTTCGCGAGGAGTCCATCCGATTGGAGTTTCTGGAGGTGGAACGAGAGCTTGGACGACGAGTCCGCGAAATTCTTCCTCAGGATCGCGGAGTAGGCGACCGGACCGGACGCCACGATGTACCCGACCAACGCGCGCCGGATCGGGTTCGCGAGGGACTCGAGCATCGCTTGGAGGCCTTCGGAAGGCGCCGACTCGCGCTCCACGAGCCGAAGGGCTTCGGCACCGTCCGATGCACCGACCACGTCGTGGCCGTCCTCGCGGAGCAAGCCCGCGAGCTCGGCCCGAAGCACCGAATCGTCATCGGCGATCAGGATCTTCATCGACGTCCCCTCGAGGGAGCAGGACGGTGAACGTGGAACCGGCGCCGGGCTCGGATGTGGCCTCGATCGTCCCGCCGTGGCCCGCGACGATGTGTTTCGCGAGGGGAAGCCCGAGGCCGAGTCCCTCCCCGCGGGCCTTCGTCGTGAAGGTGGGATCGAACACGCGGGACAGGACGTCCGCCGACATGCCGCTGCCCGTGTCGGAGACGACGACCGCGTAGAATCCCGGACGTTCCTCCAGGCGCACACGGACCGATCCGTGATCGGTCGCGTCGATCGCGTTCTTCACGAGGTTCACGACGACCTCTTGCAGCTGGAACGGATCGGCCTTCATTCGGAGAGGCACGTCCCCTAGGGTCACATCGATCGGCACGCCTTTCTTCCGGTATCGTCGCACCTCGTCGAGGGCCGCCTCGACGATGGAACGGAGGTCCGAGTCGACCGCCTTGATCTGCCGGCTCCGCGACAGGCTGGTGAGGCTCCGAATGATGTCCGCGGCCCGACGTCGTTCCGCATCGATCTTCTCGAGTTTCTCGTGGACCCCGGCATCCTTCGTCTTTCGTCCCGCCGCGTCCGTGAGGAGGGAGATGCTCGTGAGGGGCGTATTCAACTCGTGGGCGATGAACCCTGCGAGTTGCCCGAGCGTCGCTAGCCGCTCCGATTGCCGGAGACGGTCCGTCGATTCCTTCAGAGCGGCCTCCGCCGCCTTCGTCTCCGTGATATCTCGGACGACGACAACCAGCTGGTCGCTCATGAGCGGGATGATTCGGGCCTCGAACTCCTTCCGGCCCGCTTGCACCTCGAGGCTGTATTCCATCGTTGCGACGGAGTTCGTGCGGAGGACCTTTTGCATCGCCCTCCCGAACGGTTCCCCCACGTCCCGCGGGAGCACCTCCTGAATCCGACGCCCGAGGAAGGACTCCGGTGGGACGTACAGGTCCGCATAGCGTCCGGCGTAGTAACCCAGAATCGTCCCGTCCGCCGCGAGCCGGAAATACAGGTCCGGAACCGCTCGGAAGATCGCTTGCAGCTCGGACGACGTCTGAACCAAGTTCTCCTGCGTTCGCCGGCGCTCGATCGCTCCGGCCACCTGCTCCGAGACGAAGTTGAGGATCGCCTTGTCCTCCTCGGCGAAGCGGACGCCTTCCTTGTAGCTCTGGACGACGATCACCCCGAACGTCTTGCCGAGGCCGACGAGCGGCGCTCCGACCCAGTCCACAGACGGGGGTCCGACCTGCTCGACTTCGCCCGAGCGATTCAGCTCCGCGAACACCGTTGGCGAGGCGAGCAGCGGACGTCCCGTCCGCAGGACGTATTCGGTGAGGCCCCGACCGAGCTTCTGGGGCGGCGGCGGGCCCTCCTCTTCGTCGACGAAGTACGGGAAGGTCAGGGTCTGCGCCCGGTCGTCGTAGAGGGCGATGTAGAAATTGGTCGCCGGCATCAAGCGGCCGATCACCTTGTGGATGTGTCGGTACAATTCAGGGAGGTCTTTCGCGGCGTTTGCCGCCTCGGAGATCCTATAGACCGCCGATTGGATCGCTTCTGCCTTCCGCGGCTTCGAGACGTCCATCACGGAACCAATCATGCGCACGGGATGGCCGGAGGCGTCGTGCAAGACGTACCCTCGATCGACGATCGTGGCGAACGTTCCGTCGTGTCGCCGAAACCGGTATTCCGCGCTCCACATGGACCCCCCGCTGCCGATCACGTCATCGAGGCTGGAGCCGACCCGAGCCCGGTCGTCCGGATGGAGGCGCTCCTCCCACCAGGTCCCCGTGGGCTCCACATCCTCGGCCCGATACCCGAACATCGCGGCCACGTTGTCGTTCATCCACATGCCGTCCGTCTGCAGGTCCCAGTCCCACACGACGTCGTTCGTCGCGCGACCCAAGAGCTGGAAGCGTTCCTCGCTCCGTCGGAGGCTCTCCTCCGTGCGGGTTCGTTCGGACACGTCGAACGCGACGCCGATCGTCCCGATGACGGCGCCGTCTTTCGAACGGAAGGGCTCCATGTGCACGTCGTAGGTCCGGCCTTGCCACTCGATCTGCGTGGCGACGCTCTCGCCGAGGAGGGCCCGCCGATGGGAGACGATCGGCTCGATGTCGTCGTCGTGGATGTTGAAGTACTCGTAGATCGAGAGGCCTCGTTCCGACCGACGAAGGTTGAGGTCCCGGAACCCGGTCCCCATGGCAGACGTCACCCGGAGATCCCGATCCGTGCTCCACAGCAGGACCGGCGCCTGCTCGAGGACGAGCTTCAGCCGCGTCTGGCTTTGGGACAGCTGTTCCTCGACGGTCTTCCGGGCGGTCACGGCCTGCGCCTGGATCTCCTCGGTCTCCACGAGGCGCTTCCGGTTCCGCGCCTCCACGACATGTTCCTCGACGATGGCCGGCAGCAACTCGTTGTACCGCGGCGTCTTCACGATGTACGACTGGGCTCCGGACTCCATCGCCTGGAGCGCCGCCTCTTCGCCCCCGAGCGGGACGACGAAGATGATCGGCGTGCCCGGGAGGCGACCGCCGAGAGCGCGCAGGAGCTCGATGCCGTTGCCATCGCGCAACTTGCTTCCGATGACGACCGCGTCAAAATGGTAGGACAGCGCGAGCTGCAACCCCTGTTTCCGTGACCCGGCGGTTCGGACGATCCATCCTTTTCGAGTGAGGGCGGCTACGCTCAGAATCTGGTGGTCTTCGTTGCCATCAACCACGAGGACGGCAACCGGGGCTGCGCTGTTTGCCCCCGCGATCTCAGAGGGAGTCGTCTGGGCCATAGCGGATCGGTGGGCGCCTGAACCGACGCGAGGATTCCCTCGCGCAGGACGCCGCACCAGTTCCCTGGCGGGTATAAAGGACTAGCGGGGAGATTCGCGGTTTCGTCACTTAAATTTGCAGGCGGTCGCGGGACCGATTCCGAAGAAGTGACGAATCACCGTTATGCCCCGCTGACGGCCCGCGTCACTTCGAACGACCCATCCTCGAAGGAGAACGCATAGTACCCGGTGTCGTGCTTCGTCCCTCGCATCTTCACGACTCGCAAGCGACGTTGCACGAACAGGTCCGAGGTCGGATGCATTTCCAGGGCCAGGATGCCGTCCGCGAGGTACGCCTCCTCGGGGGACGACCCGCCGGGTCCCAACTCGAGCGGTCGCTCCGAGATCAGGAACGTGAGCGGGCCGAGGTCCCGAAGCCATTCGAAGAGGAAGTAGAGCTCGGACCTCCGGTCTTGCATCTTCGCCATCGTCTCGAGGACGTCGAGCGAGTCGACGACCAGGACTGAAACCGGATCCGCTTTCATCACGTTCTTGCAGTACATCTTGAACAGTTCGAGCCAGCTGCCGCGACCCTGGAGGAAGTTCAGGTTCTTCCGGATGTTCCCCATGTCGAGGGTCACGATCTGCTCCGCCGCGCGCGCATCGGCCATCCCCATCGAAGCCATCTGCTCGAGCACCAGATCTTTTCCTTGCTCGAGGGTGAAGTACGCGCACTTGCGGTTTTCTTGCAGCGCGTTCTGATAGAGGATCGA
>Ga0209803_1000841_pt1 | contig 20577 bp, 20 predicted proteins | sample GraSoiAngelo_138_FD_185895 | JGI IMG/M metagenome (GOLD analysis project Ga0209803, IMG submission 185895) | Grasslands soil microbial communities from the Angelo Coastal Reserve, California, USA - 14_0929_09_40cm (SPAdes) (version 2) | ecosystem: Environmental > Terrestrial > Soil > Grasslands ...
TGCCAACAAAAACTCCGGAACTGGTTCTGTGCTTAAATAATTCGTGTAATTAAACGGAGACAGTAACGGATAACAGCTAGCTCTGCAAACAACGGAATGGAAGGTAATGTGCCAAACGTCACAATTAGTTTCCCATCCTGCTCGATCTCACGAACGAGCCGCTCCGATTTTTGGGCGCGACCTTAGTGGCGCAGACGACTTTCATGGAGCGCCAAACCGAGATTTGTCGCCGCGCCATCAAAGCATTCGTCGAAGGGATTCACTTTATCAGGACCAACAAACCGGAAAGCATGCGTATCATTACTCGGCGCATGCGACTCACGGATGCCGAGATCATCGAGATCAACTACAGCCAGCAAGGACTCAGACGCACGCTCCCCAAACCAACGCTGAGCGAGGAGGGAATACAGATGGTCCTCACCATGCTTTCGGAGCGCACTCCCGCCGCCCCGAACCACGCGGCCGCAGCAGTTCGTCGATCCCCGCTTCGTGCGTGAGGTCGAAGCGACCGGTTATGTCGATGCGCTGTACGTTCCGCCGGGCCGTTAGCGGAAATTTTTCTCCGTCCGGAATTTTGCAGCGATCAGCCCTCATCAAGGGAGACCTGGCGCCGCTCGAATCCCGATGGGTCAAATGAAATGTTGTCGCCAATAGACAGATTGACTTTACCTGCAACGGTACGATAAGCAGGTCGAAAGAGTTTGACGACGAAAAGCGACGGAGAGTTTTTCACTAGCCTCTAACTCAAGGAGGACACCATGTCAGTAGCCAAATTTGAAGATCACTGCTGGAAGGATATCGTAACCCCGGACATCCTCGAGACCTACAAGCCCTATCACCGAGAGACCTATATCGGCCAGAGACCCGCGCTACTGGCCATCGACCTCTATAATCTCGTCTATGAAGGCGGCCCGAAACAGCCGCACGAGCTGGTCAAGGATCACAAGAGCTCATGCGGCATCTACGCCTACGAAGCCATAAGACCGACGCAGGAGTTATTTGCTCTCGCTCGCTCGTTGAAAATTCCCATCTTCTACACCACAAGCGAGACGCGCAAGGAAGCAAAGCCCGATACGGTCACCGCCACCAACCGAGAACGCGTGAAAATCGACCCTAAAGCGTTCGAGATCCGCGAGGAGTTCAAGCCGGAGGCCGGCGACGTAATCATATTTAAGGAGCGAGCCAGCGGCTTTTTCGGCACGCCGCTCGTCGCTCACCTCACGCAGCAAGGCATCGACAGCCTGATTGTCTGCGGCGAGAGCACCAGCGGCTGCGTGCGCGCGAGCTGCGTTGACGGCTACTCCTTAGGTTATCATGTGTCGCTCGTTGAAGAGTGCGTATTCGACCGCAGTCCCCTCTCACATAAGGTCAATCTATTTGACCTGCATCATAAGTATTCTGACGTAATGAAACTCGACGAGGTGAAGGAAAACCTCATGCAAGAACGCCCGCGCAGAGCCGGCTAAAGAAGTTCAAACCGCTCAAATCGTTCAAGTCGTTCAAACAGACAAAGAGGTTTCGGCAAGTTCTCAACGGCTTGAACATTTTGAACAGCTAACAGCCATGCCCTACAGCACAGCCAACAGCATTAAAATCTATTACGAAGTCTCCGGTGAAGGATTTCCATTTGTAATGGTCCATGCCAATCCCTTTGACCATAATCTCTGGATGTACCAGATCGCTCATTTCTCGACTTACTTCAAAGTCATCGCCGTGGATATTCGGGGCTACGGACGTTCGGACAAACCGACGACACCGTTCAGCCTCAAAGACATGGCGGGCGACGTCTTGGGCGTGTGCCGCGACGAAGACATCAAAGAAGCGATTCTCGGCGGCGTGAGCGTGGGCTCGGGCATGGCGCTTCTGCTCGGCCTCGATCATCCGGAGATGTTCAAGGCTTTGATCCTGGTTGGCGGCAACAGCGGCGGCGCCGGCAGCATCGACGACCGTATCCACGGCTACACCGAAATTGGCGTCGAAAAATATCACATTCAGCATCTTAAAGAATTGGTCGCACCGGATTTTCCCGAAACAAAGTTAGGAAAATATCTGCTCAAGACCTTTGTCGAAAGAGATCCTTGGCTCAACGGTGAATCTATCGGGCAAATTTTCCGTGCGCGCGGGGGAACGGACATGACCCCGCGACTTGAATCGATGAAGGTGCCGACCTTGGTCATCAACGGCGAATACGACAACTCTCTCGCTGCCGGCAAACGAACTGCCTCATTAATCCCCGGTGCCGTCCATAGGATGCTGCTCAAGACCGGCCACGCCTGCTGCATTGAAGATCCCGCCGGCTTCGATGAATTCGTTATCGAGTTTTTGCAGTCCCACGGTCTCATGCCAGCGGGGCCAAACCCCTGATGGCCGGAGACGAGCCTTTTTCACCTGCCACGATCCCCTGCTTAGGCGACAAGCTTGTCTTTTCGCGGTTTTCGCTTTGCATTGGGTTCGACTCGTAACTCAAAACCCGAAACTCGAAACTGCGCCAGCCTGCGTGTGCAGAATGCGACGGGAAGTGTTATAGAACGGGAAATTATTACAGGGGAAAAGAGGAATCAGCATGACAGTGAATGTCGAAAAGCTCAAAAGCATGACGCCTCCAAATGGCATGGATTTCCACATCACCAAGCTCGGTCACATAGTATTGCGGGTACGCGATCTGGAACGCTCGACGGCTTTTTACACTCAGATTCTCGGCTTCAAGGTTTCCGACGTTTATCCCGAAGAGATGATGCCGGGCGGCATGGTCTTTCTACGCTGTCATACTGATCATCATTGTCTGGCTCTGGTCGGCGCTGCCGAAGAACAAGCCGGCAACAAAGAACTCCATCATTTTGCCTTCGAGGTTCCGACCCTCGCCGAGGTGATCCGCGCGCGCGACCGCTTGCGCGCGAATAACGTGAAGATCGACTTCGAAGGACGCCGCCGGGCCGGCTGCCAGATTGCCGTTGAGTTTCGCGATCCCGATAACCACAGCGTGGAGATTTACTGGGGAGTCGATCAAGTCGGGAGCGATGGCCGCGTTCGGCCGCCCAGCGAGTGGTGCGGCGCCAAATCCCTAGACGAGGCCATCGCGAATCCCGTGCCCGGACAGGATACTCACCTTCCTTGATGAACTTTTCCCCGCAGTCTCTCGAAGACCAGATCAAATCGTCGGCTCGCGCCTTGGTAATCGGCGTGGGCGGCGGCGGCGACGTTGTCGGCGCATTGGCCGTGGGAAGGTTTCTGGAATTCTGCGACGTCGAATTTATTCTCGGCGGCCTGTCATGGGAACGTTCGGTAATCGATCCGCTACCCGGCCCGCGCATGCTAAGCGAAGTGGAAAACGTCCGCGTTCTCCATCCCTATGCCTGGATGGCGAACCCGCAAAGCCAAACCCATACCGGGGTATTTTTCGCCGAATCGAAAATGGCCGCGGCGCTTGGCCAAGAAATTCTGCTGGTCGACATCAATGGCGGCGTCAAAGGTGCGGTCGAGGGATTAGAAATAGCGTTAAAGGAATTCGAGGCCGACCTCCTCGTAGGGCTCGACGTGGGCGGCGACTCGCTGGCTCAAGGCGGAGAACCCGGCCTCCGCAGCCCGCTCGCGGATGCGATTATGCTCGCGGCATTTGCCGAAATCGAAAGACGCCGCCACCGAACACTGTGGGGCGTTTTCGGCTACGGCAGCGACGGCGAACTGACAGTGGATGAAATTGAGCTGGCACTGAACAAGCTGGCGGCAGCCGGAGCGTTGCTAGGCGCGTGGTCGCTTACGCGAAAGGTAGCGGCGGAGCTCGAAGAAGTTATCAAAACAGTTCCCACTGAGGCGAGCGCCATCCCGGTGCAATGTTTTCACGGCGCGTGGGGCGAGAGCAAAATCCGCAGCGGCCAGAGAAGTGTAAAGCTGACGCCGCTGACGGCGCTCACCTTCTTTCTATCGACCACGGCGTTGTACGAAACCCTTTCACGGCCCGCCCAGGCCGTGCGCGGGAGCGCCACGCTCGAAGAGGCCAATGACGCCTTGCACGCCATCGGGATCAACACCGAGCTGGATCTCGAACGCGAAAGGTATCGGACAACACAGAGCCGATGAAGTTCATAAGTGAGAACCTGCAACGGGACGTGCTTGTGCTGACGGCCTCGCGAGGAGTCAGGGCCTTCGCCTTTTCCTATCTGAACATCATCTTCGCCATTTATCTTAATCAACTCGGTTATTCGACCATGACGGTCGGTCTGGTGATCTCAACTGCGTTCGCCAGCAGCGCGGTACTGACAGCCGTGTGGGGGTTTCTTTCAGATCGTTATGGGCGAAAAAAAATTCTCATCCTGCTCGCGGCTCTTACGATCGTATCCAATACGATTTATGTGTTGTTTAGCCAACTGTTCTTTATCTTCTCTGCTGTCATGATCTCCAATGTGGGCGCCGGTGGAACCGGCGGAGGCGGACAGGGTGGCGGTCCCTTTAATCCCGTGGAGCAAGCGCTACTCGCGGAGAAATGCACCGCCGAGAATCGAAACCGAATCTTTTCCACCAACGCCTTCGCTGGATCGATTATGGGGTCGCTCGGCGCGCTGGTTGCCGGTCTGCCGCAATATCTGCAAGAGCGATGGGGATGGCAGCCTATTCTGTCTTACAAGCCCTTATTCGCCCTGACGATTCTGCTCAGTGTCGGCCTCATTTTCGCGTACGCAAGCATCATCGAGCATCATGTCCCGCAGAAACGTGAAACAAAGATCTCCAAACAGGGAGGAATGCTTGTAACAAAAATATCGCTCTTGGGCCTGATTGATAATCTCGGCTCAGGATTGGTCGGACCGCTCATGTCCTATTGGTTTTTTCTTCGCTTTGGGGTGGAGTTGAAATCCTTGGGATTCATGTTTTTCCTTTCCTATTTTCTCGCTGCTTTATCGTTTCTGGCCGCGCCTATGATCGCCCGTCACATTGGAGTGGTCAGGACCATGGCTTTTTCTCATGGCGCGGCGTCGCTTCTCAACATCATCCTTCCTCTCGCGCCTACGTTTACTGTGGCCGCGGCGATAACCATCAGCCGTTCTTTCTTGGCTTACCTCGATAACCCTTTGCGAAGTTCGTTCATCATGGGAGTCGTGAAGCCTGAGGAACGGGGATCGGCCGCTGGCATCACGACCTTGTCCCGGCAAGTCCCCATGGCGGTTAGCCCGACGCTCGCGGCGTACCTGATGCAATCCTTCTCATTGAACGTGCCAATTTTCCTGGGCGGTTTTCTACAGCTCGTCAGCGACTGCGCTTTTTATGGTCTATTTCGCAACGTAAGACCGCCGGAAGAACAACCTTCCGAACTCCAACCCGCAACGAGATAAAGCCCGCTATGTTTCGCGACCTTCACAGAGACGCCAAACTGCTCATGGCTTCGCGCGGCATTCGTTCCTTTGCCTTTTCCTCTCTGAACGTTGTCTTCGCCATCTATTTAGACCAGCTGGGCTACTCGACGGTGACCATAGGGATAATCTTTTCTGTAGCGTATTTGAGCGGCGCGGTGCTGACGGCCGTTTGGGGTTATCTCTCCGATCGCTTTGGGCGAAGAAACATTTTGATGCTGCTGGCGGTACTAACCATTATTTCCAACTGCATTTACGTGTTCTTCAGCGGTTTCGTCTTCATCTTGCTGGCCGTTGCGATCGCCAATGTCGGGTCGGGAGGATCGGCCGGCGGTGGCCAGGGCGGCGGCCCATTCAATCCTGTAGAAGAAGCTCTGCTCGCGGAAAAATGCACTCCGGAGAACCGCAACCGAGTATTCGCCGTCAACTCCTCCGTAGGAGCGCTCATGGGATCCTTCGGCGCCCTTGCCAGCGGCTTCCCGCAATATCTCCAAGAGACATGGGGCTGGAGCGCCATCGCTTCATACAAACCCCTGTTCATCCTGACGATCCTTTTCAGCGTCGTATTGTTCTTCGTTTACAGTTCCATCCGGGAGCAGCACCAACCGCGCACAGTCGAGAAGAAAATATCCAAACCCACGGGTATCTTCGTAACCAAAATGTCGCTCCTGGCCATCGTCGATAATTTCGGCGCTGGCATGGCAGGGGCTCTCGTCTCTTACTGGTTCTTCCTCCGCTTCGGCGTGCAGCTCAAATCCCTCGGCGTGATTTTTTTCGCTTCCTATTTTCTCGCCGCCGTGTCTTTTCTAAGCGCTCCGCTGATTGCGCTTCGTCTCGGCGTGGTTAGAACCATGGCGTTTTCTCATGGCCTGGCGTCGATCATCTATCTCGTCCTCCCCTTGGCGCCGACCTTGGCAATCGCCGCTTCTCTGCTCATGATCCGCTCCTTCTTTGCGTACATGGACAACCCGCTGCGCGCGTCCTTTACGATGGCGATGGTCAATTCGGATGAAAGGGGTTCGGCCGCCGGCGTCACGAGCCTGGCGCGCATTATTCCTTACGGCATCAGCCCAACCTTTTCCACTTATCTGATGCAGAGCGTCTCACTCACTCTTCCCTTATTCATCGGCGGTGGTTTACAATTAATCAACGACGTTGCCTTCTATCTCCTGTTTCGGCACGTCAGGCCGCCCGAAGAACTCAAAGACGTCGCCGATAACCGAGCGCAAAAGAGTTTGGCGTGAGCTATTTTTGGAGAATTGCCGAGGAGCGAATTCGCGAGGCCCAGCGAGCGGGCGCCTTCGACGATCTTCCCGGCAAGGGAAAGCCGCTGGCGTTGGAAGACTTGAGCTGGGTGCCGGAAGATCTCCGCATCGGCTACCACGTGCTCAAGAATGCTCACGTGTTACCCCCGGAAGCCGAGCTGCTGAAGGACATCCATACCCTCGAGGACTTGCTCAAACACGTGGAAGACGAAGGCGAACGCCGCGCGCTGGCGAAGAGCATTCAGTGGAAAGTGATCCGGCTCGACATGCTCAAGCGGAGATCCATGTCGGTGCAATCGGTCCGCGAATATGGCCGAAAATTAGTAACCAAGTTTCGTTGTAAATAAGCCTTCTTCTCAGCCCCTACCTGCCGGTTGCTCCTTTTTGCCTTGATTCTCTTTCCGTGATAGACAACCAGCAGTTTTTTCGGTACGGTCCTTACATGTCCATACCTATTGAGAAACGAAAGGAGAATCCTATGGGAGAACAGGCAAGCCCCATCAAGATTAAAAAGATCGGTCACGTGGTGTTGAGCGTCAGCGATATCGAGCGGAGCAGCAAGTTCTGGACTGAAATCATGGGGTTTAAATTCTCTGACCGGAATGAAAACGGCATGGTTTTTTTCCGCAACGCAACGGACCATCATACCGTCGCTCTGATTCAAGCTACGGAAAAAAACCAACTGCCCAAGCGTGGCCAAGTCGGGTTCGACCACATGGCTCTTGAGGTGGCGAGCGTTTCGGAACTGTTCAAGATCCGCGACTTCCTTCGTTCAAATGGAGTCGAAATTTTCTACGAAGGACGGCGCGGTCCGGGCGGCAATCCCGGCATCGAATTCTACGACCCGGACGGTTATAAAATCGAAATCTACGCCGCCATGGATCAGATCGGCACGGACGGCAGAAGCCGTCCGGCTAACGAGTGGAAACGCGCTACGACCCTTGAAGAAGCCGTCGCAAATCCGTTGCCGGGCGCCGAGTATAATTGACCGTCGCGTTAATTCTCTGCGCCCCCTCAAGATGCCTGAAGAACTGTAGGAAGACCCGTCGGGACACGGCCATTCATCCATACCCTGAGAGCCGAGTTTAAGACGGCGTGATCTCGTACTGCTCGTGACGAAGCTCTTGACTGACTTTGATGATAATTTTGCGGTTGATCTCGCGCTCTAGATTGTCCAGACTGTGGTTTTTCTCGTCATAAAGGAAGTTCGCGATGTCCGGGTGAAGCCGCACGATGATGTTTTTGCCGTCCTGCAGATTCGCCTGTTGTTTCTTGATCGCCCGGAGCACATCATAGGCAATGGTCACCGAAGATTTGATCCGTCCGCGCCCGTCGCAGTGTGGACACGGGCTGAGAAGCTGATTCTCCAGGCTTTCTCGCGTCCGCTGGCGCGTCATTTCTACCAACCCGAGCTCGGAAATCTTTAAGATGTTCGTCCGCGCCTTGTCTTTCTTCAAGGCTTCTCTGAGCGCCTCATAGACCTTTTTGCGGTTGGCTTCTTTTTCCATGTCGATGAAGTCGATGATGATGATCCCGCCGACATTTCTAAGGCGCAGTTGCCGCACGACTTCTTGAGCGGCCTCCAGATTGGTCTTGAAGATCGTCTCTTCTTGATTCCGCTTGCCGACAAATCGGCCGGTATTCACGTCAATCGCCGTTAAAGCTTCCGTTCGTTCGATGATGATATAGCCTCCGGAGCGGAGCCATACGCGCCGGTCCAACGCCTTCTCGATTTTTTCTTCAATGCCGTGGCGATCGAATAACGGCTCGCTATCGGAATAGAGAACGATTTTCGACCTCAGTCGCGGCATAAACTGCCGGACGAAATCGACGATGCGGCGATGATCCTTGGCGGAATCAATGACGACTCTTTCAGTATCGGGCGTGAAGAAATCGCGGATAGTCCTCGTAATCAAATCCAAATCCTGATGAATGAGCGCCGGCGCAGCCACAGTCTCGGCCTTCTGTTGGATGCGCTTCCAAAGTTTGGTGAGGAAACGGAGGTCCCTTTGAATCTCTCTCTTGCTGCGGCCTTCAGAGGCAGTACGCAGAATGAATCCACCATTCTCTGTGCCTAGGGACTGGGCAATCTCTTTGAGCCGTTTACGCTCTTCGTCGCTCTCAATACGTCGTGAGATCCCGATATGTTTCGTCCCGGGCATGAAAACCATGTAACGCCCGGGTAGAGACACATGTGACGTGATGCGCGCTCCTTTGGTTCCAAGAGGATCTTTGGCGACCTGAACTAAAATCTGCTCACCCGTGGAGATCCGTTTTTCCAACGGCAGCCGACGCCCCGACGGGGGCGGTTTGGGAGGTTCATCAAACTCGACTTCGTCTCCAGACGCGTTAATGAGTTGAACATCTTCCGGAATATCAAAGAAGTCCGACGCATGAAGAAAGCCAGCCTTCTCCATACCGATTTCGACAAAAGCTGCCTGCATGCCGGGCAAGACGCGGGCAACTTTACCTTTATAGAGATTTCCCGCTATGCCCCTTTCCTCTTTTCTTTCAATGAGGAATTCCGCGAGGAAGCCGTCCTCCATAATGGCAATACGGCTCTCCTGCGGCGTGGAGTTAATAAAAATTTCTCGTTTCATAAAAATCGATTTAGGGCGCACATTTGGAAAGAAGAGTGGAGTTGGCGAGAGACGGGTCACCGGGCAACATCGGAGATCCCGCAAAGACCATTTGGTACTCACTTTATAGAGTAAATTGCCTCCCACTTCAAGCAGTTTGCGATATCAAATCGTTTTCGAATTGACATTTTTGCGCCTGCCCGCTATTTTCATAGCCATCAAATGATGTTTAAGGCTTTCCATGAATTATTCGGCTACAATACCAGCCTATTCGGTACTTAACACCAAGGTCCTGATTCTCAACCGTTCCTATCTACCGATCCACATTACGTCGGTCCGCCGTGCTTTTGTCTTGCTATATCAAGGAATTGCGAAGGCCGTGAATGAGCAGTATCAGACCTTTGATTTCGAAAGTTGGAGCGACCTATCCGTATCAGTCCATGACGAATCGATTGGCTTGGTTAACCATGTGATCCGGGTTCCGCGTGTTATTCTGTTGGTGGGCTACGACCGGGTACCCAAACGACAAGTTCGCTTTAGCCGATATAACATTTACGCGAGAGACAAATGCACGTGCCAGTACTGTGGCCGAAGATTGCCGAGACAGGAACTGAATCTCGATCACGTCATTCCCCGTTCTCAAGGCGGCACCTCGACCTGGGAAAACGTCGTCTGTTCTTGTCATCAATGTAATCGCCGCAAGGGGGGCCGGACGCCACAGCAGGCGACTATGGCCCTCGCGCGAAAGCCTTTCAAGCCAAAATGGACGCCATTTATGCAGGAAACGTTCAGCCTGTCCCGCTACAGGGAATGGATCCCATTCCTCAATTCCGTCGATGTCTCCTACTGGAATACCGAACTTTTGGAAAAATAGTTTTATAATTGTCGTCTTCCCCACATCTAGTCGCAAGAGTTAGATAGTTCCCCTTTATATTGTCATTTTTGCTTGACACTCCTCCCCTGCTGTGAAATATTGCGTTGCAGAGATTTCACGACTTTAACATCAAATTTTACCTGAACGAATTTCGCTATGCGCTTAAAAAGTCTCGAAATGATCGGGTTTAAGTCGTTTGCCCAAAAGACTTTGATTGAGCTTAACCCGGGAATCACAGCCATCGTCGGACCAAACGGATGCGGCAAGTCAAACATCGTGGATGCCCTGCGGTGGGCTATGGGGGAGCAAAGTGCGCGTCACCTCCGCGGCCATCAAATGGAGGATGTGGTATTTAGTGGCAGCGATACTTTGCCACCAACTGGAATGGCTGAGGTTTCAATAACCTTCGACAATGAGGATGGCCGAGGACCGGCGGAATACGGCAATTTCAGCGAGATCATGGTAACCCGCCGGCTTTTTCGTTCGGGTGAATCGGACTACGCCATCAATAAAGTTGCCTGCCGCTTGAAAGACGTGATCGAATTGTTCCTTGGAACTGGAGTCGGCAGCAAAGCCTATTCCATCGTCGAGCAAGGACGCGTCGATGAGCTGGTCAACTCCAAGCCGGAGGAACGCCGGGCGCTTATCGAAGAGGCGGCAGGCACGAGCAAATACAAGAGTCGCAAGCTGGTCGCGGAACGGAAGCTCGAGCGAACTCAGCAAAATCTGCTCCGCGTAAGCGACATTGTGCGGGAAATTGAGCGCCAAATCCGCACGATGGAGCTGCAGGCCAAAAAGGCCGAACGGTACCGCGCGCTGAAAGCAGAGTTGCGCGACAAAGATCTCGCTTGCGCTGCCCTACAGCGACGGGTTCTAAACCAAGAAATCATTGCGTATGAAACACAACTCGCGGACGCGGAAAATCACTTAACCGAACATCTCGCTTCTTTGGCTGCGAAAGAAGCAGAGAGCGAAGCGGTCCGGCTCTCGCTGATGGAAGCGGACAAAGAGATCGGCGCTCAGCAGGAAAAGGTCTACCAACACAAAGTTCAGATCCAAGCGGAAGAACAGCGGACCGATTTCTACAACAAGGACCTCTCTCAACTCAACCACACCGAGACTGAGGCTCGCGCCGCACTGTCGCAGCTCGAGGACAAGTTAAAGACCATGGGGCAAGAAATCGAGGAGTTGAACAAAGCCAAAGAAAGCTTCGTGCAACTTTCGCTGTTCGAACAAACCTTCCTGCGCGAGAAGGAACAAGACCTCGAGAAACTCCAGGCGCAGATTCAGTCGCTCCAATCGGAACTGGACAAAGAAAAGGAAGCGCTTATCGAGTTCGCCAACCAAATCGCGTATCTCAATAACGACGCGATGACAAAAGAAAAACGACGCGCGGAGATCGAGAAGGAATTGGCGAGGAGCCAGGAAGAGCACTCGGCAGCGGCGGACTCATTGGAGCTTTGCGAGCAGAGGCGACGCGATACCAAGAAGTCCCTGGAAGCGTCCCTCGAGCAAGCGCGGAAACGCACCATCGATGCCGCTCAAATGACCGCGTCGATCCAGAGCTTGGGTAAAGCTACAGATGACCAAGAGCGAAGGATCAATATCCTGAAGGAGCAAATTCAAGAAAGCCGCTCGCGCTTGATTTCACTCGAGGATCTGCAAAGAAACTACGAGGGATGCCAGGAAGGCGTCCGTGCGATCATGCTGAAACGGCAGCAGGAACCATCTCCCAACGGGATTTATGGGTTGGTGGCGGAAGTTATCGAAGCCCCTGAGTCCTATGAAAAAGCGCTGACCGCCGTCTTGGGAGACCGCCTGCAATATGTGATCGTGAAAGGCCACGAAGAAGGATTGGAAGCGATCGAGTACCTCAAACGGGAGGCGTCCGGTCGGGGGAGCTTCATCCCGCTCCAATTGTCGCGCAGGCAACACCAACCGCTCCCCGTGGGTGAAGCGGAAGTGATCGCGCCTCTGCTGGAAATGATCAGCGTCAAAGACGGCTACCGCGACGTCGCTGAGTATCTGCTGTCCGATGTTGTGGTTGTCAGAGATCTGAAGGCCGGAATAGCCTTGTGGAACCGAAATGGGTTTTATAGCACGATGGTCACACCCGATGGAGAAGTAATCGATCCGATGGGCATTGTCACTGGCGGGAGCGGGGCTTCGCTGGAAGGAAGCTTTCTTAGCCAGCGGCGGCGCATCAGGGAGCTACGGTCTATTCTCGGCGAGCTTGACCTTCAACTTCAGGTCGAAAGAGTGGAAGTCGCCAAGCTCAAGAGAGAGCTGGAGGAGGCGGAAACCAAGAAATCTCTCTTCGCTGCCGAAATCCATCGGCTCGAAGTGGAACGCGTGGGCCTTGAGCATGCAAAACTGTCCGCTGATCAGGAACTCGCCCGTCTAACGCAAACCGTGCAAGCCTTGATTCAAGAACAGAGCGATCTTACCACGGCTCTCCACCTGCTCAATGAAGAGATCCGCCAATGTCACACCAACGTTGAAGCGCGTTCGCAGGAGAAAAACCAGCGAGAGCGATTCCTCACCGAGAAACAAACGGAGTTGATCGAACTCAGGGAGGCTGAAGAAGCTGTCGAAACCGCGGTCACGCAGTCGCGGATTCGTAACGCGGCTTTGGGTGAAAAGCGAGAGAACACGAACCTGAATCTCGAGAATCGGCTAAGACTGCAGGAGGAGACTGCAGGACAGGTCATTTCCCGGCAAGCACAGATCGCCGATATCCAACTCGCCAGAGCTGAGCTGGAAACTTCGCTCGTCGAAGCACAGCGGACTCTCGAGCTCGGACGAACCGATTTGCAAGAACTGGAAAATCGCTTGCACGCGGATCGGCAAAGATACAAAGACATCTCCATGAGGCTTGCGGAAATCGAGGAGTCGATCAAAGAGCTCCGTCCTCTCGGGCAGGCCTGTCAGGAGGAAAAATCCCGGCTACAGCTCGCGCTAGCGGAAAAACGGCTTAACCTTCAACATCTGGCCAATAATATTCGAGAAAAGTATGATGTCGAATGCGCTGAGCTGAACGTCGAATCTTCCGAGAACAGCCTATCGAGGGAGCAGTTGCTCGCCGATATCGACGAGCTGCGCGGCCGGTTGGAGCGTATGGGCGAAGTCAACCTGGCGGCCATAGGCGAGTACGAAGAGCTCACGACTCGGTTTCAGTTCATCAACCAACAAAAGCAGGATTTGGAGAAATCCATCGCCGATCTGCAACAGACCATCACAAAATTGAACCGCGTCTGCCGGCTCCGTTTCAAAGAGAGCTTCGAAGAAATCAACGAAAAATTTCAGTCCATCTTTCCCCGACTCTTCAGGGGTGGCAAGGCTAAGCTGGTGTTGACCGATGAAACTGATTATCTGGAAACGGGTGTCGAGATCGTCGTTCAGCCGCCCGGAAAAAAGCTTCAGTCCATCACGCTGCTATCCGGCGGCGAGAAGGCGCTCACGGCCGTTAGTCTCCTCTTCGCCATCTTCTTGACGAAGCCCAGTCCATTTTGCTTCCTCGATGAGGTGGACGCCCCGTTGGATGACGCGAATATCGATCGGTTCAACGAGATGATCAATGAAATGAGCCGACTTTCCCAATTCGTCCTCGTCACTCACAACAAGAAGACGATGCAAGCCGCCGAAGTCCTCTACGGCATCACGATGGCGGAGCCGGGGATTTCGAAAGTCGTCTCCGTGCGGATGAGTTAGCGCTTCTCGCTTCCAGGTTCGTCTTCGAACCATCGCTCCCAACCCAAAAATTTGACAGAATAGCCCAATGGAAGGCAGTTCTTTTTTTCAACGGCTGAAAAGCGGGCTTACGAAAAGCCGAGAAAGCTGGGCGCAAAAAATTGGCGACATGTTCCAGAATCGGCGTTGGGACGAGGCATCCTTGGAAGCGATGGAGGAGAACTTGATTGCGGCAGATGTGGGCGTAAAGGCAACACAAAAGCTGATGAACTTGCTCCGCAACCAATCGCCGGGCGGTGCTGAAGACCCGACCCAAGAGATGTCGTCGCGATTGCAACAGGCAATAGTTCAGATGCTCGATCCAGCCGCAACAGCACCTAGGAAAGCTTCGCTTTCGGCTCGGCCTTGGGTGATCGTTTTCTTGGGTGTGAATGGCGTTGGGAAAACGACAACCGTCGGGAAAATCGCCGCTCAATACCGTTCAGCGGGCAAAAAAGTACTCATGGTCGCGGCTGATACCTTTCGCGCTGCCGCCATCGAACAACTCGAAGCCTGGGGCAAACAAGTCGGGGTTGATGTCGTCAAACAGCGTGCCGGCGCCGACCCATCCGCCGTCGTGTATGACGGCCTCCAAGCGGCTAGGGGGCGCGGGGTTGACGTACTGCTGATTGACACGGCGGGCCGTCTTCATACCAAGCTCCACCTGATCGAGGAGTTGAAAAAAATCCGCCGCGTCATCAGCCGGGAACAACCTGACGCTCCCCATGAGATTCTCCTAGTTTTGGATGCCACCACCGGACAAAATGGCCTCCAGCAAGCCCGCGTATTCAAGCAGGCAACGGACATCACTGGGATTGTACTAACAAAGTTGGACGGCACGGCTAAAGGCGGGGTCGTCATCGGCATCCAGGAAGAGCTTGGCGTGCCGGTACGATACATCGGTGTAGGTGAAGATGTGGAAGATCTACAACAGTTTGATCCGATTCAGTTTGTCCAAGCCCTCTTTGAAAAATAGCCCCTACTTTAAGGGCGCCGCAGATTCTTTGTGTTGACTTGGATGTATCCTGGCATTAAGCTAGTAATGGTCCCGAAGAAAAAGAGAAATAACTGCTACAAACATGGATTATCCGCAAGAGAAGAGCGCTGCACTGGATCTAATAGTGACCGAAAAGGCCGTCCAACAGGTCAAGAGTTTATTGGCTCGCGATAAACTTGAAGGGCACGGGTTGCGGGTCTTGGTAACCGATGGGGGCTGCTCGGGGTTTTCCTACAAGCTCAACTTCGAAAAGGAACGGAAACCGGACGATACCGTTTTGGAGTGGGACGGCCTCAAAGTTTTCGTGGACGCATCAAGTGCTCCCTATCTCAAAGGGACGGTGATTGACTTCGTCTCCGGCATCTACGGCGGCGGTTTCAAATTCAGCAACCCTAACGCCACCGGCACGTGTGGTTGCGGCACTTCGTTTTCTGCCTAATTTTGATGCGACAACCGCTTTCCTTCAGCACTCAATATGCGAGTGCGTGAATTGGCTTGGCTTCATCTATCACCCCTTTGACAGCCTCCTTTTATCTTGCTAACGAAACAGTGATTCTTCGAGGCCATTTCCTTGAGAGCGGTTCGCATTCACGCGCACGGTGGCACCGACCGGTTACGATATGAAGATGCACCGGAGCTTAAACTTACTTCTCCGACGGAAGCGATTGTTAAGCTCAAAGCGGCGTCTTTGAATCATATCGATATCTGCATCCGGCGCGGTCTCACCGGAAGGGAAGTGCCTTTGCCGCACATCCTGGGAGGAGATGGCGCCGGCGTCGTCGCCGAAACCGGAGCAGAGGCGAGAAACGTCAAAACCAGGGATCGGGTTTGTCTCTACCCCCTTAGCGGCTGCGCTCGATGTGAATTCTGTATCACCGATCGCGAGTTTCTGTGCCGTGAATTGCGCGTCTTGGGGGCAAGAGAGGACGGCACCTACGCCGAGTACGTGCGAGTGCCGGCACGGAACTGTTTTCCGATTCCCCGGCATCTCTCTTTCGAAGAAGCGGCGGCGTTTCCTTTCGTGTACGTTACTGTTTGGAGAATGCTGGTAACCAACGCGGGCCTCAAACCCGGCGAGTATGTGCTGATTCTCGGCATCGGCGGCGGAGTAGCTTCGGCGGCATTGCAAGTCGCCGCCCATATGGGTGCCCAGGTTATCGTCACTTCCAGCAGCGATGAAAAGCTCGCGAGGGCCAAGCAACTTGGCGCTCAATTCGGCATCAATTACAAAACAGCGGACTTCCCGAAAGAAGTGCGAGGGTTGACCGGCAAGCGTGGCGTTGATGTTGTGGTAGATTGCGTGGGTGGCGAGAGTTGGATGAAAAGTCTCGCGTGCCTTGCCAGGGGGGGGCGGTTAGTCACCTGTGGTGCAACTGCTGGAGCCAATCCACGGACCGATGTCAGGCGGATTTTTTGGAATCACCTAAAGATATTTGGCTCGATCTTGGGGACTCGTGAGGACTTCGGGCAAGTACTAAACTTCCTCGAGTTCACGCGAACGAAACCGATTATCGATCGAGTTTTTTCTCTGGGAGAAGCGGCCGCAGCCCAAATGCGGATGGAGGAGGGCAAACAATTCGGCAAGATCGTATTACGCGTGGAAAACTAACAATTTTCCATGCGTGGCGTCCTACGGTTGACGACTCATCAGCAAGTCGCGCCGTCTGCTAACTTATTGAGCGAGCATGCGCGTTATTGGAGGACAGGCACGAGGGCGGCGCCTCAAAGTGCCCAAAGGAAATGGCGTTCGCCCCACGGCCGCAAGGGTCAAAGAAGCGCTTTTTAACATTCTCCCGCACGACCTCTCCGGGATCAAAGTGCTGGATCTCTTCGCGGGTACCGGCAATTTAACGATCGAGGCTCTGAGTCGTGGCGCAGCAGAAGCGATTTTGGTCGACTCATCAACCGAATCGGGCGAGGCCATTCGGGAAAATTTACGGCGGCTCAATCTCGTCGATCGAACCAGAGTATGGATCACGCCGGTAACGCGCGCTGCGGGGCTGCTGGCGAGGCGAGGCGAAACCTTTGATATGATTTTTCTCGACCCGCCGTATGGACAAAAGCTCGTGGAAGCGACATTAAAAATTATCGCGGCGGGAGCGCTCTTGCGTGAGTCGGGCGTGTTGATCGCCGAGCACGGCATTCGAGATCCCGTGGGAGAACGTTACGGCTCTCTAATCTTGCGTGATCAACGACGCTATGGCGACACCGTGCTCTCTTTTTTCCAATTGAAAGAGCGAGACAACCCAATTTAGCGAGGACCTACCGGCCATGGCACATAACAACATAGCGATCTATCCCGGCTCGTTTGATCCGATTACGAACGGACACGTGGATCTCGTGAAGCGCACGTTGCGGGTTTTCAATCGCGTCATGGTTGTCATCGCCACGAACCCAGGTAAAGATGGTTGTCTGTTCACTCTGGAAGAGCGGCTTCAGATGGTCCGGGAGGTATTCAAGGGACTTAAAAATCGTGTCCAAGCGGACTCCTTTGAAGGCTTGTTGGTGGACTACGCGGAGCGGAAGGGAGCTACCGTCATTATCCGCGGCCTGCGGGCGGTGTCGGATTTTGAATACGAATTTCAGATGGCGATGATGAACCGTCGCCTCAAACCCAAGCTGGACACCTTTTTCATGATGACCGGCGAGTCCGAATTCTACACCAGCTCGCGGCTCGTCAAAGAAGTCGTGAGCTTGGGCGGCAATGTCTCCGGGCTCGTTCCCGCTAACGTTCTGAAGAACCTCAAACGTAAATTTAATGGCTAAGGATAACGCGCATGACAAAACTCGCGGAAAGAACCAAAGGGATCAAACCGTCGGTAACGCTGGCGATTGCGGCCAAAGCGGGAAAGCTTCGATCCGAAGGAATCGATGTCGTCAATTTCTCGGCCGGCGAGCCGGATTTCGACACTCCTGAACACATCAAAGCGGCCGCCGTCGAGGCGCTGCGAAAAGGGATGACCAAGTACACGGATGTCAGAGGCATCGAACCGCTGCGGGAAGCGATCACCCAAAAGTACCAACGTGAGCACGGTTTGGTTTATCGCAAAGACGATGTGTTGGTCAGCTGCGGGGCAAAGCATTCACTGTACAATATTTTTCAGGCGGTCATCGGACCTGGAGATGAGGTTGTCATACCCGCTCCGTACTGGGTCAGTTACTCGGACATGGCGCTACTCGCCGGCGGCGTTCCAAAGCTTATTTCGACAAATGAAGCGACGGGTTTTCGCATGAAGCCAGAGCAGCTTGAAGCCGCGCTCACGCCGCGAACTCGTGTGGTCGTTCTAAACAGCCCCTGTAATCCAACCGGCGCAAGCTATCATCGGGACGAACTGCTCGCGATCGCCCGCGTCTTGGAGGAGCACGATTGCCTGATTGTCTCCGACGACATCTACGAGAAAATCATTTATGATAACTCTCAGGTCCACAATTTAGTTGCCCTGAATCCCTCCCTGCGCGAACGAACCGTCATCATCAACGGCGTTTCAAAAACTTACGCAATGACGGGCTGGCGCATCGGTTATGCCATTGGTCCGGCTGACGTGATTTCTGCCGCCGCCAAAATCCAGAGCCAGAGCACGTCGAACGCTACTTCCATTGCCCAGGCGGCGGCCTTGGAAGCCATTCGGGGATCACAGGACGAGGTGCCTATAATGGTGCGTGAGTTTCAACAGCGCCGCGACGTGATAGTCGACCGGTTGAACGCTGTCGAAGGGATACGCTGCCTTAAACCTCAAGGAGCGTTCTACGTTTTCCCGAATATCGCGCCACTTCTAAGCAAAACCGGGAACGGCAAAAAACTCGGATCCCCCTGTGACGTCGCCGACTACCTTCTCGAAGAAGCCAAAGTAGCAGTCGTACCCGGCGAGGACTTCGGCTCGCAGCAGCACATTCGTTTCTCCTATGCGACTTCGCTCGAAGATATCGAGAAAGGTTGCAAGCGAATTCACGCAGCAGTGAAAAAGCTCAACTGAGCCCCGTCGACGAAGCGTCAGTTTTTCTACGGTTTGGGTCTCTCGCCAGTCCTCTTGAAGTGGAAGTAATCCGACAGTATTCGGCTGTGATCGAAGACGATTGGCGCCGGTAACTGATTTTCGCCAAAGACCCCAGCCGTTTTTGCATCGTCCGCGCCACACGGAGCTCCATTGGCAGAAGCGACGAACACCGTTGAGACCGTGTGGTGACGTGGATCGCGGCCGGGATCCGAATAGGTGTAGAACTGCTCCACGAGCCGAACATCGAGAGACGTTTCTTCCTTGGCTTCCCTCATCGCCGCTCTTTCGATGCTCTCGCCATAATCAACGAAGCCTCCCGGCAGCGCCCAGCCGTGCGGCGGATTTTTTCTTTCGATCAACACGATCCCTCTGGGAAGCTCGATGATAATATCAACGGTCACCAGTGGGCCATGAAACTTTTCGGTCATAATCATTCTCCCTACCTTGACTCCCCGCTAAGCGCAAGGTAGAAGAATGACTTAAACACTTGTCGCGGGGTGGAGCAGTCTGGTAGCTCGCAAGGCTCATAACCTTGAGGTCCCGGGTTCAAATCCCGGCCCCGCAACCAAATCTTTCAAGGGGTCTGAACAGGCCCCTTGTTTTTTCATCGCTTTGCCTTCAGTTATCTTCCCGCCTCAGGCAATCAAACTACCGGTGAATATTTTCCGATCCAACGAGTCCAATAGAAGAGAAAGGCTTCATCGGCACCTTGTTTGAATCCCGGTTTTTTGTGCGATACTTTTGATTTATCTATGAGACGTGATGTTGCAAATCGGCAGAATAGTTCTTCCAGATTCTGCAGGAACGCTAGGGTGATTTTCCTGCTCGCCTGCTTCGCGTCTATCTCTACGGCGTTCGCCTCTTCTTACAGCGAGAGACAACTTGACGCCCTCGCGGAACGCGTCGGCAGGACCTATTGGGTAGCATCGGTCAACAACCGGACCCCTTCCTTTCTATCCGCCGTCGCGACAAAGGCGTCTTCTTTTCGCGTAGAGCCCAATGAATCTTTCGAAATCACCGAACTGGTAGGTCGCAAAACCGACCATCCGTATTACAAAGTAAAATTTGCCTCGGGGAAAGAAGGTTATATCTCTCCCGACAGCTTCCATGAAGAACTCAATCTCACGATTCTAAGCGTGGACCCTCAGGCCGATGAAAAGAAAAAAGCAGCCGCGGCCGGTGAAGACGAGAAGAAACGACTCGAGTGGATCCAAGCCCAGCCATGGTCTCAAGCCGTCAAGGAGGCCGCGATCCAGCGCCGGCCGGTTCCGGGAATGAAAACAGGGGAAGTCAACAAAATCTTGGGCAAGCCAACCCGGGTGACCAAAATACAGGCTCCGCAAAGATTTGGCGAAGAGCATTGGTTCTATCCGGATGGGTCGGTGGTTATCTTCCAAAATGGGCTGTTGATTCGGATCGAACCCAAGGAAAAGAAGGATTAGCAAAATCTCTGAAGAAAATTCGCACGGGTCGAGCGACAAGAACAATCATTTTCTTTCTTGGAATATTCTTGCTGATGCGATCCGGCACATTGCGGCAGACCTTTTTCAATGGACCGACTTAAACGGAGTGATCCATTTCACCGACGGCTCGTATGCGTTCCTGAATCTATTCGCCGCTCAGGAACGCTTCTCGTTCGCAAAGATTTTTCGACTAACCGCTCCGTTTTCCGGAGTCGGTAGCCGGGCACTTAACGTATCACGGACGGAGTTTCCTTAGTCTTTCCTGTCGTCTTTTCTCTGACTTTGAAAGGCGACTTGGGTTTCCTTTTCCAAACGAAGTGGCATTTGACTCGT
>Ga0209803_1000850_pt1 | contig 20417 bp, 23 predicted proteins | sample GraSoiAngelo_138_FD_185895 | JGI IMG/M metagenome (GOLD analysis project Ga0209803, IMG submission 185895) | Grasslands soil microbial communities from the Angelo Coastal Reserve, California, USA - 14_0929_09_40cm (SPAdes) (version 2) | ecosystem: Environmental > Terrestrial > Soil > Grasslands ...
AGCGGTCAGCCGCTTTTCTTTTTCCAACATTTCTTCCTTGGCGCAGACCAAGCGGGCATTAGCGAGATCAAATTCGAGGTGAACGCAACGCAGAACTCGTTGCTCGGCCTCCAGTTTCGACAGTGCACCGATTTTGCAGAGGCGCTCCGCGCTGGCAGCATTTCTTCTGGTGCGCTCCAATTCTTTTTCGAGCTTGGCCAGGTCGACCTCTCGCGCGGGCGCCGTCCCGGGTTGCGGATTGGACAGGCGCTCGTCCTCGCGATTTGGAATCAGCAGCGGCGGCTCAATATCGAACGAGTCGGGATCTTTGTTCGGCTCCTGCGCGAATAAAGTTATCGCGACAAATCCAAGAAGCGCGGCTGCGCGCATCATGTCAAAACAATATCACCGGCCGCCGTTCAACGAAGCAAATTTAGTGATGGCCGCCGAGACCATCAAGGCCGCCAAGGCCACTGCCGACACTACCAAGACCGCCGGTTCCCCAAGGCCGGCGCCCACGCCGCCAATGCCGCTATACAGGATAAAACATTCCGCAGTAACATCACAAGAGACCTCCGGAGGGCTTTCACAAAGCGCGGCCCAGAAGATTTTGTTGTTGGCAAAGCGGGTTCTTATGGCATAGGACACGCTCCGAAAACGGTCTGTGTATCCCCTGAGCCCTAAAACCCTAATTGGCGCGGCGGTTTTTGCCGCAATCGTATCGTCCGCGAACGCGAACATTTTCCCGGCTACCGGTCCAACCGTGCCGGGGAGTCGTGCCCGCCTCCGCTCCGGTCAAGCTGCGGCTCCGGCAGGTGCGCCCCTGGCAGTGAAACGGGCCATTTGGGCTGCGAACCAACTTTGGCGCAAACCATACATTTTCGGCGGCGGCCACAAATCTTTCACTGATCGCGGTTACGATTGCTCGGGCACCGTGTCCTACGCGCTCGGCGCGGCGGGTCTGCTCAAGTCTCCGATCAGCTCTTCCGAGTTCCGCAACTTCGGCGAACGAGGTCGCGGCAAATGGATCACAATTTACGCGCGCCACGGCCATACTTACGCCATCATCGCGGGCTTGCGACTCGACACCACACCTTATATCACAGCGCACGACCGTTGGGCGCCCGGCTGGCAAGCAACCGAACGCGTACCGGCGGGCGGCTTCGAAGCGCGGCACCCGGTTGGGTTGTAAATCTTCGCGCCTGGCGCCAAGATCGATCCGTCAAAGGACGGACTCGCCGTGGCGAACAATACAAGATCGACATCTACTCGGCGCGATTTCGGTTTAAGCCGCGCGGAACTGCGCGCGGTCCGCGCGTTAAAAACGCCTTACGGCGTGCAGCGTTTCTTAGACGAGCTGCCTTATAATTTGGGTTACACCGCGCGTTCGCCGAAACATGTTTTGCACGAACAGACCGCGTCTTGTCTCGAAGGCGGAATTTTTGCCGCGGCTGCACTTCGCGTTCTCGGTTTTCCTCCGCTCATCTTCGATTTGGAAGCGGAACAAGACACCGACCATGTCGTCGCGATTTTCAAGATGCGCGGCCATTGGGGTGCGGTCGCGAAGTCCAACTTCACCGGCTGTCGTTATCGCGAGCCGGTTTATCGCACGTTACGCGAGCTGGCGATGAGCTATTTCAATATTTATTTCAATCTGCGATTCGCGCGCACCCTGCGTCGCTACTCGCGTCCGGTGAATCTGGCCCGCTTCGACCATCTTAATTGGATGACAACCGACAAGCCGGTCTGGTTTATCGCCGAACATCTTTGCCAGATCCCGCACATTTCGCTGCTCACATCGAGCATGAAAAAAAAGCTTAACCGCCTTGATCCGCGCAGTGTCGCCGGCGAAATGATCGGCCACCTAAAAAAATCAGGGCGATAGAACGATTATGTAGCTGAACGGGTCCGCGCGTGAGGAAGCTACTTCAACTGAAACCCGCGGCCCGTGTCGAGAACGTTCCGGTCAGTCGGAACAGACGCGCGCCGCGGTCGCCACTGCTTCCAATTCCAAAGGCGCGTTCGGATAGCCGACGGTTGCGCATTGGAATATGTAAGTTTGAAGAAAGGGGAGGATTCCGCCAAGCCTCTGAAATTGGGCAGTGTGGACAAGCTCGTGAGCGATGAGCGCACGATCACGCCAGTGATCAGAGCGAACGAAGATTCCGTACTCCAACGCCAAACCGCGCGGCGCGGCCGTTAAAAAATGAATTGAAGCAGCCGCAGCCGTTAGCATCGGATGCGCCGGAACCGGAACAGCTTCAACCCGCAATAAGCGGACGCGCTCGGGATGTCGCACGCCGATAATTTTCGCGTCAGCGAGTTCTCTTTCAGAGAGCGGGACACCTTCGCACAAAACCCGCCGCTCCTGTTCGACTGCCCAGTTCGCGGCCAACGCAGTTAGTTCTTCCAATTGATCGATGGGCGTCTGTCCATCCATGCCGACGAATCGGGAGCAAGATTCTAGCCGCCGAGAGAAATCCGCTGCTTTAAGATTGCGCCGAACCCAATCGGGCTATGGCCCGTAGGGCGACCAAAAGCCCACGCCGGCTACGTCCGACAATGTGGCGTAGTCGTTTGGAGGCACCGTTGGAATGGTATCAACCACTTGGTTACCATAGCCAGACCCCAATAGGCTGTTGCCGCTGTTGTAAAGCTGCGTACCCTTTTTCAAGTAGTTCGTCCAATCAGCGACGTTGACAGTGGCACCGGTTGTTCGGTTGGTTTCAATGGCGTACTGGTCGCACGCTGAATCGATCATGCGCAGATCGTTCAGAATTCGGCTGGCTTGCGAGCGTTTGCGCGCCCGGAGGAACCCCGGGACCGCGATCGCCGCCAAGAGAGCAATAATGGCGACAACAATCATGATTTCGACGAGGGTGAAGCCTCTGCGCGACTTTGCTGTGGACGTATTCATAATGGTATAGAAAAGCAAAAATAGCAGTCGCCATGCCAACATATCGACGGTCGATACTTAATCAGGCTCAGTCCGACAGGAGGCCGCATGCCCGACTTGAGCCTGGCGATTACGAGGCCTTGGCAAATTTTCGCTATTTGCTGCGCAAGTTCCTGCGTTTCAGCAAAGATTTTCTGAGCGCTAAGAGCCACCTTAGCCCCGAGCAGTACGAGGCGCTCTTGGCGATCAAGGTGTTTGCTTCGAGCGGAGGGCTCAACATTTCGCAACTGAGTGAGCGCCTTCAGGTAAGACATCATTCCGCCGTCAACATTGTCGACCGCTTGGTCGAAAGAAAATTAATCACCCGCGAGGCGGTCGGGAGCGATCGGCGCCGCCGATTTCTCCAGCTCACGCCCCAGGGTGACAAGTTGATCGAAGAGCTGGCTTTCGGGCACCGGCAAGAGATTCGTGGTCGAAGCGGGCAATTGATCGAAGCACTGGAGCGACTAAGAAAAGAGTCTGAGGCGGGCCGCGCCCGAACCGGCAGCGCCTAGCGCATTCGAGCGTAGAGGACAACGATGTAGAGAACAAAAAGGGCGCTGCCAAAAACAATCAATCCTTTGTGGTAGCGTTCCGAACGCGTCAAAGCGCCGATGAGCAGCGTTGCGGCGAAGATCGATTGAAAAACCAGATTGGTCGTGTTGGGCAATCGATGATCAAGAACGAATTCCTTCGCGATGCTAACTACAACCGCGCCGCAACCGAGCGAGAAGAACCAGCCTCGGTGCGCGTAAAAATTTTCCTTAAGATCGACAACTTCTTCCCCAAAAAAGTCCGGGAAGACCAGGCCCGCGACCATATAAATAAAAATCACATTGAGAAGCACCATCGCGAATTGGAGAAAGGTCCAGTCGTGCCTGGTTCGCATTCCAAAGGTCGCCCACCAGTGTTGAAAACAAATCAACAGCAGCAGTGCCGCCCACGCAATCACCGGCCAGTAAAGCCGAATGCGCGCGCGCGATAAAAGCAATCCGCGAAAGCCTTTCAAAATCTGCGTCACCGCCAGGCCGAGAATGACTGAAAGAAGAACAGAGAGATAACTGAACTCATCCATGTCGATCTTACCTTTTGGGTCCGCGTCCGACCGATGTAAATTAGGAAATGAGCGTGCAAGTGTATGGATGCAATCACGTCGCGATCGAGGTTGATGACATCGACAAGGCGGTCGCGTTCTACCAAGATGTCTTCAATCTCGAAAAACTCGACCGCGGCGAAGGTGATGCCTTCTTCAAACTCGGCGAGCACCAGTTCCTGGCGATTTTTGAAGTAGAAACAATTCAGCCCGCAAACGTGCGGCATTTTGGAATCATGGTGCGCGACGAAGAACAGCTCGAGGAGGTTCGGAAGAAATTAACTGGCAAATACAAACTGAAACTCGAGCCGCCGTTTCGTTGCGATTTTCGCGACCCTTGGGGCAATCGGATTCAGGTTGTCGATCTTCACGATGAATCACTCATCTGGCTTTTGCCTTATCGTGAAGTGGCGAAGGCCGGAGTGAAGTTCGACCAAGATTAGCGGCTCCGGGGAGATAGGGAAACGCGACAGATGCAGCCGACCGCGGCGGTCGCTACAGTGCAGTCGATGCTCTCATTCATCGTTCCGGCTTACAACGAAGAGCTGGAACTGCCATCAACGATCGCTTCCATTCGTGCCGCCGCACAAGATCGATCCGCCAGAGGACGGATTGGCCGTGGCGAACAATACGAAATCGTCGTAGTCGACGATGCTTCGACTGACGCGACTGCGAGAGTCGCGCAGGACGCGGGCGTAAAGGTTATTTCAATAAACCGGCGGCAAATTGCCGCCGCGCGCAATGCCGGGGCGCGCCATGCCCAAGGTGACACTTTGCTCTTTGTCGACGCTGACACTTGGATTAACGAGAAACATCTCATCGGGGTAGTTGCGGCGCTCGACGCAGGCTACGCCGGTGGTGGCGCGCGCGTCGTCGTTGGCGGAACTATTCCGCTCTGGGCGCAGATTGTCGTAAAAGCTTTCTCCGTGGTTTACTTCGGACTCAGGTTCGGCGCGGGGGCTTTTCTTTTCACGACGCGCAAAAACTTCGATGCGATCGGTGGATTCGATGAAAAACTTTTCATCGGAGAAGAAGTCTATTTCAGTATGGCGCTGCGAAAGATTGGACGGTTTCGGATCTTGCCGGAACCGGTCGTTACTTCCGGTCGCAAATTGCGAATGTATTCTGCCCGCGAAATCCTGGGGAATTCTCTGAGCGTCATTCTCCGCGGCCCGCGCGCCGCCCGATCGCGTGAGGGTCTTCATATTTGGTATGATGGGAAACGCGAGAGAAGGTCGACATCCACTCCATGAGGAACTCGCGCATCGCCATCGCAACTACGCCCGAACAGATTCGGCGCTGCCATCCAGTTATGCGCGAATTGCGTCCCCTGTTTCAAGAGCCTGAACAATTTGTCGAGCGAGTGCTGCGGCAGCAGAAAGAAGGCTACCGGCTCGCGTTTCTTGAATCCGAAGGCGAAGTTTGCGCCGTCGCCGGCTATCGATTTCTCGAATCGCTTTTTTCGGGAAAGTTTCTCTATGTCGATGATCTGGTCGCGCGTGAAAGCAACCGGTCGCGTGGTTTTGGCGGTGAATTGCTCGATTGGCTAATAAAACAAGCGCGCGAGCACGATTCCGAGAATCTCGAGCTCGATTCCGGCGTGCAGAGGTTCGATGCCCATCGATTTTATTTTTCCAAACGAATGAGCATTTCATCCTACCACTTTCGGATTAAAATCGAGCAGAAGGATTAAGTTATGAAAAAAAGAAATCCCTGGATCGCGATTTGCCCCGGCATCAAACGCCAGACCCTGACTAGCGGCAAAACAATGTATCAAATGCTGGCTACACTCGAGCCGGACAGCAAAATGCCGGCGCATCAGCATCCGCAGGAACAGATCGTCCACATTCTATCGGGGCGAATGAAATTAATTGTCGATGGGACACCGCACGAAATGAAGACAGGGGATTCCTTTTATCTTGCTGCCAATATTCCGCACGGTGTCGAGACCATCGAAGAGACGAGAGTGCTCGATACCTTCAGTCCGCCGCGCGACGAATATCTGGCGATCGACGAAGCAAATCGCCAGCGTCAGTAGCTGTCGATCTTCGCTAAGAAAAGAATCGCCTTCGAGCCATCCAGGCACTTAGCATTACCTTCATGTTACACATCATCTGGTCGATTATTGTCGGTTTCATTGTTGGCTGGATTGCCAAGTCTTTCATGGGATTCCACATGAGTTTTCTAGCAACGGTGCTCGTAGGTGTTGGCGGATCCATCGTGGGCGGCTTGATTGGACGGTTGTTCTCGCGACCAGCGCCCGGCTCCGCTTTTCATCCGGCTGGATTCATCATGTCGATCGTCGGCGCGCTTATATTACTCTGGGCTTGGAGTAAATGGGGCGCGGCCATGATGCATTGAAGACGCAGGATTTTGCGACCGACGGCGAGGTCGCCGCTCTCGTTTCCGCGTTTGAAAACGCGACCATTCCGGCATCGGAATTCACTCATGCGGCGCACATCGCGGTCGCCCTGAGTTATCTGGACTCATTTCCTCCGGAGCAAACATTAGAGCGAATGCGCGAAAAGATCCGCGCTTTCGCCGCGCACCACGGCGTCGGCAATCTTTATCACGAAACGCTGACGACGTTTTGGATGCGGCTGCTCGAACATATCGCCAGCACGTCCGATGTGGATCTTCCACTTTGGCGGCGGATCAATTTGATCGTCGAACATTGGGCAAAGCGCCGGCCGGTGGAAGCGCATTACTCGCGCGAGCTCATCAGATCGCAAGCAGCACGCGACAAATGGGTTCCGCCCGACCGGTTGCCGATTCCGTTTTAACTCAAGTAGCGGCCTTGCGATTCCGTCGTCTTGGTCTAGAATAGGCGCTTCGAAATGGCTGAGAATACGGAAACGTTGGATATCAAGCAGTTCCAATTGCACGGAAAGGACACCGGCAGCGCAGACGTCCAAGTCGCGCTGTTGACACGCCGGATCGGGCAATTGACCGAACACTTGAAAAGCCACGCCAAGGACCATTCCTCGCGCCGCGGCCTCCTGAAAATGGTGGCCCAGCGCCGGAGTTTGCTCGATTATTTGAGCCGGTCCCAAGCCGAACGCTACAAAAAGTTAATCGACGGACTGAACCTGCGGAAATAGCCGCCGGTCGGATCTCGATCTTTAGCGTCCGCGTTTTAGTGCGACGCCGATTCGAAAACTAAAAACGCGACAACCAGGTCGCCAGGCACCTTGAATTTAGGTTTTAGGTCCGCCCGTCCCGCAACCGCAGGATCGGAATTAAAACCTACAGTCAGGGTGACCGACCTGGAACTCGCACATCCAGGATAATTATATGCAACAGAAGGTCACAGCCCAGATTGGGTCTAATCAGATATCGATAGAAACAGGCAAAGTCGCCAAGCTCGCCGACGGCGCAGTCATCGTGTCGTGCGGCGATACGATGGTGCTGGTCAGCGCGGTCTCTGCCACCGGCATCAAGGAAGGTCAGGATTATTTTCCGCTCACGGTCGATTACCGTGAAAAAGCGGCCGCCGCTGGAAAATTTCCGGGCGGTTACTTCAAACGCGAAGGACGCCCGACGGAAAAGGAAACGCTCACGTCGAGGATGATCGATCGCCCTCTGCGTCCGCTCTTTCCGCAAGGTTACTTTTACGACACGCAGATCATCTCGATCTTACTCAGCGCTGATGGCGAGAACGATCCCGATATTCTTGCGATCAACGGCGCATCGGCTGCGTTATCCGTTTCGGATATTCCCTTTGCCGGACCGATCGGTGCAGTGCGGGTGGGCCGCGTTAACGGCCAATTCATCGCGAACCCGACTCACTCTGAGCGGCAGCAAAGCGATCTCGATTTGGTTTACGTCGGAATGGAAAACGACGTGATCATGATTGAAGGCGCGGCGAACGAAATTCCGGAAGCGGATTTCGTGAAAGCGCTCGAATTCGCGCATGGGCAGACGCGGGAAATGATTCGCATTCAAAAAGAGCTCGCGTCGCAAATTGCGAAACCAAAACGCGAGATGCCGCTGCTCAACGTCAAGCCGGAGTTACTCGAAATCGCCTACCAGGTGGCGGGCGATCGAATCGAAGGCGCGCTTTACACGCCGGGCAAAGTCGCCCGCGCCAAAGCGGTCGAAGGGCTGCGCGAACAAGTGAAGACGTCGATCTTGGAGAAACATCCCGAGACCGATGCGTTCTCAATCTCCCAGGCGTTCGATCACGTTCAGAAGAAAGCGTTTCGCATCAGCATTCTGGACAAGAAAAAGAGAGTCGACGGCCGCGGTTACCAAGACTTGCGACCGATTACGTGTGAAGTGGGCGTGCTGCCACGCGCGCACGGATCGGCCATTTTCCAACGCGGCGAAACCCAGGCGCTCGCCCTCGTGACGCTCGCACCAATCGAAGAAGCGCAAAACATCGACGCCTACGGTGGCGGAGTAACTTCGAAGCGTTTCATTTTGCATTACAATTTTCCACCGTTCAGTGTCGGCGAGACCGGCCGAACGGGTGGACCCGGACGGCGCGAGATCGGGCACGGCGCGCTGGCCGAGCGTTCGCTCGAGCCGATTGTGCCGAGCGAAAACGATTTTCGATACGCGATTCGAATCTCGAGTGAGATCATGGAATCCAACGGGTCGACCTCAATGGCAAGCGTGTGCGGCGGAATGCTCGCGCTGATGGACGCGGGTGTGCCGGTGAAGGAAATGGTCGCCGGAATTTCCGTCGGACTCGTGACTGAGCACAGCGAAGATCGACAATTGAAACGGTACGAGCTGCTGACTGACATTATCGGTTCGGAAGATCATTTCGGGGACATGGATTTCAAACTTTGCGGCACGGATAACGGCGTGACCGGGTTCCAGCTCGATCTGAAACTTCCCGGCGTCAGCCACAAGATCATGGCCGAAGCGATCACCCGCGCCAAAGAAGCGCGCACCAAGATTCTTCAAATCATGGGCGGCACAATTGACAAACCGCGGACGGAGTTGTCGAAGTACGCTCCACGGATCGAGACGATCAAAATTAATCCCGAGAAAATCGGCGCGCTCATCGGACCGGGCGGCAAAACGATCAAGGGGATCGTGGCTGAAACCGGCGCCGAGATTAACATCGAAGATGACGGCTCGGTCCACATCTACGCGACCAGTGGCGAATCGATGGCGCGCGCGAAGGAAATCATCGGCGGGATGACGAAGGAAATTGAAATCGGCACGACCTATCAGGGTCGCGTTGTTTCCACCAAAGAGTTCGGCGCCTTTGTCGAAGTTCTGCCGGGCAAGGAAGGACTCGTCCACATTTCGGAGCTGGCCGACTTCCGGGTCAAACGCACCGAAGACGTGGTCAAAGCCGGTGACACGATCTGGGTCAAATGCATCGGGATCGATGACAAAGGCCGGGTCAAACTTTCTCGAAAAGCCGCGCTAAAAGAGCGAGCCGAGAAGGAAACCGGCCAGCCGGCTCCAGCCGAGACGTACTGATTCTTCTGTTGTTATTCCGACCGAAGTGAAGAATTTCACTTCGTCGTGAAGGCTGTAATAAGAACAGCTACCGGAGGCCGATCATGTTGACGCCGCGACGCATCTCCTATGCCGTGCTTGTTTTCATGCTGGTGCTGACCGGATGGTTGCATCTGGGCCCGCCACTACTGGCAATTCTGTTTTCCTACTTTGCCTTGTCCAAACTACTGACACTTACAAAAAACAAGTGGATCGCGTTAATTTTGTTTCTGCTGGTTGTCGCTGGAATCGCTTGTGGCGCGGCGTTTTTTACTCGGACCGCGATCCGCGAATTGCCCGAAGTTGCCGACAGTTCTCTTCCATCGGCCAGCGCCTGGGCCCAGGCCCGACAAATCGAACTGCCTTTTACCGATTTCGATAGTCTGAAGGCATTCGTGATCGGTGCGTTCAAGGAAGAAACAAACTATCTCAAAGACGTCGCCACCTTCGCCCGGAACGCAACCACGTTCATCATATTCGTCGCAATTGGAATTGTCGCGGCGGTGAGCCTCTTCTTTAACAGCCAGCTGGATCTTTCTCGTAATATTCCCGCGTCCAGGAACAATCTTTATTCGGTCTTTTGCGGCGAACTTTCCGACCGTTTCCGCGATTTCTATAGAAGCTTTGCCACGGTGATGGGCGCACAGATCACGATCTCGCTCATCAATACCGTCCTGACTGCGATTTTTGTCCTGGGAGTTCAGTTGCCAGACGCGCCGCTACTGATCGCCCTAACATTTCTTTGCGGTTTGCTCCCCATTGTCGGTAACCTTGTCAGTAACACGATCATTGTCTGTGTTGCTTTCACCGTTTCGTTGAAGATCGCGCTGATAGCTCTCATTTTCCTGATCGCGATCCACAAGCTGGAATATTTCCTAAACAGCAAAATCATCGGCGATCTCATTCGCAATCCGATCTGGCTGACACTGCTCGCGCTCATCATCGGAGAACGCCTGATGGGCATCCCTGGAATGGTGCTTGCGCCAGTGATCTTGAATTATCTCCGCTTGGAGATGTCCAGAATCGAAGTTCAGCCAGAGCGATGAAAGCCGGGTTCGTTGAAAAACTAATCGGCCGCCTCGGCAAGATCGGGCCGGAGGAAGTACAGAATTATTTTCTGCGCCTCGCGCAGGAGAAAGGTTTTCTCGAAACGGTTTTCAATTCCATCCAGGAAGGAATCATCGTTACCGATTCGAAAGGGCGAATCACTTATCTTAACGACGCCGCCTGCCAATTGTTCGGATTAGAAGCGGAAGACTCGCTCGGAAAACGTTTGGACGAGCGCGTTCGCGGGCTGGATTGGAACGCTCTCTCGCGCGAAGGCGCGGTCAGCCGCGATATGGAGATCTTCTATCCCACCAACCGATTCATCAATTTTTACAGCGTCCCTCTCGTGATCGAGCGCCAGGATTCTGTAGCGGGGGACGCTGTCCCCGGTCCGCGGTCGGCGACCGCAGCTACAGGCGAACGGGTCGGACACGCGATTATTTTGCGCGACATTACTGAAAGTCGGCGCACCGAGCAGCAAACGATCGAATCGGAACGACTGAACGCATTGACTTTGCTCGCCGCCGGGGTGGCTCACGAAATCGGGAATCCGCTGAACTCACTCAATATTCATTTGCAATTGATCGAACGCGAAGCGCGCAAACTGGACGGAGCAAAGGGCGCCGAACTCCAGGAATCGGTTGAAGTCGCGCGCGCCGAGATTAACCGGCTCGATTCCATCATCACTCAGTTCCTGCGTGCGATTCGCCCGACTCGTCCACAGCTGCGCCCGGAAAACATTAATACAATTGTCGAAGAAGCGGTTCGGTTTTTTGCACTCGAAATCAAAGACCGCGATATCGTGGTCGAACAGGAGCTGCGCTCCGATCTACCGCTGCTCGAGCTGGATCGCGACCAGATGAAACAGGCGTTTTACAACGTGATCAAAAACAGTTTCGAAGCGATGAAGAGCCGCGGAATCTTGCGGATCCGCACCGACCTGGACGAATCGCACGTGATCGTTCGATTCACGGACACGGGCGGCGGAATTTCCGCGGAAAATCTCAGTCGCGTGTTCGAACCCTATTTCACAACCAAGACCAGCGGCACCGGCCTCGGGCTTTTGATTGTTCGCCGGATTGTGCGCGAGCACGGCGGCGAGTTGTCGATCGAAAGCAGTGAAGGTAAAGGACTCACCTTGACGATTCGCCTGCCCCACATTGACAGACGCGTCCGCATGCTGGAAGCGGGAGATTCGAGCTCGAAATTGAGCGCGAGCTGAATGGCAAAGGCACAGGTCCGAAGCAGAGAGAAGAGTTCGCGGTGGGTTTGGCTTTTCGCCCTCGCGCTGATTGCTATTACTGCTCTGGCCTATTTGCCGGCCTGGAATGGTAAGCTGATTTGGGATGACAATCGGCATATCACGCAGCCAGCGCTGCGGTCATGGCAAGGCTTGGCCGATATCTGGGCACGGGTTGGCGCGACTCAGCAGTATTATCCGCTGGTTCACAGCTTCTTTTGGATCGAACAGAAGCTCTGGGGTGATTCGGTCGTGGGTTATCACCTAGTCAATATTCTCCTGCACAGCTTGGGTGCAGTTGTCTTGCTCCAGATTTTGCAGCGGCTCAAAATTCCGGGCGCATGGCTGGCCGCGGCATTATTTGCTCTGCATCCTGTCCAAGTTGAATCGGTCGCTTGGATTTCAGAACTCAAGAACACTCTCTCGGGTTTATTTTTTTTCTGCTCGATTCTCACCTATCTCAATTTCGACGAGCGCAGAAATCGCCTCGCCTACATCAGCTCGCTCGCTCTTTTTGTCTTGGGTTTGCTTTGTAAGACCGCGATTGCCCCACTGCCGGCAATAATCGCCGTGGTTTTGTGGTGGAAACGAGGACGCGTTCGCCCGCGTGAGGACCTGCTGCCGTTGCTGCCGTTCTTCGTCATCGGCGTCGGCGCGGGCCTTTTTACTGCCTGGCTCGAGCGAATTTTCATCGGTGCACAGGGGACCGCCTTTCAATTGTCGATCTTACAGCGGTGTCTTATCGCCGGGCGCGACTTTTGGTTTTACGTTTTCAAACTCGCTTGGCCGACGAAGCTCACTTTCATTTACCCACGCTGGCACATTAGCGGCACGGTATGGTGGCAGTATCTCTTTGCGGCAGCTCTGATTCTATTGCTCGCCATTGCCTGGAAGCTTAGGCGCAAATTTCGCGGACCTCTCGCGGCTACGCTTCTTTTTCTTGGTCTGCTCTTCCCGGCCCTAGGCTTTATCAATGTCTTTCCCTTTATCTATTCTTTTGTCGCCGACCACTTCCAGTACCTCGCATGCATCGCTCCGCTCACACTATTCGCCGCCGGATTGACGGTGGCCCTGGATTCAATTACGCCTGCAAAAAGGATTCTGCGGCCGGCGATTTCCATTGCGCTGATTTTAATTCTGGGACTGTTGACTTGGCGACAAAGCCACGTCTATCGCGACATTGAAACTCTTTGGCGCACAACCATTGCGCGCAATCCCGATTGCTGGATGGCTTACAGCAATCTCGGTTCGTTCTTGTCAGCGCGCGGCGATATCGATGAAGCGATTCGCGATTTTAGAAAAGCGCTCGAGTTGCGGCCGGACCAAAGCAAAGATCATAACAATCTCGGCAAGGCGCTTCTCCAAACAGGCCGAATGAGTGAAGCGATGGACGAATTTCAAACTGCTCTCAGAATTTCGCCGGACGATCCCGACACAGAGAATAACATCGGCGCTGCTCATTTGCAGGAAGGCGATGTGGATGAGGCGATATCTCATTTGCGCAAAGCGGTGCAAAAATGGCCATTTCATGCGGACGCGTACATCAACCTCGGCAATGCGTTTTTACAGAAGCGCGATCTCGACGCTGCGATCGAAGCATACTCGACAACGCTCGGCCTTCAGTTCGATCACGCCGAGAGTCATTACAGTATTGCGAACGCATTCCGCCAGAAAGGACAGCTTGATGACGCGATCCTCCACTACCGCCTGGCTCTGGAATTGCGACCCGATTACGCGGATGCCCATAACAATCTGGCCAATGCATTTCGCCAACAAGGACGGATCGAAGAAGCGATCCGTGAATATGAAGCGGCTCTAAAGAGCAATCCGGGGTCTGTTCCAGCTCAAAATAATCTGGCCTGGCTTCTCGCAACTGCAGCTGATCCCAAACTCCGCAACGGGAGGAAGGCCGTGGAGCTGGCAGAGCAAGCGGTCCTCGCTACGAACGGACATGATCCCCTCCTTCTTCACACCTTGGCTGCTGCCTATGCGGAAAATGGGGAATTCACCAAGGCCCTAGCAGCTGCAAACGAGGCGCTCGAAATCGCGAATGCTAACGGCATCGCATCTCTCGCCGAATCGCTGCGAAGTAAGATCGTCCTTTATCAATCCGGCTCGCCTTATCACGAAGCACCGCCGGCGCGGTAGTAATCCCCGGTTATTCTACCAGGCCACGCCGACGGCCGAGCTGACGTAATCGTCGTCCGTTGCTCTTCTCGGCAATTCCAAACTTGCTAGCAATATCTTCGTAATTGAGAGATGGCGTGTTTGAGTGAGAATAAATGGCGCACATCGCCATTGCCGAAAATTACTCATGGATTCCATTCAACCCATCATCCTGATCGTTGATGACGAAAAACATACGCGGGACGGACTGCGCCGCCTGCTCGAGGACGATTACGACGTTTACGTGGCGGGTGACATTGCCAGCGCCATGAACGTTCTCGAGCGCGAACATGTCGATCTTGTCCTGACCGATCTGCGCCTCGGCGGCGAAGACGGCATGCAATTGATTGATCGGGCGCTGAAAATGCCGCAGCCGCCAATTTGCATCATGATGACGGCCTACGGCTCGGTCGACACGGCGGTCGAAGCGATGAAACGCGGCGCCTACGATTTCGTCACCAAGCCGCTCAATCTCGACAAGGTTGAAATGCTGATCGCGCGAGCGTTGCGAGACAGCAAACTGGAACAGGAAAATCAGAGTTTGCGACAGCAGGTCGACGAACGTTACGGACTCGAGAACATGATCGGTGATTCGCCGGCCCTGCACGAAGTGCTGGACACGATCCGTCAGGTCGCGCCGTCATCGGCGAACGTCTTGATCGAAGGCGAAAGCGGCACCGGAAAAGAACTGGCTGCGCACGCGATCCATAATTTGAGCCGGCGCAATAAAGCGAAATTCGTGACCGTCCACAGCGCTGCGCTTTCGCCTACGTTGCTCGAAAGCGAATTGTTCGGACACGAAAAAGGGGCCTTCACCGGTGCGCATGAGCGAAGAATCGGGCGATTCGAGCAAGCCAACGGCGGCACGATTTTCTTGGATGAAGTCGGCGACATTCCGCCGGCAACACAAGTAAAATTGCTGCGCGTGATCAGTGAAGAGCGCGCGTTTGAACGAGTGGGTGGCAATCAAACACTACGTGCAGATGTGCGGTTGATCGCGGCGACCAACAAAAATCTCGAGCAGTTGGTGAAGGAAGGAAAGTTCCGCGACGATTTGTATTTTCGGCTCAATGTCGTGCGGATCATCATGCCCCCGTTGCGCGAGCGCAAAGACGATATTCCATTACTGGTGCGGGGGTTTCTGCGCCAATTTTCTAAAGCGAACAATAAGGAAGTTCTCGACCTTACGAGCGAAGCGATGAACGCGCTGCTCACTTACCATTGGCCGGGCAATGTCCGCGAGTTGCGTACCGCGATCGAACATGGCGTCGTAATGGCGACCGGACCGAAAATTACGCCCCGCGATTTGCCGTCCGCTTTGCGACAAGCTGCGGGCGCGACACTACCGCGCGGCATTTCGGCGGCCAAAGCTTTCGGTGAAAAAGCGAGTCCGCTCGATCTTCACGAAACGGAACGCAAACTTATTTTGCAGGCATTAGCGACAACGAATGGAAACGTCACTGCCGCCGCGAAAAAACTCGGGATCAGCCGGCGGACATTGCATCGTAAAATCAATGAAATGAACGCCAAGGAAAAAGAGCCGGCCAAGACCGGACACGCATCAAATGCCGGGTAGCGAAGAATTCATTCAAAGCGCGGTCCACGCCTTGGAAGCCGGTGGGCATTTTCCTGAGCGACCACGATCGCGAACATCCGCCAACACCATGAACCGCGCTCGGGCTGCATTTTCCCGTTTACGAACTGGCCTCCGAGCGTTTGAGTAAGACGGTGAAACAGGCGACAAAGATTTTCGGCACCGACGGCGTGCGCGGTGTCGCCAACGTGGAGCCGGTAACGGCCGAGACCGCTCTCAAACTGGGTCGGGCCGCCGCGCATGTTTTTACCCAATTAAATCCGCGCACACTTCCGGAAGGCGCGCGCCCAAAGATCGTGCTCGGCAAAGACACTCGCCTATCCGGTTACATGCTCGAGAACGCGCTCGTCGCCGGAATCACTTCGCTCGGAGTCGATGTTCTCATCATCGGTCCACTACCAACTCCGGGCGTGGCTTATATTACCCGCTCGCTCCGCGCCGATGCCGGCATTGTTCTTTCCGCCTCGCACAACCCTTACGAAGACAACGGCATCAAATTTTTCCGGCACGACGGCTACAAACTCGACGATCAAGTCGAAGCACAAATCGAGGACTTGGTTTTCAGCGGTAAGATCGACAACATCCGGCCGACCGCCGGAAAAATTGGACGCGCCGCGCGTATTGATGACGCGCTTGGCCGTTACGTCGAATTCGCGAAGGCAAGTTTTCCGCGAAAAATGTCGCTCGAAGAATTGCGCATCGCCGTCGATGTCGCGAACGGCGCCGCTTACAAATCAACTCCCTGCATTTTGCGCGAGCTCGGGGCCGACGTCGCGATCGCGCACAACGAGCCGAACGGGATGAACATCAACGACGGATGCGGCAGCACGCATCCGGACGAAATTCAGCGCATCGTGAAATTGGCTGACGCCGATGTCGGTATCACGCATGATGGCGACGCCGACCGGGTTCTGCTTTGCGACGAAAACGGCGAGATCGTTGACGGTGATGAAATTCTTGCAATCGCGGCGCTCGATCTTTTGAAATCGAATCAACTCCGCGACAACGCCCTGGTCGCCACCGTAATGAGTAATTTCGGCCTGGACGAAACGCTCGCGGCCAGCGGTGGCAAAATTATTCGCACCAAAGTGGGCGATCGCTACGTGATTGAAGAAATGGTTTCGCGAAATCTCAATCTCGGTGGCGAACAGAGCGGGCACATTATCTTCCGCGATTTCACAACTACCGGTGACGGCATTATTAGCGCGCTCCAAATTTTGCGAATCATGCATACGACCGGTCAGCCGCTGAGCAAATTGAAAAAGTGTCTCCAGAAATATCCGCAGGCGCAGCGCAACCTTATCGTGAAATCGAAGCCGCCGATCGAAGAACTGCGCGAAGTGGTTAAACTGCGCGAGGAAGTCGAGCGCGAGCTGGCCGGGAAAGGCCGCGTCCTCCTGCGTTATTCCGGCACCGAATCAAAAATTCGCCTTTTGATCGAGGGCCGTGAGCTCGATAAGATCGACAAACAGGCCAATCGCATCGCGGACGCAATTCAAAGCGCGATCGGCGCAAACTAGAAAATATGAATCTGGCCCGCATCATCGAAGCGCTTCTCTTCAGCGCGCAAAAACCGTTGTCGACCAAGATGATTGCCGAGGGTCTACGCCAGGCTGGGGCGGAAGACGAGTTTTCGCCGAACCAGTTCGCAAACGTCCGGCAAGCGGAAGTCGCCGCTGCAATTGAGCAGTTAAAAGTCGAGTACATTCAACATGAGCACGGCTTTCAGCTCGTTGAAAAAGCCGACGGTTGGCAGCTGGCCAGTGACCCGAAATACGCCCAGTGGGTTCGCGGACTATTCCCAGCGCCGAAGCCGGCGCGTTTGAGTTCGCCCGCGCTTGAGACGCTTGCGATCATCGCTTATCGCCAGCCAATCACACGCGCAGATGTCGAAGCAGTGCGCGGCGTCACTATCGATGGCGTTTTGCAAACCTTGATGGAACGCGGCCTCGTCAAAATTTCAGGGCGCGCCGAAATTCCGGGCCGTCCCTTGCTTTACGAAACGACGGAATTTTTTCTCGATCATTTCGGTCTGCGCAATCTCGATGAATTACCGAACGTCGAGGAATTGCGGACCCGTCATCTGCCGGTGAGCCCGCGTCCACCGGCAACTGTAGCTGGCGACGCTGTCGCCGGTCCGGCATCCCCCACGACCTCGGCGCCGGAATGACGGCGCGCGCTGTCGCGTTGTCGATCGTGGCGTCGCTTACAACATCGATATCGTCCTTTGCCGACATTCAACCAGACAATTGCGCACGCGCCGCTAACTATTCCGAAAACAAACGCGGCTTTTCCATGCTCGTCATCCAAAACGGACGGACCGTTTTCGAACATTACGCCAATGGCGGTTCGGCGGACTCGCGCTGTAAAATCTTCAGCGGCACAAAAAGTTTCTGGGGGATCGCCGCGCTCTGCGCTGCCCGCGACGGTTTGATCAAGCTCGATGAGCACGTCGCCGATACCATCGGCGAATGGAAAAACGATCCGCAGAAATCGGAGATCACGATTCGCCAGCTGTTAAATCAAACCGATGGAACCGAGCCGGCGCCGCATCTTCACAGTGAATCGATTCGCGATCGAAATACGGCGGCCATTCAATTGCCGCTCGTTGCTGCTCCGGGATCGGCGTTCGCTTACGGCCCGAGTCACCTCCAGATTTTCGCCGAGGTCTTACGGCGAAAACTGAATGGGCGGTCGACGATCTCGTATTTGGATCAAAATGTTCTTTCGCCGCTCGGCCTAACGAGTCTCAACTTTAAAAAAGACGGACGCGGTAATCCGCTCCCAGCCACCGGATTTGAACTGAGCGCGCGGGAGTGGGCACGCCTCGGAGAATTGGTGCTTGGCCATGGCAATTATCAGGGAAAGCAAATTGTTCCCGCCAACTTGCTCGGTCAGGCATTCGTCGGATCCGGGGTGAACCCTTCTTATGGCCTGACCTTCTGGTTGAATCGACCAGCCCCAAACGCGCGCGAAATCGACATCGAGAAGGAACTCGACCTCAAATGGCAGCTGGCACATTGGATTGGCATCTGCATTTGCCGGGCGGCGCCGCCCGACATGGTCGTCGGGCTTGGCTCAAACTATGAGCGCTTATTTATTATTCCATCGCTGAACGTGATCATTGTCCGACAGGGCTGGAGCGCGAAATTTTCGGACGCCTATTTTTTGCGCCTCGCCCTTGGCCGATAGCAGGTTTGACTTGGCGAGCGCTTTCCTGAACGATTGCTGACACTTACATTGTCGATCTTATGAACAAATTTGCGATCGGTTGCGGCGGATTGCTTGTCATCATCCTTTTTATCGTTTTCGTCATTGGGTTGTTTTTCTGGGGCACCTACAACCGGCTGGTCACGCTCGACCAAAACGTGAACAAGAAATGGGGGGACGTGCAGACGGTCTATCAGCGGCGCGCCGATTTGATTCCTAACCTCGTAAACACAGTTCAAGGCGCAGCCAACTTCGAGAAATCGACAATTGTCGAGGTGACCAATGCGCGGGCGAGCGTCGGACGGGTGCAGCTCGATCCGAGTAAAGCGCCGACGGATGCCAAGCAGCTGGAAGAATTCCAAGCGGCGCAGGGCCAATTGAGCAATGCGCTCTCGCGTTTGCTCGTCGTGGTCGAACGTTATCCTGAGTTGAAGTCGAACCAGAATTTTCTCGGACTCCAGGCGCAACTCGAAGGCACGGAAAACCGAATCTCGGTCGAAAGAAATAATTTCAACGGCACGGTGCAAGACTTCAATACCGCCGTGCGCCGTTTCCCGACCAACCTGATCGCGGGGATGTTTGGGTTTCCTCCGCGTCCATTCTTCGCCGCCCAACCAGGCGCGGAAAAGGCGCCAACGGTGAATTTCAATTTCGGTTCGCCCGCGCCGGCCGCCTCGCCGGCGGTAAGCGCGACGCCGTAACGTGATTGTCGATCTTGCATGAAAGATCGACAACCAATTCTCGCGTGAAACGAATCGCGTTCTGTCTCGCGGCGTTTGTCGCGATCCATTCGCAAGCGACGGAAGTCATTCCGCCGAAACCAGCGGCTTACTTCAACGATTATGCCGGAGTGGTTGCAAAAGACGCCGCGCTCCGTTTCAACGAACAGCTTGCCCAATTCGAACGCGAAACTTCCAACCAGGTCGTGGTCGCGGTCTTTCCCAAAATGCAGAGTGACTCGGAGATTGCGGATTACACGCAACGCGTCGCCCAAGCGTGGGGTGTTGGACAAAAAGGACAGCGCAACGGCGTTGTGCTCTTCGTCTTCACGCTAGACCGGAAGATGTTCATTCAGGCAGGTTACGGTCTGGAAGGCGCGCTCCCGGATTTGACCGCGTTCGATATCACCGAATACCGGATCAAACCGCATTTTCGGAACAATGATTACGAAGGCGGATTGGCCGAGGGGATCGATTCAATCTTCAAAGCGATTCGCGGCGAATACAAAGGAACTGGAAAGACAGTGAGGGAGCGGCACGGAGGCGAGGGAAGTAGTTTCCCCGGCAACCTCATTCTATTTCTCTTCTTCGCGATTTTTCTCTTCTTCATCTCGCGCCTGAAACCGCGACATGGCTACCACTACAGCAGCTCCGGCGCGGGGTGGGCCTGGGCTCTTGGCTCCAGCGGTGGCGGCGGTTGGTCATCCGGCGGCGGAGGTGGTGGAGGATTTAGCGGCGGCGGCGGAAGTTTCGGCGGGGGCGGCGCGGGCTCGAGCTGGTAACGATGCGAACCAAAGAATTTCTGAGCAAGCTCGAGCACGATCGGATCGTCGCCGCAATCCGCGATGCGGAATCGAAAACGTCTGGCCAGATTCGCGTTTTCATTCAGCGCGGCAAGTTGGAGGTCAATCCGTTGATTGCCGCGCAGAAAAAATTTCACCGGCTTGAAATGCATAAAACGTCCGATCGAAATG
>Ga0209803_1000853_pt1 | contig 20393 bp, 20 predicted proteins | sample GraSoiAngelo_138_FD_185895 | JGI IMG/M metagenome (GOLD analysis project Ga0209803, IMG submission 185895) | Grasslands soil microbial communities from the Angelo Coastal Reserve, California, USA - 14_0929_09_40cm (SPAdes) (version 2) | ecosystem: Environmental > Terrestrial > Soil > Grasslands ...
TGATGCGGAAGGTCTTGAAGGCGGGATCGCCGGCGGATACCTTCGTTTCTCCTGGAAAGACCGGCGCAAGGACGAGAACGAGGGCAGTGCTGAGCGCCGCGGCGAAAAGGAACGCTCGCAGCGGCGAAATGACATCGTTAGCCCTTCGTCTGGCCGTCATGGCGCTGCCCGCCTTCGGCGAAGCACAATACATGATAGCAGACAGACGATTGAGCAAATAATATCGAAGTCGCTGTGGAAAGCAGCCCGGGTCAAGAAGTCGAGCCGGAAAGCAGCTGGGTGACTACCTCGTTGACAGTGCGGCCGTCGGCGCGGTCGCCCAATCGCTTCATGAGGACAGGCATAACCTTCCCCTTGTCGGCGGGGGAGCTGGCGCCAGTCTCGTCAACAGCCTTGCGCGCCTCCGCAGCGATCTCCTCCCTACTTAGCTGGGCGGGAAGGTAGGTCTGGAGGACGTCCAGCTCCGCCTGCTCTATCTGCACAAGGTCCTCGCGCCGCGCCCTCGTAAAAGCATCGATGCTCTGCCGCCGCTGCTTCGCCTGCCCGGCGATGACGGCGATCACCTGATTGTCGTCCAGTGTCTGCCGTCCCGCGCCCGGATCGTCTTCGCCCGGGACCTCGGCTTTGGTAATCGCGGTCAAGAGCAGGCGAAGAGTTGACTTGCGAACTTCGTCGCCGGCACGCATGGCAGTTTTGAGGTCCTCGGCGAGCGTGTCTTTTAGGGACATAGAAAGACGAATCTTAGAGGGTAGATAGTGTTTGGATCGAGATTTAGCCGCGCTGGGCGTTCTTGAGGCTCTTGCGGCGCTTGGCCGCGGCCTTCTTCTTGCGGCGGACGCTCGGCGGCTCGTAGTGCTCGCGCCGGCGGGCTTCTGCCAGGATACCGGTCTGCTGGACGAGCTTATTGAATCGCTTTAAGGCCTGGTCAAAGCTATCGCTACTACTGATATGGACTTCTGGCAAAAAGTAATTCCCCTTAGATGCACCGGTTGGTGGCGTTCTCGCGTATTCTATGGTTTGACGTTTAGGCTGTCAAGGCAAATGCACGTACCGACGTTGGGGACCCCTCGATACACCGCCTGCTGGCGGCACTCGGGGCGAACGGCTCCCGATGGGTCGCACCGTAAGCGCCGTTCGGCCCGAGTAGTCCTTCAGAAGAAGGACGCATCGAGGGCTGGGGCAACTGCGACTGCAGTTAGTCTGACTTCCGCTTGCGGCTGCGATAGCTAGCCCAATCCTTCTTCTTGGCTGCTTGCTGCAGACCACGGAAGTCCCCGCGAATGAGTGCTTCCTTCTTCGCCCTGCTCCAGCTCTTGACCCTCAGTTCGGCGGCCAGTGCCTCTTCGCGTATCGGGAACTCTTGGGACCAGACAAGAGTCACCGGCCGCCTCGTGGCTGTATAGCCGGGAAACGCGCCTCCAAGATGCGATGTGAGTCGGTTTTCTAAATCATCGGTGTGGCCGACGTAATACGACTTGTCCGCGCAGCGGAGTATGTAGGCGAAGAAAGGCCTCGACACGACTGCGGATCCCTCTATACGCCGCCTGTAGCGGCTACTCGGGACGAACGGTTGTGAGACGGACGACTCTCAAGCGAAAAACTTGAAACGCCTTCAATCCGCAGACGGTAGGACCTTCGGCTGCATCAGATCCATGGGCTTGCCGCAGCACTCCGCCTGGCCGTCGCCGGCTTTAATACACAGCACTTCGGTGCCGCACGTCTCGCACTGGAACCGCTTGCCTAGCTGGTTGGGCATTTGCGCTGCCTCCCGGTCACTGCTTTTGCTGCATCGGCTGGCCGCAACAGGCCAGCGCGCCGTCGCCACCCTTGGTGACGATCATCTCCGTGTTGCACTTTGTGCATTGGTAGCGTTTGCCTACCTGGTTTGCCAAGTTTCTTCACCTCTCCTAGCGCAAAAATGGTAGCGCGAGCGCGCTCAGGGCGTCAACCGTGAGCGGAAAGGACGACAGTCAGCCACTTCCGGGCGATGTCCGAGCGATTAAGCCGGTGAAGGCCTTGAGGCGCTCCCGTAGATGCGGAGCCTAGGGCGCCGCCGCGCTGACTTCGATTTGGCCGCCCATGTTGGCGGGGTGGAAGTCGCAGCGGAATGTGTAGTTGCCGGCCACCTGGGGCACGAACGTCAGCTCGCCGGATTCGCCGGGCTGGAGGGCTTCAGGATCCGTGACAGCGTCGTCCTGCGTCTCGTATTCGCCGTCGAGGCCAGCTATGCGCAGATTGTGCTGCTGGCTATCGTTGTTTGTGACACGAATCGTGATCGGTTCATCAAGAACGATGCTCCAGCGGTTGGGGCTGAACTTCAATTCACTGATGCCAATAGAAATGACCCGGTCCTCGGGCTTGGAGGCGGTGGCGTCGAGTTCCTGAGTGGGGTCCGGCTGGCGCTGGAGCTGCGGTGTGGGAGCAGGAGCGGTGTTCTGGGCAACGGTCACCGTTGAGAGCGTGTCGACTTTGTCGTCGCCGCCGCAGGCGGCAAGCAAAGCGGCCGCAAACGCAGCAATTCCCAGCACCGATATTCGTAGGTTCACAACACGTATTACGTCCCGGGCATCGCCGAGGTTGCCCGACCGCGCCACCCAGCGAGCCGGGCTCACTGGGTGACCGTTATCTCGCCCTTCATCTGGTCCGGGTGGAAATCGCAGTGATATGGATAGGTGCCGGGCTGAGCAATTGTGAAGGAAAGCGTGCCCGTGGCGCCACCGGGAATCAGGTCTGGAGTTGAGACGATGTCATCGCCCGTATCAAGCTTGGCGTCGGCGCCGGCGAAGCGCATATTGTGGGGCTGGCTCCCTTTGTTCGTAAGCTGAATTGTGATCGGGTCGCCGACCTTCGCGGCCATGGTTGGGTTCTGCTGACCATTGAGGTCAAAGAAGTTATCGCGAAGCGAAATCGCGACGGTGCCGGTGATCGGCGCGGGCGGGCCCGGCGTAGCGGCCGGCTGGGCGGCCTTCTGCCCGCAGGGCGGGGTACCGGTCTCGCCGGTGAGCGGACCCGTAGGAGGCAGAATCGGGCCTTGAAAGACCTCGGTGCCGGCATGATGGTCCGCCGCCTTGGTGCCCTCCACGCCGCGTTCGACCGTCGCTTCATTACCTTGCTCCACCGCCTCAGCCTTAATGTTATGCTTCTCGGCTGTGGTGCCCTTCTGCGCGCGCTTCACCTGAATCATATCGCCTTGCTCGGTCACCGTCGTGTCCTTCGGGTGCTCGACGGCCGTCGTTTCCTCTACCCCGCGTTGGACTGACAGGGCGTCTCCATTTACTGAGTTGATCTTGATCTTCTCCGCGGCAATCTTGATCGTCGCTCCCGATGCAAGGCTGCCCGCATCAGCGACGGTTATAGTCGTCGCATCCGCGCTGACGTCAGCAGCGAGCGTAGTGACCCAAGGCGCGGAGACCACTTCCATAATTTCGGAGTCAACTGTAATCAGATCGCCGGCCTGAAAGACCGATGCCTGCTCCAACGTGAGCTCGCTTTCCGAGGCGCCGGCTTCTTTCTTTAAGGCGCTCCCTGCCGGAGCGTCAATCACTCTAACCAGCTCATAGACGGAGTCGGTTGGGTCGTCGTCGATGCGCGCGAGGGGGCGCTCGCTAGCGGAGGCGCGGGGTTCTGCCTTCAGGTCCGTCGCATCATCCAGCACGAGTCTGGCATCGCTGGCTGTGACAGCCTGCTGGAGGTGCTTGGGGGGCTGGAATTCAGCTCTGTGATTCACTTGCTCCAGTGAATACTCCCAGCCAGATTCGCTGACAGCATTCGGATCGCCGGGGATGTCTCCCTGGCTAACCGACCCGCCTTGCGGCGGCATGACGCCCGTAATCAAGGCAACCAACTGCTCGATCTGGTAGTCGTTCAGCGAACCACCTTGTGACTGCGACCAGGCGGGCATCAGAGTGCCGACTCGACCGCAGTGGATTGTGTCCCGGAAGCGGGCGACGTTTGCGCTAACGTTTCCAAGAGCGGTGGACCGCCTGCTCTCATCATTCAGAATGGCGCCCGGCAGGCCGCCGCGTTCTGTCAGCCCCTTGCCGGTCAATCCGTGGCATGAGCTGCAGTTGAGCGCGAACAGGGCCCCGCCGAAATCCACGTTCTCCTTGAGCTGACGGGCCTGCGCAGCATCCTGACGCGAGGGATCCCAGATGAAGTACAGCAAAGTAGCCAGCGCGCCAACGAAGAGCAGGCCCACAATCACGTTGACTTGCTTGCTTGTGTTCACCTGTGACTCTTAGGCCTGCTTACGTCTTGTTCGGGGTCTTGTTGCCAGGTGCGTAAGGTACCGCTCGGGTGGGGTTTTGGAGGCTTCCGCTGCCTTCAAATGCGCGGCCTGTTTGCACGACGAGACTGCGGTCCTGCTGCACTTCGATGGGAAAGACGTCCAATGGTCTGGGAGCAGGCCCGGCCACGATGATTCCACCCTCCTTCGTGTAGGTTGAGCCGTGACAGGGACATCGGAACCAGCCCTTGCGCCCCTGAAAGACAAAGTCGGGGCGCCAGGGGACGGTACAGCCCAAGTGCGGGCACTTGCGCCAAAGGGCCAGCAGACCGCCAGGCGTGGTTTCGCCGTTGGGCGTGATGCCTGGCTCAAGGTTCAGCAGGAAGAATCGTCCCTCCGAAATGACGATTGGGTCTGCACCCTGAGCCGGCACCCTATCCGGCGAAACAGGCACCGGCCCGCCGAAGCCAGTGATCTTCCGGATCCACATGAAGTCCAGCGGGGAGCCGAATATTCCAACGAAAAGAAGGCCAATGGCGCTCCAGAACCCACCAAGAATGAATATCCGACGGGTGATGACGTTTCGTTTTGGAACCGGCTTGGCGACCGGCGTATCAACGGCAATTGAGCGCGCGGCAACCGGTGCGGCGGCTGGGGTTGCCTGCGCCGCCGGAGCCGCGCCTACGCTTTCAGCTTCAGCTTCCAAACAGCATCGCTCCTCGGTCTATCCTGGATCGACTTTGATTTCCCACGGCCAAATCAGCGCCTGCCCCTGGCCGCGGAAGAAGCTGCCAACCAGCGACAGCACCAGGTAGGCCGTCAGCACGCCTGTGAACATTGTGATGAACACATCGCGTCGCGTACGGACCCAGCCAAGGCGGAATAGCACGTAGATGATCAGCACCGTAAAGAACGCGATTGTGGAGAGTGGGATCACCTGGTTGGCCATAATGTCCGGAATATTCAGGTTCATTCCCTTCCACAGGTGGAGGCTCCCATAGCAGCAATCAACGTTGTTGAACGGCACGGGTATGCGGTCGAGGTCGCGCGGCCAATCCAGGTGACCGTCGTCGGTACCCAGAGCGTCCGGCCAGGGAATGCTGAATTGCAGCCGCTTGGAGAAGTCCTTCGTCGTGACGATGCCCAGGTGCTTTGCCCCCGGCTCATCCCGCAGACAAGGAAACCCAACGTGCTGAGCAGTGTTGTCGCAGGATGGGATCCACCGAGTAGCGTACTCAAACTTCGTCCGGTCCCCGGCATCGAACGCAACCAGGATGCCACAGACTAAGGTGGCGTACACCACCGTGATGATGGTGATGCGAACTGAATATTTCGTGCCGAACCAGATGCCCTGGGCCTCGCGGCTGCGGTCTAGGTACGGGATGGCTGCGAAGAAGCCGAGGGCGATGGTCGGCAGCAGGACACCGGCCCAGGCCTTGTCCATATGGAGCAGCAGCTCCTGGAGATTGAGGAAGTACCAGGGCGCCTTAGAGGGGTTAGGGGTGACATCCGTATTGGCGCGGTTCAGCAGAGGCGCATTGATCAGCACAGAAAGGATGACGAAGGTGATCGTGAACAGGACCGCAGAGATGAACTCGACGAAGACGAGGTCCGGCCAGACAAGCACCTCTTCCTCGCGCTCGCGCTTCGGGCGAGGACGGGCGGCGCCGGGAGCACGGCCGGGTACTGGAGGCGCTTCAATCGCCATCGGCGAAGCAGCCCCCTAGAGCGGCCTCGCCATGCCGCCGTCGCGGCGGATACGCCAGAAATGCACTGCCATGAAGATCGCGGCCAGCAACGGCAGCGCGATTACGTGCAGGGTGTAAAAGCGAATCAGGGCGTTGGGACCGATCTCGTAGCCGCCGAAAACGATCAGCTGCGTCTCGTCGCCGAAGTACGGCGCTGAGCCGGCGATACCGTGACCGACCGTGACCGCCCATAGTGCGAGCTGGTCCCAGGGAAGCAGGTAGCCGGTGAAGGAAAGCACGAGTGTCAGCACCAACAGGATGACCCCGACCACCCAGTTGAACTCGCGTGGAGGCTTATAGGCGCCGGTGTAAAAGACGCGCATCATGTGCAGAAAGACGAGGATTACCATGGCGTGCGCGGTCCAGCGGTGTAGGTTGCGCATCAGCAGGCCGAACTTGACGTTCGTTTCGAGGGCCGCGATGTCCTGGTAGGCTCGGTTGACGTCCGGGACGTAGTAGAACATGAGCAATACGCCCGTCACGGTGAGCACGAGGAACATGAAGAAGGTGAGGCCGCCCAGGCAGTAAGTGTGGGTGATCTTAACGTGCGTGCGGTGCAGGCGGGTCGGGTGGAGGTGGAGAAAGACGTTCGTGGCCACGACGAGCATTTGATTGCGGGGGGTATTGGGATAACCGGAGCGGAAGATGGACTGCCAGATGTAATTGTGGAAAACCCGGTCGTAGATGCGGTCCTGAAGGATACCGATGCGTTCCTGGAAGTTACGTGGTTTCCCCGGTTCTTCAGTGAAGGCCATCTATGCGCCTCCTAGCGGGACCACCAAGCGCCCAGAATGACCATGATGGTGAGTGAGCCGAGGATGGTGAACAGCGCGCCCAGAAACTCGTAGCCTTCGGGAACGTGGCGGAAGAGTATGTCAAGCGGGGGCATCTTCTCGGCGTCCTTATATCACATCCGGCTCTTGGGCGCGATTGTGAAAGCTTTCGCAATCGCAATCTAGCACCCGCCTTCATGGGCGTCAAGCGCGGGGCAGTCGAGACGATAGCGAGACCGGGTTTCCAGGCCCGGGCGTCGGCGGACGGACCTGGATCCGTCCTACGGTCGAGCGCGACTCCTAGTGTCGAAAGGCGCGCGTGGCGGTAAACACCATCGCGACGCCGTAGTCGTTGCAGACCTCGACCGCCTCTTCGTCGCGGACGCCGCCGCCGGGCTGAATGATCCCGGTGATTCCGGCCTTGCAGGCGTCTTCGACGGCGTCTCCGCGGGCGAAAGGGAAGAAGGCGTCGGAGGCAAGAACGGCATCCTTCGCGCGCTTGCCTGCGTGTTCGAGCGCGTGCTGAGTAGCCCAGAGCCGGTTGGGCTGGCCGCAGCCGATACCAACGGTCGCGCGCTCCTTGGCGAGGACGATAGCGTTCGACTTGACGTGCCTAAGAGCGGTCCAGGCGAAGCGAAGGTCGTCTAGCTCGGTGGCGGTCGGGGCGCGTTTGGTCATAACGCGCAGATCGAGCTCACCAGCAGCACCGGTGTCGGGTGTTTGGACGAGTATGCCGCCGGAAATGCTTCTGTATTCCGGGGCCTCTGCCGACCCAGGGGCGTCGGCCGACAGATCTGAAGGTCTGTCCGTACGGGTATCGGCGCCGTCTGCGATGCGCAGGATGCGTAGGTCTCGCCTCTTCTTCAGCCGTTCGAGCGCGGCGTCTGCGTAGCCCGGGGCGATGATGATGTCATAGCGCTTGCCCTTCATTGCCTCAGTCATGTCCCAGGTGACCTCGCGGTTGGCAGCGATGATCCCGCCGAAGGGCGAGATCTCGTCTCCGGCGTAGGCCCGCTCGTAGGCGACGGCGATGTCTTCATGCGCGGCGACGCCGCAAGGAGTGGCGTGTTTCACGATCACCACGGCCGGCTCGTCGAACTCGCTGGCGGCGCGCCAGGCGGCATCGGCGTCGAGGTAATTCAGGTAGGACATCTCGACACCGTGGAGCTGCTCCGCCGCCAGCACGCCAACCGGTGCACCGGCCGTATCGAGCCGGTAGACAGCCGCCTTCTGGTGCGGGTTCTCGCCGTAGCGAAGGTCCACGGCTTTTTTCAGAGCGATGGTCAGCTGCGCCGGAAATAAATTGCTGTCCTCTGGTTCCTGGCTCCTCAAATACTGCGCGATCGCGGTGTCGTAGCTGGCGACGTGCTGGAAGGCCTTCTCGGCGAGGCGGCGCCGGTAGTCCAGAGGCGCATTCTCCTTGCGCAGACGCTCAATAGCCTCATCGTAGTCTGCCGGGTCGACGAGGACGAGGACCGACGTGAAGTTTTTGGCAGCGGCGCGCAGCATGGTGGGCCCGCCGATATCGATGTTCTCGAGCGCGTCTTCGAGGGTAACCTCCGGCCGAGAAACCGTCTCGCGGAAGGGGTAGAGGTTCACCGCCACGAGGTCGATCTTCGAAAGGCCCTGACGGGCCAGCTCATCGAGGTGCTCGGGCTTGTCGCGGCGGGCTAGGAGCCCCGCGTGAACAGCGGGATGGAGCGTCTTGACGCGCCCGTCGAGGATCTCGGGGAAGCCGGTGAGGTCAGAAACGGAACGGGCGGGGACGCCGGCCCCGGTGAGGTGCTTGAGGGTGCCGCTGGTCGAGATGACGTCGAAGCCGAGTGCGACGAGACCGCGGGCGAGGTCGGCGGCGCCGGCCTTATCGTAGGGGGCGATGAGGGCGATCATCCCCAGGTAGGGCGCTCCTCTTCCTGGCCCTCTTCGACGATCTCTTCGCCATGTTCGCCGAGGTATTCGTCCGCTAATTCGGTCGTAACCTCACCCGCGCCCTCGCAGAGGGGACAGCTCACCATGCCGGGAGTAGCCTCGTCGAGTCCCTGATATTCCATGAGCTTGCCGTGCTCGACCCAGATGTACGTCTTGTCGGCATCGTATGTCACGCCCTCAACCGCGCGGCTCTCGCCATCATCGTCGACCCACCTCAGTCCACTGTTGTCGCGAACGTGCTCCTTGAAGAAGGAATCGAGAGCGCCGTCCGCGTTAAGTGCATCGACTTCCTCTTCCCACTCGGTCTCGCTGACGTAGTCTCCCGGGCGATAGGCTCCAGAAAGCGGCAAGGCGCTCATCGCGTCACCGGTACGCTTGTCGCCGACCTCTCGCTCGGCATAGTAGATGCGATAGGTGGGCACAGGCTAGAGGAGCAGCAGCTCGGAATCCACGAGACGACCGCTCTGGGGATCAACGGCCAGTGCCATTCCCTCCAACGTGAGGACACCGACCAAGACTCCCGGATCGGCGTCCGAGATTACGACATCACCGACACTGTCATGTCCGTCATATTCGATGTAAGCGAAGGAGTGATCCAGTTGCACTTCTGTCTCGGCCGTCCGAACCCGCTTTCTGCCTATGATGTCGAGGCCGAGCTGGTCGGCCAATGAACGGGGAATCACGGTCCAGGTGGCACCCGTATCAACAAGAGCATCCATGACCTCAATCGGCTGATCGCGCCGTGCAGGGTTCGCGATTTTGATTTTGACTCTCACGTGGCCCATTCTACTCCCTCGCCCGCAGTCACTTCGCCGCAGATCCAGGCGTTCAGGAGCTGTCCGAGCACCGCCTCTGCATCCTGTGGCGCGACCATGAGGACGAGGCCGAGGCCCATATTGAAAGCGCGGTACATCTCGTCTTCGTCGATGCCGCCGCGTTCCTGGATCAGGCGGAAGATGGCGGGGACGCGCCAAGATGCGCGATCTATGCGGGCACCAAAGCCAACTGGCAGGATGCGAGGAACATTTCCAGGGATGCCACCGCCGGTGATGTGGGCGATCCCCTTGAGTGCCGCGTACTGTGTGCTGGGTGCCGGGTGCAGGAGACGACGCACGTCGTTCAGATAGCTGTGGTGCGGTTTTAGTAGGGCGTCAGCGAGCGTGGTCTCAAGGCCGGGGTAGTTGGACTCAAGGGCTGACCGCTCCTCATCCCGGTCTCCGCCCCTGCCGACATTCAAGATCTTGCGGACGAGTGAGTACCCGTTGGTATGCAGGCCGTTGGACGGCAGCCCGATAAGAATATCGCCTTCTTCGATGCGGGAGCCGTCAATGACGGCGTCGCGCTCAACTATGCCGACGATGGCGCCGACGAGGTCGAAGTCGCCTTCTGCGTAGGTGCCGGGCATGTCGGCGGTCTCGCCGCCGAGGAGGGCGCAGCCGGCGTCGCGGCAGGCCTCGGCGACGCCGCGGACGAGCGCGACCTTGGCGTCGTCGTTCAGGCCACAGTTGCCGATATAGTCGAGGAAGAAGAGCGGCTCGGCTCCCCCCGTAAGGATGTCGTTTACGCAGTGGTTCACTAGGTCGTGACCGACAGTATCGTAGCGGCCGAGAAGCGCGGCGAGCTTGACCTTCGTGCCCACGCTGTCAGTGCTGGCGACGAGTACGGGATCGCTGTATTTGCGCCCGAGCTCGAACAAGCCGGCGAAGGGGCCGATGTCAGCAAGAACCTCGGGGCGGCGGGCGATCTTCGCGGCCTCCGCGAAGCGGGCAATGAGAGCCTCGGCGGCGTCAATGTCGACGCCTGCGGCGGCATAAGAGGGACGCGAGGCTTCGCTCACGCCTTTATTATCCGGTACGCGCGGCGCCTGCGCGACGCGCTTTCGAGGAGGGGCGGCGTGATGCTGATTGGCAGACCCAGAGATTCTTCGCCTCCGCCCCGCTGCGCCTACCCCACCCGGCTCGCTCAGAATGACAGCGCGGGTGACCCCGCTGCCCGGCCCCACTGCGGCCGGCTCGGCTCAGAATGCCACAACGCGGGGCTAGACAGTCGGTTTGATGTTCTGGTTGAGGCGGAAGAAGTTGGCTGGGTCGTACTTGTTCTTCAGTTCTTCCATGCGCTTGTAGTGCGCGCCGAAGCTTTCCTTGACACGCTGTTCACCCTCGTCCATCAAGTAGTTCAGGTATGTGCCCGACTGCACCCACGGCTGGAGAGACGCATCGACGTTGCGGACCCAGGCGATCTGCTCGTCGTTCTCCCTCGGGTCTGGCCACTGACCGAGGATGTGGACGGCCCATTTCGCTCCACGCCAGCCCATCGCAGACGCGTCGTCCGGCACGCGGTGGACTGCTCCCCCGAGCGGCTGGACGATGATGGCGGTCATTGTCGAGGGCGGCTCGGCGGCGGAATTCACCAGCGCTTCGACTGCTTCGTCGGGGAGTTCCGGGAGCATCTCGGCCTTCCAGTATTGCTGGTTGCCGGGCTGGTTGCCGGCTTCGATCAGCTTCTGCACCTCTAGGTAGGGCATTGGCTGGGTCATGTTCATTACGGGCTGAAGATCGAGGAACGGCTGGATAGCGGCCGGGCCGTCCTCGGGCTTGCCGGTGTAGCAGACGATGATGGCCACGACGGGCATCCCGTGCATGGGCTCCGGAACGAAGTCCTCGGGCGGGGCGCAAACGAGCACAACGCCGCCGCCGATATCATCATCAGCCTTCTCCATAAAGTCGCGGTACGCGCGAATCACCTCTCCCGCCCGGAAGCGGGGGAAAACGAGCATGCCGCCGAAGACGGTCGGACCGATCTCGTGCAGGCGGTACTCGAACTTCGTGACGATGCCGTAGTTACCACCGCCGCCGCGCAGACCCCAGAAGAGGTCTGGGTTCTCACTTTCACTCGCGTGGACGATGTCTCCGCTGGCCAGCACAATCTCAGCGCCGAGCATGTTATCGACGGTATAACCGAGCTTGCGTTCGAGCCAGCCGGAGCCGCTGCCGAGGGTCAGGCCACCGATTCCGGTGCTGGGCACGCGCCCCCCGGTTACCGCGAGCCCATGCTCCTGGGTCGCGGCGTCGAACTCGCCCCACGTGACGCCGCCTTCAGCCGTCGCCATCCGCGCCTGCGGATCGACTGTGACCTTCTTCATCAGCGAGAGGTCGATCATCAGACCGCCGTCGCACACGGCGTGCCCCGTGGGAGCGTGTCCTCCGCCCTTGACGGACACGAGAAGGTCGCGTTCACGGGCGAAGTTCACGGCAGCCACCACGTCCTGAGTCGTCGCGCAGCGTGCAATTAATGCAGGCCGCCGGTCGATCATGGCGTTAAAGATCGAACGGGCGTCGTCATAGCTGGTGTCGCCGTCCCGCAAAATGCGGCCACTGAAACTCTGTGCGAGGTGATCGACGGCGGCGTTATCAATGGTGGGTGCTTGCGTCATGGGATCTCCTCCTCTTCCGACTTGCTTGGTTTTCGCAGGATTGGCCGACCGGGCTAAAGCTGTGTCCTACGACAATTGTGTGGAGCGCCGCAAGACCTGAACTTGCAACCAGTCTAGATTAGCGCACTTGCTCGGCGGATGGTATGTGATGGGCGGCACAATAATTTCCGGATTGAGGTTCTTAGTTGCCGGTTGGCAGCCGCCGCGATTCTTCACTCCACGCCGTAACGCTCGGCCCGCGCGGCGAGCTCGCAACGTCGAGAGGCGGTCGTCTAGCGCCGGTCTTCCTCCCAGCTCCAGGCGACGCCAACCGGGACGCGCTTGCCGCCCCGGCCCTGGCGCTCGAAGACGAGCTTGTCCATCTGGAGCTGGACCGGCATCGGGTACTCGCCGGTGAAGCAGGCGGTGCAGAAGCTGTCCTTTGGCTGCTCGACGGCGCGCATCAGGGCCTCGATCGTGAGGTACGAGAGGCTGTCCGCGCCGATGTGCTCGCGGATCTCTTCGATCTCCTGCTTGGCGGCGATCAGCTCCCACTGCGTTGCCATGTCGATGCCGAAGTGGCAGGGATGACGGATCGGCGGCGCACAGATGCGCATGTGCACCTCTTTCGCGCCCGCCTTGCGCAGCATCTCGACCACCTTGGGGGTTGTCGTGCCACGGACGATCGAGTCGTCGACGACGACGAGGCGCTTGCCCTCGATGACCTGCCGCATCGGGTTGAACTTCAGGTATACACCCTGGTCGCGCATGCGCTGGTCCGGCTGGATGAAGGTGCGGCCGACGTAGCGGTTCTTGACGAGACCTTCCGCATACGGGATGCCGGCCTCATGCGAGTACCCGATCGCGGCCGCCGTGGCGGAGTCCGGCACGCCAATAACTAAGTCGGCCTCGACGGGCGCCTGGCGGGCCAACTCACGCCCCATGTTCATGCGCATTGGGTGGAGCAGCTTGTCGCGGATGACGCTGTCGGGTCGGGCGAAGTAGATGTACTCGAAGACGCACAGCGCGTCGCGTTTCTTCTCAACGCCCTGCATCGCGTGGAGGCCTTGTTCGTCGATAACGACCGCCTCACCGGGCTCGACCTCGCGCACGAACTCGGCGCCGAGGTGGTCGAGAGCGCAGGTCTCGGAGGCGACAATCCAGCCGTTGCTGTTTAGTTTGCCGATACAGAGCGGACGGACGCCATAGGGGTCGCGCATGGCGATCAGGACGTCGGGGGTCAGCGCGACGAGGCAGTAGGCGCCGGCCAGCGCCTTCATGGTGTTCGAGGCGCGCTCGAGCCAGTCCGATCCGGGCGCGGAAGCCAGCATCTTGGCGGCGACTTCGGTGTCGGTACTGCCGGTGAACTCGTGGCCCTGGTCCTCGAGGTCGTAGCGGAGGAGTTCGGCGTTGATGACGTTGCCGTTATGGCCCATCGCAAGCGGACCGTGGGCGCCGTCGACGCGGACAGGCTGCGCGTTCTCCTTGCGGCTGGAGCCGGTGGTTGAGTAGCGGGTGTGGCCGATGGCGGCGTGGCCGGGCAAGTAGCCGAGATCGTTCTCCTCGAAGACTTGCGACACGAGGCCCATGCCGCTGTGCATGTGAATGCCGAAGCCGTCGGCGGTGGCGATGCCGGCGCTCTCCTGGCCTCGGTGCTGAAGAGCGTAGATGCCGTAGAAGGTGATGCGGGATACGTCTTCACCGGGAGCGTAGACGCCGAATACGCCGCACTTCTCTCGCCAGGTTTCGGTAGGGGAATCGGAACGCTTGCTATGCACTAGCACTCCTGCCGCTTGGGCAGGAAACGACGGGTGATAGACGCAATGCACTAGCTGAGATAAACATAGTGATTTGCTCCGCCTCGCATGCGGATTTTATCACGCCAGGAAGCGGCGCCTCAAGTCACGCGCGGCGTCCTCTTGCCCTATTGACGCAATACGAGCAGGCAATTCGAGAAGCTCGACGTGTATCCCGGGTAGTCACCAACGATCGAAGTGACGGTGACTGTCACGTACTGGAAACGGCCAGCGGGCGCGTCTACTGCGGTACTGAAGGACGCATCCCCTGCAGCATCTGCTGTGACGCGTACCGATCCAAGAGGAAGTTGCCCCTCCCCGTAGCCGGACGGATCGCAAGCCTCGCTCGCGAAGACTTCGATCTCAAGGTCCGCTTCGGGTACAGAGCGGGCGGATCCGCTGATCGTAAGTTCGCCGCGACTCCGCGAGGCCGACTGAACGACAGATGAGGTTGGGTAGTCGGGGTCGCTGTACATGACCAAGCCTTCGGCTCCGTTCGAGTGAATCGAGTTGCGTATTAAGAGGCCCCCACCGCCCAAGGCGTCAATTCCATAGGTCCCGTTGTAAGCGATGATGTTGTCACGCGCTGTGGGTCCACCATAACCGCTGACATCGGCCATACCCGCTCCGGCGTTCCCGAGCGGCTTCTTCCCGTTTGCGGTCGTGCCGATCTTGTTGCCCTCGACGTCCGCCCCGCCCTCAAGAGCGATGCCGTGCCCGCCGTTGGCGGAAATGAGGTTCCCCTCGCCCGGCCCGGGACCGCCGATGGTCACGCCATCGGCCGACACCCCGCCGGCCGTATTGCCCAAACTTTTTGTGCCGGAGTAGTCGGTCCCAATGAAGTTACCGAGCAGGCGGACACCACTCCCACGCCAGGCTATGACGCCCCAGCCATTGCCTGAAATCAGATTGCGATCCAACGGGGTAGTGCCACCAATCAGGTTGTTATTGAACAACGGGGAGCCCCAGAGACCTGAGAATACGGCGGAGACACCCGCATAGCCATTAGCGCGAGCGATCGTTCCGGAGGGGTCTGTCCCGATGAAGTTGCCCTGGATCACGTTGTTCCCGGACCCGACGGCGATGCCAACGTAAAACCGATTAATGACAAGGCCCTTTACCACCGAGTGGCCGGCGCGTAGATGGAGACCGGTTGCGCGTCCGGCGAGAGAACCGTCCAGCTCGATGAGCGGCTTTCCGCTGAATCCCGGCTGCGTCGTTCCGTCGATGACGACGGGGTCGCTCACGGTAGGAAGCGGAGACCTCACGCTGATGGTACGGGGTCCCTTGATGTCGAACGCGATGGTGTCTGTTCCAGGCGTCGCGTTCGCGAGGTCCATCGCCTCACGGAGGGTGCAGCCGTGACCGCCGGCGGCGCAGGGACCTCCACAAAGCTCCACAGCAGCCGGGTCGGCAGCCGAGTTCACGGTGGTCACACCCGACGCTCGTCCAATCATCACGCCCCGCGAAAAGGATGACGTATCTCCCAACATGGCGGTAAGGCCCGTTGCCGTAATAATGCAGCCGACCGCCGGCGCCGGAAACGTCTCCTCAAACGTGATATCGTACATTTCCCTGGCGCCGAGAAATATCTCGCCTTCACCGTAGCCGCTTGGGTCGATTGTGCGGTTCGCGAAGAATTCCAGTGTAGCGTTCGACGGCGAGAATCGACCTGGATTTGGGTTGTTCAAGCCCCGCACAACGATGTTGTCTCCCACGCGCTCGACGGACGTTATGGCCGGGATGTGGTCTGGATAGGTGCCGCACGGGCCGACGGCGAAGCAACGGGACTCGAAGAAGATGCCCTGGCCGGCGTTGTCATAGATGCTGTTGCCACTAATGGTGCCTCCCGAGAAGTAGCCGTGGACTACGCCGTGACCACGGTTGTGGGCAATAACGTTCGCCGCCCCGGGCGAGGTGCCGCCGATGGTAACCCCGTCGCCGAGGTAGATACCGCCGCGCCTCCCATGGGGATCCGGGCCGCCGTTCGATGCGATGACGTTGCCGTGGATGACCGTCTTCCCCTCGCCTCCGCCAGCTAGACCGAAAACTGCGAAGTCGTGGATCACCAGGCCGCTGATCGTGCTGGTGCTGCCACGGGAGGTGTTGACGGACAGGCCGCTCGCCTGACCGGCGCTTGTCCCATCCAGTTCGACGAGCGGCTGTCCAGAATAGCCTGCCTGCGTGGTCCCGTCGATCACCAACGAGCCGACGATTTCGGGAAGGGCGCTTGAGGGGGAAATGACGTATCCACCTTCCGAAGGAAGGTTGAACTGGATGGTGTCGGATCCGGCTAGGGCGTTAGCCTCCTCAACTGCGGCACGCAACGTGCAAAGGCCGCTGGACGCGACGGCGCATACGCCATCGCCAGGCGCGGTGTCGGCTTCGTCGCCGGTGGAATTTACAGTGAAGGTGGCGTCGGCGAAGACGCTGGACGGGGACAAGCTGGGCAGATAGCCGGCGAGAAGTCCAGCGAGACCTATGGCAAGGGAGCCGAGCGCGAGACGGACGGCGACGGTGATACTGCGGGCCATGAAGAACCTCCGCGGGCAAGAGAGGTATTCTGCAATCCGATTATGTCAGGCAGGTTGCCCGGACGAGGCAGAGAAACATTAGATGTTTATGTGAAATGGCGCAGGCCACAAATAAGGCCGCGCCGAAGACGTCGGGCTCGCTCCAGCCGTTCGCCCTTGCGTGAATTCAAGCTAGTCGCACAACGTGTAGCGTAGGATATGAAACGATGACAACGCCCCAGGTCGAGCAACAGAGCCCGCCCCGCGACAACATCCCGAAACAACGCCTGACGATCCAGACTAGGCGCCTCACCAAGGTCTTTCCGGGCGGCACGCGAGCGGTAGATGCGCTCGATCTCGAAATCGAGGACGGCGAGTTCTTTGGTCTGCTGGGGCCCAATGGCGCGGGAAAGACGACTACGATCGGGATGCTGACGACCCGAGTCGTACCCACGAGCGGCGAGATGTGGATCGCCGGCATCAACGTCCGTACCCTCCAGCAGGAAGTGAAAAGGATCATCGGCGTCGTCACGCAGTTCAACACGCTTGACCGGCGCCTGACCGCTTGGGAGAACCTCTATCACCACGGACGGTATTTCGGCCTGAGCCGGAGTGATTCACGCCGCGAGGCGACGCATGTGCTGGAGCTAGTCCGGCTCGAGGAGCGCAGAAATTCGCTCGTGGACGCGCTTTCGGGCGGCATGCAACAGCGGTTGTTGATCGGCAGAGCGCTGGTGCACCGGCCGGAAGTGCTGTTTCTCGATGAACCAACTACTGGCATCGATCCCCAGGGCCGCCTGGCGCTCTGGGACATCCTGCTGCAACTGCACCGCGAAGGACAAACAATCCTCCTCACGACCCACTACATGGAAGAGGCGGAACGGCTGTGCCAGCGCGTAGCGATCATGGACCACGGCAAAATCCTCGCGATGGGCTCGCCGGACGAATTGAAAGGATCGGTGGGAGCGGAGACTATCATGACCCTCCAGGCGGAGCCGATTACGCCCGCTTTCATCGCCGCGCTGAAGGGGATCTCGGGCGTCCACTCGGTCGAGGAGGGGCCGCGGGGGCTCCAAGTGTTCGCCGGCGACTCCCGCCGGCTGATACCTCAGATAGCTGAGACAGCGCTGGCACAAGACGTGGAGTTGAGCGATATCTCCGTGAGCACGCCAACCCTTGAGACCGTGTTCATGCGGCTCACAGGAAGGGAGCTGCGAGATTGACCACTGAGGCAGCTACGCTCCGGGTGCGCCCGCGCTACCCCCTGCCCATGGCGTTCATCCAGCCGTTCATGGCAATGATGGAACGCGATCTGCGCGTCTTGAGGCGTGATCTCGTTCCATTTCTCGTTCGGACAGCGATGCAGCCGTTTCTCTTCGTATTCGTATTCACCTACGTCCAGCCGAAGATCGGGGCGGGCGCGCCGGGATTCCAGGATGTGCTGGTGCCGGGATTGATCGCTTCTACCGTGATTTTCCAGGGCATTCAGGCCGTGGCTATACCTCTTGTGATGGAGTTCAGCCAAACGAGGGAAATCGAAGACCGTGTGATGGCGCCGCTCCCGGTCTGGGGCATTGCCGCGCAGAAGATGACCTTCGCCTTCTTGCAGTCGCTTCTGGTTGTACTCGTCGTCTTCCCCCTGGTCTATATCGTTCCGGTGAACACGCCGCACCTCGACATCTCGCCACTAGTCCTGGTTACGATCATCCCTCTCGGCGCTCTGCTCTCCGCTTCAATGGGACTGCTCATCGGGACGGCCGTAAACCCGCGGCAAATCACACTGGTGTTCGCCCTGATCGTGATGCCGTTGACGTTCCTCGGCGCGGTCTACTATCCGTGGTCACAGCTCGAGGCGATCCGCTGGCTTCAGGTAATCACTCTGCTCAACCCGCTGGTGTATCTCAGCGAAGGGCTGCGCGGGGCGTTAACGCCGCAGTACGGGCATATGAACTACGTCGCCGTTTACGCGGGGCTCATCGTTTGCTGCGTTGGGTGCACCTGGGGCGGCGTTCACATGTTTGCGAAGAGGGTGTTGTCCTAGGCTAACCCACTCCTGGACATTCGCTGTCTTCGATGATGTGGCCGAGGTGCCTCCGAAGAAACGCATGCCAGAGACTCGCCTCAGCGCTGTTCGGGTAGTCGCCCGCTAGTCTTCTTCGATGGAAATTGCGCGCTCGGGGCAGTTGGCGACGGCGAGGCGGGCCTTCTCCTCGAGGCCGGGGGGCACCGTGCCATCACCGACTTCATGAGCGTAGCCGTAGTCATCTAGCTCGAAGAGCTCGGCGGCGACGACGAAGCAGCGGTTATGGCCCTGGCACTTCTCCTGGTCGACTTTTACCTTCATCACTCCGGTCCTAGTCTTCTCTACCATCTTTGTGTTACCCCCAAAAGTCTACGCTGAGTTCGACGGTCGTTCGAGCCCCACCCCACCCCTCGAGGGAAGGGTGGGGGACACCCCCACACCCCCGGCCTGGCGGCGCCGAAAGAAGAGATCGCGTTGGCATCAGTTTCGCGGCGTTGGGAGAGGCCACTCGTGGACTGATAGTGTCGGTTCCAGTGGGGCGACAGGCGTTACCCGGCATGCTCGCGGTGTGGGTCTCAGTTCGTTCGCTCAAACATCGAGTGTGCCTTACGGGAACACCACCGGCAGGTTGCGTGGGCCTCGCACCTGACCGCCGGCCCAAGTGACGGCGCTCGGGTCCTCCAGACGGAAGTCCGGGATACGCTTGAGCCACTCCTCGATCGACACACGCATCTCCATGCGCGCGAGGTTCGAGCCGGCGCAGCGGTGGATTCCTACGCCGAACGCGATGTGCGGGTTGAACTGGCGGTCGAGGATAACTGTGTCCGGGTCTTCGAACTTCGCCGGGTCGCGGTTGGCGGCCGGGAAGTTCATGAGGACGCGGTCGTTCTCCTTCATCGGACACCCACCGTATTCGATATCCGAGTTCGTGACGCGCGCCATCGTCACGGGCGAGTAGGCGCGCAGCAGCTCTTCAACGGCGTTCTGGATGATCTCCGGCCGTTGGATGAGCATCTTGCGGTCCTCCGGCTGCTGCGCGAGATGCCAGAGGGCTGAGCCGATGCTGCTCCAGGTGGTGTCGATGCCGGCGATGACGATCAGCAGGCAGGTGCCGAGCAGGTGGATATGCGAGACCGGCTCGCCGTTCACCTCAGCGGCTAGGAGGCGGCTGATGAGGTCGTCGGTCGGCTTCTTGCGGCGGGCCATGATCTGGTTGTTGAGGAAGCTGAGCAGCTCCATCCGCGCGGGGCCGCGAAGTTCAGGGTTCGTCAGGCCCAGTTCAAGAAGGTTTCGCACCCAACCAGTGAAGGTATCGGACATTTCGTGCGGGACGCCGAGCATGGAGGCGATAACGCGCGGCGGGATCTGCTGCGCATAGTCGACTGCGGCGTCGGCGTGACCGTTTTCGAAGACCTTGTCGATCAGCGTGCGGCACAGCTCGCGGGTCTCGTCTTCATAGACGGAGACGGCCTTGATCGAGAAGTGCGGCAAGAGGAGCTTGCGCGCCCACGTGTGCTCGGGCGGGTCAGAGCTGATGGGCGGGGCGCGGACGCCGTAGAATGGCGAGGCCTCGGCGTCGGGTGGAGGTTGAATCGGCGCGACGAGGATTTCGCGCGAGGAGAAGTTCTCGAAGTCCTGGGCGATGGCGAAGAGGTCATCGTAGCGCGTGGGCATCCAGGAGCTGCCCCAGTGCTCCGTGTGAGCGACCGGACACTTCTCACGCAGCTCGTCCCAGACGGGATAGGGATCACGGACGTATTGTGGGTCGAAGATGTCGTAGTCGGTAGCCCAGTCCCGCGTCTGTTGCGGGACTTTCTGCTCGGTAGTCACGATGCGCTCCTCATTCCTGGTTCCTCCCCAAGCCCGCGTGGAGGCCTTAAATCGTACACGCGGGCTGGGCGGCGCTTATTATACTGCGGGTATGACCGCAGTCATAGAACCGCGCCGGCGCCCTACGAGAAGACTACAGGCATC
>Ga0209803_1000867_pt1 | contig 20276 bp, 22 predicted proteins | sample GraSoiAngelo_138_FD_185895 | JGI IMG/M metagenome (GOLD analysis project Ga0209803, IMG submission 185895) | Grasslands soil microbial communities from the Angelo Coastal Reserve, California, USA - 14_0929_09_40cm (SPAdes) (version 2) | ecosystem: Environmental > Terrestrial > Soil > Grasslands ...
GCCTCAGAGAGCACAGTAGCTAGGGTCCTATCTATCTACGTGGAGGGTCGAAAAGAAAAAGTGTGGGAAAGAGATCGGTCAAGCTATGGAAGATTTGTTTGCAGACGGTTACGGTGTAGGGTGTGTTGGGGGACAGTGAGATGACCGGTCAGCAAGCGCGTCTCTGGCGTTGTCTGATGCTTGGCTGGGAAGTGAGATTGGATGGGTGAAGGTGCATTGCGCTGTTCCAGGAGTATGGTTAGCGTGAGCGGCTCCTTGGCTTGCGCCTGACGCTAGTACTATTAGTGCTGGCGATGCTGCAGCGACTAATGTGATCGCTAGCAGAGCGAGGATTTTTGCTTTCATGCTTTTTCCCATCGAGCCCTATAGGTTCCATGGGATATGAATCAAGAGTTTTGAACACCCCGACCACAGGTACCGTCACGAGCGAAAATTGTCCACACGTCAGTCCCTGGATAGAACATTCGATCCCGAGCTATCATACCTTTGGCTTCGACGAAAAACAATCGGAATAGTCTGAGGCTTGCTAGGAGACTTCACCCCGGGGGGACGGGCTCGTTGATACCTTTGCCATCAAACGCTAGTCCCCGGAGAGACCTAAAGGCGGGAAGGCCTATCGAGGAGCGACCCTGATCCTTGCCTAAGCTTCTGGTTTTCTACATGTCCAAGGAGGATGAGGATGAGTTCTTGGAATATGTGAGGTCTCTAGGCAACCTGCTGATTCTGCCTGCTACCTCGCCCAGTTCCGATTTTACGCCTATGTACGGTCTTCCTGAACCGTCACAGGACGAGTCGACTAGGAGGTTTTGGCTGCAGAATACCGGGGTTGGGCTTCCCCTGGTTGCAGAACAGGTCCCGGAGAAGGATTACTGTGTGGTTGACGGGTTTCAGTCGCCTGTTATCGAGTTCTGGCGCTCCTGGACCGTGTCACAAATCATGCTGCCGGGCGGGATGCAAGCGGACATGAACTATATTGACATCGAACGGCAGGATCTAGATCTGAAACCTGCAGAGTTTAGGAAGTGGTTTGACTCTGTAGATGGTTGGATACGGAAGAAGTATAGGCGTTTGGGAATCTACGTCTTCGCAGGTCCCGGCGCTCAAAAGTTCAGGGAACAAGGCGGAATTCTACAGGGCCGCTAGAAGTCATCTCTCACGTCTTCCGCCATCCTTATTTTCAGAATTTCTCGTATTCCACCACATGGTGCAAGAAGTCCGACGAACCATCTTCAGGCATGGGCTGGCCTTCTATGGAACCGTGGCTTTCGTCGCGGGCTTCCTTGGCGCCAGGCTTTTCGCGACCTTGAACCCTAGGGTCGTCGTTGTCCAGAATGGAATCCATTTCCATCACTTCTGGTATGGCCTGGCAATGGTTATTGCTGCTGGCTGGATTGGAATCGCTCTCAGCAACGTGTGGCTGGGCCGCAACCTGGCGATAGTCTTCGGTCTTGGAGCAGGGTTGATCGGGGACGAAGTGGGCTTGCTTCTGACCTTTGGCGATTACACCTCCAATATCACCGAGATCTTCTTTGTTGCAGCGATCGCATTCATCATCCTCGCAACACTGCTCTCGAGGGGTAGGAAGCATATTGAGAAGGAGGTGATCAACATAGGCTGGAGAGAAAGGGGCACTCAAATCGGAGTGTTCCTCGGAGCCTTTTCCGCGATCTTCTTCGCCTCCGAAAACTGGCAGATAGGATTCGTGTTCATCGGTCTAGGAATACTAGTTTTTCTCTGGGGCTTCGAACGGAAGCGAGAAACCACAAGCCTACGTTCTCTTGCTTCCGAACTCACAGAGGTTTCGCCGGCATGATCGAGTAATATGCAAACTTTCCCTGTTCAAGGCTGAACAGGTTCAACAGCTAATTACTACAAGTGGCCCTGGAACTCACATGGAGCAAACCATGAATTTTCGCGGCATAGTCGAAGACATTATTCGCAAGATGGGAGAGGCCACAGAGCCTGGCCAGACACTTGGGACAACGAGGGCCGACGTAAGACTGATCGGTCAACAGTACCAAGAAGCGAAAGCTGGGAAGTTCACCCTAGCGTGCGATGAACCACTCCCAGTCGGCGGGACAGATAAGGCCCCAACACCACTCGAATTTTTCACGGCGGCCATAGGGTTCTGTGAGAACGTGATGTTCACCCGTCACGCAACACTCCTCGACCTTCAGTTCGACTCGCTGGAAACCCTGGTAAGGGGACACTGGGACCGGCGAGGACAATACGGGATTGGCGGAGCGGAACCATCGTTCAAGGACATGATCATCGAGACCAAGGTAACCACGAAAGACTCGGTTGAGAAGGTCGTTGAAGTGACGAGGCGGACTCACAAGGGATGTCCCATGCATGCAACTATCGTGAAGGCCATTAAAGTTACTGACAAGCTCTTCGTCAATGGAACAGAAATCCCGCTCTAACCGTTATGCTCCCGAGCATGACCAACCGGGCATTAGATTTTCTGCACTCTCTTGTTTAACCTCGTGAGCAATGATAACCAAGGTTCATGGATCGTGGTCTCGAGCCTCAACTGTTCTGTCGAACGTGCAGCACAAATACGACTCATGAAACAATGTATCGTTCTGACGACGAGTTCATCGGAAAAATTCTCGTCTGCGAACACTGCGGCGAAACAGTCTTCGAACCATTAAGGACTGGATGTGCGGACTGCTGAATGAAAGCTATTCTGGTATCTTTGACGAGCCGTAGAGGGCCCTGAACGCTCATTACGAAAGGTGGGCGAGCGCGTCCTCCCATTTCGGAGGAATATCAGAGCCCAAGAGCTTCCATCTCACAAACTTCCTTTCTGCGCCCAGGCCGACATTCTTCATGGTATCAACGTGAGGCGACTTCCCCACGAATTCGATGAGAGCGCGCTCATCTTCCCAGACTGAGACGGTCCAGGCTTTCTTGCCGAGGAGTTGGGCTCTGAGAGAGTATCCTATGAGTCCTCGCGAGCCTTTCAGTTGCTTCTGAACCGCGTTGCTCTGCCGAATGAAACTGAAGGTGGACCAGTAGCGTTTCCTTGGGAGATAGGTGATTAGGGCGAGATATTCACGAGCAGGTTCAACATCAGCAAAGGAGATCCAACGAGCTTCTACCATCTACCATCCACCGAAGCGAGCTACTGGGAAGTAGGATCTGTAAACTATGCCTCCCAACTCTCTAGTTTACATCTAGTCCGCTTTGCCGTTTGTCTTATGCTGATTATTCGAAGAAGAATAGTTTCCTCAAAAGTTCTCTAGGTTGGAGTTAGAGTGTCGCCAGTGAAGCCTTTGTCCTTCATGCGCTTCTCCATTTCCTGGGGAGATAAGTCTTCGACATGAGTGGCAATCCACCAGACGTTGCCTGTAGGATCTTTTACGGCAGCAGTCCGGTCGCCATAGAACTGAGTTGTAGGTTCTTGCTCAGAGGTTCCGCCTGCTCTCATGGCTCGTCGGTATGCGTCGTCCACGTTGTCAACATAGACGTACAACTGGCTCGGGATCGGAGTATACTGAGTGGTTGAATCGGCCATCATGATCATGGAGTTGCCGATCTTGACCTCGGCGTGACCTACGTGGTCTTTCTTGTCGTTGATACGTGCCCTCTCTTCCGCATGGAAAGTCTCTTTCAGGAAATCGATCAATCTAGGCACTCCGTTTACGATCAAGTACGGGGTAACCGTACCGTAGTCTTGAGGAATGGGGTTTACTTTGCTAGTGACAGCTTGCATGGTGTACTCTATTATGCAGTAGTCGTTGGTTTAAGAATTGCTGAGAGGAAAATCCGTGAGAAATCTTCTCGATGCTTTCAGGACACCTAATGCATCGACGGGACCCTCGTATCTTGGGCTAGAACTTGAACTCAGCAAACATAATACGAACATAGTCCGTCAGGACTAGACATGATGCTACAGTCAGAAACCAAATTGATTCCGTTTCGTGGAAATGGACCCTACTGCTACTCTAACACGGCTTCCATGTTGCTCTCCACTATCGGAGAACAGGTTTCACCTCCAGAGATGGAAGCTTACACCGGCGTGGGTCTGGGAGCCTTCTGGCTGCCCAAAGAGAAGCTTCTGTTCTTCAGCAGCATATCCAACCCGCCTGACCTCGGAATAACCCGAGCCCTTCGCCTTCTAGGTTTCAGCTTCGAGGAGAAAATGACTAGCGATCCGGGAACGCCCCCGCTCGAACAATTGAGATCCGATCTAACCAGCTCAGCGGCGCTCCTGGGACCCTTGGACATGGGGTACTTGACTCATAACCCGTTGCACAAGAGAATGATGGGTGCCGACCATTTCGTTCTGGCCTACCGGTTCAAGAAGGACGGAGTTTTGATTCATGATCCAGAGGGTTTCCCTAGCGTTCTTCTTCCGTTTCGACAGTTGGAGCTTGCCTGGCGGGCAGACAGTATACCCTACCGCCGGGGACACTATCGCTATTGGACTCATCCACGACGGATCCACGATCCGAGCCGAGATGAACTATACGACTCGACACTCAGATCATTCAAGGGAGTATACTCGGAGGCCGAGAGCCTGGCAGCAAAACAAGACTGGACTATCGACGCCAAGGCCATCACGACTCTTTCAAAACATGTGAAGCAGGACAAGGTCTCACCAGCTGAACGAGGCTTCATGGTGTTTTTCTCGTTCAAACTGGGAGCTCGCAGAGCCCTAGACTTCGCCGATTTCTTCGGTTCTAAGAATCCAGAGTTAGCGCGTATGAAGGAGAAACAGGCAGAGCTCTTCGGTGCCATGCAAACCTTCGCAGTACAGAAGAAATGGACTAAGGTCGCAGACTCGCTAGAACATCTTGCCCAAGTTGAGACAGAATTTCGAGACACGCTCATCTCAAACTGAAACGCCAGAGGCTAGAGCATTGCTCCGGTGGGGTATAACACGTAGTTCGAGAAGTTAGGGAACGGCTTTGATGACATAAAGAGGTAGTTGTCCAGTATTCTCATCTTCTGTTCCAGTAGAACCTGCATCAGCTGCTCATTCGAGCCTGTCGCAGCAATACCCACATTCGCAGCTCCTTCCGTTGCGGCCAGCCTGAAAGCGGAACGCAACACATCGCGAAATGTTTCAAGCGATACGGTCGCTAGTGGGCCGACTCTTCCACTCTGCCAGACATACGCGTACCCGACAGATTCGTTGCCCGTGGAAAAGAGGTAGCATCGAGCGGTTGGAGTTCGGAAGAGAAACTCGTGGTTTTTCTCGCGGGGATAGCCGAGACTTAGCTCGTCGACGCGATTGAGAATACCTTTGGCTTTCTCAAAGTCTTCAACCTTCTCGTCTCGCAGTTTTGTACTCGAGGCTTCAGTCTTCACCCGCTGGCTTGGACCTTCCATCCAGTAGAGCGGTTCGCGGGGATAGATTCCGTGACGAGCGTAGAGTGAGATTGAAACGGGGTTGTAGGCAAAGGTCACCAGGGCCCGGTTGGTGATAGCGTGACCCTTGTGGTGTTTCATCGCCCTCTCCATGAGGTTCTGCCCGATGTTGAGACCTTGGTGTGCGGGAGAGACGAACAAGTGGGCGAGATACCATAATGATCCTCGAACCCAGCTCAATGTTATTCCCGCAATCTCTCTTTCTACTTCTGCTACCCAGAATCCGTCGCTGTCCTCTCTCAAGGCCATATCGAACCAGGGAAAACCCTGCTGAGGAATCGCTGGCAGTTTAGGAGAGGCGAACGGCGACGAGTCGAAGAATCCATGCTCTCGCAAGACACCGTCAAACGAGTTTCTGATGAGACTGAGGATTCCTGGGAAGTCTTCCATCGTAGCCTTCCGGTATGATACGTCCGACATTGACGGAACGAACGAGCTTGCAATGGAGACATAAAGGTAAAGGCCTGCGGGTTCTCAATTGTGGTCGCTTGTACACGGACCGTTGAAATATTCCAGTCATAGTTTCTATAAACGGCAGCTAGGGGTTGTTTCTGTGGCTCCACGAAAGCGGGCTTGCAAATCCATAGCAGTTCTTCTCTTGGCCACACTCACGACTGCGGCCGCATTCGCGCCATACCGAATAGCAGCAACCAAGCCTCTCACATCGTACAACTCGAGCATATCTTCTGGCTATCCAACGGTGGTAGGCTGGGGTGGAGTGAGACTTGACGAGTCCCAGGCTAACTCAGCCAACCCGGCCAGCCAGGTGTTCCCCGGCGAGGCAGCGAGCAACATGGAACTCCAGGCTCAAAGGCTACAAGCCAGGGGATTCAACGCCATCCGTGTCAGCTTTCAGTCGGCCTGTTCCAGCCCCCAAGGAATGGGCGCGTACGACCCCACCTGGCTGAACAGAGCAATAACAATCGCCCAACAGTATAGTCTCTGGATCATAGTCGACTATCACGGCTACAACGACCTGACGAACTCTACGAGCGTTAGCTGCTGGTTGGGGTATTGGAGTCCTATCGTTCAACAGTTCATGGGCGCTTACGACCAGATCATCTGGGAACCGATCAACGAACCAGTCATGACGAACAGTACTGACGTAGCTTCGTTGTCGGACTCGTACCAGCAATGGATCAATCAGGCTAGAGGCATGGGCGATACGCACTGGATTGTGGTCCAGAACTTGTGTAGCTCTACCTGCGGTTTCAAAAACTTGGCCGATGGATACCCGACGGTCAATGATACACAGGGAAGAGTGTTCATCAGCTTGCACTCATACATGGGCTATCCATATTACAGTTCGAGCTGGAACAACGCGACTGCCGACTCGTTGGCCCAGCAGTTCTATAAAGCGGTCGTCTCTGGGTCCCAGAGAACCGGCTGGCCGGTTTTGAATACGGAGGGGGGCGCGGATCCTCAGGAAACAAACTGTTCCGGTGGAGTCTCTCTGCCCTCAAGCCAATGCGCTCCAGACCAGGTCCAGGTCGGTTCCGCTGGATACAGCAACACAACGTTCCACTTTATCCAAGCACTTACCAGCCTCTATGATTCGAATGCTCCTCAAAGGATCAACTGGTTGTGGTGGCCAATGGGGAGCTGGACGGATACTCCGCTTGCGGAGCCAACGTATGGCGCCTTGTCCAGTGATGGATGGGGAAGCCTCCTCCAATACAGTCCCGTGTCGGATCCATCGATAGCGTTGGACGGCTTGGGAGGGGATACTAGCTGTCAAGCAGCGTCTTGTCGCGCACAATTGCTTACCACTACCCAAGCGAATGATGTGATTCTCCTGGTCGTTCGTACGTCTAGCGATACAATAGTGCTTACGATAGGTGATAGTAGTGGTCTAAGCTTCACGCAACGCCTTTCATACGTCTCTACGACTTTTGGAGGGGCAATCTGGGAATACTACGCTATAGCAAGCTCACCATTGGACATGGACAACATCACGGTAGTTGCGGACCAGTGCTGCTTCACAATTCGAGGAATGCAGGTTCTAGGCATCTCCGGCGCTGACACCTCTACCGTCTACGATGGGGACCCGTCTGTTCCTGCTACCGTGTCATGTCCTAGTGACGCCTGTGGCTATTGTTATGCTGACGCCAACACTAACCCAGGCACGTGTTCCGCTTCTGTGCAAACGTCTAGCGCGGCCTTGGTGATCGCAGCCACACAGATCAATGATGCTCCATCGTGTGGGGGATACTCGTCCTCGCCAGCAGGATATCAGCCCCCACCGGGATTCAATATGATATCAGCTCCGAACGGTAACTTCGAAGTTGACTATGCGATAACCAATGCGCCAAATTACGTTGAGTTCAACTGCAATGGTACTGACGCGACGGCCATAGTAGTTGACGCAATCATAGCGTCTGGTTAAACTGCTCCGGTGTACTTGGATGCCGAGGACAGAAAGGGCTAGGAACCGCCTTAGGGCTTGATGGCACCACGTTTGGCGTTTCGGAGAAGTTTGTAACAGCCAAGTAACGCGAATCCCCAACCCGTGTAGAATATCACATCCAGCGATAGAGCGAGCCAATCGAAATAGTAACCGCACTGACCGTAATTGGGAAGACCCAAGATGAGTAGGCAATTTTCCCAGACAAAGGGAAAGCCCGACCACAGGTGCGCAGAGCCCAACTCATAGAGGATAGTTAGCGCAACGATCGGTACAGCTACTAAGTACACTTGCAAAAGAATGCCCTTCATGACTTGTTAACGCCCTTTCATCACGGCTGGGACCATACGTGCCGATGAGCCTTCCTTTCCTCCTGGCTCTCGGCCAGCGAACTCACTGAGGAACTGAGGCGATCATCCCGCCGGATTGGAGGTTCTGGATTCTCTCCTGGATGCTAGGTTGCTTGAACATGGAACTCTTCCGATTCAGCTTTTCTACGTCCTTGAAGCCCATGCTGTCAATCTTCCGGAGCGTAGTCAGGAACACGTTTCGTCCTACTAACCCGGCAACTTGCAAGTCCGCTCTCAATGCTTCCTTGTGCGCTTCGGGAGAGTATAATCTACCGAATACCACCAGAGTGAGCAAACCTATCACTAGGGGAAAAATGGGACTGGTCAAGTAGATTCCAGCAGACCCCAGTACGGATGTTCCAAAGGCTAGGAGCAGGACTGGAACATAGTAGGCCAGAGCCACTATGATTCCCACTAGGAGAGATTTGATGATTCTTGGTCTCGCCCAAGACCTGACCAAAAGAGTCGAACCAATCAGGGGCTTCCATTCCTCTGGAGCCAGGACCCCTTGCATACGTCTGGCGAGGATCATTCGCCTTCCCCCGAGAAAGACATAGTCCACTGGAACGCTAATCCTTCCACCTCTACCAAGATAGATGCTGTCCTCCCAGATCAGCTTCTTCGGTGTGAATCTCTTGAGCCCGAGGAGATCGCACATGCTGGGCACCTGTTGCAGGATTGCTTCGTCTGAGCCGGATTGACCTTCACTCATCGAGGACCTTCCAAGCTGATCGCGAAAGGAAGTCAGGCGACAACCGGGCGTCTGGGATACCTAATTGAAAGTATGAAAGCCAACCCGACTATAGTTGAAGCCGACGCCCAGCTGAGAATAGGTCTGTAGATGGAATAAGCAGAGCCAAGAGGGAGAGCCACGACGTTGAGGAAGGCGAGTTCGTTTCCTAGTGTTAGGTATAGGTTGAGACAAATCCAGACAAGTATCAGGGCTGCTACAGCCTTTCTGATAGGGTCCATGTCGCTCCATTTGAGGGTCAATCTCTCCCCTTTCTGCTGGGAAATGTTGAACCTCACGATCCAGACGATGCAACCAACTAGGATTAGAATAGGCACACCATCGAGAGCGATTTCCAAGGAGCCCATACTTCGCCCCTGTTCTATAAAGAACAGCAGGGCCGAGAATTAAGCGTACTGCCGCGAAGTTTCGAAAGTGCCCTAGGGGTCCCCCTTTGACCGAATATTTTCCTCATTCTACTTATATTGGGTTAGACCGGACGTTTTCATTGCAATGAGGCTTCCCCTAGTTGTCGTGGGAATCGCGCTCCTCGTGGTTGGTTCGATACCGATCATCCTGGGCACAAACGAAATCCTCGCTCTGAACGATTGCACAAGCGGTGGTCGAGTTTGCGTCGTCAGATCAGGAAACGGGTTCTGCGGCTCAACCCTCTGCACCATCGACCCATTCTACGGCCAAACCTCGATTGAGGGAATACGTGGTCTTGCCTACTCTCTGATAGAGATAGGAGCGGTCGTGGCCATAGTGGGCGTTGCGGCGACCGTAATTGGGGAAAAAGCAAAGCCTAGTTCCCACAAGTAGAGAGAGTTAGCCGAGTCTCCGAAAGAACAATTAACATGCGAGCATGTCTCTCTCTCGAGTATTCTTGCCGTCTCAAACCGTTCTTAGAAAGGTTGACCGTTGGATTGATGCTCACAAGAAGGATCTAGTGGATCTTACTTGTCGTCTTGTCAGTATTGATACTACTGTTCCTCCGGGTCTGAACTATCCGAAGATCTCGCAGGTTCTTGCTGGCGAGCTCAAAGAGCTGGGTGTTACGCCTTCTGTGACCCATATTCCCGAAGCCACGATCAAGAGGAAGGTTAGCCCTGAGGTCGGGCTGAAGGGTCCAAGACCAAATACTTACGCGATTCTCAAGGGCGAGGGTGACGGTCCGAAGATACTTCTCAACGGGCATGTGGATGTTGTCCCAGCGGACCCGTCAGGATGGACCAACGACCCATTCAAGCCCACGATCAGGAATGGTCAGATTTACGGGCGGGGGGCTGCGGATATGAAGGGGTCGGACGCTTGTACGATCTTTTCGTTGAAGGCGCTGGTGGAGACTGGTGCAAAGTTCGCGGGGTCAATTACGCCGACTTTTACCACGGACGAGGAGGTGGGAGGGTACACCGGCGTCAACCACTTGGTGGATAAACACGTGATCACGAAAGACATCGACTATTGCATCTCGACTGACAGCGGGATAGAGGTGCTTCATGTCGCGAGTCTCGGTGACTCCGAGTTTGTCATCACCGTCAAGGGCGAGGCGGCGCACTCAGGCCGAGGCTGGACGGGGATCAATGCGATTGAGGAGGCTGCTGGTTTGATCGAGAAGTTGAAGGTTCTCGGTGGAGAGATCGGGAAGAGAAGATCGAGGATACCGGCGGAGCCGATGTACGGGACGAAGAAGATGCGGCCAGGCCTCTACGTGAACATGATCAAAGGCGGCCTGAAAGGCAACATCATACCCGACACATGCGAGATCCTAGTCGACAGACGATTCATCCCAGAAGAGAAAGCTGCAGAAGTCGAAAAAGAGATCAATAGGGTCGTCAGAGAATTCGCAAAAGAAAGTCCAGCAAAGATCTCGATGAAGAAAATCCTTGGATATGATCCGATGATCACACCTCCCAACCACAAACTCGTCAAAGTAGTCAGGAAACAAGCGAGAAAAGTTCTCGGACGAGACACACCACCAGCAGGAAGTCAAGGGTCCACTGACATGGCAGTCGTCAGCCAACTAGGCATACCCGTAGCCGTGCTGGGCGCAACAAGACAGGACAGCAATATTCACGGGATCGACGAACACGTACGCATAAACGACCTCGTAAGCGTCACAAAAATCCTAACACACTCATACCTAGAACTACTGCCAATCCGACGCGAATAGCCGTCCAGTTCTCTTTCCTCCACTTTGCTATCGACTTCGAAGACAGTTCCTCATTCTGACAATGGTTATGCCGGGCAATCGTTAAAGCGCAGATAAACGCGGGAACTAGGTACTGGAGACCTGCAAGGAATGGGTACGGAATCCAGTCAAGTCGTGACGAGAGGCATTTTCAAAAGTGTGACCAGTTTTCCGGAAGGCTATCCAGATGTTGTCACTGGAGCCCTCTCACCAACTGACAATGTTCTGGTCACGGGCCACTCAAATGGCATGATTGTGAAATCCGATCTTGTAACTGGTGCGAGAACTGTCCTCCATCAGGGTTCGCCTACAATCAGGTCGATTGCGCTCTCTCCGAAGAAGGAGGTGGTAGTAGGGACAGCATCCGGGCTACTGATGACGTTTCAGCTTGATCATCCGTCGACCAAAGAGACCCTGCGAGATGAGGACTTCACAGTCAATTCACGTGTCTGGAAGACAATATGGCTGGATCCGCCACACAAGCATCAGGCTTGATATTGAAGGCGCCGGCCTCATCTCTCCTCACGAAGGATTTTCTCGGTCATGTGTGTCCTAATTCAACAATCAGCTACTCGTAGCGGTTGGAACCACGGCCGGAGATTTTCTATGGGCCCTTAGCGGCTTCCGGATTGTTGAGAGGGGAGTTGGGCTTGGAACCGGTGGACGGTGGACGCGCCCGATCGCTCGAGGACGAAGAGGACGACGGTAGTGTTGATGGTGATGAGCGGATGGCATGGTTTCTCCTCACCTCTACCGCGTAGAGAGCTACAAGCGTGACTGCCGTTGCTAGGAGCATGACAGTGACGGCGAACCCCCAGGTTTCCCAGATGCTTGAAGGGGCGGCTGGGAAGTAGCCGGCAGCTTGCAATAACTGCCGGGATTTTGTGAGGTCGAAACTGTACGGGGTTAGAGCAGTGTTGAACCCGTCGGTGACCGCGAAGCCCGTCCGGTAGTCGCCGACTACCGGAGTTGTTATCCCAGGATTACCGTATCCGGCAAGGAGCTGTTGTGTTATCAGATCTCTCGGGATCGCGGAGCTGATGGCCTGACGAACATATTTGGCGGCGAGAGAGGCCTGCGAAGGATCACTACGACCTAGCGGAGTATTGACGCCTGTTCCGAATATTGGGTGTTGCATGTTGAAGCCTAGCTCCTGGACCCCGAACGCGTCGTAGGACGTCCACTGGTTCGACGGCCAGCTAGCGAGAAAACTCGTCTGAGTCTCCAGAGCGTACTGCGAATCGAGGACGCTTACCGAGCCTGTCTTGAGATTGGAAACGGCATTATCGGAACTCGGTATGTGTTTGACGTAATAGTCCTTAACCTCAAAAGCTCCCCTACTCTGAAGGGCTGTCTTCCCGTTCTCCGGGAAATCAAAGTAGTTATCATTCCTAGTCAGATGATTTGTCTCAGTCGTGGAATTATAGTTGACAAACTTGTAGGGTCCCGTTCCAACCGGCCCGCCACCAATCCCTGTGTTGAACGGGTTCGTCCTCCAGTTTGCATAGGAAACAGTCGATAACACGTGGGCGGGAATTATTGGTGTGGTTAGAATGTTCTCGACGAAGTACGCGTAGGGATTCGGGAGAGTGAACCTGACAGTATACGGGTCCACAATTGTTACATCGCTTTTTCCACCGACTATTCCCTTGATGAACGCCTCGTTGTCCGCTTTCAGGGTATCGTCTTGAAGCGCGTCAAATGTGAATTTCACATCTGTCGCATTGAATGGAACCCCGTCATGCCATGTCACCCCCGGACGCAACGATACGGTCCAAGTCTTCTGATCCGACGCGACAGACCAGGCGGTCGCTAGCTGCGGAATCATATTCTTGAAGATCGTATCATTCCTCTGCGCCAACGCACTGAATAGTGCTCCGTACACGGTCTGATCGTAGTAGGAACTGCTCACTGCCGGGTTGAAACCCTCAGACGGAGCCGGCCCTGTCTGGGCAAGGGTGATCGAGCCTGTCGTAGACCCGCCCAGCATCGACAGCTGTTCGATCGGCGGCCAATACGGTGAATGGTAGGTGCTGAACACGTACTGGGCATTCGGCATAGTATAATCAAAGGCAACGATCTCCCTCGTGTAGAGTATCGTGGCGGAGGGCTGCTGGTCATAAGCGAGCGCCTGCCACTGCCTCACCAAATCTAACCGCTGCGTCTTGTCGAGTGTTTGCTTGATCTGTGTGGTCAGCTGATTATTCTGGCTGTTATTCCAGAGATAGTAGTTGGACCCGATCGGCGCAAACTGTGTACTGTGATAGTAAGACCATGGATCAGCATCTATCCCGAGTGCATAGCCAAGAAATAGGGCGTCAAAGCCACCGTTGTTATACGCTTTCCCGAGAACATCAGAGGCAGGCGTAAGCGCCCTATCGTATATCGTGGGCCAGTCAAGAACAACCCTCTGCGCATCGATGCCCAACGCCTGAAGGTTGTTCTGGACGAGCAGCGACCAAGCCTGTCGGGCCTGATTCGGCTGAGGAACCATCAGCGTTATTCTGAATATTCCGGTAGGTGCGGTATCTGCGTGGACCCATACAGGACTGGTCGAGGTGAGAGCAAGCCCGAGAAACAACAGTGCCAGCGCTCTACGTAGGGCGCGAGATCGGTCAGTCATCGCGAGAACACTGGAGCGAGCAGGCGATCGGGCGTAATGGCGACTGTGTTCCTCTCTTCGTCAGACTATGAGTACTAGACCGTTTTTTGTCAGAACCAGAGCCTCCGCGGCCCGACATTAACAGTCACGGTCTTCTACTGTGGCTTCATTACTAACGGACCTTGACTTCGTGCGTTTTGGCCATGAACCCGTTCTTCTTGTGCGTACCATCGCAGAAAGGCATCAGCGTGGACCCGCCACATCGACACCAGCCCTGAACAACCTTCCCGTCCACAATAACCAGGTTTGGACCGTTCTCAGTTGACCTTATCACAACATCAGACATACTCACACTATCACCTTTCTTCCAATCATTGTCGTAGGACCTTAGCCACGCGAGTCAGGACCACGAGCTGCTCTCCATGAACCAGACTGTTCTGATCGTACTTACCGACAACCCGCAAGAGAGCACCCACAACTAGATCATCTGCTCCGCCCATGATCAACTTGCTCGTCGGACCCCATTCAACCTCGAGACGCTGAGATGTTCGAGGGAATGCCTGATTGGTCCCCGTTTCATCAGGCAGTAGGAACACGCCTCCCAAAACCTGTTCCCTCGGCAAATCTGTCACTGAGAAAAACAGGTCCACCAACGTTCCTGGAACAGTTTCCCCTAGTTGTTTCAAAGTGAGCACCGGGACTGCCGGTATCTTCGGAGGCGCCGACGCCGTAGTTTTGGTCCCTTCTGCTACAGCCGGAATTTCGCGTGGCCGCAGAGGCCTATCCTGATCGTATCGTAATCCGAACTGCAATGCAGTCTGCGCCTTAGCCAGTTCCTCACCCAAGTAGCCCGCATGACTCAGCTGTGTGACAAGACCCTCACGCAAGAGACCCAGTAACATTGAGGTTGCTCCGCGTCCCCGCATCTCATGAGCAGGCGTATGATCAGGCAAGTAGTGTCGTAGCAGAATCTCCTTCTGCTCAGGCTCGATCGTGATAACAAAGTATCCCTTCGGATCATACAACAACGGCTCACGCTGCCCACCAGGCCGAATAGACACAAATTCTTCCTGTTTTCTGGGCATTGCAGTTTGCTTTTGTCCCGTCACAAAAACACCGGGATTGCGATCAGAGAGACTCTTCACTCGGTCTTGTAGGACCTGTAGATCTTCTTCGCCCGTCCAGTCAAGAACCTCTACCTGCTTCCTGAATTGGTCAACTTGCTCGGGATCAACTGATGGTAAGACTGGATCATAACCAGCCGCGTCGATGATCCGTCGCTTGTCATCAACGCCTTTCTCAGAGAGAGCGACGAGAGATTGCCCCGGCTTGAATAGCGCAGAGTCTTTGCCGCAGATGAGCAGGAAACGAATCGCAGGATTAGACGTGACGTTGACAATAATCCGGGTAATGCCCAGATTGGCCGTGTAGACCATGCCCGCAATGGCCACTCCAGGAAGAGCCACGAGGGGGCTGATCAAACGTTCCGAGGTAAGGGCACAAACGGCGACGGGACCACTCGGATCGCCAACCTGATAGGTCCCGGGCATGACAGGCCACGCTGCGCCGCTCTTGCTACTCAACGTTCAAGACCGCTTTCCTATCTAATCGAGTTTCTCGACGCATAACGCTGGGCAGAGTATTTCCAATACTCTACTCGCGGACGCATTTTCTTCATCACACGTGAATTATGGAACTCACGGAAGGCGCTAGTTGGAGTTCCTCCCTGATAGAATCTCATTCGCGCGCTGGCTTTCGGATCATTGGGTATCGGTCGCAATTTGTCCAAGAACTTGGTCCCGCGAGCGTCGAGTCCGCTGGAGGTTACTCCAGCCGTTCCGCAACCTACGTCATGGACGCAGAGTCCCACACAGCTACTGTCCACTTTTTCTCAGTAGCAGTAACGTGCGTCAGACGCTAATAATTCTGAGCGGAAACCCAAGTCCACAGCGGACCCGAATGTTATCTTAGGTACAACAAGAGCTCACCTAGCATCACAAATTGTTTCTGGTTAGTGTCTTGAGACGGAGTTTGGTCACTTGCAAGCTGTCTCGCACCTCCTCAAAGAGCGAGACGGTTCCAGAACGTACTGATCACCGAAACCCCAATGACTGCGGTTCCCAGCCAGAAGAGATAGTCTAGAACAGCCATTACCGGACCAGTCGAAGAAGATCCATTATTCAGAGAATTGGCTATTGCTTTTCTCAGCCATCGCGTCAGTCTTCCCGTGCTCTATACTTATCAGAGCCCTCTAAAGCCAAGAAATAGAGAAGGATACGATTGAAGGACAAACGAGACATGGACAAGGCCCGAGCCGAACTCCAGAGGGTCGATGCGGCATGGGCCGGAGCGGCCGCAGCTGCGCGCGATGTGGAACAAATTGTTTCGTTTTGGGCCGACGATGCGATCGTCATTCCGCCAGGACAGATGCCCATTATCGGCAAGACTGCCATCCGGAACTACGTCTCAGCGAGCTTGAAGATCCCGGGCTTCAGCATCCAATGGAAAACGACCCAGTTCTCTATCGCCCGAGACTGCGACATAGCCTACGGTATTGGGACAAACCAAGTCTCGTTCAACGACGAGAATGGCAATCGCGTCACATTGCGAGGCAAGGCCGTTACGATCTGGCGAATGGAGAACGATGCATGGAAGTGCGTTGTCGACATCTGGAACGATGACCCCGCCCCGAAATGAGCATGCTTGGAGCACCGGCAAGGAGGCAGACGATCAAAGTTGGACCGGACCTGCACTAGAGAAACATCCGTTGAGAAAAATCTTGGAGAGATGTGTCGTGCAACTAACGTCTGTGTCCCTTTGCTGCTTATATCCCAGGCTAACCTTGTTACATTAGATAACTTTGAGTAAGCTAGCATCTAGCTGCCAACCCGACATCTCAAGTATTATTTCAGGAAAAAGCGAACTTTGCAGGAGAGACATCTGCGCGGTAATCAAAGCTGTAAGAAAGCTGGGCTCAGAGTGGAGAATCCTCATCTCATACTACCTCCTCGACAACCCCCTCCGCTTCAACGATCTATTGAGAAAGGGCAAGCCTGACGACCTAAACGCGCGAACCCTTTCCAGAACTCTCAAGTATTTGCAGAATATGGGAATCGTTGAGAGAAGAGTAACCGGCACAGAACCCTTCTCAGTCGTCTACAATCTCACAGAGAAAGGACGAGACCTCGGCGATATCCTGTCCGCATACCGGAGATGGGGAGAGAAGTGGACCCCAAGCATCGTCCATCCCTTACCATATCTGAAGGTAAGCAGACCAGTGATATCTCGCAAGACCTAGCAAATTTTGGGATGGTCGCGCCTCCGTAAATAAGAAAATCTGAAATCCCAACTGCGCAAGCTCTGCACAACCTTGCAGCAGACCCGGCAGACTCGGATAACTGCGAATCTTGTAGGGATAATGCTTTTCGTCCAGGTTATTCTTGGAGGAAGCGCAGTCGTTCTAGGCCTCGATATCAGGTATCATCTGCCTGGGGAACCCTAACCTTCATAGTACTCGTGGTCACGACCGTGCTGGCCCGCAGAGATTTCGGTACTAGTTCCACCCTGTTCAAAGTAGCACTCGCTTCCATCGCCGACTTCGTCGTCCAAGGAATACTAGGTCTGTTCGCTCTAGGATCAGACGTCGCGGTTGTTGTCCATCTTACCAACGCTTTCCTGCTTGCCGTCATCGTGACCTATCTGATCAGCTTTGCCGACAGCGCTGATAGTCCTTCTACCTCCCTTAGCTCCCATCCTAAAATTGCTTCCCCTTCGACCTATCCGTCTCTGAGCCAGAATTATGGAGTAACCGATTGCTAGGTAGAATAGACAATCGATTGCGAAGAAGAACGGATTGAAAATCGTCTCACTCGACGGCAGGCTGCACCAGGGAGGACAGCCTCTCATCAGCTGAACCCTCCAAGCGAGAGGAAAACCGTAGCTGTCCCACCAGATAGCTCCGGGCGTGAAGAACTCCCCCGTCAGAAGCCAGCCTGTAGAAACAGTAACCAAGATGGCACTGAGAATTAGCAGGAGGATTACGCGAAGATTCGGGGCCGAGACCTTGTATTTCTCCGAGCCCTGCAAGACGAGGGGTATGGAGATTCCTAGGAAAGCGATCCCCAGAGCTGGAAGTACGGTCAGAGGATCTCCGTATGCGGAGGACCAGCCGCCGCTGGTTTGTTCTCTAATGTAGTACCATTCGGTAGCCGCGAACGTGAGGCATGCTAGTGCGACACTCACAAATCCTGCGAAGCTGACCCTGTTCAACCACTCTTCCTAGGATTGATGAGGCACGCCGAATAATAGCGGCCTCTAACCCAAAGGCAGAGACCTGTGTGACAGGACTACTGGGATTGACGAGCTTTCATTCGCTTCTCCAGCTCTCCCTGGGACACGTCCTCGACATGCGTGGCGATCCACCACTGGTTGCCGTGAGCATCTTTGACGCCTGCGGTCCGGTCTCCGTAGAACTGGTTAGACGGCTCCCTCAGAGAGGTTGCACCTGCCTTGAGCGCTCGCCTGTAGGCCGCATCGACATCCTCGGTGTAGACGTTAATCATTGCAGGAAGCGCCGGGAATTCCGGGTTCGCGTCGCTAAGCATCAGGATAGAGTCGCCGATCGTCAGTTCGGCATGGATTACTCGGCCATCAGGACCCTTGTACACTTCCTCTTCTTGGGCGTTGAACACTTGTTTGAGGAAGTCTATCAGTTTCACTGCTCCTTCGACAGTCACGATAGGAGTGAGGGAATGATAACCCTCGGGAATGGGCTTCACTTTGCTCGTAACAGATTGCATTGGTGATTGCGAACGAGTGATTGCTTGATAAAAGCGTGCCTAGAGGGATGGTTGATCGTGATCGCCAGGAACCTTGCTGCTCGGAACTACCGTCATAATGCTCGAAGGATGCGTCTTCAATGGAAACCTCCACCATAGGTAGTGCATGAGCCAGATAGCTGATAGAAACGAGATTAGGTCCTGGAACGGAAATGATAGAGTGGGAACAGGAGTCACGTACAGGTAAAGCATAGTCGCGATGAACTGGTACGATCTGTAGCCTAGGAAGCCTAGAGCGAAAACTGTTAGTGTCTTCTCTCCGTGTGAGAAGGCTGTCCAGCTCACCTGTCCCCTTTCTCCCCTCAAATAGCCTCGGTAGATTTTCGGCGCTCTTCGAAAGGACATTGCTAGATAAACAAGCAGAGCTATCGTGAAAAGTGGTGGGCCAGTAGCTAGGGTACTGTTTGCGCCTCCAAACCAGTCCCCAATAGGATTAGACAAGCCGGTTGTAATGATACATCCTTGGCATTTGATCGGGCTTTGTGGCCCGTAGAGGAAGAGATTGAGCGTACTGCAGACTGATCCCCCAAGACACGAACCTCCAAAGCCGACTCCATTTGTCAGAACTAGACTCAGATCATTCGTTCCGGAGACCGTCTGAGGGTGAACAACCGCGTAGAGGTCGAACATCACCCAAGTGCCATTGCCGCAACCTTGAACGCTTATTCGCTGGAATACTCCTCCGGTTGTGGCTGACCAGCAGCCTTTGCTATACACCGTGATGACAAAGGGTGTCGCGAGAGATTCAACAACGAGAACCGTGATTAAGAGCGTGAAGAGGATGATTGTCAGCTTGACCTTTCGCTGATCTTCTTTTGGAGGCTCAAGAGGAGGAAGCGCGGCCAATGAATTCTTTCTCCCGGAATCACTTCCGACGTTCATTCAGATAAAGCCGACTGGTCGTCCCCTTCACTCTGACAACCCGGTCGCCACAGAAGAATATGTTCACTATCGAGAACTAGATGCAGGAGAAACAAAGCGTCGCGGGTTGCTATATCATTGGTGCGGTGCTGATGTCTATTCCGTTCTCGGTCATCTCGTAGTAGTAGCCTCTCGAGGCAGGAGCCGTCTTGCCCATCTTGACAAGCCTCAAGGTTCCACCATGACTGACTCCTTCACTCTTCCGTTTCTCCATGTCCAAGACAATATCGGCGAAGTTGACCATAGCATTCTCTATAGTCTCGTCCAAGACATGCGTGTGAAGAGTCGCGATACCAATTGACTTCGCGAACCTTGTAGCATACTTCAGGACCTGTCCGTACTGGAAGACCTTCTTCGCCTCGACCATGAGGAAGAAGGGCGTCAGCGAGTCCATTATTCCCATCGTCTTCTTGCCCAGATGCTTGAGAGTGAAGCTTCGGCCCTGAGCGATAAGATCGGAGAACTTCATCGTACTGTCGACGATCTGCTCGGGCTGCTCCATCGGATACGATTCTGCAAGCCTCTCAACTCCCAGCGCGAACATGTCGACAAAAGAGAGCTTCCCCTCAGACTCATACCGGCTCACGTCCACCCCCCAAGAAGCAATAGTGTCCTTAACGTCCTCAGCGGACTCGTCAACAGCAAAGTACTGAACCCGAAAGTCACGTTCCAACGCCGCGGCAGCTATCTGCTTCACAAGAGTCGACTTGCCGCTACCCACCGGGCCCGTTATTCCGACGGCCGAGGGTCTGGGAAACCCGCCTCCTAGAAGATCATCGAGAACCTTGATCCCGGTCGGCTCCACGGACCGTCACTATAGAACGCGATTGGCTTCGGCCAGTTAAGCGGAGTGTACCTTGG
>Ga0209803_1000876_pt1 | contig 20129 bp, 17 predicted proteins | sample GraSoiAngelo_138_FD_185895 | JGI IMG/M metagenome (GOLD analysis project Ga0209803, IMG submission 185895) | Grasslands soil microbial communities from the Angelo Coastal Reserve, California, USA - 14_0929_09_40cm (SPAdes) (version 2) | ecosystem: Environmental > Terrestrial > Soil > Grasslands ...
CCCTCGGCTTCAACAAGAGGTGCGCGATGCCATTGAGCTCACTCGTGACAACCGAAGAATGACGCTATCAATAGCATTCAACTATGGCGGTCGTGCGGAAATCGTCGAGGCTGTGCGCCGGATCGTGGACGAAGGCGTGCCCGCCAGCGAAATTGACGAGCAAACGATATCCAGCCGCCTACTTACCGAGGGCCTACCTGACCCGGACCTCATCATCCGCACCGCCGGAGAGATGCGGTTGTCTAACTTCCTTCTCTGGCAAGGCGCCTACGCCGAGTTCTGCTTTACCCCTGTCTACTGGCCGGACTTCGATATCAAGCACGTAGACGAGGCGCTTCTCGCTTTCAGCCTCCGAACGCGTCGGTTCGGAGGTCTGCCTCTACACGAGGTCGATGGACCAGCAGGCAACGGCCATCAAAACGGGCGAAATCCGGCCGAACGCCCCGCTGCGAGCAACGGCTTTCGCGCTTAACGCGCGACATGCTCCCTCAGCGGGTCCTGTCTGCAGCCGTAGGCATACCCGTCATACTGGTCTTGGTCCTCATCGGAGGCGTCCCATACGCGTTCGCTGTCGCGATGGTTCTCGCGCTTGCGGCCCTCGAATTTTACGCCGCAACAGACCCCGAGACTTCTGCCACCAGTCCGACGCACCCGCGTCTGCGCCGAGCGTCACCCAGTCTCTTCGGTCAGCGCTTGCCCGCGTTCGCGGGGTGTGCTGGGGTGGCACTGCTCGTCCTAGCGGCATACGAGGGCCTAGATGAGCTTACAGGCGTCCTCGCCGGGCTAATCGCCGGCATCTTCCTGATTTTGATCGTGCGGCAGGAAGCTCGGACCGGGCTCCGCGACTGGCTGTGGGTTGTCGCCGGCGTGGCGTATGTCGGCTTCCTCGGCTCACATCTGGTCCTTCTGCGCGATCTGGACGATGGCGGCGATTGGGTATTCGTCGCTGTGTTCGCCACCTTCGTCGCCGATACGGCCGCCTACTTTGCGGGCCGCGCGCTCGGAAGGCGCCAAATAGCGCCTGCCGTCAGTCCCGGCAAGACTGTTGAAGGGGGGATAGCGGGTCTCGTAGCAGGCTTTGTTGCAGTCTTCTTGCTGGTGTGGGTAACGGGGGTCGATGTCGACGAGCTGAAGCTGGTACCACTGGCGCTTCTGCTGCCTGTTGTTGCCGTAGTAGGCGATCTTGGGGAATCTCTAATCAAGCGAGGTGCGGGCGTCAAAGATGCCAGCGATTTAGTTCCCGGGCACGGCGGCTTCCTCGATCGCCTCGACAGCATCCTCTTTACAACGCCGTTGGTATACTACTTTGTGATATGGGTGGTCTTGTGATGGGAAATGGGAAATACGAAATGGGGCTGGCGTCGCCCCGCTCCTTCCTCCTTTCCCCTTTCCCATTTCCTCCGTGAAGGCTGTTCGTCTCGCCGTACTCGGCTCCACCGGCTCCATCGGACGCCAGACGCTCGATGTTATCCGTTCGTTGCCCGGGCGCTTTAACGTTATCGCTCTCGCAGCCGGTACTAACATCACTCTCCTCGAGGAACAGGTCCGCGAGTTCCGGCCGCGGTTTGTTTGTGCGGGTCGCGAAGCCGATTACTTGATGGCCCGTGGATCGAGCGATGGCTTGTCGATTCGCTGGGCCGAGATGGAAGAGATGGCCGGGCATCCAGACGTTGACCTCGTCATCGTCGCAACGGCTGGCTCCGCCGGTCTCGGCCCGACACTTGCGGCTCTTCGCGCGGGCAAATCGGTGGCCCTCGCGAACAAAGAAGTGCTGGTCATGGCCGGCCACATCATTACCGCAGAGGCTCGCCGTTCCCGCGTCGTGCTCCGCCCAATCGACTCCGAACACTCCGCAATCTGGCAATGTCTCTGGGGAGAAAATCACGATTCTATCGAGCGAATCGTTATTACGGCCTCGGGAGGGCCCTTCCGCGATACGCCGCCTCACGAACTATCGCGAGTAACCGCCGAGGAGGCGTTGCGGCACCCCAACTGGCAGATGGGGCAAAAGATCACGGTGGATAGCGCGACTTTGCTGAATAAGGGCCTCGAGTGCATTGAAGCCCGTTGGCTCTTCGATGTGCAGCTCGAAAACATCGACGTATTGCTTCACCGGGAGAGCGTCGTTCATTCCTTGGTCGAGTTCCGCGACGGATCCGTAAAGGCGCAACTGGGAATGCCGGACATGCGTCTACCTATTCAGTGCGCGCTCACTTACCCCGAGCGCCTGCCCGGCGCATCTGTGCCGAGACTGGACTTGAAACTGATTGGAACGCTGAGTTTCGGACCGCCGGACATGAAGCAATACCCCTGCCTTGGCTTGGCGCTCGAGGCTGGCCGGCGTGGCGGCAGTTGCCCCACTGTTCTGGCGGCCGCTGATGAGATCGCAGTTCAGCACTTCCTCGCAGGGCACATCCGCTTCACGGATATCGCTCGTATTGTCTCCGATGCTCTCAATGCTCATGACCAGCTTTCGAACCCCAGCCTAGATGAAGTTCTTCATGCGGACGCCTGGGCGCGCTCCTACACGGAGGACTGGGTGAAGGCTAAGGCATGACCGTCCTCTATTCGGTCCTTCCGTTCCTTGGAATGCTCGTGGCGCTGATCGTCGCTCATGAGCTGGGTCATTACTTAACCGCGAAGTTGTTCCGCGTAAAGGTCCTCGAGGCTGGTCTCGGCTATCCGCCTCGCATCTGGGGCTTCGAGTGGCGTGGGACGATATATTCCGTCAACTGGCTTCCGCTGGGCGGCTTCGTCCGGCTGCTCGGCGAAGAAGATCCCTCTGACCCCGAGAGCCTGGCAGCGCAACCCGCCTGGAAGCGCCTCATCGTTCTCTTCGCGGGCTCCGGGATGAACCTCGTTCTGCCGGTTCTCTTGTTCGCCGTCGCTTTTATGATTCCGCGCGATGTGCCCCTCGGCCCCGCTGTCATTCAGGTCGTAGAGCCCGGTTCACCAGCAGGTGAGGCGGGTCTCCAACCTGGCGACCAGATCCGCGAACTGGAAGGGCGCGAGGTGAAGAACACGGCTGACGCTGGCCGCATCATCCGGCTCAACATGGGGAAGACAATCGACTTCACCGTCGTACGCAACGCGATCGGAGGCGGTGAGCAAGTGCTGCACGTAGCCGTGAAAGCGCGCTGGGACCCGCCCTCCAATCAAGGCCCCACCGGCATACGCATCGCCAATCGAGCAGCAACCATCCCGCAATGCACGACATTCACTAATCCCCCGCCGGAGTGCAAGCCTACGGAAAGGCAGAGCTACAACCCATTAAAAGCGCTCGGTAAGGGCTGGACCTCGACGTGGGACTCGCTCACGCTGGCGCGAAACCAGATCATCTCCATATTCCACGGCGGCTCCGGCCCGGACGTGGCAGGTCCCGTTGGAATTGCCCAGGCGACCGGAGAAGTCGTAAAGGAGTCAGGCTGGCAGACGCTGCTTGACTTTGCTGCCTTGCTCTCGATCAACCTCGCCATCATTAACGTCCTCCCGCTGCCAATGCTGGACGGCGGCCGCATGGCATTCGTAATCCTCGAAGTCATCCGCGGTGGCCGGCGGATCGCTCCGGAGAAAGAGGCGATCGTTCACCTTGTGGGTCTGGCACTCATCATAACCATGGCCGTCGTCGTCACATACTTCGATATCCTGCGCATCATCAGCGGTGGATCGCTCTTCGACTGAGCGGCTCGGCAGGGCTTATCTAATCCGTAATCACGCCTTGCCCTAGCGAGTGGCGGCAATGAGAATAGACTTGCAATGACAGACGAGCCGTTCGCGCTAGCTCCTCGCCGACAATCTCGTCCCGTTCATGTGGGCGACGTTCAGGTCGGCGGCGACGCTTCCGTTGTCGTTCAGACGATGACGAACACGGACACGGCCGATGCAAAGGCCACCGTCGAGCAGATTGCGCGCTTGGCGGACGCCGGCGCGGAGATCGTACGCGTTGCAGTCCCCGATAAGCGGGCTGCGGAGGCGCTTCCCGATATCGTCCGCCAGACACCTGTTCCACTCATCGCCGACATTCACTTTGACCATCGCCTCGCACTCGCCTCGATCGAGGCGGGAATTCATGGCTTACGCCTGAACCCGGGGAACATTCGCGACGCCACCAAGGTGCGGGAAGTTGTCCAGGCGGCCAAAGAGCGCGGGATTTCGATCCGCATCGGCGTAAACGAGGGCTCGCTACCCCCTATTCCTGCTCTGGCGGATGGTGAGCTGCCCCCACCGAAGACACAGCGCATGGTAGACGCCGCGCTGTGGGAGATCGGCATTCTTGAGGAGATGGGATTCGAGGACATAAAGCTGTCGCTGAAGGCCTTCGATGTGCCCACCATGGTGACCGCCTACCGCGAAATCGCCGGGCGGGTGCCGTATCCACTGCACCTCGGCGTTACCGAGGCCGGGACTCCGGGCTCGGGCACGGTGCGTTCAGCTGTCGGGATCGGTGTTCTTCTCGCCGAAGGCATCGGCGATACGATCCGCGTCTCACTTGCCGCGGATCCGGTCGAAGAGCTACCGGTCTGCTGGGATATCCTAAAGTCGCTTAATCTGCGCCAACGCGGCGCCACGATCGTTGCCTGCCCGACCTGTGGTCGAATCGAGGTCGATCTAATCCCGCTAGCGAATCAGGTCGAGGAGCATTTTAAGGCTCTCGGAAAACCGATCACCGTCGCCGTAATGGGCTGCGTCGTGAATGGACCCGGCGAATCGCGCGACGCCGATATAGGCCTCGCCGCCGGCAAGGGAAAGGGCGCCATTTTTCGCAAAGGAGAGGTCGTCCGCACGGTGCGCGAAGAGGAATTCTTCACCGCACTCCTCGAAGAAGGCCGCAAGATCATCGCCGAGCGCTTCGGCGACGTGGCCGTAGCCGAAGGCGAATCGTCGGGCGTTGGCGAAGAGGTCATCGCGCTTACGCCGGCACCTTCACCGACGCTTCCAGGGCGGGCAGCCCGGCGCGGCTGACGATCGCAGCCGCCCCTCTGCCAATACCTCACTAACACCTAACCCCTCACGCTTGTAACCTTTATCCATGACCAGTGAGGCGCGCGTCGCCTTCGTTCTTTTCTTCTTCGCGGTCTGGTGTTTTATGGGGCTAATCCCGTGGGCCGTCGCCGCGGTTGTCGCGCGCGGCCGGGGGGCATTGACAGCGCTGCCGATGGCTTTGGCCGGTGCGTGCGCGGCCGGCGTAGCCGTTCCCCTAATAGGCGCGGATGATTTCGCGGGCTTCCTTCTGAGCTTGGCCACCGCCTTCTTCGCCGGTGCCGTTGCCTCTGCCGCTGGAATCGCCGTTGCCCAACGGCTATGGCCGATGCGACCGGCAAATGAGCAGGGACGCAGAAGAGACAGCGAGAGTGAAAGATCGCATCTCACACCTCGAACCTAACACCTGATACACTCCACCACGTGCCCCAGCCTCGCCTGGCAACTCCTGTACACGCGCTGTCGACGATGTGGTCGCAGGGCCGCTTTCGGCCCGAGGGCGCGAATGCGGACGACATGCTTGCCTTCGCCAAAGCGGCCGCTGGCCTCGGCTTTCCGGCGATTGAGATCAACTACGTAATCCCGCCGGAAGGAGTCGAGGCGCTTCTCTCCAACGATCACGTCGGGATTGTCTCCCTGCACTCACCGACACCCCGCATCAAAATCGCCAACGGCAAGTCATCGGACGCTCTCAACCTCGCGTCGACCAACGAAGAAGAGCGTGTCCTTGCTGTTGAGCGCGCCCGCGTTACAGTCGATCATGCAGCACGCTGCGGCGCGCGTTATATGGTTGTGCACCTGGGAGGAATCGAGGGCGGCATGTTTCGGGAGGAGGGTGAGCTTCGAAAGAGCTACGACGCCGGGGAGCGCGATGGGGCTGAAATCGATGTACTGCGCCGAGGGGCGGTCGAGCGGCGCGCGGAGGCGGCGGGTACCTATCTCCCGCTGGCCAGCCGTTCGTTGGCCGAGATTACCGAATATGCGGCTCCCCGCAATGTGGCCGTTGGCCTCGAAAACCGCTATCACTACCACGAGTTCCCCGGGCCGGGCGAACTGCGGGAACTGCTCGACTATTATCCGCCGGAGGTCGCGGGCTTCTGGCTGGACGTTGGTCACGCGGAGGTGCTCGACCGTCTCGGCCTGGAGCGCCACGACCGCTGGTTGAATGAGCTGGGCGACCGCTGCATCGGTGCACACGTGCATGACGTTGACGGCCTCGCGGATCACCGGGCGCCGGGCCACGGCACGGCGGACTGGCCGCATTACGCGGAAAAGCTGCCGCCCGGCGTCCCCCGCGTCTTCGAGATCAACCAGAAGGTCGACGAACAGCGAGTTGCAGCGGCAATACCGTTTCTACGCGACCGGGGCGTTCTACCTGCTTCCAGCTGACTGGACTGCCGTCCCCCCGCGGTTGACAGCGGCCAGCGTCGCTGCTAGCATCCGCCTACGATGAATTGCCAGGCTTATCCGGCGAAGACGGTATCGGTAGCGCCGATGTCCAGGATGGGCACCGGGCTGCTTATTACGTTCTTCGGTGGGGCCAGGCCATCGCATATTCACTAATTAGTCGAAACCGCGACAACCAGGCCCGCCGAACCGGCGGGCTTTTTTCTTATCGGAGAAGGAGGACGAAATGATAGAGGGACGCGTGGTCCGCTTGCGGGCATTAGAGCGGACCGATGTGGAACGAGCCTACGCCTGGGTGAACGACCGGGAAGTGACACAGTATCTGCTGTTGCGGTACCCGATGTCGCGTGCGCAGGAGGAAAAGTACCTGGCGGAGACCGCAGAGCAGGGTAATAGCTTCGCGGATGTCCGTCTGGCTATTGAAACGAAGGACGGGCTACATATCGGCATGTGCGGCCTGCACCACGGATCGGCTGAGGACCGCCACGCGTCCCTGGGCATCATGGTGGGCGATAAGTCGTACTGGTCGAACGGCTACGGATCCGACGCTGTGATGACTCTGCTTCGCTTCGCCTTCGATCAGATGAATCTGAATAAGGTCGAGCTCGGCGTATTCGAGTTCAACGCGCGCGCTATCGCTTGCTATCGGAAATGCGGTTTCGTCGAGGAAGGCCAGCGGCGCGAGCACTACTTTCAGAACGGTCGCTATTGGGACATCATCGGGATGTCGATTCTCCGGCGCGAATACGAAGCGCTACAGCCAGGCAGCGCGGAAACCACCGTGGCAATTCCGCAGACTTAGCACCCCGGCAACGATGGAGAAGCCATCCGCGGCAAACGCGCTAGGGTTAAAGCTTCGCGGATTGCTGATCCGGCAGGGCAGAAGTTTGCGATCGGGCTGATCCGGTCGGTGAAGATCGACTATTTCACGGAGCGTGAATCGGCGCTGGCTCTGCCCGGACGGCAGGCCGACATCAGCTGTCTCGACGGAGGAGCCGCAGCTGCCGGTACGGGGAAAGGAGAGGCCGAGCGTGCTGATTATTCCCTCGCTGTCAGCTCGTCAGAGGCGCTTCGCGACCGCCCAGCCCGCAAGCCCGACGGCGCCGCCGAGCACGATCAGGCCGGCCGCCAATGCGATAACTACGAAGGTAGACGTGCCGCCGCCCTCATCTTTTGCGTTGGCTTGGGAACCGGAGGTGCCGGCAGTCGTTTGGGGTTGCTGGTCCTGGCGCGGCTCCTGTGTAGCACGCGGCGGGAGGCCGTGCGCGGCTCGCCACTCGTTGTCGAGGCCGTCCTGGTCGAAGCCGTAAGCTGCCTTCAAGGCGTCGTCGATAGTCTTCCCGCTCTTGATCTCGGCGAAGAGTTTTGCGAACTTCTCTGGCCCGTAGGTGTCGTTCAAATACTTCACGAGGCTCCAGGACTGGCCGTAGAAGAGGTTTACGGCGGACGGGTCTCCCGGTGAGGAGGTGATTTGGCGCACCGAGAACACGTTGCCGCGACGGACCGCCTGGTCGACGGCGTCCCCGAAGCCACCAGGGTCGTTCTGGCCGTAAACCGCGGTTCCTTCGTCAAGCCAGGCCGGCAGATGGCCGAGAGCGCTCTCGCCAGCCGCATGAGTCACGACGTGAGTCAACTCGTGGCGGAGCGTGCTGAATGAGCCATTGCCGAGAATCAATACAGTGTCGGAGGCGACGCGTACGCCCTCGGTTATGACGGAGGCCTCAAAAGTTGCGCTCCGTCGCTGAAGGGCCGGGCGCATGTCGTTGTTGTTCTTGTAGATCCAGACCTTGATCGGGTAGGTGATGTTCGCTCCCAAAAGCTGCGACATCGAGCCGATGGTCTCGGTGCCGGTCTGGAGCATGGCCTGGGCGTCGTCCTGCGAGCCGGAGTAATAGTAGACCGTGATGCCATTCGACTCCAAGGGCGTCCACTGAAAGCGGACGTCGTCGTAGAAGAAGCTGGCGGTCTCGGTGCGAGACTGGTCGCCGTCCGCGTCGGTGGCCTCCCAGTGGTATTCGACCACGGTGCCGGGCGGAAGATAGAGGTCCGCGCCGCCGAGATTGAAGCTCGCGGTTACGGACGTCGAGGGCTGGAACTTGGGGCTGGCGTTAGCCGACGTGCCATCGGGCAGAATCTTGTAGCGAATCTTCAAGTCGTTAATGGGCGAATCGCTACTGGCGGTAACCGCAAAACTCATGCCGTCGGGAAAGCTGTCTGTGACGCCGGCGTCGGAGACGGTTGGGGCGGTCTTGGCGGAGGCGCGGGCGGGAAAAACCACCGTTGCGGACATAACAATGATTAAGGCGAGAAGAAGCGCAAGCGAAAATGGGAAATGCGAAATGGGAAGTAGGAAAGGGGAGGTTGGGCGACTCAAGCGCGCACTCACGGCTGCCCCGCCCCAGATTCCTTCGCGAAGACAGGTTGTACCGCGCGCGGGTGTCGTCGGCGCTCAGAATGACGGTGCGATTCGCTAGTCACCAAGGGTGGATTTCTGGTAGGCGCGCAGTAGCGGGTCAAGGTCTCCGTCGAGGACCAGTTCGGCGTCGCTTGTTTCGAAGCCTGTGCGGTGGTCCTTCACCATCTTATACGGGTGCAGGACGTAGGAGCGGATCTGGTTGCCCCATTCGGCGGAGACGTGCTCGCCTTTGAGGCGCGATTGCTCTTCCGCCTGGCGCTCCATCTCTTTCTCCAGCAGGCGTGCCTCCAGGACTTTGAGCGCGGACTCTTTGTTCCGGCTCTGGGAGCGCTCGTTCTGGCAGGTGACAACGATGCCGGTGGGAATGTGGGTGATGCGGACCGCCGTGGCATTCTTCTGGACGTTCTGGCCGCCGTGGCCGCTGGCGCGGAAGGTGTCGATGCGCAGCTCGTCCGGGTCCAGGCGCACTTCGGCCTCGCTCTCGACTTCGGGCATGACTTCGGCCAGCGCGAAAGAGGTGTGGCGCGACTTCGAGGCGTCGAAAGGAGAGATGCGCACGAGGCGGTGGACTCCGCGCTCGCCGCGCAGGTAGCCGTAGGCGTTGCGGCCGCGGACTTCGATTGTCGCGCTCTTGATGCCGGCCTCTTCGCCTGCAGTCATGTCGAGGACGTCTGTCTTGTAGCCGCGCTTGTCGGCCCAGCGGAGGTACATTCGCAGAAGCATCTCTGCCCAGTCCTGCGAGTCGGTTCCGCCTGCGCCGGCGTGAATCGCCAGAATGGCGTCGCGACGATCGTATTCGCCGGAAAGTGCCAGGCCTAGCTCCATCTCCTCGAACTCGGCCGCAAGCGATGCGACGTCAGAAGCGACGGCCCGGGAGAGCTCTTCGTCGGACTCATCTCGCGCCAGCTGAAGCAGCTGCTGGAGCTCGTTCGAGCGGGATTCGAGGCCTCGCCAGGTGTCAACCTGCTCGCGGACGTCGGCGAGCCGGCGCATGACGCGCTGCGCAGACTGCGGATCATCCCAGAAGCCAGGAGCGGAGGACTCTTTTTCGAGACCGGCTATTTCTTGCTCGTGTCCCGGGATGTCAAAGACGGCGGAGGACGTGCGCGATGCGCTCTTGGAGTTCGTTTAGTGTCTGTCCGCTCTCCTGCATCGAGTGCCTCCGCTAAGGACATTATAGCCGAGCCGGCGCCTGCGGCCTGCAGCTCTTGGGGTGTCAGCTATAAGCTATGAGGCCTCAGTCTTATGCAGATGCGATATGCGACACCTGTGCAGGTTTACGGTTCTGCAACCCTGCTACACGGATACTACCCCTGAAGCAGGGTTGCGACGTTTAAGGAGGTATTGAACGCATGGGCAAACGGATCAATCGCCTGATGAGCACCATGAACGAAAGCTCGGACGCCGTATTGGAAATGGCGGACATGGGCAACGAACGAGCGTACAAGTGGGGAAAGATCGTGCTGGAAGAGGCCCGCAGGACACAGCGCGAGCAGGCGGACCTAACGCGCACTTGGCTCGAAGCGCCGGTGGACGCGATCGGTTTCACGAAAGCCGCTATAGACACGTGGACGAGGCGGCAGCGGCGACGCTTTGAGCTGGGGCGTCAAGTCATCAGCGAGATGGCGGGCGTAGGCAGCGAGACGCGCGACACGCTCCAGCGGGTGGTAGAGGCTAACCGCGAGGCGATGCAGGTCGGAATCGAGGTAGGCCGGAACGCCGCCAGCCAGGCCGGGCGTGGGGCACCGGAGACCGCCAGCCAGGTGACCCGTGAGGTGAGCGAGCGCACCGAGGACGTGGCGGACGCCTCCGAGAAGGCGTCCCGCAATGCGCGCCGCCGCAACGGCGGATAAGCGACCCTCGATGTATAGACTTCGCTTCAGCAAATAGCGCGCCGTCTGCACATGGTGGGCTGAACGGCTATAGTCGTTTCCACGACTATGACAGGAGACCCCTCCATGACGTTCGAAGCTATCGATTACGCCGCCGCAGATGGCATCGCGCGCATCACACTAAACCGGCCGGCGCGGCTGAACGCGATTAATCGGCGGCTTATCTCCGACCTGCGGGACGCGGTTATCGCCGCGAACGAGGACGGGGCCGTGCGAGTGATGGTCCTCAGCGGAGCTGGCAGGGCGTTCTGCGCGGGGTACGACCTCGACTGGGGCACACGGGCGGAGGACGCGACGCAGCGAGAGATGGCCGGGAATTGGGACCCGGTGCGCGACTACGAGGGGATGTCGCGCAACGTCAAAGTATTCATGTCGCTCTGGGAGAGCCCCAAGCCGGTGATCGCGCAGATACACGGCTGGTGTGTGGGCGGCGGCACGGACATGGCGCTCTGCGCGGACCTCATCTACATGGCCGAGGACGCCCAGATCGGCTATCCGCCGGCCCGGGTGTGGGGCGAGCCGACTTCCGTGATGTGGGTCTACCGTCTGGGGCTCGAACACGCCAAGCGAGTGATGCTCTCCGGTGAATCGCTCTCGGGTAGCCAAGCGGAGCGCATCGGCCTCGCTTCGAAGGCGGTTCCGGCGGAGCAGCTGCCTTCGGTTGTCGACGAGATGGCGCGCAAGCTCGCGACGATCCCGGCCAACCAGCTGGCGATGAGCAAGCTGCTGGTCAACCAGGCTTACGAGAATATGGGGTTGCGGTCGACGCAGCTCATCGGCACGTTCTTCGATGGAATCGCGCGCCATACCCCGGAGGGTGTCGCATGGCGAGACCTGGCGATGAAGGAGGGGTTTCGCGAGGCCGTCAGGCGTCGGGACGCGCCCTTCGGCGACTATGGCGAGACGAAGCGAACGTAGGTTTCACAGAGTAGCGAATGTTGAGATTCCTCGCCAACCACCGACCTTAAGCGGGGCTCAGGGCGAACGGTCTGCCCCGCCCCGCTAGCTCGAAATGACATAAGGGCGGAGCAAGCCCAGGCCCCTACGAGATGGTCGTGATCCGGAAGACGGGGTGGTCTGGGGCGATGCGCTGGAACTCCTCAATTGGGGCGTCCGGCTCGATGCCAAACTCGCGCTTGGTGACTCTTGCGGTCTTCTTTAGGTACGCCTGGATGAGGGGAGCGCGCTGCTCGACCGGTAGTTCCTCGAGACGTACTGCGTCGCTCTTTCCGTGTTTGAGGACCGCTTCGCCGCCGGCGGCCTTGACATTACGGACCCATTCTGTGTTACCGCGCGGCGCCACGAGGTAGCGCTGACCGTCGTGCTCGACCCAGGTTACGGCGGTCGAGCGGGTTTGCCCGGAGCGGCGTCCCTTAACCTGAAGCAACGCCGTCCCGCCTGGAATGAGTCCCCAGGAGGCCAGACGGCCAACCAAGGAGTTCATCGCCTTCACCAATCCGGAGGGCTTGTGATACATCGTCATTTCGCGGCTCCTTTCGGTGGCATCACGCGTGAGATCGCATCGGCGAGCGTCTTTAAGAATCCCTCCGGCAGAGCTTGCTCCGAGGGAAACGGCCAGGTGCCCCAGTGATCGTCGGTAAACGTGATCCCCCCGAATTCGCGGGGCGAAGTATAACGTGGCGTCAGGTGCATGTGGACGTGGCGACCCGAGTTGCCGAGCACCTGGTAATTGAAGTGGTCCGGCGCGAAGCGGCGAGCAAGCGCATCGCGGACCGCCCGCGCTGCCTCCCACATCTCATCCCGCTCGGCTTCAGTCAGGGCAAGGAAGTCCTCCTCATGCCTTCGCAGCGCGATGATGCATTTCCCGAGGTAGTTCTGGTCTCGAGCGGCGAAAATCCGCCAGCAGGCGAAGGAAGCTAGGTCCGAACCCGCCGGGTCGCAAAGCTCGCAAGACATTTGTCGCACGGTGTTGGCTGATAGCCTACAGGCGAAGACGGGGAAAGGCTAGTCCGGCCTTTCGGCGGGTCGCAGGTCCTTCACCCGCAACTCGAGGCCGCCGTTCCCGCCGCGGTCGGGGCAGAAGCTGTAAACGACATCGTAGCGCTGCCCCTCCTGCATTTCATGTCCGGCGAAGCCGTTCGTGGAGTCGCTCGCGCTGGCGAACGCGATCGCTGGCCAAGTGACGCAGCCGTCGCGGAGGCGAAGGCGGAGATGCTCACCGTCTTCGCCGATCGACTTCACGTCGGCGATTTCGACATTCCGGCTAAGAAAGACCGGCTCGGGATTGGCGCAACCGAACGGGCCGAGCTGCGAGAGCATACTGATGAGCTTGCCGTTCATGTGGCGGAGGTCGAGGGCCGCATCAATGTCGATCACGGGCGCGAATTCGACGCCCGCGAGGCCTTCAAGCGCCTGTTGCAGCAGCGCTTCTTTCAGTGCCGGCAGCTTGTCGTTCTCAGCCGTGAAGCCGGCGGCCGCGCGATGGCCACCGAAGCGCAGCATCAGCTCCGGGCAGGTGCGCAGCGCGCCCGTAATGTCGAACTCTGGGATGCTGCGGCAGCTCGCGCGGCAAGTGGCTTCCTCTCGCTGGTAGACCACGGCCGGGCGGTGGTATTCTTCTGCGAGCCGCCCGGCGACTAGGCCGACGATACCGGAGGGGATGTCCGCGCGGCCGATGAAGATGAGCGGCGCGTCCGGATCTTCCTTCGAGAGCAGCTCGTGCGCTAGCTCCATCGCCGAAGCAGTCTGTTGCTGGCGCTGCGCGTTGAGCGCGCTCAGCTCGAGCGCCTGCCGCATGGCGCGCTCGGGGTCGCTTTCCAGGAGCAGGTCGAGGGCGAGACGCGCGTGGGCGAGGCGGCCGGCGGCGTTCAGCCGGGGCCCGAGCACGTAGCCGATGGAGTCGGTGTCGAGTTGGGCGTTCTTCAAGCCGGAGACCTCCACCAGCGCGCGTAGGCCCGGGCGCTCCGTCCGCTGGAGGGCGGAAAGCCCGCGGCGGACGAGGGTGCGGTTCTCGTTCTGGAGAGGCGCGACATCGCAGACGGTGCTGAGAGCGACGAGATCGATGTAGCGTTCCGGATCCCAGGCGCGGCCCATTGCATCGTAAAGGGCAGCCGTCACCTTGAAGGCGAGCCCGCCGGACGCGAGTTCAGGCTCCGGATATCGGTTCTCCGCGCGCTTCGGGTTCACGAGCGCGACGGCGGCGGGCAGCTCCGGCGGGATCGTGTGGTGGTCGAGGATGATCGTGTCGATATCGAGCTTGCGCGCATGGGCGACCTCCGCCACGGAACTCGTACCGCAGTCGGCGGTGACGATGAGCGTAACGCCCTGGGCGTGAAGTTTGTCGATGGCGGCGATGTTCACGCCGTAGCCCTCGGAGAAGCGGTCCGGGAGGTACGGCTCCACGCGCCCACCGAGTCCCCGTAGGCCCTCGATTAGAATCGTGGAGGCGGTGATGCCGTCAACGTCGAAGTCGCCGTAAACGGCGCTGAGTTCGCCTTCGTTGATTGCACGACGAAGACGGTCGAGGGCGGGTTCGATGTCAGGGAGCAGCATAGGGTCGTATTCGACGACAGCGCCGTCGATAAACGCCGCCGCCTCGGCGGGGGTGCGGACGCCACGGTGCCAGAGGAGATGGCGGATGAGCGGCGGGTAGGGGGCGGTGGCGAGGTCGCCTTCCGGCTGCCTGCCGCGCAGGCGCCAGCGGCGGCGAGGCGCAACCGGCGATTGGAATTCGGCAACTGGTGCCGGTGTCGCCGCGAGATCAGATGTCATCGCTTGTCTCCGCTTATTGTCGGCGGTGGCCGGGCGACAAGCGAGGGGCGGGCGGCACTAGTTTGTGGATATGATGCAGTTCACGGGGTGGAATTAAGCATTGACGCAATAACTCTGAGCGCTTCCGCCTCCTGGTCTGATGTCACCTTTGAGCGATCACTATCCAACCATTCAAACTGCGCTTGGATCGCGAAGTCGCCTACGTTCCAACCCGCGACAAATTCGATGCCACCGACCTGCTGTCGGTTCGTCCCCACAGCTACATCAATACCGTTGATCCGCGCGGTTCTCTGATCGGTGCCCTGTGATAAAAGGGCCAGGCCCTCGAACTCCTGAAGCGTGAGTCGCGTTCCTCTCTCACCTGAGGGGGCGGCCGGGGTATCCCCATAGATCAATGTGATGCTGTGTGAGTCGTCGTGTGAATCAACGAATATCGTGGAGTCTTGGCTAACGCCTGCTGGCAGTAGGGAAGGGACAATAATTGGAAAGTCGACCATTACCTGGCCCTCTGAAATCGATCGCGGTGTCGCTTCAACTATGGTTAGGCTTCTGCGACCCTCTTTTGCGGGTAATCCAGAGGCAAACACTAGAAGCAGGAGCAGCCCAACGACCGACGCGAGCGCAACTCCGATAAGGCCAGTCTTATTGGCCAACGTTAGCCGCCTTTGAGCTCCTTGATCGCCCGCGGCAGCGCGGCCGCGACATCGCCCGCCAGCATGCCCGCCTCCCCCAGCTCCCGCCGCACCAGCTCCCCCGCGAGGCCGTGCAGGTACACTCCCAGCGATGCCGCGTCGAACGGCTCCACGCCCTGCGCGATGAGGCCGGTGATCGCGCCGGCGAGCACGTCGCCCGTCCCGCCGGTGGCGAGGCCGGGGTTCGCAAAGGGGCTGAGGCGGGCGCGGCCGCCCCGCCCGTCTGGGTCGGGGGCGGCGACGACCGTGTTCGCGCCCTTGAGGACGACGGTCAGGCCCCACTGTGAGGCGCGGGTACGAGCGGCGGCGAGGCGGTCTCGCTGGATCTCGGCCGTGTCGACGCCGCTCAGGCGAGATAGCTCGCCGGGGTGCGGCGTGATGATCGCGGGGACGTTCAGCATCTCCCACCAGCGCTCGACTTTCGAGATGTTGTTGAGGCCATCGGCGTCGATGACGACAGCGCGGACGTCGTCCTTTGTGAGCATCGGTAGGAGCGCGCGCACGAAGGCGACGACGTAGCCGTGCTGGGCAAGGCCGGGGCCGACGAGGAGCGCTTCGTAGCCGCGCGAGAGGGCGCGTCGCACCGAGTAGGCCTCCTCGGCCGACAGGAAGCCATCTTTATCGTCCAAAGGTTCGAAGGTGGTCTCTGTGAGCTTGCTCGCGAGCATTGGGTAGACGGAGCGGGCGCAGGCGAGCGTGACTATGCCCGGGCCGACGCGCAGGGCGCCGGTGCAGGAGAGGGCGGCGGCGCCGATGTACTGTGGGGAGCCGGCGACGACGAGCGCGCTACCGAAAGTGCCCTTGTGCGCGCCGGGCGGGCGCTCGGGGAGGGTGGAGCGGGCCCAGGACGCCGTCATCAGCTCCGTCTGTATCGACGATCCGAACTCCGGCGAGATGCCGATATCGACAACCTCGACGCGGCCTGCGTACTGTGCCCCGGGCAGTGTGTGCAGGCCCACCTTGCTCCAGCCGAGGGCGACCGTCTGGTCGGCGGCGACGGTGTGCGGGTCGATCGCGCCGGTGTCGGCGTCGAGGCCCGTGGGGAGATCGACAGCCAGCAGGCGCGGTGGCAAGCGGCGAGAGCGTGTGTCACGAAGCTTATCGAGCACGCCGGCGAGCGGGCCCTCGATGGGGCGGGCGCGGCCGGTACCCAGGAGGGCGTCGATCATTAGCTCAGCCCCTGTGAGCGCTTCGCCGAGCTTCGCGACATCGTCATCGATCACGACAACCGGTACATCGCGCTCGACGAGGGCCTTCAGGTTCGCGTCGTCCTCGCCGCGTGGCTTGAGCAGGACGCCTGTCACGTCGGCGCCCCAGTCCTTGAGGTGGCGGGCGGCGACGAGGCCGTCGCCGCCGTTGTTGCCGGGGCCGGCGAGCACGACGATTTTGCGGTCAGCAAGCTCGCCGAGCATAAGCCAGGCCTCCTGGGCGACGGCGAGGCCGGCGTTCTCCATCAGCTGCTCGACCGGGACGCCGCATTCGCGCTCGGCGTGCTGCATTTCGGCGACGGTGGCAAGCTTCATGTGGAAGGACCTTCTTCCTCGGGTGACAAGCGGGGCGCTGTGCTTCCCACCCGCCCGCCCGAGGTGTTTTTGAATTCAGGGGGACACCCCCTGAAACCCCCGGCAAGGGGCTCTGCCCCCTGCACCCCCGTATGAACATCGCGTTCGGCGAGCTGCATTTCGGCGACGGTGGCGAGTTTCATGGCGAAGGGGTAGGAACGACGGAGGAAGGGGGAAGGAGGCTGAAGGAATGCGCGGCCGCAACCGGACGAGCTGCGTTCGGATGTTTGCCCCGCCCCGGATCCCTTCGCGAGACTGCGCTGTTCTGCGCGCGTGAGTGGTCGTCGCTCAGGATGACGGGGCGGGTGGCATTAGCCACCGTACGCCTCCGGCGAGGCGACGAATTTGCGGAGGCAAGCTTCGGAGCAGAATGCGCGCTCGACGCCTTCGAGTGAGAGGCGGGCGGTGAGCTCCTCGGGGCCGAGCTCCATGCCGCATACGGGATCGACCGCTTTTTCGGCGGCCGGAGCCAGGCGTGAACGCACCACGAAGAGGTCGAGCTTGCCGCTGATACCCTTGAGTTGTCGTTTTCCAAGCCTTATGAACTCGATTTCCTGAAGGTCGCGCGCTTCCTTGCGGACCTCTGCCGTCACGAGTATTTGGTGCCGGCTGGCCTCGTTGGTGATGCGGGAGGCGACATTCACGTTCGAGCCGACGTAGTCGCCCTCGCGGTAGAGGACTGTGCCGTAGTGGATGCCCGCCCGCACGGCGGGGAACTGCGGCTCTTTGGCTGCGCGTGCCTCGATCTCGAGCGCGCAGGCAACTGCCGACTGGGCGTCAGGAAAGACCAGCATGAAGGCGTCCCCGATCTGCTTGACGATGCGACCGCTCCAGGCTCCGACGGAAATGCGTACGATTTGGGAGAAGCGTTCGAGAACGCCGGCAGCAGCGACGTCGCCCATGGCCTCGGCCAGTGGCGTGAAGCTGGAAAGATCGATAAAGACGACGGCCATTAGCAGGTCCGCCGGTGTTGCGGCCCTCTTTACCAGTCCCTGCTGTTCGGCAAGGGTCATCACCATGTCCTCACGAATGGCCCGCTGGAGACCACGTCGATGGAAGTAGAGGATGATCGGCTCGACCAGGGGGTTAAGCTGGTCCGCGGCCGCCTGACTTCGCGCGAGTAACTCTTGCGGAGGCAAATCCTCTGCGTTCAACCTCTGCTGTACATAAAAGCGGAACAATCGCTGCTCAGCTTCACCCACACGATCGAGGTTATCTGCGTAGACACGAATCATCTCGAACTGGGCTTCGTCCGGGATGCCGAAATTCGCGGCCAATGTCCAGCCGTGCATCAATGCGAGCTCTTCCTCGCCGACGAAGTCGTCAGGCCCGAGCGAGCCCATCACCTCGCGGAACCGTTGCATTACCTCGACCTTGACTCCGGTCAACTCGGCCGCTTCCTCGAGCGAGTAGATTTGGCCCTCAGGGGCGCGCCAGGGGAAGTTGTAGAACCAATCGAACGAGTTGGAGCGCATCGTCTCGACGATGGCCTCAAGGTTGATGCCGCGGCGCAGGAAGAGCTGGACGAGCCGGACGCGCTCGACGTCGTCGAGGGACAGGTCATCGCGTGCGTCGTCGCCGATGATCCCGCGCGAGCGCCAATCGCGAAGGCGCTCCTCCGGCTCGCCGGTGTAGCGCGCTAGTTGCTCGATCGTCAGCCCGTCACCCACGATGGGACCCCGCGTACGCCTGTGGCTCAGCCACGAACTTTCGCAGGCATTCCTCCGAGCAGAAAACTCGCTCGGCGCCCTCGATCTGGAGCCGCGCCGCCACCTCTGCGGCGCCAAGCTCTGTCCCGCAGACGGGGTCGACTGCGCGTTCCGCCTCCGGCGCGCCCGCCGCGCGCGCCTCGAACAATTCGAAGGAGCCGCTGAGCCCCTTGAGCTTGCGCTTGCCGAGCCTTACGAATTCCACATCAGGCAAGTCGCGCGCCTCTCGGCGGACTTCCGGCGTGACGAGGACCTGATGCCGCTCCGCCTCGTTCGCGAGCCGGGAGGCGATGTTAACGTTCGAGCCGACGTAATCTCCGTCCCTGTAGAGTAGGCTGCCCCAGTGGATACCGGCACGCACTGCGGGGAACTGTGGCTCTCGCGCCACGCGTGACTTGACCTCGAGGGCGCAGGCAACGGCAGAGCGCGCGTCCGGAAAGACGAGCATGAAGGCGTCGCCGATCTGCTTCACCAGGCGACCGTCCCAGGCGTTAGTAGCCTCCAGGACAATCATCGAAAAACGGTCCAGGACATGTGCCGCCTGGATGTCCCCCATCGCTTCGGTCATAGGCGTGAAGCTGGCGAGGTCGATGAACACGACGGCGCGCTGGAGCTGCCCTGGGAGCTCGCTCGCGTCGAGCAGCCCGGCCTCTTCCGCCATATGCATCACCAGATCCTCCCGAATGGCCTTTTCCCACGCCTTACGGTGGAACCAGAGAATGGTCGGTTCGAGCAAAGGCCGGGACATTTCGAACGCTTCGTCGGTTACTCTTATCAGCTCGTCCCCGGACAAGCCCTGGGCCTTCAGACGCCCGTGCACGTAGAAGTGGAATAGCTTTGACTCCATCTCTGCGACCCGCGAAAGGGAGTCAGCGAAGACCCGCGAGCCCTCGGCGAGCGCCTCGAGCGGGAAGCCCGCGTCGGAATAGGTCTTGAACGCCCGCATGGCATCGATGTCCTCATCTCGCACCTCTTCGCCCTGCTGGGAGGCGAGGCCGGCATTCTTCCACATGACCCGCGCGACGTCGAGGTCGAGTCCGGCAATCTCGGCGGCCTCCGCGAGCGAGTACGTGCGTTCCGACGGGCCCGGGAGCATCTCGACGTAGCGGTCGATCAGCCGCTGGGCGCGGTTGGCTTCCACCATCGTGTCCAGGTTGATGCCATGACGGAGGCAGAGCTGGACCAGACGTACGCCGTCGAGGTCTCTCGGCGTTAGGCGGTCTCCGTCGGTGCCGATCAGTCCCTGTAATCGCCATTCGCGGAGACGCTCCTCCGGCTCACCAGTGTAGCGCGAGAGCTGCTCGAGGGTCAGCTCGTCAGGCATCGAGCAGGCCTCGTTCGCGAAGGATACCCGCGAACTTGTCGCGCCAGGCCCCGCGGTCCGGCTCGAGGTCGCGCGAGCGGCCGACGACGAAGGCTACGGCGAAAGCGCGACTATGGCTCATGCTGATGTCGAGGTCGTCGAGGCCGATGCGCTCTGCTCGCTCCCTGGCGCGTCCGTGCAGGTAGACCAGCGGCTTGCCGCGGTGGTTGGGCAGGACCTCGATCTCGCGCCAGGCGACGCCGCGGGCGCCGGTGCCGAGCGCCTTCATGACCGCCTCTTTGGCGGCGAAGCGGGCCGCCAGCTCGCTCGATCGGCCGCGGCAAAAGGCCGCTTCGAGCTGAGTGTACACGCGGCGCAGGAAGCGCGGCCCAAACTTCGCCAGGGCGCGTTCGATGCGCTCAATCTCGATGATGTC
>Ga0209803_1000885_pt1 | contig 20037 bp, 20 predicted proteins | sample GraSoiAngelo_138_FD_185895 | JGI IMG/M metagenome (GOLD analysis project Ga0209803, IMG submission 185895) | Grasslands soil microbial communities from the Angelo Coastal Reserve, California, USA - 14_0929_09_40cm (SPAdes) (version 2) | ecosystem: Environmental > Terrestrial > Soil > Grasslands ...
TCTTACCCATCTATCCCATTCGGGGCCGTGTGATTGAAATGCTGGGGTGGCGCCGCATGGGACCCGGGCGGAGCGCAGCGCGACTTGCTTGGTTCATGGCCGGTCAGCCGCGTCGTAGGTGCGACTTGCTTCGCTTCGCGGAGCACCCAAGATGCGCTGGCCGGTCGGCGGAGCGCGAGCACGTCCGGGTTCTCGACGACAGGACCCCCTGCTTAATTCTTAGACAGGCCACGACTCTTCATTCCATGCCATCTCCCAGAACATCCACTCATACCGCGAGCTGATAACAAACGCCTGCTCCAGACGTACCTTCTCGCCCTCGGTCGCCTGCTTCGCCCACATATCCACCTTCCCGCGCATCCACTCGCCCACCTCCGCGAACTCCGGCGACGCGTAGAGCAGTAGCCAGTCACGGTAAGGATGCGACTTGGGCGGCTTGCCCTTGCGGAGCAGATGCTGGCCCACGACGCAATAGATCCAGGCGCAGGGGAGAGCCACGACCGTGGCGTCAAGGACTGAGCCGTTCTGCGCGATGTGCAACAGGTGCCGCGTGTAGGCATAATTGGTCGGCGCCATGGGGACGCGGACCATCTGAGGCGACGTCAGCTTCCAGCGCTTGCCGTAGGTCTCGTGGAGGGACCGTTCGACGACTAGCGTGTCTTCGGCGAGCTTGGTGAACCGGCTCGTCGAGGCCGCGTCCGGAGCTTTCGTGGCTGCGACCCCGAACACCTGGGCCAGATCGGCGAGGAACAGCGCGTCCTGGAGGATATAGTACTTGAACTTCCGCTCGGGGAGTGTCCCGTTGCCCAGTCCCACGACGAACGGATGGATGAGCTGGGCGGCCCAGATCGGTTCAGCGACGGACCGTAAGTGCTGGCTGAATTTCATGAGCGTCCCTCGTGATTGGGGGTTCACCTTAACGGAAGCGGGGACGACGACGCAAGTGGGACGGCCTGTGCTATATTTCATGCATGTGGCTCAAAATTGTTCTGGTGTCAGGGCTGCTCTGGATCGGCGTGGTGGCGACCGTTTCGGCCGCTGAGCCGCGAAAGTTGCCTGCCCTGCCTTCGCCCGAGTTCCGCGTCGCCGAAGTCTTCGACAACCGGCTGGAGATGTGGATCGAGCTGTACGCGACGAAGGACCCGAACGTGGTGGACTACGCGACTGGCCGCAAGGTGCTTCGGGTGATCATGCAAATTGACGGCACGCCGTCCTACGAGCTGGCCCCCCATCCTCTCTTCATCTGGTGGGGGCGGGCCTTATGGAAGGACCCGGAGGAGGACGGGATCAACGGCAACGAGGTGATCCAGGAGGACAACGTCATTTTCCATCCGGCCCCCTATCTCCGTCTCTATCGCGATCAGTAACTGCCTGTCATTCTGAGCGAAGCGAAGAATCTATCCGTGCATGCAATCGAGACCCTTCACGGAGTTTACCCTGAGCGAGGAACCGAGATCCTTCACTCCGTTCAGGATGACAAGCGAAGGGTTCAGGGTGACAAAAGGGTTTGCGCCGGGTAGCTTAGCATTAGCCGAATTTCCTCACCATCGCGATCTCGATCTCGTCCTGCGGGGAGGCGCCGCGGTTGCGGACGTGGACCTTCCAGGCAGGATGCTGGCGGAGGTAGTCGAAGACCATTTTGACCAGCTCCGGCTTGAGCCGCTGCTCCCACTCCTTCACCCACATCTGGCCGTCTTGATCGCCGTCATAATCGTCCGGGAAGACGGCTTCCAGGGCGAACCGCAAGGTGAACGTCTTTTCTTCCTGAAACATGGGAGCCTCCGCAAATGACGACTGTAGGGGCACGGCGCGCCGTGCCCCTACCAGGCTGTAACGATGATTACGGACGTGCCAGCCGGTTGATGCCGTCGAGGGCCGCCGTCCGGTAGCACTCGGCGAGGGTGGGATAATTGAAGACGTTGTGGACGAAGAAGTCCACCTTGCCCCCGTAAGTGAGGACTGCCTGGCCGATGTGGACCAGCTCGGTGGCGCCGTCGCCGATGATGTGCACGCCGAGCAGCTCCAGCGTGACGCGGTTGAAGATGAGCTTCAGCAGGCCTTCCAGGTCACCGACGATCTGCCCGCGCGCAATCTCCTTGTAGAAGGCGCGGCCGATCTCGTACGGCACCCCTTCCTTGGTCAGCTCCTCCTCGCTCTTGCCTACCGTGGAGATCTCGGGGATCGTGTAGATGCCATAGGGCAACACCTTGGGCAGCGCGGACTGCGCCACGTTGAAGGCGTGGCAACAGGCCAGCCGGCCCTGCTCCATGGAGGTCGAGGCAAGCGCCGGGAAGCCGATCACGTCCCCGGCGGCGTAGATGTGCGGCACTTCGGTCTGATAATGCTCGTTCACCTTGAGCTGGCCCGTCTTGTCCGGGGTCATGCCCGCGGCGGCCAGGTTCAGCATGTCGGTGTTGGCGATCCGCCCCATGGCGTACAGCAGTACGTCCGTGACGATGGTCTTGCCGCTCTTGAAGGTAGTCACGACGCGGCCTTGTTCGTCGGTCGTGACCTTGTCGAGCTGCTCGCCCAGCCGCATCGTCACGCCGTTGGTCCGCATGTGGTAGATCAGGGCCTGGACGATCTCCTGATCCACGAATCGGAGCAAATCATTGCGTGTGTCGAAGAGGGTGACCTTGATTCCATACGCCGCGAACATGGAGGCGTACTCGCAGCCGATCACGCCTCCACCCATGACGATCATGCTCTTGGGGATGACTTCTGTGGAGAGGATTGAATCTGAATCGCAGATCGTCACGTCGTTGAACGGGATCTCTTCGGGCCGCCGCGGGCGCGACCCAGTGGCAATCACGATGAACGGCGCAGTGAGAAGTTCCTCGTCTGTGCTCTTGGCGGACACTTTCAGGGTGTGCGCGTCGAAGAACGAGGCCGTGCCGTGGATGATCTCCACGTCGTTGCGCTCGAGCTGGTCGGTGATGACCTCCAGCTCGTGCCTGATGACCAGGTCCTTCCGGGCCATCAGGTCCCGGAGCGTCATGTTCTTTTTCAGGGAGTACGTGATGTTGGTGAAGGAGCGGAGCTTGAACCCATGCAGGTAGTAGATGGCGTCCTTGAGGGTCTTGCTCGGCAGCGTGCCGGTGTTGATGCACGAGCCACCGAGCACCCGCTCCTTCTCGATGACGGCCACCCGCTTGCGCAGCTTGGCTGCCTGGATGGCGGCCTTCTGGCCGGCGGGGCCGCTGCCGATCACCAGCAGGTCGAATTCACGCATAGGGCCTTAATAGCCTCCGCCCATTGACCCGCTCGCCGATGGCATGGCGGAAGCGGGGGATGGCAGGCCGGCGACTTTGCGCGCCTCTTCGAAGGCCCTCTCCATGTCCGGCATAGATGCCAGCTCCGGCACCACCTGGAGGTAGCGGACCACGTTGTCCTTATCCACCACCATCACGCTTCGAGCGAGGAGGTGGAGGTCGGGAATCAGAAGACCATAGGCGCGGCCGAAGTCGCCTCCGCGGTAGTCCGAGAGGAAGGTCACGTTGTGGATGTTCGCCTCGTCGGCAAAGCGTTTCTGGGCGAAGGGCGTGTCCACGCTCACGGTGATGAGCTGAACGTCCCTGTCGAGGCCCCTGTTCTTTTCGCTCAGGTAGTGGGTCTGCTGCTCGCAGACCTTGGTGTCGAGCGAGGGGACGATGCTGATGATACGGACCTTGCCTTTGCCCTCTGTCAGGCTAAGCAGTTTGAGATCGCCGCCGGCGAGTTTCGCGTCGCGGAGCGTGTCGCCAACCTTGATGGGGGTCCCATCAAGCTTCAAGGGCGATCCTCTGAAGGCGACGGTCTTTCCGGCGCCGGCTTCCGCGCTGCCTTTTGAGACCGGAAAATCTTTATACATGAAGCTGTTGCTGGCGCACCCGGTCAGAAAGACTGTAGCTAAGGCGAAAATAATCGAATGAGTCGGTTTCATGGCGTGCCTCCTTGGTATTGCAGGGTACGCAGTCTTATAGTCCCTTAATCCAGGGCAGGTCAAGGAAGGGTTGTGGGTCCTGTCGCCGTAGGGGCGGACCTGTGTGTCCGCCCGATGTTTGGGCACCCACATAGGGGTGCCCCTACGAAGAGGTCAGAAATTCGGTGATGAGACGGTTGGTGGCGTCGGGGCGTTCCCACATGGGCAAGTGGCCGGCGTCGGGGATGACGATCAGGCTTGAAGCGGGGATGGTCTGGTGCAGGGCCTCGCCAGCGGATAGTGGGAGGAAGCGATCGTCGCGGCCCCAGATGAGCAGCGTCGGCGCTGTCACCGAACCCAGCCGCGGCGCATAGCGGGTTTCCCACTCTTCGACGTGCTGCAGCGAGGACCACAGAGGCTGGGCCTTGCCGTACTGCTTGCGCAGCCGGTAGGCGCGCTCGACCACCGCCGGCGTGATGAGGCTCCGATCCCAGACGAGACATCTTAAGAACTTTCGGAAGTTCCGGCGTCCCAGGAGCCGATAGCCCAGTCCGAAGAGCAGCCCGGAGCCGGCCCGGGCGAAGAATCGCAAGTGCGGGCCGCGGATGTGCGTCAGCACTCCTTTGGGGAATCCCGAGATCAGGATGAGCCCGTCCACGTGGTCGGGATGGGTGAGGGCCAGACCCAGTGCCAGGCCTGCGCCCATCGAGTGCCCGATGAGGGCGGCGCGCCCGAGGCCGACGGCTTCCAGGAATCCGCGAAGCCATTCCACGTAGAGGGCCGGCGAGTAGGCGATCCTGGGTTTGTCCGACAGGCCTTGCCCCAGCACGTCGGGGATGAACAGGGTCAGGTGCTGACCCAGGGCTTCGATCTGGTGCTCCCAGTTCCAGATGGCGCCGGCGTAGCCATGCAGCAGGACGACCGGCGGCCCGTCGCCGTGCCGGATGTAGGCCGTGCGGTGCTGGTTGACACTGACGAACTGAAGCGGGTAGCGGTCGAGCGGTTCCACTAGTAGGGGCGCAATTCATTGCGCCCAATTCGGGCACGATAAATCGTGCCCCTACTCGATAGTCACGAGAGTTTCTTCAGTCTTCACGTCGTCGCCCTCGTTGACGTAGAGGGTCTTCACGACGCCGGCGATCGGTGCGTTCACCTGGCTCTCCATCTTCATCGCCTCGACGATCAGCAACAGGTCCCCCTTCTTCACGGACTGGCCCTGCTTGACCAGCACCTTGATCACCTTGCCCGGCATGGAGGTAGCCACGTCGCCTGGCCCGGTCGGGCGGGGGCGTGCGGGCTTTTTCTCGCCTCCGACCTCCGGAGCTTCCGGCGCGCCGGTGAGCACTTCGACCAGCGGTTCCAGATAGACTTCCTCCAGCCGGTCGTTGACCTTGATGTAGTACGGCTTCTTGCCATCAGTCTTGCGGCCCGAGGCCGACACCTTGATGTGATAGCTCTCTCCGTGGACGGTGACCTTGAACTCCAGCGGGGCCAATTTCAGTTCGTGCGCGACGGCCGGGCCTTTGGGCGGGAGCGGGGCGAGCGGCTCGGGCTTGAGTTGCCCGCTCGCGCGCTCGTCGAAGAAGTCGTTGGCGACGGTCGGGAACAGGGCGTAAGACAGCACGTCTTCCGGGTTCTGGGTCTTGTCCGCGACTTCCCGCGCGGCCTTCGGCAGTTCGGGCTCGAGCAGGTCGGCGGGCCGCACCGCGATGACGGGTTCGTCGCCGAGCGCTTTTCTGCGGATGGTCTCATCGACGGGCCCCGGCGGCAGGCCGTAGAGGCCCTGGAGGTAGTTCTTCGTTTCGGTGGTGACCACCTTGTAGCGCTCGCCGGTCAGCACGTTCAGGGTCGCTTGCGTGCCGACGATCTGGCTCGTCGGCGTCACCAGCGGCGGGTAGCCGAAGTCCTGGCGCACGCGGGGGACCTCTTCAAGCACGGCCTTCATCTTGTCCAGCGCGTTCTGCTCGGTGAGCTGCGCAGCCAGGTTCGACAGCATCCCGCCGGGAATCTGGGAGAGCAGGATTTCGGAGTCCACCCCGGCAAAGTCGCTTTCGAACTGGTGGTACTTCTTGCGGGCCATGCGCAGGACCTCGGCGATGGGCGGTAGCGTCTGCAGATCGAGGCGCGTGTCGTAGGGCGTCCCGCGGAGCAGGGCGACGAAGGTCTCGGTCGGCGGGTGCGAGGTGCCGCCGGAGAGCGGGGAGAGCGCGGTGTCGAGCATGTCCAGGCCCCCGAGGATCGCCATCAGAGCGCTGGTCGAGGCCATGCCCGACGTGTAGTGGCTATGCAAGTGGATCGGCACGCGGACCGCCGCCTTGAGGCCGCGGATGAGCGTGTACGCGTCCATCGGCGCGAGCAGCCCGGCCATGTCCTTGATGCAGAGGGTGTCGGTGCCGAGATCCTCCAGGCGTCTGGCCAGATCGATGAACCGGTCAATGCTGTGCACCGGGCTCGTGGTGTAGCAGATCGCGGCCTCCACGTGCTTGTTCGAGCGGCGGACGGCGGCGATGGAGGCTTCCATGTTGCGGATGTCGTTCAAGGCGTCGAAGATGCGGAAAACGTCCACGCCGTTGGCGGAAGCCCGCTCGACGAAGGCGTTCACCACGTCGTCGGGATAGTGGCGATAGCCCACCAGATTCTGCCCCCGCAGCAGCATCTGGAGCCGCGTATTGGGCATGACGCGCTTGATCGCGCGCAGGCGCTCCCAGGGGTCCTCCTTGAGAAATCGCAGGCAGGTGTCGAAGGTGGCCCCGCCCCAGACCTCCAGCGACCAGAAGCCGACCTTGTCCAAGCGGTCGGCGACCTCCAGCATGTCCTCGGTCCGCATGCGCGTGGCCAGCAGGGACTGGTGCCCGTCGCGCAGGGCCACGTCCGTCAGAAGCACCTGCTTGGCGGGCGCGGCCTCGATCTCGAGCGGCGCAGGCCGACGGGTACCCGCCTTGCGGGTGCTGGACGTCTTCACGACGGGCCCGCGCTTCGAGGCTTCCGGCTTCATGTTCTTCTGGGGCTTCTTCACCCTTACAATCCTTCATAGGCCGCGATGGCCGTGGAGACGGCGACGACCAAATCCTCGGGGTCCGTGTAGTCCTCGTAAGTGAACAGCTCAGGGTGCAATTTTAGAAAGCTGGTGTCGAACCGGCCTGCCTGAAAGTCCGGGTCCTCCATGATCCGCTTCATGAAGGGGATCGTGGTCTTCACGCCCCGCAGCACGAACTCCTCCAGCGAGCGGTGGGCCCGGCTCACCGTCTCCTCCCAGGTCCGCCCTCGCACGACCAGCTTGGCCAGGAGGGCGTCGTAGTAGGGGGGGATCGTGTAGTCCTTGTACGCCATGCCGTCGATGCGCACGCCGATGCCGCCCGGCGAGAAATAGGCGGTCACGGTGCCGGTGCACGGCCGGAAGTTATTGAGCGGATCCTCGGCGTTGATCCGGCATTGAATGGCGTACCCCTGGAGCGTCACGTCCTCCTGGCGGAATTCCAGAGGGAGGCCCGCGGCGATCTCGATCTGCGAGCGCACCAGGTCGATCGCGGTGATCTGCTCCGTGACGGTATGCTCGACCTGGATGCGGGTGTTCATCTCGATGAAGTAGAAGTTGCGGTTCGGGTCCAGGATGAACTCCACCGTGCCGGCGTTGTCGTAGCGCACCGCCTTGGCCACCGCGATGGCGGCCTCGCCCATGCGCGCCCGCAGTTCTTTATCGAGGACGAGCGAGGGCGCGATCTCGATGAGCTTCTGGTGCCGGCGCTGGATCGAGCAGTCCCGCTCGCCCAGGTGGATGATGTTCCCGTGCTTGTCGGCGAGGATCTGGAACTCGATATGATGCGGCCGCTCGATGTACTTCTCGAGGAAGATCTCGCCGTTCCCGAACGACGAGAGGGCCTCCCGTCTGGCCACCTCCATTTTGTTGAGCAGCTCCTGGTCGTTGCGGACCACGTGCAGCCCGCGCCCGCCGCCTCCCATGGACGCCTTGACCATCAGGGGATAGCCCGTCCGCGCGGCGAAGCTGAGCGCCTCCGTCGGATTGGTGACACTCTTCTCGGTCCCCGGCACGATCGGGACGCCGGCCTGCCGGGCGATCTCGCGGGCCTGTACCTTGTTGCCCATCAGGCGGATGGCTTCCGGGGACGGTCCGATGAAGGTGATGCCGGAGGCTTCACAGAGCTTCGCGAAGTCGGCGTTTTCGGACAGGAATCCGTACCCCGGATGGATCCCATCAGCGCCGGAGCGTTTGGCCAGGTCCACGATGGCCTGCATGTCGAGAAAGCCTTGCACCGGGTCGGGGCCGATGCGGTGCGCCTCGTCGGCCTTCTTCACGAAGATGGCGGTGGCGTCGCACTCCGCGTAGATCGCGACGGTCCGGATCCCGAGCTCCCGGCACGCGCGGATGATGCGCATGGCGATCTCGCCGCGGTTGGCGATGAGGATTCTCTTAAACATTCGCCCTCAGAAAGTGCGACAGGGTAACACAGGGCGCGCGGGCAAGTCGAGGGGCTCGCGGAAGCAGGGCGGGAGGAACGTGTGGGAGTTTTCGGGCCCCGTCGGATTATTGGGCCTGGATCAGCACGATGTATTGCGAGCTGCCGGCGGTGGTGACCACGTTCACTCGGCTCAGGCCGGGCTTCGTTGCCGGCACCGTCGCCTCAACGGTCGTCTCATTCACGTAGTTGAAGGAGATCTTGGTGCTGTCCGCCACGCCACCGAAGGAGACGCCGTGGAAACACTCCTTCGTGCCGAAGTTTTCCCCCTTAATCGTGATCTTGTCTCCCGGCTTCATGGGGTCCGGTTCGACCTTCGTGATCTTGGGCCGCGCTCTCATGTCACAGACCGGGGCTTTGTCGACGGAGTCGCCGGGCCCGCCGACGGACGGCACATCGTAAGCGCCCGAACCCATCCCTGGAATGGTGACATCGGCGGAGGCTGTCGAATCAAAACCCACGGCTAGACCCAGAGCCATGCCAAGGATCATCAATGCAGTGGAGATTTTCGTGCTCATGGGTGATACCCCCTTAATCAACGTTGGGAGTGGTGTCGCCCCGTTTACCCCAGCCTGGGGGTAGCTTGCTCAAGACTTCCTGGGCCTTCTTCATCCCTTGCTCGGCCTTGATGTCCGAGGTCCGGGGCTTCCTGGTCGGGCCTTTGATGGACATGGACACCGCCGAGATCTTCCGGACCGCCTTCTTCTGGTTGCAATAGGGGCAATCCGTCTCGGCCGGATTGAAATTCAGTGACTGCTGCTCCTCGAAATCCCGCCCGCATCCTTCGCAGTGATACTCGTACAGCGGCATGGCGCGTCCCCCCGTGATTGGTCCGGAGTGTCAGCTATTATAGGTTGGATGGGGCCGGCAAATCTAGCCTGCCACCTTGACACCGGCAGGTTTCGTTGGGTAGTCTGCAAATCGTTTCCAAGGCCACGCAGTGCTTACGTTTTCGCCTGAAGGAGGTTCTCGCACATGCCGGTGCTCTTAAGGAAATTCAAGCTTCCAACCGGGGTGATGCAGCAGGACCGGATCGACGATCCGGACCGCATCGAACGGTACATGAAGCTGTTTGAGAAGGAAGACGTGAAGAAGCTCCAAACGGGCAAATGGGTCTGGATCGAGAAGGACGAGTGGAAGCTCATTCCAGACTGAAAAACGGGTGGCACAAAAGTTCAGCAACGGGCGGTGGGTCCAGGAAGGGTTTCTGGACAACCGCACGTCGGGGCGGGTGGCCGGCCGGATCACCTTCGCGGCGATCGGCCCGGTGGAATTCCTCCTGCGCGGCGACTTTACGGGCGAGATCAAGGGCCGGCTGATCACCTTCCGCAATCCGGCTTTCGTGGACGATGACGTAGCCGGTCACGTTCTCGGGGACATGGAGAATCCGCAGACCGGCGACGTCAGCCTGATGTCCTTCGACCCGCACCCGCACTTACCGCCGCATCCCTACCTGGAGTGGTTCTCAGATCGCCAGAACCACTACCGCATCGAGCTGGCCGCCGGTGCGGCCTCCATTGCGAGCCCCGAAGATGAGCGGGCGTTAGCGCCAGAGATCCGCACCATCGTCGAACGCCTGAGCGCCTTGCCCGCCGCGCCTACCAAATCCCGCCACGACTCCGACTGGGTCTAAACTCCATTTTGTCATCCTGAGCGAAGCGAAGGATCTCGAAGAGCGGGTCCTGCCCCCGCATAGCCCAGCGCAGCTGGGCGTTTCGCCGTCGCAGCCCCGATGACTCGGCTGTAGCGCCCTCCGCTCCGCCAGGGTCCCATTCGCTGCCACCCCTGCGCCCTCGGCGCCACCCGCTTGAACTGTCATCCTGAGCAAAGCGAAGGATCTCGCCTAGAACTTCCCTCGCCCAGTTGGACGGGGAGAGGGCTAGGGTGAGGGGAGGTCTCATTGACACGTGTTCGGAGGTGGAGGACAATCCGCGAAAATCTGGCATGAAGGAATAAGAAGGCTGCTGCAACGGAGTAATTAGGGTCGGACTCGATTTTCGAAGAGAAGAAGATTCGATATCGCCGGAGGCGGCGGGGTCCTGCGGCCTGCATTCCCCGCCGTGCTCCGAAAAGCTGCACGCTGAAGCCTCGTACTGGTAAAGTATGGGGAGTGGGGTTTGGCAATGGATCAACTGGACTTTGTGACACTCGAAGGATTGCTGGCCTACGGAGAGGTTCTTGCTCACCGAACCGCGGGTGAGGGGATGGTGCTCCCGCCTGCCCCGTCTCCTTCGGCTGACCGACCACGGCGGGCCCGCGAAGCCATGGAGAAGATCCGCGCGTTTGTTCAGCGCGCTCAAAAGGGCTTTCCTACGGCAGAGGAATACAGGGTTGCGCGTCGCGGATTGATCGACGACGGATGCGGCGGCGACGAACTCGTGTTTTTTGCCGCCTGGAATCAACTCCTCGCAGCCGGAGAGCTGGCGCCGTTAGTTCGAGCTCCAATCGGCTCGGTCCAGAAACCGCCCCACCGTCGTCCGGTCGGGATCGTGCCGCGAGCTCAACTGACGCCGCAATTGGCGGAGGATCGCATCGTGTTAGATCTCGGCGATGATCGGTTCTGGTTGCTGCCTCGCGATTTGACCGGTCGAACCCTTCTCTTCACCATGCGCCATGGGGTCTCGCGGGTGGAGAGCGCGAAGTATCGGGTCGGGCGCCGGCTTGCCAATGTGCTGGACCCAGACCGAGGTGTGGCAAAGGCCGACGCGGTCGGGGGAGCGCTAGCCAGAATGATTGGCGTGGTTGGGCAGCAACTGGACTTTCTCCATCTCCACAACTACCTGGACCCGCGCACGTTTGTCCATCTTGTCAGCCCGAGCCCGAACACGAGGCAGCTCTGCGAGCGGGCGGTTGCAGCGTTGCTTGCGTCACACTCCGACAGTTGCAAGGCGACCCAGCCCGCGGTTGAGTCCGCGTTGGAATCCCAGGATTTCGGCTGGGCAACCGGCTTAGACAAAAAGACGGAGGTGGAGGAGGCTGCCAAGGCGTTCGGCGTCGATCCGACGACAGCGAAGCGTCTCATCAAACATCCCCTCTACAGCTATCCGGGCGGTCACTCGTTCTTCGATGTCTATGTTGATGTCGTGGACGGTTTTCGCAGGCTGGGTCAATGGCACCAGGGGAAGGTCCTGTGTTTGTATACCCATAGCTCCACGTTGCGCGCGCTGATGATCTATCTGGATCCTCGGCCATTTCGTGAAGCCTTCACCGAGTTCGGAGAATACAAGGAAGGACAGGATAACGTTGTCCTGCTCACCTTTGAACACGGACTCTTGTCCGGCTATTCGACCGCGGTGGGTCTGTCGGCGCGGGAACGGGCGGCGCGTGACGCTTGGATGACCGTCGAGCGTGAGCGGCGTGATCGGGTTACGCTGAAGCCCAAACAGATTAAGCGAATCGTTGCCTTGGTGTCGGGTGGCGATTTTGCCGGAGCCGGTGCCGCGTTAAAGGAACTGCGGGTGGCAGGAAACCGGTTGGGCCTGGAAGTCCTCTTCGTTCGTCATGGGTTCTTAGGACTGGCGAACAATTGGATTGAGGCGGTGACCGAGCAGGCCACGCGAGGCATGGGCAGCAATGCGAGCACCCCGATCGGAAGCAGTCGCTTCGAGGACTTCAAGGATGAGCACGTCCAACAGGCCACGATGCGACACCTCAAGCCTCACATGGAAGACGGTGCACTGGTCGTCATCGGAGGCGACGGCAGTCTTCGAGGCGCACGCGCTCTTTATGAAGGGTTCGGAGTCCAGGTCGTTGGGATTCCCGGCACGATCGACAACAATATCGCGGGGACAACGGCGCTGGGCTTCCATTCCGCCGTGGCACTGGCGAATCAATCGATCGAGTCGCTGAAAGCCACGAGCGCGGCCATGGGCAGCGTGTTCTTCGTCGAGATCATGGGGGCTGGTTCGGGCCACCTTGCGTTGGCCTGCGCCTATCAGGCAAGGGCTGAAGGGGTGCTGGTCAACGAGTACCCCGATCCCGATGCCTATATTGATGAGATCATCCTCGGCACGCTCAAGCGGACCCTGGGTGTCCCGAACAAGAGCCACTTATTTGTTGTGGCCGAGCAGACGCCCCACCGCCATCACCGGGACGGAGGGGTGCACGGTCTTGTTTATTATGTGAGCGGCACGATCGCCCAGTGGCAACAGTTTCAGACGGGCCCCGGCCACTACCCACTGATACCTGCGACCAAAGCCACGATTCTCGGTCATACCTTAAGAGGGGCCCCCCCGACACCGGAGGATAAAGCCATCGCGCAGCACCTGGCTTATGAAGCAGTCCGCCGTTTGGTTAAAGACCCGGAGCGCGTCGTCGGGTGCATGTTGGCCTATCGCGAACCGGGAAACATCGAGGCGGTCCCGCTCCATGCCGTGGCGCCAAAGCAGTTTGAATGGGAGGTCTTCGCCCGGATGCACGGCACCGAACTTCCATAGCAAGAGAGCTCCACGAATAACGAATAACGAGGGACGGCTTTCAGATGCGGAAGGCGAAGATCGTGTGCACGATTGGTCCGGCCAGCGACTCACCCGAGCTGCTGGGCCATCTCATTGAGAGCGGTATGGATGTGGCTCGACTGAACTTTTCGCATGGCTCTCACGAATCACACAGCCGCGCCATCAAAGCTCTCCGCGAAGCGGCTGGCCGTCGGCGCGCGCCGGTCGCAATCATCCAAGATCTGCAAGGACCGAGGATCCGTATCGGGACGATCCCGGATGGCGGGATCGACGTGGCCGCTGATCAGCGCGTGAGGCTGCTGACGGTGTTCTTGCGATCTGGTGGCCAGAGCGGTGCCCAGTCCGTCGCACCTGCCAGCGCCACCGACATTCCTGTGACCTACCAGTACCTGGCACGAGATGTCCAGCCAGGCGCGCGGATTCTGATTGATGATGGGCTCGTCGAGCTGACGGTGAATCGGATCACCGGTGGCGCTGTCGAATGCACGGTGATCACCGGCGGACGGATTACTTCCCATAAAGGGATCAACTTGCCTGGCACTCGGGTCAGCGTGCCCACGCTGACCGACAAGGATCGGGAAGATCTCCGATTCGGGGTGGCTCAGGGAGTGGATTATGTGGCCCTGTCGTTTGTCCGAGGTCCTGACGACGTGGTCGCGGCAAAAAAGCTGATTGCCGAGTGCGGCGGGGATGTCCCGGTCATCGCCAAAATCGAGCGGCCTGAAGCGGTTCATTCTCTCGGCGGGATTCTTGATCAGGCGGACGGGGTGATGATCGCTCGCGGCGATTTAGGCGCCCAAATGGGTCCTGAAGCGGTGCCGGTCCTACAGAAGAAAATCATCACGGAAGCCAACCGGCGCCGCCGTCTCGTGATCACCGCCACCCAGATGCTGGAGTCCATGACCCAGAACCCTCGTCCCACCAGAGCCGAAGCCTCGGATGTCGCCAATGCGGTCTTCGATGGGTCTGACGCAGTGATGCTCTCAGCCGAAACGGCGATCGGGCGCTATCCGGTGGAAGCGGTGTGCGTCATGGATCGGATCATCCGGGCAGCGGAGGAAGGGATTGAACCACGGTTCGAGCGTCGGTCGGATGTCGGCCACGGCGAGGTCTCCTTCCCGGAGGCCATCTGCGGCGCTGCCTCGTGGGCGGTCGCCGCAACCGCCGGCAGCGCGATCGTGGCCTTCAGCGAGTTGGGCACAACGGCCCGCTTGATCTCGAAGCAGCGCCCTGTCGCTCCGATCATCGCGTTCACGCCATATGAGCCTGTACGCCGGCAGATGGCGTTGTACTGGGGAGTGATTCCACATACGATGGAGCAGATCGCCCAGACGGACGAGCGCGTACACGAAGCGGAGCGTCGCTTGAAGGCGGAAGGGCTCGTGAAACCGGGGCAGCGGATCGTGATCCTGTCGGGCACTCGGATCGGTGAGCCCGGGGGGACCAACTTGATGAAGCTACATCATGTCGAGTGACGTTGCATCCGCGACTGGCGGTAGGCGCGCACGCGTTCCAGAAAATTCTTCAGAGTTTACGGATCGTGTGCAGGGAAGAATCGGGGATAGATTTATTTTCTAATTTCCCTGGCCTCGACTGCCTTTACAGTCAAAGCCCAGCCTGAAGCCTCTTAATTTCAGGCCTTTGCCGCGCCCTGCCACAGCATATCGTACCCGATTTCCTTGGTCTCGGAGCACATTGCGGCCAATGCGGCGAACTTACTGTTAAAGAGTTCGTCGGCGTGGGATTTTTCGTGATCCTCAAATGAGTGCCAATAGGTCACGATTGCATAATGGTCGTCCGCTGTCCTGGATTCACTGAGGGATCCTTCGGCGGAGACAAAGCCGGAGAACTTGAAGACCTGCCCAGCGATGAATCCCCCTTTGTCGCCTCCGTAAGTTTCCTTGACGACGCTGCATATTTCCCCGACCGCCAGTTCCACGTCTTCGAACGTGACGCCGGGTTTGAGCTTCACGGTGTTGAACAGCATTTTGGCCCCGAATGGAAGTGTAATCGGACCGAACATGTCATCCTCCTGCACGAGACGCGCAGCCTCGGTCGGTGCGCGGTAGGGATATACGATGCGACTTGCCTAGTATAGCACTCGTTTCAGCGGGTCTTGCGATAGGCGAGGACTCGTTCCAGAAAATTCTTCAGAGTTTGCGGATCGTGTAGGCGGCTCTCCTCCTCCACCGGCATCTCGGGGAAGTGCGCCATGAAGGCGCGGGCGAAGAGGCCGACGCCTTCTTGTGTCTCGATCCCTTGAGTGTTGAAGAACGGAACCTGCCTGATGCCACAACTTGGCGAGGCGCTCTTAAAGACGAAGCCGGAGAGGTTCAAGGCTTCCAGCTCGCGGACCCGCTGCCGTGCGAAGCGGTTCATCGCTTCGGTGAGGTCCACGCCTGTGTTGATGGTGACCAGCCGCGGCGCATGGCGATCGCCGACCAATTGCATGGGTTCGCGAGGAGTTCCCAGGCCAACTTCCACTTCCGGGCACACCGGGACCCACTCGACGTGCCGACCCAGGGTCTCGATCAGCACACTGTCGAGTTTGTGACCCCCATCGTACCGAACGTTATCGCCGAGCAGACACTGGCTGATCCCGACGCGAGGTGGTTTGGTAGGGCCCATCGTCGTCAAGGTGCCCTCAATATCCCTTTAAGCGCTGACTCCAAGCTGGCATACTGAAAGACAAAGCCACCACGGAGTGCTTTAGACGGCTCAACGCGCTGGCCGGTCGTCAACAACGTGGAGAGTTCCCCGAGGATCAGGCGAAGGGCCAGTTCCGGGACGGGAAGCCAGGAAGGCCGGCCCAGGACGCGGCCCAATGTGCGGCAGAACTCACGCATCGTGACGGCGCCGGGTGCCACGCCGTTGACCGCTCCACTGATTGTGGAATGGGCGAGCGCCCACTGAACGAGACCGATGAGATCTTGGCGATGGATCCAGGAGACCCATTGGGAGCCGGGAGAGATCGGCCCGCCTAGGAAAAGCCGGAACGGGAACACTATCCGTGGCAGGGCGCCCCCGTCCTCTCCGAGCACCAAACCGATCCGCAGCCGCACGACGCGCAGGCCGAGGGCTTCGGCCCCACTCGCTTCCTGCTCCCAGTCCACACAGAGGTGGGCCAGGAAGTCCGTTCCGGCGGTGGTCCCTTCGCTGACCGGCGTTTCGTCACGGGGGCCGTAGTACCCGATCGCTGACGCATTGATCAGGATCGCTGGCCGCTTCGACAGTCCGGCCATGGCTTGAACCAACAGGTGCGTGGTGAGGAGACGGCTATTGCGCAACTCTTCCTTGCGGTTGTCAGTCCAGCGTTTCTTGGCAATGTTCTCGCCAGCCAAGTTGACCACCGCGTCGGCCCCTGCCAATACCTGCGCCCAACTCTCCCTAGTGCGGCCGTCCCAAGCAAGAAACGCGACAGGAGGGGGCAGGGCGCCGCGGTGCGCTTCAGGGGAGCGGGACAGCACCGTGACCCTATGGCCTGCCTGAACGAGAGTCCGGCAGAGCGCGCGCCCAATAAATCCCGTGCCACCAACGACGACGATCGTCATGGACCCCTCGCGTTCCGGCTCATTATAATTGGAAATCGCGTGAGGCGTCGCGGCAATTGACACCCTTTCGACCAGCCCCTAGAATGGCTTTCCAACGGGAAGGGGCGCGTCCCCGTGGCTAGGAGCCTGCTCTGGCAGGCTCGGGGTGGGCGGGTGTAATGGCGCCTGGGGCGGGTGTGATGTTATGAACGATCGCTTTCTCAGAGCGTGCCGCCGCGAATGGACGGACCGCGTGCCGGTGTGGTTCATGCGGCAGGCCGGGCGTTACATGGAGGAATACCGGGCCGTCCGCGCCAAGCATTCCATCCTCGAGGTCTGCAAGACGCCGGAACTGGCGGCCCAAGTCACGTTGCAGCCGATCGAGCGCTTCCCCCTCGATGCCGCCATCATCTTCGCCGACATCCTGCTCCCGCTCGAGCCGATGGGCCTGCGCATCACGTTCGAGGAGGGCGAAGGTCCGGTCATTCACAATCCGGTCCGGACCCGGGCGGATGTGGACGCGCTCCGCCTTGTCGGCGGAGAGGAGCTCCGGTTCGTGGCGGAGGCGATCAGGCTGGCCCGCCGCGCGCTGGACGGACGCGTGCCGCTGATCGGATTCGCCGGCGCGCCGTTCACCCTTGCGAGCTATGCCATCGAAGGGGGCGCCTCGCGCCATTACATCGAGACCAAGAGCCTCATGTACCGGGAGCCGGCCGTGTGGCACCGGCTCCTGGACAAGCTCGCGCGCGTGGTAACGGAATATCTGAAGAGCCAGATCCGGGCAGGGGCGCAGGCCGTCCAGCTCTTTGACAGTTGGGTCGGCTGCCTGAGCCCCGAGGACTACCGCGAGTACGTGCAGCCCCATGTCCGGCTCATCTTCGACGGGCTCAAGGGCGAGAACGTCCCGCTGATCCACTTCGGCACAGGAACGGCGGCCTTGCTGGAGTTGATGCGCGAGGCGGGCGGCACGGTGATCGGCGTGGACTGGCGGGTGCCGATCGATGAAGCCCGGCGCCGGCTCGGTCCGGGCGTCGCGATTCAAGGCAATCTGGATCCTGTTGTGCTCCTTGCTCCCAGGCACGAGATCGAGCGGCGCGTGGAATCCGTGCTCAAGCAGGCAGGCGACGAACCAGGCTTCATCTTCAACCTGGGGCACGGTATTCTCCCCACCACGCCGGTCGAGAATGTCCAGGCGGCCGTGGAGCTGGTCCATAAGCTGAGCCAACGTTAGCCTCACGTGTCAGTCCCACCGATAGGCGTGCTGCTGATGGCGATGGGCGGCCCGGACTCCCTCGCGGCCGTGGGCCCGTATCTCAACGATGTCCGGGGCGGCCGTCCCACCGCGCCGGAGCTGGTCCAGGCGATCACGGAGCGGTACCGGGCGACCGGGGGCAAGTCCCCTGTTCTGGAGATCACGAAAGAAGTCGCCCGCAGGCTGGAGGCTCGTCTGAATGCCACCGGCTCCGCCCGCTTCAAAGTCTACGTGGGGCTCCGGCACTGGCATCCGTATATCCGGGAGATCTATCAGGCAATCGTCAAGGACGGCGTCCGGCGGTTGGTCGGCGTGTGCATGGCGCCCCAGAACTCCGATCTGAGCGTCGGCGCCTACGTCCGGAAGGTGTCGGAAGCTCAAACCGAATCGGGTGTCGCTGTGCGCTTTTCCTATGTGCCGAACTGGCATACCCGCCCGGCGCTGATCCGCGGCATCGTTGCCAATACTCGGGAGGCCTTACAGAAATTTCCTGCCGATGCGCGGGAGCGCGTGGCGCTGATCTTCACGGCGCACAGCCTGCCCGAACGGATTCTTGCGGCCGGCGATCCCTACCCGGAACACGTCCGGCAGACCGTCGAGGCCGTGCTGGCCTCGCTGGGTCCATTGCCGTCAGGCGCGACCTGGCGGTTTGCCTATCAGAGCCAGGGCCGGTCGGACGAAAAATGGCTGGGCCCGACGGTCGAAGCCACCCTGGATGAACTGCACGGCCTCGGCTTCCGGCACGTCCTGATGGCCCCGATCGGCTTCGTGTCGGACCACTTGGAAGTCCTCTACGACATCGACATTGAGTTCAAGAAGCGGGCGAGCGAGAAAGGGATGTGGCTGGAACGGATCGCCATGCTCAACGCCACCCCGCCGCTCATCGAGACACTGCTGGATGTCGTGACGACCCACCTCCGGGAAACCGGTCTCTGACCATCGCCCACCGGCGATGCCGACCGTCTCGCGCACAGTGCTGATCGTCGGAGGCGGGATTGCCGGCCTGAGCGCCGCGTACGGCCTGGCTGAGAGCGCCACCGCTCGCGACAGCCCGATCCAGTGCACGCTGGTCGAGGCCGAGCCGCGGCTGGGGGGCAAGATCCTCACCGAACAGGTCGGCGGCTTCGTCATCGAAGGCGGACCTGACTCTTTCCTCTCCCAGAAGCCGTGGGGTATCGAATTGTGCCGGCGGCTCGGTCTTGCTGACCGGGTGATCGGCACGAACAGGGATCGGCGCAAGACCTATGTCTATTCGAGGGGACGTCTGGAGGAACTCCCTGAAGGGTTGGCGCTGGGCGTCCCCACCAAGCTGGGGCCGTTCCTCAGGAGCGGACTGCTGTCCTGGAGGGGCAAGTTGCGCCTGGGCGCCGAGCTGCTGATCCCGCGCCGCAGCGCGCGCGGGGATGAATCCCTGGGCGCGTTCTTTCGCCGGCGCCTGGGAGAGGAAGCGCTGGAGCGCATCATTGAGCCGTTGATGACTGGCATCTACGCGGGGGATGCGGACAGCCTGAGCATCCGGGCGACCTTCCCGCGCTTTCCGGAGATGGAGCGCCAGGCCGGCAGCATCGTCCGGGCGCTGCTGGGCTCATGGCGGCGGCATCGGGGCGAGGGGCCAGGCGGCTCGCCCTTCGTGACGCTTCAGGGCGGACTGTCCGAAATGGTCCAGGCCTTGACCGCTCGACTCGGCCGGCTCAGTGTGCTCGCAGGGTACCGGGTCCGCGCCGTGCGCGTGAGCGCGCCGCCGAGAGGGTACGAGGTCATGATCGAAGGCACTGCGCCTCTGGCGGCCGACGCGCTGGTCCTGGCGACTCCGGCCTACGATGCCGCTTCTCTGATTGAGCCGCTCGACGCCGAGTTGGGCGCCCTGCTCCGCGGCATTCCCTATGTGTCCACCGCGACGATCTCCCTGGGTTTCCCCCGGAAGGACTTCTCGCACCGCCTGCACGGCTACGGGTTCGTCGTCCCACGGATTGAAGGGCGTGCGCTGCTGGCGGTGACCTGGACGTCGTCGAAGTGGAGCCATCGGGCGCCGGATGAGGCGGTGCTGCTTCGGGCCTACGTCGGTGGCGCGGGGCGCGAGACGCTGTTAGAGCGGGACGACGACGGGTTAGTGAGCCTGGTGCGGGCGGAGCTCCGGGATATGATGGGCGTCACCGAAGCGCCGGTGCTGGCCAAGGTCTATCGCTGGCCTCTCGCGATGCCTCAATATCTCGTGGGACATCTGGAGAGGCTAGCCGCTATTGACGAGCGGCTCGCGCGATGGCCGGGCCTCTTCCTCACGGGCGCGGGATACCGGGGCGTGGGCATTCCGGACTGCATCGGTGACGGCTTGGCCACGGCAGAGCGAGTGCGCGCGTACTTTGACAAGGGCGTGTCGCGGGCCGTATAGTCAGTCTCCCGTACAGGATCGCGGTTCCCGATG
>Ga0209803_1000898_pt1 | contig 19899 bp, 13 predicted proteins | sample GraSoiAngelo_138_FD_185895 | JGI IMG/M metagenome (GOLD analysis project Ga0209803, IMG submission 185895) | Grasslands soil microbial communities from the Angelo Coastal Reserve, California, USA - 14_0929_09_40cm (SPAdes) (version 2) | ecosystem: Environmental > Terrestrial > Soil > Grasslands ...
TGAGGGAACTGGTTCTCGCCACGATTTCCGATCAGCCGGACATTGAAGTAGTGGGCGTGCTGGATGACGAAGCCGGCATCCTTGAGTCCGTCGAACGGGCCAAGCCCGACTTCCTGATCGTTGCGCTCGACCAATCTGAGGAACGACCGCACATATGCGATGTGCTCCTGGACCGTTTCCCGCACATACGCATTTTGGCTCTGGCAGCGGAACGCAACAGCAGCATTTCTTACTGGGCCAACCTGGATATTCGTTCCAATCGAATCGAGAACTCCGAAGAAGGAATTTTGACCGCGTTACGCAGCCGCAAAGTGGTGGTTTCGTCTGGGCAGGAAGGGAAATGTAACTCGCGGGCTAACTAGCTGCCTTCGAGTTGAGTTTTGCTTTGTTCTCTAGAGGTTAGCTCACGAGGCCTGTAAGTGAGGCGGCGAAGCTGTAACTGGGGTACAGGAGCAGATATGTTAGACAAGATGACTTCCGCCATGTACGCCGCCACAGTGGCGGAGCCTGCAACCTTACCTGGCCTGCTGCGTTGGCATGCGATCTATACATGTTCGCGTCACGAGAAAAGCGTGAGCCGGCAACTTCGACAGAAACAGATTGATTGCTTCCTGCCGCTCTATCGCAGTGTTCGCCGGTGGAAGGATCGGCGCAAGGAACTGGAGCTCCCGCTGTTTCCCGGATATGTGTTCGTGCATATCGACGATGAGGACCGCCTGCGCGTGCTGCAAAGTCCCGGCGTCACCTATTTTGTGAGCTGCAGCGGGCGCCCGGCTGTGATCGAGGACCGCGAATTGGAGTCACTGCGGAGTGGGGTAATGAACGGTGCTTGTGCCGAGCCCCACCCTTATTTGAAAGCCGGCAGACGAGTTCGAGTGAAGCATGGGCCATTGGCTGGTATGGAAGGCATTCTGGTGCGCAAGAAAGACCGCTACCGAGTTGTGATCTCGATTGAAATCATCATGCGCTCTGTTGCTGTAGAAGTCGACGAAGCTGATGTCGAACCTTGCTGAGGAATCTGCGTCGAACAAAAACGAATCTCCTAAATTTACAAATCAGGCGCAAATGGAAGGGTCTATGAGTAAATGTTCTTCTTCAGTGACACGTTGCGCAAAGCTAGCGGCTTTGCTCTTGGCTCTTGCGGTTCCGGCTTGGACCCAAACCCGTTCCGCTTATGATCGCAGTACTGCCATCGAGCAGTCGAGCTCTCGGGCTCAGAATGCAGCGGACGATCTGGTTTCCTTATCCGCCGAAAAAATCATCTCACTGTTGCGGGAGGAAACGGGATTGCTGCTCGAAGTCAAGAAACTCCTGGTGAGGAAAGCCTACGAGCAAGGACGTCTGCTGGATCCGGAGGATCTGACTGATGAAGCTCTCTTCCAGTTGGTCCGCGACGACCTGAAGATTCGCGTCTTGATCACACGTGAGGTGGAAGATCGTTACTATGTTCGGCCCAAACCCACCCGCGATGAACTGGAACGAAGACAGCTTTACGCGCAGCCTGTGACAACGGCACCCATGCGTACCGGAGTAACGCCTCTAGACAAAGGGCAGATTCAGCCGAAACAAGCCGAAGCCAATCAGAGTCAGGAGGAGACTTACTGGGCGAAGCACGAAGACGATTTGCCGCAATACTCAACGAATCTGAGTCAATACCTGGGGCTGTACCAACAGCAGCCTTCATCTGCGCAGCAGTCGCCCAACGGGCAGCAGTCAGCGGCACCGCAGCAAACGTATCCACAAGCGCCGTATGCCTCGCCATCGAACCTGCCGCCGCAAGCCACACCACAGAATCCACCTGCGCCAGATTATCGCCGCGACCTGCAGCGCACGCAGATGCAATCGCCCTTGGAAGACTCTTATGAGGACACGCAGGGTGCCGGCGGACTCATGGCTCGCATTCGCCCAGACCAGTTGCCCGGTCTGTTGAACGCCAGCACCACGGATCGAATGCCGGCCGCTGCTGGCCAGACTCTGGGCGGAATGGCAGGAGCAGGAACTGGGCTCAATTCGCCACTGCTCAGCCCCATGCCGAACTCTTTGCTCGACATGTTGCAAGGACAGGGTGGCGACACACAATTTCCGCAGCAAGCGCGCTTGGACAACCGGATGCAGACGCAGCCACCTTTCCCGCAGCTCCCGGTGGGTACGGCGCCAGAGCATCCCATCCTCCATCATCGGCCGAATCCTTATGCGGATATTCCGTCGCTGTACGATCTTTACACCCAGTACTCCCGCCGTTCGCCAGTTGTGGACCGCTTCGGCGCGGATGTTTTCCGCAACGGAACAGGCAATTTCGACGACTTACCCATGGATTTGCCGGCTGGACCCGATTACGTAGTTGGGCCAGGGGACGGACTGAGCATCGAACTCTGGGGTGGTGTTTCTCAGAGGCTGCGGCGGGTGGTTGATCGCGAGGGCCGCCTGGCGCTGCCGGAAGTAGGAGCTGTTCAGGTTTCCGGGCGCAGCTTAGGAGATGTCCAGCACCTGGTTCAAGGTATTTTGCGCACTCAATTCCGTGATGTGGAAGCTGACATCTCGCTTTCACGCATTCGCACAATCCGCGTATATGTGGTGGGCGACGTTCAACGTCCCGGAGCCTACGACATCAGTTCGCTCTCCACACCCCTGAACGCTCTTTACGTAGCGGGTGGGCCGACGTCGCAAGGATCACTGCGCATCCTACGCCACTATCGCGGGAAACAACTACTGCAAGAAGTTGACGTTTATGATCTGCTGCTGCACGGCGTTCGCGCCGACGTGCAGAGACTTGAGCCTGGGGACACGGTTTTAGTGCCGCCGCTCGGCCCGCAGATCACGATCGAAGGCATGGTGCAACGTCCGGCAATCTATGAAGTTAAAGGCGAAAAGAATTTAGCCGAAGCCCTGGAGCTTGCGGGAGGCGTTCTGCCCTCCGGCACTTTGCGCCACATTGACGTAGAGCGAGTGGAAGCCCATGAGAGCCGGACCATGTTGGGGCTCGATGTGCCGGAGAACAACAATAAGGAATCCGTCACTCAGGCTTTGCAGGACTTCCAGATTCAGGACGGCGACAAGGTAAAAATCTCGCCGATTATGTCCTTTGCTGATAAGACGGTTTACCTTGATGGCCACGTATTTCGCCCTGGCAAGTACGCTTATCGGGACGGCATGAAGATCACAGACCTGATTCGGTCTTATAAGGATCTTCTCCCTGAGCCCTACGGCCGCCATGCGGAGATCATCCGCTTGAACGCGCCTGATTACGCACCGGCAGTGCTTGCTTTCAATCTTAGCGACGCTCTGGCCGGCAAAGAGCAGAACCTAGTCCTAAAACCATTCGACACAGTGCGAGTTTTCGGGCGATACGATTTTGAAGACCCTCCAACCATCACCATTACAGGAGAAGTCAGAGATCCCGGCGACCACGTCACCAATGGCGCCACTTACCTTCGTGACGCCGTGTATCTGGCGGGAGGTGCAACTCCAGATGCACTGCTGAGTGATGCCCAGGTCTTCCGCAAAACGGATGACGGTAAGCTTAAGGTCATCAGTGTGAACTTGGCCAAAGCGCTGGCAGGAGATGGGAAAGATAACGTCCTGCTCGAGCCCAAGGACCGCCTGATTGTCCACCGGAACTTAGAAAAGGTAGATCCTCCCACCGTGATTATCGCGGGTGAGGTTTCGCGACCGGGCAAGTATCCACTAGGTCAGGATATGAGTGCGGCCGACCTGGTCCGGCTCGCGGGAGGATTTAAGCGTGGCGCCTATACCGAGTCCGCCGACCTCACGCGCTATACCGTGGAAGATGGCAAGAAGGTTCTGGGTGAGCACACCAGCATTCAGATCGCAAAGGCCATGGCGGGCGAAGCCGATACCGACATGCGCATGCGCGATGGTGACGTGCTGACCATTCGCGAACTGGCTGGCTGGCAGGATGTGGGAGCCACGATCGAAGTCAAGGGCGAGGTTGTTCATCCTGGGACTTACGGAATTCGTGAAGGCGAACGTCTGAGTTCCATCATTGCCCGTGCTGGCGGCTTTCGGTCAGATGCCTATCCTTTTGGTTCTTTATTCCAGCGAGAGCAGGTTAAGGAAATGGAATCGAAGAACCGCTCCGAATTAATCCATCAGGTTCAGGACGAGGGAAATAGTCTGAAGCTCACCCCCACGCCGGATGCTGACCAAAAGCTGGCCAAAGAGGCCGCACTGCTGCAGTGGGAAACCACGTTGGAAAGATTGCAGAACGTGCCGCCGGCCGGGCGTCTGGTGATTCACATCTCGTCAGATATCAAGCACTGGGCCAATACTCCCGGGGACATTCAGGTGCGTGCCAAAGACGTGATTTACATTCCGAAGCGGCCAACCGGCGTCATGGTCAACGGGTCAGTCTATAACCCAACCGCAGTTACTTACAAACCGGGCAAGAGCGCTGGCTGGTATTTGCGCCAGGCAGGCGGTCCGACTAATAACGCGAACAAGAAAGCTATCTTCGTTATCCGCGCCGACGGTTCGGTCGTTGGAGGCAAAGGCGGCCTGTTCAGTGGCGGAGCGGAAAGCGCTTCCATGCAGCCTGGAGACATGGTTGTAGTTCCGGAGAAAGGCTTCAGCGCCAATACGCGTTGGAAGAATACGTTGCAAGCAGCGCAGTTGGCTTACGCCGTAGGTATAGCGATCCAGGTCGCAAAGAATTTCTGACGCAGCCGGAGACCTGATGTTGCGTCTGACAACCTGGATTTTGACGATGTGGCTTCTGAGTACGACGGCCGTGCTTGCTCAAGCGCAAACTACTTCGCCTGCGGAACCTGACCGTGACCAGCCTTCGCCCAGCTTTGACTTAATGCCCGCACCGTCCGCGTCGCTGGAGGAAAACCGCGGCTGGTTGATGCCGGGCACCGATCCGAACAACAAGCTGGGCTGGCCGTTTGTCAGGCATCTGGCTTCTGACCAGAAGGCATTCTGGGCGAGCGGAAAGGAAATAGGCAATCGTGGGGCGAAGACATTTGTTCCATTCGCCGCCTTTACCGGTCTCCTGATCGCGAGTGACAGTTGGCTTTCGAAGCAGGTTCCGGATAAGCCCAATCAATTAAAGCGCAGCAGTAATGTATCCAATTTCGCAACTTATTCCCTGGTGGGCGCTGCTGGTGCTTCATTCTTGTGGGGGCATCTGACCAACAATGATCGGCTGCGCGAGTCAGGGCTGCTAAGCGGCGAGGCGGCGATAAATAGCACCGCCGTTACTTTCGCCCTGAGAGCAATCGCGGGGCGGGAGCGGCCGCTGGCAGGAGACCGTTCGGGAAGATTTTTCCGCGGAGGGAGTTCTTTCCCATCGGAGCACGCAACCCTCGCGTGGTCTGTGGCCAGCGTGCTGGCTCACGAGTATCCCGGTCCCCTGACAAAATTCTTCGCTTACGGGTTGGCGTCGGCGGTGACGCTTACGCGGGTCACGAGCCAGCAACATTTTGCTTCAGAAGCCTTCATCGGAAGCGCTCTTGGCTGGTATATCGGACGGCAGGTCTATCGCGCTCATCACGACCCCGAACTGGGCGGCGAACCCTGGGGAGAACTCGTAGAGAGCAAGCCGAAGGGCCCGCGCAACCCAGAACACATGGGTTCACCCTATGTTCCTCTGGACAGTTGGGTATATCCCCAACTGGATCGTCTGATTGCGCTGGGTTATGTGCAGAGTGGTTATCTGGGCCAGCGTCCCTGGACACGCCTAGAGTGCGCGCGCCTTTTAGAAGAAGTCAACGAGCAACTGGCGGAGAGTCCGCAGGACACACCGGCGCAAAAGATCTATACCGAACTATCGATGGAATTTTCCGACGACACCGCCCGCCTGGATGGGGCAGCGAATCTGGGTGCGAGCCTGGACTCAGTCTACGTCCGCACTACGAACATTTCCGGCGCTCCGCTACGCGATGGATATCACTTCGGGCAAACCATCATCAACGACTATGGAAGACCTTATGGAGAGGGCTTCAATTCTGCGGATGGAATTACCGCGCACGCTGACGCGGGCCCTTTTGCGTTTTATGTCCGCGGTGAGTACCAGCATGCGCCGGCAGCGGCTTCGGATGCGCCCGCCGTGTTGCAGGCAATCGCAAACGCAGATCTTACGGCTCCGGTTCCGAACGGACGGGCAGAGGTAAACCGAGCGCGCCTGCTTGAAGCCACGGTGTCGGTGAACCTGAACAAATTCCAGCTTTCCTTCGGTAAACAGAGTCAATGGCTGGGTCCCGGTGAGTCGGGCCCGCTCCTGATGAGCAATAACGCAGAATCTTTTCTGATGCTCAAGTTGCAAAGTGTTTCGTCCTATCGCATACCTCTGCTTTCCAAAATCCTGGGACCCGCTCGCTCCGAATATTTTCTAGGGCAGCTCGCGGGCCACCAGTTTGAACTGGATGGGAAACAACTCCTTGGGCCGGGTAGCATCGCGCCACAACCTTTTCTAGACGGAACAAAGACTAGCTTCAAGCCTACGCCGAACCTTGAGATTGGTTTCGGCTTCACGGCCCAGTTTGCCGGGCCGGGACTTCCCTTTACCTTTCACAATTTTTCCCGAACTTTTTTTGTTCACACTCAGTCTGGCCCAACTGCCAACGGGAATAATCCAGCAAAACGCATTTCCTCTGCTGACTTCGTCTATCGAGTGCCCGGAATCCGAAACTGGCTAACGGTCTATTCCGACGCTCTAACTGTGGACGAGATCTCTCCAATAGGCTCGACCCGCGCGGTGGTAAATCCCGGCATATATATGCCGCAGTTGCCAAAGCTTCACAACATGGAACTTCGAGCCGAGGGAATACACGAACCGCTGACGAATGAGTTTGCGCCAGGTTTCGTCTACTACGGTCTGCGCCGCTATCGCTCTGGCTATACCAATAATGGAAACTTGGTCGGCAATTGGATCGGGCGCGCGGGCAGAGGCGGACAAGGTTGGTTAACCTATTCCTTTTCGCCACGCACTAAACTGCAATTAGGGTACCGTCTCCAGGAAGTCTCGCATAACTTTATCGAAGGTGGGCGTCTTACGGACTACTCTGTGGCCGGTAACTGTATGTTATCTCGCAACGTTGAACTCTCTGGGACGTTCCAATACGAGCAGTGGAAATTTCCGGTTCTGTCGTCGACCCCCCAATCGAATGTCACAGCCTCAATTCAGGTGACGTTCTATCCGAAATGGCACACGAAAACGCACACGCCAAGAGATTAGAGCATTAAATGAGTTCGTTAATTGGATTCAGCAAGCCTGAGGCGGAATTCACAACCCAGTCCTCGCCCGTTCGTCTTGAACTGACAACGCCGGCTGTCCATCGCAACGCAGCGGAGCATTTTCGCCGCTATTTTGCGGCATTTGAGGTCACTGCCGATTTCGCGACCATTATTTTGGCTGTAACTCTGGGATATTTCATTTATTACGGACTGGAACTCGGCAAGCATATTTACTACCCAGCCAAAGCGGTCCTGGGCGTGGCCTTCGGCCTGGCGGTGATTATCATTCTGATGTTGGATCGTGTCGGCGCCTATGCCCGGGGAAACAGCCTTTTACGAGTCCGCGAAACCGAGCAGGTAGTGCGTGTCTCCGCCCAATCATTTCTCGTCGCCTTCGCCATCAGCTTTTTCGCAAGCTTTTTGTTCTCCAGATGGCTGCTGGTTATCACCCTGAGCCTGGTTCCCCTCTTTCTGTTCGTCCAAAAAAATCTGATGTATCTGCTGGTTCGAAAGCTGCATTCGAAGGGATACGGTATAGAGAAGGTTCTGATTTACGGCTCCGGGCACACTGGCCGCCGTGTTTATTCGGTTCTGCGACGTTCGCCCAAACTTGGCTTGGATCCGCTTGCGTTTGTGGATGACGATCCGGATAAGGTCGGTGCTAGTGTGTCTGAAATGGGATACGAACGTCGCCGGTCGGCATCGGTGGTGCAAGGGCCCATTACCCGCGAACTGGTCGCGCGCTACGGCGCTGATTTGGTGGTAATCGCAATCCCTTCTATCCCACCCCAGAAATTTACTGAAACTGTGCAGGAAGTTCTGGCCGCAAATGCAAGAGTGTCGTTCGTGCCCAGCCACACCTTGCCGTCGGATTCCGGGGTTGGGTATGAAGATATAGACGGCGTGCTGTTGGCTTCAGTCAGCAGAAGCTCGCGCTGGATGGGCCACGAATGGGCCAAGCGATTCTGTGACGTTGTGCTTTCATCCGTGCTATTGGCGCTCGGCTCACCTTTGTTTCTGCTTCTGGCGGCACTGATCAAAATCGATTCTCCTGGTTCCATCTTCTTCCGGCAGCTTCGCGTCGGCCAAAATGGCCGGCGATTCAAAATGTGGAAATTCCGCACCATGCATAACGAATCGCTCGTCTATCAATATTCGCCTAAGGTTCCCAGCGATCCCAGAATCACCCGGGTGGGGAAATTCCTCCGTCGTACCAGCTTTGACGAACTGCCGCAGCTTCTGAATGTTCTCGAGGGCAGCATGTCGATGGTCGGACCAAGACCGGAAATGCCCTTCATCGTCGAACAATACAAACCTGAGCATAAACAAAGGCTGCGTATAAAACCTGGCATTACCGGACTGTGGCAACTCAGCGGCGACCGCGCGTCACTCATCCACGAAAATATCGAATACGATCTTTACTACATCAAGAACCGGAATTTTTTCATGGACATTGCAATCCTGATACACACGTCAATATTTGCGATGCGCGGGATCTGAAGAGGATTGGCAAAAGTTGGTCCTGCCGTAAGCAGCGAATAACGGAATCTCAAGAGGTCGTGTGGAGAGCTTAAGACAAAACACTGCGATCCAAGAAGTTGAGTCGCTTAGGGAACTAGATTTCCCAGCAAATGGGCCAACACTGGAAGCCCAAGCGCCGAAGTCCGAATGGTTCGATCGCCTGCACCAATTGTGGGAGAGCCGCAGGCTGCTGTACAAAGCCCTCCTCTGTGCACTCGTAGTCGGTACGGCGATCGCTTTCCTCCTTCCCAAGCGGTATGAGTCTACCGTCAGCATAATGCCTCCGGATTCGCTCGGCAGCAACGGTATGATGATGGCTGCCCTCGCGGGCAAAGCCTCTCCTGAGTTGGCCGGCATCGCCTCCAGTCTGCTGGGCACGAAGTCCACGAGTGCGTTATTTGTCGGCCTCCTGCACAGCCGCACGGTGGCGGACCACATTGTCGATAAGTTCAATTTGCAAAGTGTTTACTGGGAACGCTACAAGAGGGACGCGCGCAAAACTCTCGACCGCCGGACGGAGGTGACGGACGATCGCAAGAGCGGAATCATCACTATCACCGTCAGCGACCGGGATCCGCAACGCGCGCACGGCATCGCACAAGCCTATGTCGAAGAATTGAACAAGTTGGTGGCACAGGTTAGCACGTCTTCGGCGCGCCGTGAACGAATCTTCATCGAGCAGCGATTGTCAAACGTCAAGACGGACTTAGAGGATGCCGAACAGCAATTCAGCACATTCGCCAGCAAGAATACGGTGTTGGACGTTAAGGAACAGACAAAAGCGATGGTCGAATCGGGCGCGCTGCTGCAGGGGCAAGTGATTGCAGCGCAGTCGGAACTCGAAGGCTTGACGCAGATATATACTCTCAATAACGTTCGAGTCCGTTCGGCCCAGGCGCGAGTAAACGAACTGAAGCGCCAGCTAGAGAAAATCGGCGGCAGCGACGCATCTCTTGCTGCGAATGCAACTCAATCCAACGAGCTGTACCCGTCAATTCGGAAACTGCCGCTGCTGGGCGTGCAATGGGCCGATCTCTACCGGCGGGTGAAGATCCAGGAGACAGTTTACGAGCTGCTCAACCAGCAGTACGAATTGGCGCGTATCCAAGAGGCCAAAGAAATCCCCACCGTGAACGTGGTCGACTCGGCGGACCTGCCGGAAAAAAAGTCGTGGCCCCCCAGGCTGTTGATTATTGCTCTGCTCACAGTTCTATCCCTGGCTGGAGCGGCGGTGGCGATCGTTGGATCCGCACGCTGGGAGCGTGTAGATCCACAGGATCCACGCAAGGTGTTCGCGGAGAGCGTTTGGAAGACCACCTCAAATCGCGGAAGAGTACTGTTGCGCCGCTTAGCGATACAGCGCAGGCGTAGCCAGCCCTCCGCAATTCCCGACCACCGCAGACCGTGAACTCCACTGTTCATACAACCCCAAGATTGCTTGGCTTCGAGTTGACCGCCAACCGGGTCAGGACGTGGGGGATCAAGTCGGGTGTTTCTATAGTGGATCAAGGCCTCGTCTCGGGAGCAGGCTTTCTGTTGAGCTTTCTGCTTGCGCGGTGGTTGAGTAGCGAAGCCTACGGAGCGTTTGCGGTGGCCTTTGCCACACTGCTATTCCTTAGCGGCTTCCACAACGTCCTGCTGCTCGAACCAATGAGCGTGATGGGCCCCGCGCGTTACTCCAATCAGGCGTCAGCATATCTTGCAGCCCAATTGAAAATCCACAAACTGCTGGGATCCCTGCTTGCCGGTGCTCTGCTGCTTACGGCTCTACTCATGAAGTTGCTGGAAGCAAACCGTGAGCTGGCGATGGCCACGGCCGCAAGTGCCTTTGCTTTGCCCTTTTTTCTGATGCTTTGGCTGGTTCGCCGGATGGCTTACATGGTGCAGCGGCCCGCCATCGCAGGGTGGGCGAGCGCCGGTTATTTTCTATTGACTCTGTTCGGGCTGCTTGTGCTCCACACTCGGAATGTGCTTACACCGACAACCGCGTTCTTTGTCTTGGGGAGTGCTGGCCTACTGTCTGTTGCCTTGCCACTGAGGCAGCTGGGAATGCTGGGCGCCAGGACAGTCGATCCATGCTCCTGGAGAGCAGTTGCGCAAGAGAACTGGAATTATGGCCGATGGCTGGTTTTGAGCACTGCCCTATTTTCCGTAGCAGCGCAGATTCAGACCTATCTGGTGGCTGGATTCTTGGGTCTTGGAGCAGCGGGTATTTTTCGCGCCATGCAAGTGCCCTCGCTGGTGATGACCCAGATTGTCATCGCAGTTGGTCTTTTGGTCCTGCCTTCCATGTCGTACGAATTCGGTTTGGGGCAACTCGCCCAGCTGCGAAAGAAGGCAGTTCTAGCGTCAGCCTTCGTGACGCTCCTTGCGCTCGGCTATGCCGCCTTCCTGGCTCTTTTTGCAGACTCTATCGAACACCTGCTGTACGGAGGAAAGTATTCTGGCTACGTTCGGTTAATACCCATCTTGGGATTGGTTCCCGTGTGCACAGGACTCGCCATTGGCTTTTCGATGGCCGTTCGAGCTTCACAGAAACCCCATTTTGATCTTGTGGCCAATGCCATTTCCGCGCCGGCGGGGCTGATTACGGCGGCTGTGTTCATTAAGCTCTGGGGCCTCAACGGCGCAGCGCTCAGTTTGGTAGCAGGCTTCGCAGCTTATGCGGCCGTTTTCTGCTGGTCATTCAAGAGGTCCACGCAAATAGATACCCTGACAGTCTAGTCCTACGGTATGAGCCCTTCAGAGTCTTCGGTAGACGCGTTCGCCGATCAAAAGGTGACAGAGGACACCTCCCCCGCGATCGGAGCATTCGCCGCTGGAGTCGTTATTATCAGCGGTCTTAACGATTTGGTAGGTAGGTGGGGCTTGGGTGCAATTGCAACGCTTGCCTGCGTGATCTGGTGTTGGTCGCCGCTGCGAACACGCCTGCGAGAGCTGCGCCGGCTTTGGCCTGTTCTGTATCCTTTTGTTATTTTTTTCGCTTGGGCTGTGCTCTCATTTGCCTGGCAGCGCCCGTTCATCTCTGGACTGCAGAATCTCGCAGTGCTCCTTATGTTTCTCGGGCTTATACTTCTCTGTTCAGAACCTGCGAATCCTAGAACGACTTGCAGGTTCTCTACGTCACTCAACATTGCAGTGTGGGGCGCGAGTGTCTTGTACGCAATTTCTTTGCTGGTGGACGGACCCGGATCTTCGTCTATCTTTGGAGCGAGAGTCTTCGGTTTGTTCGCCCTGGTCGGTATTTCCTGGTACGTAGCGCACTGGTCTTCTGGTGTCCCGAAAGGCTTGGGATACGCTGCAGTCCTTCTTCTTCTAGTAGCCCTCAGCCTTTCGCGGATGGCGTTTGCCATTGGTCTCTCGCTTTTTCCCTTGGCATCTTTTGTGGCTGCGATGAAGGGCAAGCGGCTGCGCCTCACCGCTGTTGCAGCCCTGGTCATGACTATTGGTTTGACAGCCATGTTGCGATTCAAACCGCTCACAGAACGCATTGAGGGTGAAAAGGGAACGATGTCATCCCTGGACGTGGGCGATGTGGAACTCGACACAAGCGGCCGTTTAGTTATGTGGGCGTTGGTATGGCAGTCTTATCTCGACTCACCGTGGATCGGAAAGGGCGTGGGCTCCGCTGCTGACCTTGTAGAAAGCGCTCTTTCGGGCATCAGCCACCCTCATTGCGATTACCTCATGCTGTTGCACGATTACGGAATCGTCGGCCTTATGTTGTTCCTCCTGGGGTTGACCAACTTAATCCGTTGGTTATGGAAGACTTGGCGAGCATCTCGAGACACCCAGGGTAGTGAGGCTACATTTCTTTTAGCCACTCTGTTTCTGCTAATTGCCATCATCGTGGCGATGTTTACCGACAATTGTCTAAGTTACACATACCTGATCGCTCCATTGGCTGTTATGATCGGTGTCTCGCTCCGGACAACACAAGCATGTCTGGTAGGTCTGAAACCAATTCCTTGAGCAAAGAGAATCTCGGCCTAGTGAGAACTTTCGCCGAGGACAGAGTCAAAGGTCTGACGGTTAGAGTTGCATGGATCGCGCAGATGTCGAGTCGAACGGGGAGGGGTACTTGAGCATCAAGTTAACTGGAGGTACCAGACCTGGCCAAGGCTAAGGCAAACTCCGTCTCTGGACGGGATCACTACGCAGAGATCTATCAGTCCGAATTGGAGCTTGAGACTGAGTGGCTTCGTCATGGTGCCGTTGGTAAGGTGGATAGTGTCGAAGCGCTGCTAAACCGGCAGGGGGTGAAGCCGGTTACCGTTCTTGAATTGGGTTGTGGCACCGGAGCTGTTATTACTGAGTGCCAGCGCCGGGGGTTGGGGGTGGAATTCACGGCCGTTGACTACTCGAAACGGGCGATAGGGTATCTCGAATCTCACTCGGAAGGTATTCATTGCATGACAGCGGATATTACCGACCCGGCCTTCACGTTCAATGACTCCTTTGACGTCGTGATCTTGTGCCACGTTCTCGAACACCTCGAAGATCCGTTGAAGTTCCTGCAATCTATGACTGCCAAGATTTCCTTTCGCTACCTGGTAGCGGAAGTGCCACTAGAGGATTTGTTGGCTTCGCGAATAAAAAATCTTGTCCGAGACCGAAGACGCAATTTGTCGGGGCACGTGCAGTTCTTCACAGAAAAGACCTTCCGGCGGCTCGTTTCCTCTACCACTCTCAATCTAAAGGATTCCAGGCGGTACGTTCCGATTCTATCTCCTGAAGTCCTAGAGTTTGTGTGCAGAAAGGATGGCATGTCCGGGGTCCGAACAGTGATTAGGAAAGCCACAGGCTGCTATCTCCCGCGCATTCTCAAGCCGCTCTGGGAGAACGCCTACTACGCTCACTGTGCAGTACTCTGCACGCCCCCGAGTGCCGATCCAGTCACTCGGGTTGTCAGTATGTAAAGACGGACAACCAATGCGCACTACGACGAGTCAGGTTCAACACGGACGCACGCCCAATTCAATGACGAAAGAAGACTGCGCGCAAATGGGGCTTTCCGCCGAGCACAACATAGAAGCTCTGCCTGCTAGAATTACATGGATCGCGAATTTTATTCCTCCTTACGCTGCTTGGATGTATCAAAATCTCGGTGAAAGACTACAGGACTTTCGGCTGTTACTCTCAACCGGTATGGAGAAGGGCCGGACGTGGGCGCCGGATTTGAGCTTGCCGAATACCCGCATCCAGCGGACTCTGAGCTGGACCTATCAATCGCGCCATCCCAATGGTTTCACCGAAACACTGCAATCTCACTTTCCGTATGACACAATCCCGCTTCTTTTGAAGGAGAAGCCCAAGGTTGTCATTTCAAGCGAGTTAGGGGCGCGCACTGTGCAGGCGCTCATCTACCGGCTCTTATGTCCTGCGACACGGTTGATCGTCAGAGCAACCGTGTCGGAAGTCAGCGAACAAGGGCGCGGTGGCGTGCGCAGATGGCTCCGTCGTGTCATGTTAAATCATGCCGACGCCATCCTTGTGAATGGTCAAAGTGGGGCCAGGTACATAAGGCGTTTCGGGGTACCTCTCGAAAAGCTTTTCACAGTTCCGTATACCACGGATACGACTGCACTCACGAGATTGCCCCTAGAGAAACCACCTGAAGCGGCTCTTCGGCTGCTTTTTGTCGGACAACTGATTGGACGCAAAGGATTGTTCCCCTTTCTTGAGATCTTACGTGAATGGGCCTTACGGCACGAAACTCGTACGGTGAACCTCTGGGTCGTCGGAACCGGATGTCTGGGAGACAGTTTGGAAAGATATGCTTTTCCCAGCAATGTGACTGTTAGATTTTTGGGTGCAGTACCTTATGGCAATCTTCCAAACGTGTATGCGGAGTGCGGATTGCTGGTATTTCCCACACTCTCCGACGAATGGGGAATGGTGGTTAATGAAGCAATGGCGGCTGGGCTCCCCGTTCTGGGCAGCCTCTACAGTCAGGCCGTCGAAGAACTCGTCCGCGATGCGCAAAATGGCTGGTGTTTCCGGCCTGATTCTAAAAATGAAATGTATTCGGCACTGGACCGGGCCCTCAATACGTCGGAATCCAAGATGTCAGAGATGAGACGGGACGCACGGAAAACAGTTGCATACCTGACCCCATCCTATGCCGCCGAACGAGTCCTGGATGCTGTTCGTTTTGTGTCATCGCAAAGAGGAGCTAATGAGAGATTAGGGTCCAGCCTGAATGAAAACCTCGAGTTCAGGCGTTGCCGTCCGGCGAGTCGAGCGATGAATTGTCTTTTTTGCGGGCATTCAGCAGTGATGAGATTTCAAAGGAATGACTCTTTTATATGGGAGTGCACCGGGGAGGATTGCGGACTTGAATTCCTCCACCCTCAACCCACCGACGAGCAGCTAAGCACTGCATATGCCAGTCTCTACTACCCCGATCGTGGCCCTCAACGAAGAGTTCCTTTCGAGAATACCCCCGTTGAGGTCCTTGAACAGGCCCTTGACTGTCTGACTATACGGCTAGGAAACCTGAACGGACTTGAATTACTGGATTACGGATGTGGCCAAGGGCGCCTTTGCGCTTTAGCTGCTCGGCGCGGGATGACGGTAACCGGGATAGAGCCGAGTAATACCGCGAGGATGCAAGCACGAGGGTCTGGTATCGTCGTGTTCGGCAGCTTGGAGGAACTGATTCGCTCAGTTCCTGAAACCAGTTTCGACTTAATTACGCTTTGGGATGTTATCGAGCACTTGCGTGAGCCTTGGTACGACTTGCGTTCGCTTCAAAGAGTACTAAAACCGGGCGGTCGACTGCTGGTCTCAACGATGAACACGAGATCGCTCCGTGCGCGAATACAAGGCCCCAGATGGGAAAACTACTCAAATCCGACGCACACATTTTTCTTCAACCGTCATTCGCTTGGGTCGATGATTGCACGAACTGGTTTTGTTGGGACCGAAGAATGGATCTTGCCGATCCGGTACCCCCAACATGGCTTTTTGAGACGGTCAGTCCATCGTTTCTTGATGGCAACTTCTCTAAATGCCGAGATAGTTTTTGTGGGTACGAACGACAGGACACCCGACGAGAACCCGTCTTCGGATTCCTTCCCCGTAGCTGCCAATTTTAACTCGAACTACAGAATCTGAAAGCTTAATTGAAGATTATCATTGCTCACAATTACTACCAGCAGTCTGGCGGGGAGGATGCAGTTGTCGAGCAAGAGAAGGCTCTACTTGAGTCCAAAGGGCATCAGGTCCGGCTACTCGCGGCCAGCAATGATGCTATCAGCAATATCAGGTCACGAGCCAAAGCAGCTTTAGGCACGATCTACTCTCGGGGATCCAGGGTACAAGTAGAAAAGGAAATTAAGTCGTTCCATCCCGAGATCGTTCATATCCACAATTGTTTCCCTCTACTGTCACCGTCTGTGTACTACGCCTGCAAAGCAGCAGGCGTGCCGGTTGTACAGACCCTGCATAACTTTCGCTTGATCTGTCCAAATGCGCTGCTCTTTCGCGACGGCAAGCCTTGTGAGCTCTGCATCGGGAAGAAGATTCCATGGCCGGCAATTGTGCACGCGTGCTATCGGGAGAGTCGTGCCGGTTCGGCCGCGGTTGCTTCAATGCTTGCTGTGCATGGTCTAATCGGGACCTGGAATTCCGCCGTTAACGCTTATATTGCGCTAACAAGTTTTTCGCGCGAAAAGCTAATTGCTGGCGGGCTGCCGGCGGATCGTCTACTCGTCAAGCCTAATTTCCTGTACCCCGATCCTGGGCCAGGTAGATCAGCACAGGATTTTGCACTTATCGTTGGTCGTCTAGCTCCGGAGAAAGGTATCGCTACTTTGCTCTCTGCATGGGCGCGGCTGAAGCCCAATCGCAAACTGAAGATTGTCGGCGATGGCCCTCTGCAGTCCGCTGTACGAGCCGTGGTCAGGAATTCGCAAATCGAGTTGCTTGGCCGCCAGACGAAGGAGGCAGTCCTTAATGTGATGGAATCCGCCAGTTTCCTGGTGTTTCCTTCTGAATGCTATGAGGGCTTTCCGCGCGTTATTGTTGAATCATTCGCTAAGGGCTTACCCGTTGTAGCCAGCCGGCTTGGCTCGATGGCGGAACTCATTGATCATGGCCGCACAGGACTTTTATTCCAACCCGGCGATCCGCAAGCTCTGGCCGATGCAGTTGAGTGGATGTTTACTCATCCGGCACAGCTTGAGCAAATGTCCCAAGCCGCGCGCAGCGAATTCGAAGCAAAATATACCGCCGACCGCAACTATGAGCAGTTGATGGAAATTTATAGATCTGCTTCAAACGCGTGAATGCACAGTCAACAAGCGTCTATTCGAGCGGCTCGCCTTACCAAGATTGCAATGGACTGCGTACCTGACGCGCTTTCCGGGCGAACGTTGTACGGTGACGATTTCTCGCCTAAACAGATCGCGCGATGGTTTTCTGAAGAGGAAGAAGCTTACTATCGGCTGGCGAGCTGTAATGGTTATTATTGCTATTCCTATCATGCTCGTAATATCGAACATGGCTATCGGCACTTGCCAAGACAGGAGTTCGGGAGGGTGTTAGGCATTGGCAGTGCTTATGGTGACGAACTCGCCCCCATACTACAGCAGTGCCGCGAGATTACAATCCTTGAACCCTCGGACGGCTTCAGGAATGAACGCTTCGCATACACTAAGCCACACCCGTCGGGCACGATGCCGTTCCCGGATGAGAACTTCGACCTCGTTACCTGCCTTGGCGTGCTACACCACGTTCCGAATGTAAGCAAATTGTTACGGGAAATCGGGCGAGTTCTGAAACCGTCCGGCTATGTCATCGTTTCCGAACCCATCATTTCCATGGGCGATTGGACAAAGCCGAGAAGAGGGCTTACCAAGAACGAGCGTGGAATACCTATTGCTCTGTTTCGCGATTTCATTCATTCTGCCGGTCTGTACGTCGTGCGCGAACATCTCCACTCCTTTGCTTTGACCTCACGCTGGTCCTACGTCGTTAGGCAACCGCCTTTCAATGTTAAGTGGATTGTAAAACTAGATAGTTTTCTCTGCTCGCTGCCGATCTGGTTCCGCTGCTATCACCCAAGGCTCGCAATTCAGAAGCTACGCGCAACCGCGGTTTTTTTCGTGCTTAAGAAAAGTTAAGGAGACACGTCCAACCCGCGATCCGCAAGCTCTGGCAGACGCAGTTGAGTCGATGTTTACTCATCCGGCACAGCTTGAGCAAATGTCCCAAGCCGCGCGCAGCGAATTCGAAGCAAAATATACCGCCGACCGTAACTATGAACGGCTGATGGAAATTTATCAGTATGCCTCCGAGTCGTCGCGGCTGCGGTAGGTTGGTGCGCCACATGCCAATTCCGATCATCAGACCTCCATCAGTAGTTAAGTTCAGTCACGCCCATTTAGTACTTAATTAGAAAGGGGAACATGAGAATTGAGACGCGTGTGTTAGTCACCGGCGCAGGCGGTTTCATCGGGCATGCTCTCGTGAACCGGTTGAAAGCCGAAAGCTGCTTTGTTCGCGGTGTCGATATTAAGTACCCCGAATATGAGTCCACCAAGGCCAACGAGTTCGAAATCCTCGATCTTCGTCGCTGGGACAGCTGCTTGCAGGCCACGCGGGGTGGTATCGATCAGGTTTACAACCTGGCCGCCGATATGGGCGGCATCGGTTATATCACTGCTTTTCACGCCGACATCGCCCGCCACAACATCCTGATCAACGCGCATATGCTGGAAGCCAGCCGCTTGAACGGCGTCGGCAGGTTTCTGTTCTCGTCTTCCGCCTGCGTGTACGGTCAAAGTAAGCAAAGATGCGCGGACGTAACTCCACTGCGGGAAGAAGATGCCTATCCGGCGGAACCCGAGCCTGGATACGGTTGGGAAAAACTGTTTGCAGAAGAGCTCTGCCGTTATTACCAGCGAGACTACCGCTTTGAGACCCGCATAGTACGCTTTCACAATGTTTACGGCCCGCTAGGGGTTTTTGAAGGTGGCAAGGAAAAAGCCCCCGCGGCCATCTCCCGCAAGGTCGCGCTTGCAGCCGACGGAGACACCATCGAGGTTTGGGGCGATGGCGAGCAGACACGTTCGTTCATGTACATCGATGATTGCGTGGAAGGTCTGCGGCGGCTGATGGAGTCCGATTACGACCAGCCTCTGAATCTCGGTACCGACCGGCTTGTCACGATTAATCAATTGGTGGATATTGTTGCCGGCATTGCAGCGAAGCGGCTGGTCAAGCGGCACGACTTGAGCAAACCTCAAGGAGTACGCGGCCGCAACAGCGACAATACGCGGATCAAGAAGGTACTAGGTTGGGAACCCTCTATTCCTCTCGAGGAAGGTCTCGAAATTACTTACAAATGGATCGAAAGTGAGCTCCGCAAAGCTAGTCGAATATCTACCAGCAGAGCCCGTAGCGCAGCCGTCTAGTCCCCCGCGTGCCAATATTCTAGGGGTTGGCGTTCACGCTATCGACTTGCCGCAAGCAGCCGACGTGATCGAATCTGCGATCGTCGGAGGGCGCAAGGGTTACGTGTGCGTCACGGGCGTTCATGGCGTAATGGAGGCCCAGCGAAGTGAGGAGTTTCGTACCATCTTGAGCCGAGCGCTCCTGGTTACCCCCGACGGCATGCCAACGGTTTGGGTTGGCAGACTACAGGGCCACACCCATATGCGGCGGGTGTTCGGTCCAGATCTCATGCTGGAAGTATGCCGCCGATCAATCGCCGCCGGTCATACTCATTTCTTATACGGAGGAAAGCCCGGCGTCGCGGAGCACTTGCGCGCGGTTCTAACCGAACGGTTTCCAGCCATTGAAATCGTAGGAACCTACACTCCGCCTTTTCGCGATTTGTCCCGCGCAGAAGAGGTCAACCTAATGCGACAAGTCTCGCTATCAGAGCCGGACATCATCTGGGTAGGCCTAAGTACGCCTCGGCAGGAGCGTTTCATGTCCAACTACCTTCACCGCCTGAAATCCAAGTTGATGATCGGGGTAGGAGCCGCGTTTGACATTCATACCGGCAAAATCAAGGACGCGCCCTCTTGGATGAAAAAATCAGGACTCCAATGGCTGCACCGGCTATATCAAGAGCCTTCGAGACTGTGGAAGCGCTATCTGATCAACAACTGCGGCTTCGTCGGAAAGCTTGCACTCCAGCTCTTCCGGCTTAAGAACTATGAATTAGAACAA
>Ga0209803_1000903_pt1 | contig 19860 bp, 23 predicted proteins | sample GraSoiAngelo_138_FD_185895 | JGI IMG/M metagenome (GOLD analysis project Ga0209803, IMG submission 185895) | Grasslands soil microbial communities from the Angelo Coastal Reserve, California, USA - 14_0929_09_40cm (SPAdes) (version 2) | ecosystem: Environmental > Terrestrial > Soil > Grasslands ...
GCGTGTATGAAGAACATTCGTGAAGATCTAGCCGTGGGCCGGGGCAAACAGCCAAGCCCAGCCCGAAAATCGCCGTTGCCACAAGGACGAATCGTCCCACTGGCGGCGAAGAGGGGTGAGCAAAAACGGGGCCGCGTCCTACGGCCCAATGGCCGCGGCCACTATTCCCATGCGCATGTCGTGGCTACCGCCGGCTTTCGAAGCTTCGTCGAACCAGGCGTAGCTGAACCACGGCCGCGTTGGACGGCTGCTGCCGCCCTGCGGTTCTACACTGATCGCGATACCCTCCGGCCGCCAGTTCATTCGGCTCATATCCATCGGTATCTGGCAGCCCCCATCTTGAGGCACAAATGTGGCCACGGGTTCTGTTAGTCCACTCGTAACAAACCACACCTGATATACTCGTCCGGGTGCCTGCGTCGGGAAATTGCGGCAGACGATAAACCCGGCGGAATTGTCCTGACTCCAGTTGTACACGCTCTCCGCTTGAGACCTGAGAGGCTGCTCCATAGACACCTTCTGAGTGTCTTGGGCGGACAGCACCGCGACAATTTGTCGTTGCTGTTCCAGCTCAGAACTGGCCGCCGATAGCTGATCCTGCAACTGGTTCTTGTCGCCGCGCAGATTGGTCAGCTGAGCCTGAAGGAATACCGCGAACGCAAGCGCCGCTACCCCCCCGAAGGCGAGTGCGCGAGTGCTGGTCCGCCGGCTCGGTAAGAACCGCCTCCAGGCCGGCAGTTCATACTTTTGAGTTTCGGCCCTTGCAAGGATTCGCTCTCGAAGGCTCGACGGCGCCTGTTCGATGCGGACGGAAAGGGACAGCAGCGCAGCCGTCCGCTGGGACTTGCTCAGCTCTTCGCGACAGGCCGCACAATCCGATAGGTGCTGCTGCAGCGCCGCTGCCTCTTGGTTTTCGAGCGCCCCCAGCGCATAGGCATCCACCAGCTCCATGGTTTCCGCGCAGCCGCTGTCCAGTCGGTCGAAGGCGTCTCTCATCGTTCTTCCAGCCTGACCTCAGCCGTCAACGCGGCGCGCAGCTTCTGCATCCCCAGCCGGACTCGCGTCTTCACGGTCCCCAGCGGCTGGGACAGCCGTTCTGCGATCTCCTGCTGTGTAAGGCCGCCGAAATACGCGAGCTCGATTATCTGCCGCTGCTCTAGCGGGATCCTGGTCAGCGCCGCGAGAATAAGGCGCCGTTGGTCGGCAAGCTCCGCTCTCAGCGCTGGGTCGTTGAGTTCCGGCGTCGGCAACTCGCGCTCCTGCTCTTCCGGAGACGCAGTCTCGTACCGAAAGCGGCGCCCCCGTGAGCGGATCTCGTCGACTGCACGATTGCGGCTAACCGATGTCAGCCATGTGACGAACCGCCCGCGCTGGGCCACGTAGCTGTCAGGCTTACGCCATATTCGCAAAAAGATTTCTTGCACCATATCCTCTGCCGTTTGCGCATCCCGTACAATACGCAGCACTGTTGAATAGACGAGGTTGCCGTACCGGTCATAAAGCGCTCGAAACGCCCCCAGGTCTCGGTAACCAAGCCGCCGCATGAGCTCTTCATCATCGAGCTCGCCATTTCCTGTTTCCTCAGGGGATACGTCTTGTATATTCACCTAGATTTGTCCGGCGGCGAGGCGGTGTACACATTGTACAGCCCCGCAACAATCATAACCACTTAGCGTTAGAATTTGATGAGGGGAAAGTAGCGTTACCTTGTTCCACAGGATTCCCGCCCTCCTGACCGCCGTTCTCGTCGTCGCTGCGGGGCTGATCACTGCTTGCGGAGACGACAATGCCGCGCCGGCTCCGACCACCTCCGCCTCTACGTCTCCCCGGGCGACCACATCTTCGGGCGGCGCCTCAACGGCCACGGCGGAGCTCGTGAAGCTCCTCCGCCCGTCCGTCGTCCACATCAAAAGCGAGACTGCGACCCTCGACGTGTTCGGCCAGCTCGTGCCCAGCGCTGGCGTTGGCACGGGGTTCATCATCGATGATAAGGGCCACATCGTTACCAACAATCACGTGGTCAGCACCGACAGCGGCGACCCGGCCCGGGACATCACAGTCACGCTCGATGACGGGAGCGAGCACAGCGCCAAAATCGCCGGCCGGGACCCACCGACCGATGTCGCAGTCCTCCAGATCGATGGCGGCAACCTCAAGCCCGCCACCCTCGGCGATTCCTCGAAGCTCGAAGTCGGCGACGATGTAATTGCCATCGGCAATGCCCTCGACCTCCCGGGTGGGCCGACCGTCACGAAGGGCGTTGTTAGCGCGCTCGGCCGCCTCATCCAGGAATCGAACGTCTCGATCCCTAATGCCATCCAGACGGACGCCGCCATTAACCCGGGTAACTCTGGCGGCCCGCTCGTCGACCTGAACGGTGAGGTCGTCGGTATCACGACCGCCGTGATCCGCGGAAGCACCGAGAACGCCGAGGGCATCGGCCTAGCGATCTCAATGGAGACTGCCCAGCCGATAATCAAGGAACTGATCGATAAGGGGCGCGTCCAGCGCGGCTTCCTCGGCGTGACGATCCAAGAGATCACCTCTTCCCTTGCACAGCAGTTCAACCTCTCCGTCGACCACGGCGTAGGGATCCGCAGCATCCAGTCGGGCGGCCCGGCGGACAAAGCCGGGCTCGGCCAGGGAGACATTATCGTGAAACTGGGCGACAAAGAGATCCGTACGAGCGGCGACCTTTTCGCCGCCCTCACAGAGCACCGCGGCGGAGATGTTGTCGAAGTTGAATACTTCCACGGCGGGGACCAAAAGACCACGGAAGTCACTCTCGGCTAAGCAAACGGCAAAATTCCTTCGAAAACCACTTGTGATTTTCTTCCCAAAGTGCCATCCTGTGAGCTGCGACAATCGTAAATATTACGGGACCAATGACCATCTTCACAGACGCCCTTTACCGCCCCATCGAGATCCCGCGCGCCCCGAAGCGGATCGTTTCGCTGGTGCCCAGCATCACCGAGGCGCTCTTCACATTCGGCCTGGGTGACGCGGTCGTCGGTGTAACTCGCTTCTGCGTCGAGCCGCGCGACGGGGTCGCCGCAAAGGCCAAGGTCGGCGGGACCAAGACGCTCGACGTACCCCAGGTACGACAGCTCGAACCCGACCTCGTCATCGCCAACGTCGAGGAGAACCGGCCGGAGGACGTACGTCAGCTAATCGCCGCCGGACTGAACGTTATGGTGACGTTCCCTCGCACCGTAGCCGCTGGAATCGCCATGATGCGCCAAATTTCCGAGATGACCGACTCCGTCGAGACCGCCCGCCCGATCATCGAGGAAGCGTCGGCCGCTCTCGCGGAAGCCCGCGCGAAAAGCGAGGCGCGGCGCCCCTTGCGCGTCTTTTGCCCCATCTGGCGCAATCCTTGGATGAGCGTCGGGCCCGACACCTATATCCACGATTTCCTCAACGTCTGCGGGGGCCTGAACATCTTCGCCCGTCGCCACGAACGCTATCCAATCACAGACATGAACGAGGTGGCGCGAAAGGACCCGCAGGTCATCCTCCTGCCGGACGAACCTTACCGCTTCGGCGCTAAGCATCTGCCGGAAGTCAGCAAGTATCCCTACGTTTCAGCCGTCCGCGACCAGCGCGTGCACCTGATCGAAGGTAAGCATCTCTGCTGGTACGGCCCCCGCATTGCCGGAAGCCTGCGCTTCGTTCAGGCGCTTCTTTGGGGCGCCGAGCCGAATGATGCGGGCATCGCCGCGGGCGCAACACGCAGCTAAGCCACGAAGGACAAAGGCGTGTAGAGTCAACTTGTGACCTTGTGCGGGTTGGATTAATCTGTAAGTAGAGCGCGTTAGTGTCGCGCTCCGAGGTGAACAAAACTGTGACTAACGTGAAAACGGTCTTTCTCCTGGTCCTCCTGACCGGCCTGCTCATCGGCATCGGTTACCTGGTGGCCGGGCCGACCGGTGCCATCTTCGCCTTCATCATCTCAATGGTGATGAACATTGGCTCGTACTGGTTCTCCGACAAGCTCGCGCTCAGGATGACCGGCGCTCGCGAGGTGACGCCGGACGAAGAGCCGCGCCTGCACTCCATTGTTGACAGCGTGGCAGCGATGGCGGGCTTGCAAAAGCCTAAGGTCTACATCATCCAGAACGACTCCCCCAACGCCTTCGCCACCGGGCGCAACGACAAGCACGCTGCCGTGGCGGCAACAACCGGCATCATGCGCATTCTCGACGATCGCGAGCTAACCGCGGTACTGGGACACGAGCTCGGCCACATTCGCAACCGCGACATCCTGGTCAACTCGATCGTCGCCACAATCGCCGGCGCCATCACCTTTATCGCGACGATGCTGCAGTGGTCGCTGATCTTCGGCGGTTTCGGCGGACGCGATCGGAATGGCGGCGGCATCCTTGGACTCCTCGCTTTGCTCGCCACGATCATCCTGGCGCCGATCGCCGCCAGCATCATCCGCATGGCCATCTCGCGTCAGCGCGAGTTCGGCGCGGATGAAGCGGGGGCGTATATTACGCACATGCCGCTATCGCTGGCCAGCGCGCTCCAGAAGCTAGAGGACTACTCGCGGGCGAGGCCCATGCAGGTCAACCCGGCGGTCTCGCACCTCTTTATCGTCAATCCGCTGGGCAAGGTGGACTTTGCGGCGCTCTTCAGCACCCACCCGCCCGTCCCGAAGCGCATCGAACGGCTGAACGAGATCGCGCGCCGCACAGGCAACCTGAGCTAAACCGCAGCCAGGAACCCACGAAGGGCCGCTCTAACGAGCGGCCCTTCGTCTGTACTCACGAGCCGATGCTATAATCCAATGCAACGCGCTCTCTGAAGGGGAGGAGACAATGCGACTGACGCTTCTCGGTATCCTTCTCGGCGGTATGCTTTTCGCGGCCGCCTGCGGAGGAGACGATGAGAAGACCAGCATTACCGCGACACGCTCGACAAGCGCTGCCTCCGGCAGTCCCGGGGCCGTTCAGCAGATCAACGTGACGCTACAGGAGTATTCGATTATTCCCGAGAAGACATCTGCCAGAGCCGGGAAGATAACGTTCAACATCGAGAACAAGGGCCCCAAGGAAGCGCACGAGATGCTCGTGTTCAAGACGGACACCCCACTCGACAAACTGCCCACTCAGTCTGACGGCGCACTCGATGAGGAAGCCCCTGAGCTGGAGCCGATCGACGAGATCAGCGAAATTAACCCCGCGCAGTCGAAGAGCCTGACTGTTGATCTCGAGGCCGGTAGATACATCCTCGTTTCCAACGTGGGCGAGGAAACAGGTGGCCAAGCAGTGCGGGACTTCGCGCAGGGAATGGTCACGGAATTTAAGGTCGAGTAGGCTCTCGCCCGCTCAGAACAACTGCCCGATCTGCGAGCTCGTTGACCCACTCCCGCAGTCTGGCCGAAGGGCCTCCCTCGACGAATTCGTCGTCGGTCGCATAGATCCCCGCCGCCGGGATGCCTTCCAGGCTCACAAAGAGCGGGCGCAGCCCGTACTCCGGCGAGAGGTAGTGCTCGCGGGCGGTGCCCGTCTGGAGACCAATGCAGAGCTTGCCGTGCAAGTGACTCTGCGGCATCAGATCGAAGAACGCCTTCAGCAGCCCGGAGTAAAGCGCACGGTACGTCGGTGTCGCGGCGATTACGATGCGCGCCCGGCCCACCACCTTGATCGCTTCGTCGACCTCAGGCGATTCACCACGCGCGAGAAGGGCGTCAGCCGGCAGTGTCGCCAGATCGATCAGCCGCGTCTCGTACCCGCGCTCCGCCAGCGCCTCCAGCGTCAGTTCGGCCAACAACTTAGAACGCGAGCGCGAGCGCGGGCTGCCAGAAATGGCGACCGCCGGAGGCTGGGTGGGTGCTGCGCTCATCCTACGAGTGGCTCAGGATGCGCTGTAACGCCCGTATTCTTTCCGCAGAAGTCGTACCTATGACCCCGTGGCCGCAGCCGCCTCGATGCGCTCGCCGGCGAAGTATGGCATCACGTATTTGCCGAAGCGCTGGGCCTCTTCGAGATGCGGATAGCCCGAGAGGATGAACGTTCCGACCCCCTCATCTACGTATTCCTGAAGCCGCGTAGCCACGATTTCACCCGACCCCACGATCGCCGCACCCACTCCGACGCGCGCCTTGCCGATCCCGGTCCAGAGGTTGGGACCGATGATCAAGTCCTCCTTCGCCTGGCGCATCCCCTGCTGCCGCTTCTCCCCCTCGGAGTCAGTCCGGCTCAGTACCTTGTCCATCGCCGCCTGGAAACCCTCGGGGATATGCGCGATCAGTTCGTCCGCGGCCGCCCAAGCTTCTGCCTCAGTCTCGCGCACGACGACGTGAATCCGCATGCCGAAGCGTAGCGTCCGACCCACCGCCGCTGCCCTCGCTCTCATATCAGCGATGCGCTCCCGAACCATCGGTAGAGTTTCCCCCCACAGCAGGTAGACATCGGTCTCTTCCGCGCCCACCTTTTTTGCCGCCTCCGAAGCTCCGCCGAAGTAGAGCGGCGGGTACGGCCTCTGGTACGGCCTCGGGAAGACATTGCCGCCTTCAATCCGGTAATGCTTGCCCTCGTGGTCCCACCGCGTCTCTTCGGTCCACGCCTTCCGGACTACTTGCATGAACTCCTGCGTCCGCACATAGCGCTCGTCGTGGTCCGTGAAATCGCCGTCTGCCGCCAGCTCCGCGGGGTACCCACCCGTCACAACATTGATCAGCACTCGGCCGCCGGTAAGCTGGTCGAGCGTATTCGACATCTTCGCGGCGAGCGTCGGAGCCACGAACCCCGGGCGCATCGCAACCAGGAACTTGAGCTTCTCCGTCCGTCCGGCGACGACAGCCGACACCAGCCACGCGTCCTGGCACGTCGTCCCTACGGGCACCAGCGCGAAGCTGAAGCCGACGTCCTCGGCCGCCTTCGCCACGTCGACCAGATAGTCGAGCGTGGCCGGGCGGGTCGGCGGCCCGATGGCCTCCGAATCGCCCATCGTCGGCAGAAACCACCCGAATTCGACGTTCATCTCATTGCCTCCAGCATTCGGCCGTCTGCTTACTTGCCGAGCGCTATAGCGCAGGACTCCAGTTCGGGCACCTCAAGGGGCGCGTGGTCATCGATGTAGCGAACTATGCCTTCCTTGTCGATGCCGATGACAGCGCGGTGGCTCGCGCCGTTGGGATAAAGGAGCCCATATTGCTGGGAGACGGCCCCGTGCGGGTAGAAGTCACTCAGGAGAGGGAAGTCGATTCCGCGCTCCTTCTTAAAGGCTTCCAGGGACCATGTGTTATCGACGCTGATGCCGACTACGACCGTGTCGTCGCCGAAGCGACCCTTTTCGGCCTCGATATTGGTCATCTGCTGAGAGCAAACGCCTGAAAAGGCGGCTGGGAAGAAATTGAGTACTACATTCTTGCCACGCTGGTCGCTGAGCTTGAACTCCGTGTTTCCGGTGCTCCTAAGTTTGAACTCCGGCGCTTCATCTCCCACGTTCAGAGTCTCCGTCTTGTCCGCCATTGTTCCTCCTTCAACTCAAGATTCGAACAGTACCGTTGCTGCCGTCCACTTCCACCGGCTGGCCGTCACGGATCAGCCGCGTCGCGTTCTCCACACATAGCACGGCCGGGAGGCCGTACTCTCGCGCCGTGACGGCGGCATGACTGAGAATGCCTCCTGTTTCCGTGACGACCGCCGAAGCGACGGCGAAAAGAGGCGTCCACGGAGGCATCGTCGTGCGCGTGACGAGCACGTCGCCGGGCTGGAAGCGCCCCGCCTCGTTCAGCGTCGCGAGGACCCGCGCCGGCCCGCGGCCGACTCCGGCGGACGCCCCGTTGCCCTTCAGCTCGCCGGGGCGGTCAGAACGTAGTTTGTGCGTGCCCCAAAAGCGGTCCGGATCTTCATCCTGGCCTGTCACCTGCGTCGGAGGGGGCGCGCCGACTGTCTGGGGCGGCGTGAACTGCGCCCAGCGCGCCATCTCCATCCGCCTCTCTTCCGCCAACGCCGTCATTCCCTCACCGCTTCCCAGCAGTGCTCGACGCAGCTCATCGCGCCGCAGGTAGAAGACGTCCGCTGGGTCGGCAAGAGCACCGGCGGAGGTCAACCGGCGCCCGGCCGCAAGCACGAGACGGCGGGGCAGTACGCCCACGCGCTGGTCGATGTAATAGTTGTGGTCTTCGAGGATCGGCGCGACATCCACCGCCGCGTCGATGGCGGCCTGGAGACGCTGTCGCTGGTCCGGCTCGAGCGCCGCCATCGTTTCGGCGACATATCGCTCTCGCTCCTCCGTCTGCTTGCCCTGCTCCGCCGCAAAGTCGTAGTCAGGCATAGCCATAAAGGCCCGCACTTGGTCAAGAGGCACAGACGGGTCTTCGAACCATGTCGGCGCGCTGAATTCGAACAGGCCGGACCGCCAGCCGAACACGTCCAGGTAAGTCCGGAATTCCTCGACGAACGGCTCCGCCGCGGGCTTGTCGGCCAGCGCAGCCAACTGCTTGTCAGCGGGAGCACCCGCCAGCGTCAGCAAGTTCTCGCGGGCTTCAGGGATTGACGCGGCAAGACGGCTGAGCCGCCAGAGCGCCTCTCCCGCCTCGACACTCTTGTTGCCGTACCCCTGCACAAGTCTGAGGGCTGCGAGGTCGTCGCCGCCGGTCAGCTCCTGGACCGTACCAATCAAGTTGAGCATGCCCATCCACCAGGGCAGGTTCGCGATGGTGTGCAGCTGTCCGCAGCGCAGCCGCACATCCACGAGGCGGTCGAGTTCAGCAACGAGCTCGTCCGCGGACAGCGAGTCGAAGTCCGTCGTCAGGTAATGTTCATCGAACCCGCGCACCTCGGGGATGATCTCCTCACGCCAGCGCCGCGCTCCCGCATGAATGGCTTCGACCGGGACCGGCCCGGGCGCGCTCGGCGGCATTGCCGGCTGATGCATGTACACGTAATAGTTCTGATGGCAGAGCCGGAGCATGCCGAAGCCGCGAATGAACGGCTCCATATACAGGTCGTAGCTCAGCGGCGTCGTCACGTCCGGGGTATGCATCGGGTCGAAACGCCAGGTAAGGTTAGCGTCCACTGGGCTGTCCCAATGCAGCGGGAACTCAGTCGCTCTGGTCTCGGTCGTCAATCTTCACCCTCTGGGCAGTCGGCGAGCGGGCCATAGCCTCGCTCGTTTTGGCGTGCGAGATGCCATCATACCATCAGTTCGGAACGGCTGAGACGAACAAAAGACCCTTCGCCAGCACCTCGCCGGACAGCACCAGGGCCATCGCGATATAGAGCAGGCCGGTAGCCGACTGCATTGCCCGAACGCCGCTCGAGTCGTACGCCATCCACGCCAGAAGCATCGGGAACGCCAGCCCACCTCCCACGCGCATCCAGAAGAACGGGTTCTCCAGGATCGGAGTGTCAACCGCGTTCGCGATCGTATCGCGCGGGAGAGCGAGCGCTGGGATGATCAACAGGGCTTGCACGCCCATCGCCAGCAGTAAAAAGAACGTCATTTCGCGCAGCGGCCGTTCTGGAAGCCGCGGCGTGACGAGGTACCAGTGCCCGAGCACCATCCCCATCGATACCGCGCCGACGACCAGTCCGCCGACAACAAATGCCAGAAGCGTCCCGACGTACCCCCAGGTGGGCAGCGCGAATACCTGCGCGAGAAAGCCGATGGCCGCCAGCCCGGCAAGCGACGCCGCTCCCCCCGCCACCAGGCTCGGCAGGCGTGATTCGCGGATTGTCAATAGGGCGTAGGGCAGCGAAAGCAACGCGACCAGCGCAAGCGCCACGCGCGCCTCCAGCATATACGAGGGATCCAGCGGATAACCGTCCACTTCTTTGTCGACGGTCAGCTTCGCGGCTAGCCAGAACGTCAGGACTGCCATCACCGCAACCATTCCTGCCCCGAACTTCACGAAGGAAGCCGCCGATTGGCCCCGAACGTGCGCCGCCCACAGCACCCACAGGCCACCGACTGTGAACTCGACGAGGACGATCAGCAGGGTGAAGGGAAGAGCCTGTGCGCTGATCACGGCGTAATAATGATATTTGGGCCGGCGGCAGAGGGTCAAAGGCTGCAGGCCGCGCTAAAATAGCCCCATGCTTCTGCGGCAAAGCGATAGCTCCGGCTGGGTGCTCAAGGCCCTGCGCGAATGCGCGAATACAGTCGTCAGGGAGCTGTCAGCTCTTGACGAGGATGAGCTCCTGCACTCGCCAATTGAAGGCGATTGGTGCCTTAAGGAGATCGCCGCCCACTTGAGGGATGCCGAAGAGCTGGCGTTGCGCCAGATGAACGCCATCGCGGAACGCGCGCGACGTCCCCTTCCCGCGTGGGACATCGATCTGCTGCCCGCTGAGCGGAACTATCGCTCGGCCGACCTCGGCGATCTGCTCGCCGAGCTACGTGACCTGCGTCAGGAAACCACGTACCTCCTCTGGGGCCTGGATGATGCCGATTGGCAGGAAAGTGCGGAGCACCCCTACCGCGGACGAATCAGTATCGAAACGCTCGCCCGCGAGCTGGCACAGCACGACCTCGAGCACCTCGCGGAAGTCCGCCGCCTGAAGGCCACGCTGTGCGCCGAAGACTGACAGCAGAGATCCCCCACAGCGACGGACTACGCAGGGCGCCCTCCGACCGCTAGCCGCTATAAGTCCAGCCGGTGTACGTCGATGTCATCGGCTCCGCCTCGCGCTCGACGCGCCCGTCCAGAACCCGGCCGACAACCAACGTGTGGTCACCGATTTCGACGTACTGCTCGGCCTCGCACTCGAACCAGGCCAATGCCGCGTCCAGCACTGGGCAGCCACGCTCTGTCAGCCGGTGGTCTAGGCCATCGAGCTTGTAGTGTTCGGCCGTCGCCTCGGGCCCCTCGCGTCCCTGCACCTTCGTCCCGCTGTGCGGCTGCGCGAACGGGCGCGCCAGCTCCATGCTCTCCTTGTCCGCGGCGAGCAGGTTCACGCTGAAGACGCCGTGCTTGCGCACGTTGCCCAACGTGTGCGCGTCGTTCTCAAACGCCACACCGACGAGCCTCGGATTGAACGACACCTGCATCACCCAGTCCGCCATCATGCCGTTCACCTTCTCGCCCTCTGCCTCCCTCGAGCCGATGATGTACAGTCCGTAAGGCAGCTCGTGCATCACGCGCGCGACCGGGTCTTCAGCAATCACGAGTCGCGGTGTAGCCTTCGCCCGAGCGGGAGCACATGGATGTGGATGCCTGATTCAAGCAAAATGTCGGTCGTTCGGTCTCCGAGTAGCTCGAGGACAGGCCACATGTCGGTGAAGCCCCCATATACGTCTAGGTCGTACTCCTTTGGCGCCCTCTTGTAGAATTCGAACTCGGCGTCCGGAACGCCACGACGGATTAGTTCCTTCAGTTCTTCCGCGTACTCCTCCACTGTCCGCCTTCTCTGTCGCGTCGTAGCCATGATTCGTTACCTCTCCAGTTTTGTCGCGATCGCATCCACCACCTGTCTCGCCTCTCTAAGAGCCTCCTTGGCATCGCCCCTGCTTACCGAGGCCTCCCGATAATCCGCAACCAACCGGAGCTTTAGCAGCCGATCCAGCTTCCCCTTCAGCAGAGCCGGCAACACCTTCCGGCGCCTTATCAGTTTACCCGAAACCTGGCTGATCACGAACCTGTGATCCCAGGCATCTCCGCGCGGCCTGATTCCATTCTCGATGAGAATCGCAACGCTCGCCTGGAACGCCGCATAATACGCTCGGTTCGCCGCCGAATTGGACCCCCCTGCCCGCACGTCGGCTTCCGCCGACGCCAGGCTCTCGCGTGCCTTGCGGAGAAATGCTTCAGTCTCGGGCGTCAAGAAGCGGACGCCGGGCCCACGGCCGCCTGCTGCATTCGCCGGACGGTCTCGATCAGCGCATCCGGATCTCTCACCGGCGCTGAGCACATCGTCCCAAAGCACGCGTACGCCGCCGGGGACGGCTCGGCCGGCAGAGACAACGCCTCCAGCCGCTCTCCATCGCGCGCCGGGTCGAACACCTGCACGACGCGCGAGGGCACATCCAGCCACAGCGCCGCGCGGTGCAGTCCTGAAGCGGATACGACGTCCCCGACGATATTGACCTCCGCGGGCGGATTGAGCAGCGTGTCCACCTGCCGCGCGTACCCCGCCGCGAAGTACCCCATGTGCGGGTACGCGCTGACGAACGCTTCGAGCGTCGCCTGAGCGATCGTCCGGTAGTCTTCCTCTCGCCTAAGGTGATACAGGCGCAGGAAGACCTCCGCACACACGGTGTTGTCCTGGAGAGACTTCTGCCGGTCCTTCAGGCGCCCCACGTCCTGCACTTCATCCCAAACGTCATAGAAGCCGCCATTCTCGCGGTCGACAAACCGGCCCAACATGACCCGCGCGAGCTCTAACGCTCGATCCAGGTATGTCGAGTCCCCGGTCACTTCATGTGCGTCCAGCAGCGCCTTCGCTGTATGCGCCTGGTCGCCCAAGAGGCCGAGAATCTTGGGCCCGCTGCCATCGTGGAAGCGGTACATCCCACGCTCCGGGTCGCGACACTCCTCCCAGAGGAACTCCAGCGCCGCGAGAGCCGCCGACCGCGTGTCCGTCCGCTGCCCGTCCCCACCAGACGGCTCCAGCGTCCACGATGCCTCCAGGTAGGCCGAGACCGCCATTGCGTTCCAGCTCACGTAGCACGTACGGTCGATGTACGGCTCTTGCTCTCGCTCGCGATCTTCCTTCGAGAGCTTGTAGAACTCCTCGTCCGCGTCCTGCGACCCGTAGAAGAATCCCCGTTCCTTGTCCCGCAGCTTCCATTCGAGATAGGCAATCGTGCGCCGCGCCGTCTCTGCGTGCGCATCGTCCTTCGTGGACCGGTATAGCGAGAGGAGGTTGCTCAGGAGCTTAGCGTTGTCCTCCAGCATCTTCTCGAAGTGCGGCTCACTCCAATCCCGCCTCGTCGCGTAGCGGAAGAAGCCGCCCCATTCGTGATCGAACACTCCCCCGCGCGACATGAACTCCAGCGTCTTGCGCGCCATGTGCAGCAGGTCAGGATCACGCTTCTTACGATAGGCGTAGAGCAGCAGGTCGATCGCATCGGTGTGCGGGAACTTCGGCGCCTCGCCAAAGCCGCCGTACACGGGGTCATAGTTCTCGATGACGCTCCGCAGAATGTCGTCGAAGCTGCGTCCGGAAAGCTCACCCCGCTCGCCGCTCATCGCCGTCTGTCGCCGCTCGCGAAGCTCCTGGGCCTTGCCGGCGATCTCCAGGCGGTTCGACTGCCAGTGGACGTTGACCTTCGGCAGCAGGTCCTTCATCTGATCGGGCGGCACGTACGTGGCGCCGGCCAGGATCTCGCCCTCCGGCGTCAGGAACGCCGTCGTCGGCCAGCCGCCCATGTTGTACCGCGCGTTCACATCAGGCCGCTGGTCGTTGTCCACGCGCACCGGAATGAAGTGCTCGTTGACGAAGCTGATCACGCCTTCGTCCGAATACGATGTCTCGTCCATCACATGGCACCAGTGGCACCACACGGCCGAAAGCGAAAGCAGCACCGGCTTGCCGGTCTCCTTCGCCTCGCGGAAGGCGTCCTCGCCCCACCCGCGCCACTTGATCTCGTGCGCGCGGTTGGCACGGGGCGAGAAATGAAACGTCGCTGGGGCGGTCACGGTTCTAGGATACTACGCATCTATCGGCGGCGCGGTATCCGAGCGCTGCGACGATCTAAGAGGACTGGCAGCGTTCCCGCGCCCCTCAAACGTTGTAGAGACGCCCCACCGACATCGGAACGCGGGCTGAATCGCGGGGTCATCCCTGCACAGGAAGACGCGCGTTTACGACATTACGCCGGGGCGTCTCTACGTGGGTGGTGCTGCCGCCGGCGACTCGTCCGTCAAAAACCGCTCCCGCACCTCCGGTGTCGGCACCATGCATTCGTCCTTCTTCCCAAACCAGCGATACCGCCTCCGCGCGAACCAATCGTAGAAGAAATCCCGCATGAACGGCGGGACCGCGATCAACCCGTACGCCAGCGCGTACAGCCCCCCGAGCCTCCGGGCGACGCGCAGCGCCCCACCCGATTTCCGGTACGCCCGCCCATTCTCGACGAGTACAAAAGTGTCGAGCTGCTCCGGATCGATGCCGTGTCGGCGCGCTATCTCACCCCCCTTCGCCGTCTGGAGCGGCGCGAAGCGAAAGTAGCGGCGCTTGTCGCGCTTGATAACGAAGTTCACAGACCGGTTGCAAAAGTTGCAGACGCCGTCGAAGAGGACGATCGGGTGGGGGTCTGTGCCTGGTCGCGAAGTCATGCCGCCGCTCATCGTACGAGAGCCTCAGGATAAGCGGAAAGCGACATGCTAACGGCGCCATCCGGGCGCACACTGGGCACGGGATAGAATACGTGCCGGGATGTTGGACGAATCGGGCGAAATCGCTTCGTTTGTGTTGGGGCTGGTCGTGGCGGGCGGATTGCTCGCGCTTGTCACCGGCGGCCCGCGCCTGCTGCGCGGCTCGAACTATTTGATGGGCGCGGTCCTGTTCTCGTCGCTCGACGGCTGGCAGAGGACCGCCGCCTCGCTAAGCGCGATATTGGCGGTCTTCTGGGGCTTTCTCCTCGCTGCCGGCTTCTATTCCCCCGCAGCCGCCGCCGCGCACGAGACCGTGCCCCACGTTGGACCGGCAACGCGGGAGCTCCTGATAATCAACATCTGGGTGCTGATCGTGGCGATCCCGCTGGCGTTTGGGCTGGTGGAGGGTTTGGTGACCAAGACGAGGGGCCTCGCGCTGGCGCAGGCGGTGCTCGGCGGGCTCGTGCACCTGCCGGCACTAGCCCTGGCGCTGGCGGTCCTCTTTCCCTGGACCCTCTGGGAGCGAGCGCGGCGGATGCTTCGCCGCGACGCGCAACACTTCCACAGGGTCTTCATCGAGATCGATAAGTATGACGCCGTGCTCGATTGCATCGCCGCTCGCCTGCACGACCACGGGCTAGTGGTCCGAGCCGTGCCGGCGCCCCTGGCGGTCCGCGTCAGCCGCTGGCTTGCTGATCACCTAGGGCCGCCGGCATTTCGCGACCGCACCCCTTATGTACTCCACGCGCTGGTCGGCAAAGGTGTCGGCCTCGCGGTTTACCCCAGCCTTCTCGATCTCGTAGTCAGCAAGCAGGCGATCGGCCGCGCGCGCTCAGCGCTGTGGGGGCAGCTGCCCCCGGAGGGGTTCTGGTGGACGAGATCGCCCGCCGCGCGGGAGCTGGAAGCGTCCATTCTCGGCAGGTACGGCGAACCGCCCGACGACATTCCGGAGAAGCTCGCCACGCTCGAGGGCGGCCCCGACGAGTGGCGTGCGCTCCAGCAGGAGTACCTGATGGTGACTCACGGTCCCGCGGCCCAACGTGCCGAAGTGTAGCGAGTGCCCCTGAATACTGGCCGGCTTCGCCACCGCGTTCAGATCACTGCGATGTTCGCTCTGCCACGTTTACGGCAACCCCTCGACCGCCACCAGCACTTCTCCTGCCCACGTAGTCGGGTGTACGGTGCCCATGATCGCGAGGTTCTTCGCGCCCCAGTCCACGGCGAGGCGATTCGATTCTTCGGCCGCCTCTTTCGTCGCGTAGACGCTGACCGAAGTAACAGTCCCGCGGGACCTATCGTAGGCCGAATAGTATGAGACGAAGCCGTCAATGCCGGACAGGATCGGCAGCAGATCTTCCCTCACACGCCGGAACCCTTCGTTGCCGAAGCGGGGGTCAGACTGTTCGAAGCTGCGGACGACGAGATACATGGGTTCCCCCTGTCATTCTGGGCAACGGCCACGCGGGCACGCCGTACAAACGCTCTTCGCAAAGGCCTGCCCTGAGCGCGGCGATAGCCGCAGTCGAAGGGAATCTGGGGCGGGACCAGGCCTCGATCGCGGAGAACATTTTAGCGCCCTAATTCGGCCACCAGCTCCGCCACCAGCTCATACCGCCCAAATGAAGGCACCAGGTAGACGCCAGCTGCCTTCTCGCGGCAAAGCGCGATCGTGTCCCGTGCCATCGCCTGGCCCTCCTTCGGGCCGCGCTCTTCCCCCGCCTTGCGCATGCGCTCACGCACCTTGTCGGGCAGGAACATGCCCGGAACCTCGTTGTGCAGGAACTCAGCATGGCGGGAGTTCGCGAGCGGTAGCACACCGACGATCACCGGCTTCTTGAACTTGGCTGCCCCGTCGAGGAACGTCTCCAGCTTCTTTTCCTCGAACACGTTCTGGGTCACGAAGAAGTGCGCGCCCGCCTCGACCTTCCGTCGCATCAGCCGCAACTCCGGCTCCAGCGGGTCCGCGTTCAGGTTCGCCGAGCCGCCGATTACGAACGACGCCTGTCGCCCGACCGACTTGCCCGTGAAGTCCACTCCGTCGTTCAGCAGCTTCAGAAACCGCATCAGACCGACCGCGCTCACGTCCCACACACCGACGATGTCCGTGTAGCCGCCTACAGAAGGCGGGTCCCCACGCAGGCAGAGGATGTTGCGGATGCCCAGGATATGCGCGCCAACCATGTCGCTGTGGATCGCCATGGCGTTCCGGTCCCGCGTCGTGTAGTGCATGACGATCTCGACGCCGACCTCCCGCATTAGGAGCGTCGACATCGCAAGCGGCGACATCCGGATCTTGGCCGTCGGGCTGTCCCCGACGTTGATCACGTCGACCCCCGCCTCCTTCAGCAGCCGAGTCCCCTCGATCGCCTTCCGCGCGCCCAGCCCGTGCGGCGGGTCGACCTCGACGGACACGATGAACTTCCCGGCGTCGAGCTTCTCGCGGAAGGTCAGCGGCTCCACTGCCGGGGCGGCCCCGTCAGGCGATGTTTTCGGCGCCTGGATCTTTGCGCCGGATGCCGTCGTTTCGCCTTCGGTCATGGTTCGTTAAGGGTAGGGGATACGAGGAGGGGAGGCAAGCAGTGCGGAATAGCACGATTCTCGCATCTGCGCTACACTATTGTTCGTTATTACTGTGGAATCCTCCGATGCGCGCTGGTGTCGCCTGCCTGCTTCTCGGCATCACCGCGATGATGCTCGCTTGCGGCGGGCAGGGTGAGGCCGGTGCGCCAAGCGATTCGCCGACCTCAGCGGCGACAGAAGCGCCAAGCCCATCGGCCTCCCCACCGCCCCTGACGCCGCAGCCGTCACCCACAGAAGGCGCCGCCGCGACGGACTGGGCCGGTATGATCGCGGGCGTAGCGGAGTATTTGACGGCCAACGGCGGCTCGGCGGACTGCCTCGCCGGCCTATTTGCTGAATGGAACATGCCGTCCGACGGCACGCCGTCTTGTGTCGCGGCTGATCTCGATGGCGATGGTGATGACGAGCACGTTGTCCGGCTAACACGCCTTCCCGGACCAACGGATAGCCGCGGCTACTCGGGCACATGGCTAGCGGGCGAAATCCTCATCTTTGACCATGATCCAGGAGCGTATTCGCCGGTGTTCAACCTGGCTGATCTACTGTACCCGTGTCCGTACCCGCCATGTGGAGAGCCCGTGTTGTCCAACCCCCTTATTTACTCCGTGCAGGATCTGAACGACGACGCAATTCCAGAGCTCGTTTTCACGTCGGGGCACTGTGGCGCGCACACTTGCTTCATTAATTTGCATATCTTTACGAAACGTGATGGTGCCTATGTCAGCCTTCTTACACCACAGCAAGGATCGGGCGGCTTTGTTTCAGTTCCTCTCGCCGATGACCAGTTGCGCGTTGAAGATATCGATGGCGACGGCATCTCCGAAATCGTGCTTCGCCAGGGCATGGTAGCGTCGGCCGGTGCCGGGCCTCAGCGCGAAGCTGTGTTGGTGTATAGCTGGGATGGCGAGAAATTTGTCTTGACCCATACTACCTACGATCAGTCGAATGGTGAGCTCTACGCGCTTTATTTTCTCATCCGGGATGCCGACGATGCCTTTATTCGAGCAAGCTATTCGGACGCCTCGGCACTCTATAGGGAAGCGCTTGAGCAGCCGGACCTGCCAGACAATTACTTTGGAGCTGGTGATTCCGCAGAACTGCGAGCGTATGCGCGCTTCAGAATCGGGCTCTCATTCGCGGGGACCGGTGATCCGCCTTCAGCGCTGATGGCGCTAGATGACACAGTCGCGGCCGACCCGCTAGCATTACACAGCCGTCTCGCCGAGCGCTTTCGCGACGCATATGCCCCGGCTTCTGACATGGCTGCGGGCTGCTCCGCTGCCCTTGCCTTCGTCGACGAGAACGCGGATGCCTTCCGGCAGGTCTGGGAGTATGGCTATGCCAATCCGAACGTGGGAGTGGAGAGAACGCCGCTCTGCCCCTTCTAGTTTCGTAAACTAGGGACGTCATGCCGATCCAAATCACCCGCGAAGACGTCCAGCGAATGACGGCCGAGGGCGCCGTCGTCATCGAGGTACTGCCCGAGAGCGAGTACACCGAAGAGCACATCGTAGGCGCCGTAAACATCCCGCTGCGAAAGCTCGACCGGCAGACGACGGCGCACCTACCGAAGGACGCGCCGCTCATCGCCTACTGCTACGACACCGACTGAGACATCAGCCCACGGGCCGCGGCGCGGCTCGAGAGCCTCGACTTCACCCGCGTGCACGATTTCGTCGGCGGCAAGGCGGACTGGGCCGTGCACGGCCTGCCGCTCGAAGGCCGCACCGCCGGCCGCCGCCGCGCGATCGACGTGGCGCGCAAGGACATCCCCACGTGCGGACCGCACGAACGCCTCGGCTACGTCCGCAACCGCGTGCAGGCGGCAGGGCACGACTTGTGCATCGTCGTCAACGAGCGCGGGATCGTTCTCGGCCGGCTCCGCCGCGATTGCTGGGAGAGAGAAGCCGAGGCGCCGGTGGAGGACTGCATGGAGCTCGGCCCACCGACGACCCGCCCCGACCACTTCCTTCACGAAGTCATCCAGCGCCTGCGAAAAGTCGGAAGCCTTCTCGTCACCTGGTACGGCCGCGACGAGGACGGCGGCCGTCTCGTCGGCGTCCTCTTCCGCGCCGACGCCGAGCGCGTGCTCCAGGAGAACGAGCGGCTTCCGCGCTAGGTTCGAGCGCACTCCACGCCGCCGCTCCCGCGGATTATGTCATTCTAGCGGCGACTACTCTTGGCCCGTAGCCAAAACTGTCTTCGCGAAGGAATCTGGTGAAGGGGCAGGGAGTGAACAGTTCGCGCGCGCAGCTTCATTCAGTTCATAACTGGCGAGGCCTGCCCGCCGTGAAGGGGATCTGGAGCGGGGCGTACGCCCCTTGGTCAGTCAGAGAACGGGCCTACGCCTTCACTCCCGCCGCCTCGCCCATAAGCGCGACGATCTTCTCGTAGTCCTCCCCCGGAATCTCATGCAGGTTCCCCTGGAAGGCGAGCCGCCAGTTGTCCCCCCAGCGCTGCGTGAATGCGAGGGCGGGAGCGATCTCCCGCACATCAAGGTACTGCTCCGGCGCCAGAATGATCTCCGCCTTCGCCTTCACCCGAAACGGGTAGTCCTCGCCCGGCTTCTTCTCGCTCTGGAACACCTTCGAGTGGTCCTCGAAGTACTCCGAAGTCACCTCCGCCATCCCGCCGAACTTCATGATCTTCGTCAGGTAGAAGATCAGCTTGTCGCCAGGCCGCATCGTCGAGACCTCGCCGCGTCGCGTGCTCTTGAACCCGAAAACATCGAACCCGCGCGACTCCGCGATCCGCATGTTCTCCTCAGACCCAACGACGATCCAGTAAGTCATGCCACTTCCTCCTGCGTGGCGACAAGTCTACCCCAGCCCGTAAAACCTGAAGGCCCCGATGCCCTGTGGCACCGGGGTCCTTATAGTCGTCTGGTCTAGTGTTTAGCGGCTAGTGGCTGCAAGCCTTCGCTTGCCCGCCGCCCTCGGCCGTCTGGAACGATGTGCCGCAGGCGCAGGACTTCACCGCGTTCGGGTTGTAGATCGTGAAGCCGG
>Ga0209803_1000912_pt1 | contig 19776 bp, 19 predicted proteins | sample GraSoiAngelo_138_FD_185895 | JGI IMG/M metagenome (GOLD analysis project Ga0209803, IMG submission 185895) | Grasslands soil microbial communities from the Angelo Coastal Reserve, California, USA - 14_0929_09_40cm (SPAdes) (version 2) | ecosystem: Environmental > Terrestrial > Soil > Grasslands ...
TTGGTGTGTCCAGATGAATTGCTGTCGTGATCCATAGGGTGACTCTCACTGCGTGAGGGAAGTCCCGCGGCGGTAAGAGCCAGAAGCCGCCTAGCTTGAGTAGCAGCATGAAGAGTAATCGACATGCTGAAGCCTACCGACAAAGTCAGCGCAAGGCTGATGAGCAAGTGACCGGGTTGCAACGTGAGTGAACGCTGAGCAAGCCTCGTCAAAGACGGGTTAGTTTCCGATGGTCGAGCCGTTCAAAAGTCGGCGAAGACAATATGGGCTATTTCAGACTGGCTGAGGGAATAGTTTACATCGGCGGGGTATTGGCGGCGACACGGTAACAAAGACACGATGGAAACTGGAGAAGTCCTGCTTGCTCCAGGAGAAATTCCTGGAGAAGGATCGGTCCTATAACTGTGGACACGGGAAAAGGGCCGAAGGCAAACAGGATGGCGGAGTGGCCCATAGTAGCAATGAAGTCTGGTAATGCGGATGGAGCGAAGGGGCCATGCTGAGTTTGATTCCTTCGACCGCAAGGTGAGGCAGGGAGGGATGATAAAGCCTTCCGTTAATCTGCAAGAACTGAGGCGAAGGATATACCGTAAGGCGAAAGCCGAGAAGCAGTGGCGGTTTTGGGGTCTCTATGTACATGTCACAAAGACAGAGACCTTAACAGCGGCGTATCAAGAAGCAAAGGCCAATGACGGGTCGCCGGGTATTGATGGAGAGAGTTTTCAATCCATCGAGATCCGAGGCGTCGGGAAGTTTCTCGGAGATATTCTACGGGAGCTTCACGCAGGCAGGTACAAGCCGAGCAAGAACCGGCGGGTAGAGATACCCAAAGGGAATGGCAAGACCCGCAGGCTCGGAATTCCCACCATTAAGGATCGAGTTGTTCAGGGAGCTTTGAAGCTTATCTTGGAGCCGATCTTTGAAGCCGATTTTCACCAAAGCTCTTTCGCTTACCGGCCCAAACGTACGGCTCATCAGGCATTGGATCGAGTTGTCCACGGGCTGGTGCAAGGGCTCACCCAAGTCGTCGACGTAGATCTTAAGAGTTATTTCGACAACGTTCGCCATCATCATTTACTTCAAAAGTTAGCCAAGAGGGTGCAAGACCCTAAAGTCCTTCACCTGGTCAAGCAGATACTGAAGGCCAACGGGAACAAGGGAGTTCCGCAAGGAGGGGTGCTCTCACCGTTGTTGGCCAATCTGTATTTGAACGAGTTGGACCAGGCAATGGAAGAAGAAATGATAAAGCGGCGAAGAGCGGGAAGATGGGAACGGGTTGTGTACACTAGATACGCGGATGACATGGTGATCTTGGTCGATGGTTATCCGCAATGGCAGCCGCATATAGCGATGATACAGAGGCGGCTGGGCCAAGAGCTGAGGAAAGTGGACATTGAGATCAATGAAGAAAAGACAAAAGTGGTGGACTTTGGCGGTGGCGGGAGTTTCGGATTTCTGGGTTTTGATCTTAGAGCGGGCTGTAATCGGTTCGGCAAGCGATTCGTTCTGCGGACCCCGATGAGAAAGAAGCAAAGTGAACTGCTCAAGCGAGTGGGTCGGATATTCAAATACTCACGGCATCGCAAACTCAAGGAGGTCATTGAACAGATCCGACCCGTGATAGTGGGCTGGGTCAATTACTTCCGAGTGGGCAACTCGCGTCGAGCCTTCGATTGGATACGTTTTGAGATCATGAGGAAGATACGTCGGTTCGTGATGAAACAGAAAGGCCGCCCCGGCTGTGGCTGGAAAAGATGGAGTAACGAGGCGATCTACAAAGAGTGGGGACTGGTCAACGATTACCGTGTCCAGTACTTCTACCGCTCGCCCGTGAAAGTGTCTCTAGCGCGCTAGGCAAATAGCGCCCTATGATGAAAGACTCTAGGAAAGCCGGATGACCGAAAGGGTCAAGTCCGGTTTGACGTGGCGGGGGCTGGAAACGGATTTACGGTGGAGCTAGTGAGGCACCGTCAAACGAAAGAGACGGAACAGATAGGTTTCACCTACGGAACACCGCGCCAGTCCTCGACCCTACAATTTGCGCTCCAAATCTTTCAGCGACTGCGCCATCGTGTGGGTCGTAGCTCATCCGACGCGCAGCTTCTCGATGACGGCCGGGTCCGGGTCAACGCCCAGCCCCGGGCCTTGCGGCAGCGCCAAGCAACCATTCTTGTCGGGCAGGATGGCGTCGTGCATCGGGTTCACCGCGAAATCGGCGTCGTAGCGTTCCACCAGGTTGCCGCCCGACAGGGCAGCGATGCAATGGATGGAGGCGATGAGACCCGGGCCGAAGTAGGCGGAATGCGGGACGACCGTGATCCCGAAGGCGTCCGCCAGCGCCATCACCCTGCGCATCTGCGTGACGCCGCCCACCTTGGTTACGCTGGGCTGCGCGTAGGTGATCGCGCCGGCTTCGAGCATGCCTTTGAACTCGGGCAGCATCGCGTTCTCCCCTGCCGCGGTCGGAATGCCGCCCTGCGCCTGCACGCGCGCCAGCCCGATGTGGTCTTCCGGCGGCCACACCGGCTCCTCCAGCCACTTGAGATTGAACGGCATGAGCCTGTGCGCCATCCCGATCGCCTCGCCGACCGACCACGCGCAGTTGCAGTCTACCATGATCGGGATGTCTGGGCCGGCCGCCTCCCGCGCCGCCCGGATCGGCTCGACGGTAATTTCGTGCAGCTTGATGTGGCGATAGCCGCGCTTCAGTGCGCGCTCGACGTAATGGGTGACGGCGCCTGGCTCTCGGTAGCGCAGCAGGCTCGCGTAAGCCGGCAATGTCTTGCGCGACGATCCACCTAGCAGGCGGTAAAGGGGCAGCCCTGCGAGCTTGCCGGCGATGTCCCACAGCGCGATGTCGATCGCGGAGAGCGCGTACATCGCGGGACCGTTGCGGCCCACGCCGGTGAGATTGCGCTGCAGCTCGTCCATGAGCGCGGCGATCGCGCTGGGGTCGCGCCCCACGCACATCGGGCCGATCAGGGTATCGAGCGCTGCCTTGGTCGCCGGGAAAATGCGGTGCCCGAAGCCCTCGCCCCAGCCGGTGACGCCCCCGTCGGTGTCCACGCGCACGAGCAGCGTATCCATGCTGGTGCGTGGCCGCCCGCCCTGCTGCGGGAGCACCGAGCCCTCGATGACCATCGGCATGTTAACGACGATCGTCTCGACTTTGGTGATTCTCATTTCGGCTATAGTGTATCCGGCTGTCGAGGAATGAGTGTCGAGGGAACAACGAGGGACGAGGATTCAGAGTCGAGGGTGAAACCACTCATCATTCGACACCCGTCACTCGTTACCCGCCAATCGATGATAGGAGATTGCTTTTCATGCGCCGGTTCGGAACGCAGATGAATTGCGCCGCGACCAGTGGCTTACACCTTCGGGAAACCTGAGCAGCCACTGCAAAGAGTGAACGAGCCCTCCGATGGCCGTTTTGGGCGGAGAGTATCCGATAACGCGCAGTTATGTCAACTTCGCGTTGGCTTGCAGACAGGAGTGGAAATTTTCTCGGCCTTGGGTTATGGAGGAGCTAAATTACTTGGGAATAGGAAGGTTCAAAAGTGAGAGGGAAAAGAAACAGATGACTGAAATCTACCATATCCCCAGGCGACAGACTGGAAGGAGGATGCTCTAATGAAGGTACTCAAACCCGACGAGATTCCCGCAGAATCAGCGAACAGTCCCCTGTTCACGGGTGGTCACGTGACGCGGCAAACGCTGCTGACGCCTGAGAGTAGCAATTACTTCAATCTTGCCGTCGTCAACTTCAGTTCTGGTGCCCGAAACAAAATGCACACTCATAGCAGCGACCAAGTGCTGTTTGTCACCGCGGGCAAGGGTATCATCGCCACGGAAGCGCGCCAGGAGATCATTAGCGTGGGCGATGTCGTGCACATTACGGCGGAAGAGAAACATTGGCATGGCGCCACGGCTGATTCCTCATTCTCCCACATTGCTTTAACAGCCAAAGGGAGCACGACGACGCAGGTGGAAGAGTAAGTCAGCTGAGCCGGTCCAGGGTTTTGCTCACGCGCAAGCTCCTCTGCTGGTCCCTGGCACGCGATAGGAAGGTTAAGCTATTGTTGATTCTTTAGCTGAAGTAGCACTCACCCACCGCATTCCTATAGAATATAAATATGCCAGGGTTAGAGAAGGAAATCGTTGTTCTCTCGGCGGTGCGGACTCCCTTCGGCAAATTCTGCGGTGCGCTTAAAGATCTCTCGGCTACTGAACTGGGCGTCATCACTGGTCGCACCGCGATTGTGAGAGCAGGCGTCCGTCCAGAGGAGATCGACCATGTTATCTTTGGCAACGCGCAACAGACAAGCGTGGATGCAATCTACTTGGCCAGGCATATCGGCCTCAAGGCGGGCGTGCCGCCCTCTGTCCCAGCGCTGACAGTGAATCGGATCTGTGGTTCCGGGTTTCAATCGATCGTGAGCGGCGCGCAGTTTCTTTTGTTAGGTGAGGCAAGTTTCATTCTCGCCGGTGGCACGGAAAACATGAGTCAAGCGCCGCATGTAATCCGCGGCGCGCGCTCTGGTATTCCGCTGGGCGAAGGACAACTGGAAGACTCTCTCTGGTCGGCCTTGACCGATACCTACTGCAATCTCAATATGGCTGAGACGGCGGAAAATCTCGCGCGCAGGTACGGTATCACCCGAGAGGAAGCGGACGACTTTGCTTACCAGAGCCAAATGCGGACTAAGTCGGCCCAGGAGTCAGGACGCTTGAGCCTGGAAATCGTGCCCATCGTTGGATTCCTCGACCGAGATGAGCATCCCAGGCCCAACACCACGCGGGAAGCGCTCGCAGCGTTGAAGCCTGCCTTTCGGAAAGATGGCATTGTCACCGCGGGGAATGCCAGCGGAATTTCGGATGGAGCGGCGGCAGTGGTTCTCTCTACGTCAGACAAAGCCCGACAACGAGGAATCCAACCGTTGGCCCGAATCGTCTCCTGGGGCATCGCCGGGTGCGAACCCGCGGTGATGGGCATCGGACCTGTTCCCGCCATGAAAATGGCCCTGGATCGAGCCGGCCTCGCTCTCAAGGAAATCGATCTCATCGAGGTCAATGAAGCTTTCGCCTGTCAGTATCTTGCCGTGGAAAAGGAACTTGAACTTGATAGGACAAAAGTGAATGTCAATGGCGGGGCCATCGCCATCGGTCATCCTCTCGGGGCAACGGGAACTCGACTGACAACGACCTTGATCTACGAGTTCAAAAGACGCAACGCGCGCTATGGTTTGGGCAGCGCCTGCATCGGCGGGGGGCAGGGGATCGCTCTGCTTTTAGAAAGAATCTGAATTCTCTTCGCAACCGTGTATTAGTTGCCCAATCGACAAGAAAGTACGATCTCACCACGAAGGAGAACATGAAGGCCACGAAGGATTCGGATATTTATACTTTGAACTTCGTGCTCTTCGTGACCTTCGTGTTGAAGGTTTTTTCCTTGGTTGCGGCGTACCCCGCTGAGGGCAGCGCAAGTCAAGAAAGCACACGAAAGCCCTCGATGTCGAGAATGGAGCCGACGCGCTTTGCTTTCGCTTTGATAATAGTCTCCACTCTGCAGCCGATTTTCACCTCCCTCGGATCATTTATACCCAGAAGGTAGTGAAGGAAAAATGTGGTGGCGCCGTCCAATTGAACAAGCCCCAACGCTACGGGTCCCCGCAGCCGTGCGCCGTCATGATCAACGTAACAGACGGTGTAACTAACCAGTCTCCCCGTCCGTTTGACTTCCACCTGTTCCTTAAGCTCGGCAAAACAGCGCTCGCAGAACGATCGGGCGGGTAGATAAATCTGCTCGCAAGGAACGCAGCGTGTGGCGATCAGCTTGCCTTGCGTTTTCAGCGCGCGAAAAAAGATCTGCCCACCCGTTCCCGCCGTGTAGAGGGAGGTGAGCGGAATTTCTCCTGGCCAGGCGCGCCGCTCCACGTTCTTCAGCGACCGCATCATATCCCTCCTTTCACTTCTTAATCGGCTCCCAATAGGCGACGTCCGTCACGCTACCGATCCGCTGAGACTTGGGCTTCCAAACAGCGCGGACGGCCATCCCGATGCGGACTTTTCCCGGTCTGATCTTTTTGACGACGTGCAAAATTCCCATGCCGGGAGACGCTCCGTCGATTTCAATCACGGCAGGGATCTCCGGCTGTTTTAGTCGTCGCACATCCCAACTCACATAGCAAAGCGAGAAAGTGAAAATCTTACCGGTATCTTTCACGTAAACCCATTCATCGGTAGGGCGAAAACAGCGCTCGCAGAACATGCGCGGTGGGATCATCACGCGTTCGCATTTGCGACATGCACGCGCAATCAGTCGTCCTTCTTTGAGCTCTGCTAGATAACGACCGATGGCTTCACCCGTGTCCCACGCATAGTGAAGCTTCGGTACGTAAGTGACGCTGAATGTCTTTCCGTGCTTCAGCGCTTTCTCATCCAAGGGTGTTCCTCGCACAAACTTAGCTTCGGGCTGCGACTTCATGAGATTAACCCCTTCAACATTTCAACGACGGAACGGCTTGAACAGTTTGAACGCATTGAACGGTTCAACCAGTTTAAACCGGCTCCCTTGTCCCCATCACGACTACCGTTCCTACCTGCATCAAATCGCCCCAGGCCTGCGCCACACCGCGCTCAGCTTTGCCAGGAACCTGCCGTTTTCCGGCTTCGCCGCGCAACTGCCAAAATAGCTCGCAGATCTTCATTAACCCGGCAGCAGCGATGGGATTTCCCACTCCGAGCAGACCGCCGGAGGGTGTAACTGGCAAGTCGCCATCGCGATCAAACACGCCGTCGGCCAGGAGCTTTGGTGCCTGTCCTTTCGGCGCCAATTGCAGCCCTTCCAGATGATGAAGCTCTTTGTAAGCGAAGGGGTCATAGGGCTCGGCGATGTTGATCTCTTTCCGTGGTTCGCGAATTCCGGCCATGCGGTAAGCCATCCACGCGGCCTTCTCCACATATTCGGGATAGGCGAGATCACGGTTGGTCCAGTAGGTGGTATCCAAGCACCATCCCACGCCTTGAATCCAGACGGGCGTGTCACTGATGCGCCGAGCCGTTTCTTCTTCAGCCAGAACCACCGCCGCTGCGCCGTCGCTAGTGGGACTAACCATCAGCCGGTGAACCGGCCACGCCATAATTTCCGACGCCAGTACGTCTTCGACCGTGAGTTTCGCTCCGAGCTGTGCGGCCGGGTGGTCCAAGGCATTGCGTTTATTCTTGACCGATACGGCTGCGATATCCTTGAGCGCAATGCCGTAGGTTTGCATGTAACGGTTTTGCTCAAGGGCAAAGATCCAAAGCAAATTCGGTTTCAAGGGCTGCTCGGTGATATGGTCAAAGATCGTAAGAAAAGCGGCTTGGGGATGGGGTAGGCAGCTTGACATTTTCTCCTCGCATATCACGAGCGCCGTATCGAACAGCCCCGAGGCCACGTGAAACCAGGCTTGCGCCACGGCATAGACGCCGGTGCCGCCGCCGACATAGCAGCGCAGGTAAGGTTTCTTCCAAGCGCCGCAGCCGTCCGAGAGATACTCTCCTTTCATGTGCAGTCCATCGAAAGCGTCCGGCGCGCTCCCGACGACAACGCAGTCGATCTGGTTTAATTTCATCTCTGCGGAGTCGAGAGCCGGCTTTGCTGCGAGCCACGCCAGTTCCTTCGGGGTCTCGAGAGCGCGGTGCATGAATTTGGTCATTCCCGCGCCGATTACTGCAACCTTGCGCATCGCCGTCGTCTCACTCCGCCCCGAGAATAACAACCGCGCCACTGGTCGTCGGTACGCCGCGCCACGATTGTGCAAGCCCGATTCGGGCGTTGGGCAGCTGGCGCATACCAGCCTGGCCGCGCAGTTGCAAAACGATCTCAACGATCCGGTAAAGCCCACTAGCTTCTAAAGGAAGGCCCATACCTAAAACTCCTCCGGAAACATTGACCGGCATTTTGCCGTCGGGCTTTGTCTCGCCTGCCTCTACGGATCGCCCGGCCTCAGCCGGTTCCGAGTAAAGGCCCAAGGCGATGAGATGCTGCAGTTCCTTGTAGGCGTAGGTATCGTCGACCTCGAAGAGATGGATCGCACGCGGATTTTGAATTGCCGCCTGGCGATAGGCTCTTTCCGCTGCGATGCGAACGTATTCTGCCCGCACCCAGTCGCGCGATTCCAATGTCGCACTGTCATTGGCAAAGCCGACGCCGTGGACCCACGCAGGCTTTGACTGAGCTCTGTGGGCTCTTTTTTCATTGGCCAAAACAACAACCGCGCAGCCGTCCGCCCTCTCAGCGATCTCTGCCTCGCGCAGGGGATAGGAAACGTAGGGAGATGATTCCACGTACATCGGCGTCAGCGCCAGCGGGTAGGCCGCGATCGGGTTGCGCAGGGCGTTCGTGCGGTTCTTCACTGCGACTTGCGCACACTGCTCGGCGCTGATTCCAGTTTCGTGCAAGAAGACGTTCATCTCGAGGCCCGCGAGTGCGTGCGGGTTGAAACCGAGCGGCCGGTTGTAAAGCGGGTCCAGCGCATAGTCGAGGAGCCACTCCGGGGTTTTGATGTTCGAAGCCTTGCTATGGGCTTCGACAACGACAAGCTCCGCGATTCCCGAGCGGATCTGCATGAGCGCGTCGGCGATGCCGTGCAGGCCATCCTGGGTAAGCGTGTGCATCGGCTTTTGCACGGCTCCAAGCTGATCGGGCGTGTACTCGTCAAAGATCGATAGTCCTTCATTAAGATCTTCGGCGCAGGTGACAAATGAATCGATCTCACTCGGTTCGACCCCGGCGTCGTGATAGGCCTTTTGCGCTGCCTCGAACATCAATTCCTTGAAGGACGCATGGGGCGTTGACGGCTGGAGCGAGGTGAAGCCGATACCGATGATCGCGACACGATCCGACATAGATTCACCCTCACCCTCGCCCTCTCCCGCAAGCGGGCGAGGGGACTAGTTCTGATAGGTGAGCGCCCAGGCAGAGGATTAGGCTGTGTTCCGTGTTTCGAGGTTTGTTTCTCGCAGCCATCTTTTTTCACCCTCTCCCGCGGGGAGAGGGAGGGGTGAGGGCCGCCTCTCTTACTCTAAGCTCTCGTTTGAGAATTTTTCCCGCGGGATTTCTCGGCAAAGAATCGACGAACTCGAAAAAACGGGGCGCCTTATAGACTGCGATACGGCTGCGGCAAAACTCTGTGAGTTCCTGCTCCGTCACGCGCCAACCTTCTTTCGAGACGGCAAAGGCCTTGACCGCTTCGCCTGAGTTGGTATCAGGAATGCCGATCACTGCCACTTCACCGACGCCCGGATGTTTCATGATGATTTCCTCCACCTCCCGGGGCCACACCTTGAAGCCCGAGACATTGATCATATCCTTGGCCCGGTCCACCAAATAAAAGTAGCCGTCAGCATCCATTTGGCCGATGTCGCCTGTGAGAAACCAACCATCGCGTAGGACCTGAGCCGTCTCTTCCGGGCGGCGGAAGTAGCCTTGCATGACGTTCGGTCCTTTAATGGCGATCTCTCCGACTTCTCCTGGTGCGAGGTTACGCCCTTGAACATCCAGGATTTTCATCTCAACGTTTTCAATCGGACTGCCGATGCTTCCCTCACGACAGACATAGTCGTGATTGTAAGAGGCGAACGGGGAGGTCTCGGTTAGCCCATAGCCTTCATAAATGATAGCGCCGAACCTCTCGCGCCATTGGCGGACGACTCCGACGGGCATCGGCGCCGCAGCCGTAAAATAATACCGCACCGTACCAAGCTCTTCTTCTATATTGGGCAGCGTCAAGAGACGCGAATAGACGGTCGGAACACCGAAGAACATCGTCACGGCATTGGACTTTATCGAATGCAGGATCTCATCGGGCTGAAAGCGCTCGTGAAGAACGAGCGTCGCTCCGGCGTTGACTGAGGCGTTCATGATGAAGTTTTGCCCGAAGCAGTGAAAGAGCGGGAGATAACAAATGAGTCTGTCGGCACAAGCCATCTTCGTATGGTGTTGCGTGGCGTAGACGTTTGATATCAGGTTGCCATAAGAGAGGAGGACTCCCTTGGGGTTCCCTGTCGTACCGGACGTGTACAGGATCGCCACACCCGCGTCTTTTTCCAAGCTTGCCTTTGGAACAGCGTGTGAAACCGACGCTATTAAACGGTCCAACTCAACCACCCCGGCGCGGTCCGCTTTGCCGGCGCAAAGAATAGCTTCCAGAGAGGGAACTTCGGTTGCGCCCGGCACTTGTTCCAGAAGTTGCGGTGTGGTGATCAGGAGCCTGGCTTCCGAATCATTGAGAATGAATTTCAATTCGTCGCGCTTGAACATTACGTTCAAGGAAACGGCGACCGCTCCGAGACGGACCACAGCATAATAGGAAGCGATGAACTCCGGTCTATTCGGAAGAAAGAGACCAACTCGATCTCCTTGCTTGATGTCATAGCTCGCCTGCAAAGCCGAACTTAAGCGACAAACTCGCTCGTGCAGTTGGTTGTACGTGATACGGGTGCCGTCGAAGATGACGGCCTCTTTGTCGGGGAAGTCGGTCCGGCTCCGCTCCAGAGAATCAAAGATGTTCATATACAGTTCGACAGTTCAGGAACGGGAATCATCCTGTTTTGTATCAGTTGCGTAATCTGCTTGATGTCGCCATCCAAAGGGCGGTCATCCTCTAGAAAAGCCACCTCGCGTCTGATTGCCTCATGAACCGCACGGCTTCCTTTTCCGAGCCTTCCGCCTCCGTCACGCAAGTCTACGGCTTGACAGAGCGCGATCAGGGCAATCGCCACTGCGTCGCGAAGAATAGTGGTCATCTGCATGGCCGTCAAGGCCGAATGCATTCCCAGACTCACCATGTCTTGGTTGTATTGCTCTGTGGGTAGAGAGTGGACCAGGCTTGGATTTGATAAGTGGCGCAGGGCACAGACCAGACTCGTCAGACAGAGCTGCATTCCTTTAAAACCCGAAAAGAGGCCCGGTTTGGGAGCTAGATTAGCAGGGAGCCCATTGTTGAACCTCTCGTCGACGACCATTGCCATAAGCGCGTGCAGCCAGTTCCCCAGTGTCGCCAAGTCAATCTTCCAGCCGTCGAGGGCACGAGCCACATGGCCGCCATAGAAGTTCCCCGTATGATAGATGCGGCCCTCAATGGGATCCACAAGGGGGTTGTCGTTGGCAGAATTGATTTCTCTTTCGATGACGACCTGATAACCTCTCACGGCCTCGAGGATCGGACCGATTCCCTGTGGGATACAGCGTAGCGAATAAGGGGTTTGAATGCTCTCATCGGCGTGGCTGATCGTTTGCTTCGTCGGCTGATAGCTCTCGGCGATGCTCCCGCGGATCTCATCCAAATTGCGGACGTAGCGACTTCCCTCAATGAGGTTTCGACAGAAGGCGGCGGCCTCAATTTGTCCGGGGTGATTTTTAACAGTTTGGACGGACTCCCGAAATGGGTCGTCCATGCTCTTAAGCGCTTCCAACGCAAGCGCGCAAGCGGCTAAGACAAGCTGACAGAGATAGACCCCGTCATGGAGCTGCAGAGCCCCGATTCCCGTCATGACCGTGGTGCCGTTGATCAAGGCCAGCCCCTCTTTCGGTTCAAGCGAAAGCGATTGTAAGCGGGCCCGTTCTAACGCGGTCTTAGCCGTCATCGTCCGGCCCTTGAAGACGACCTCTCCGTGACCCAACAGAACGCGTCCGATGTAAGCTGAGGGGATGAGATCTCCGCTCGCCCCCACGGACCCATAAGAGGGGACGATAGGCGTGATGTCGTGATTTAAGAGATCGATAAGCCGTTCAATGACAACCATCCGGACTGCGGAGTAACCTTTGGCCAGGGCATTTGCCCTGAGAAGAATAGCTGCCCTAACGGCATCCTCAGGTAAGGGATTTCCGGTGCCGCAGATCAGAAAATGAAAGATATTTTCCTGATGTGCTGTGAGGTCTTTGGCAGGCAGTATAAAGCGGACATTGCCTCCAAGACCCGTGTTCACGCCGTAGATGATCTCTCCGCGCCGGAGTTTTTCTTCCAGGAGCTGTCGCGAAGCGAGAATTTTTTCTCTTACGTCACGTTCCTGGCTTAATCGCACGCGGAGCTTCTCCCGCGCGACCCCCGCCACTTTCGTGGTGGTCAATTGCGTGCCCGAGATTTCCATGATTCGATTCTGATCCGAGTTGACTCTAGGTGGCATGGGCCGTCCCCCTATTCAGTGATCGCCGAACCACCTAAAGATCGTAGTCGCGTTTCCATTCTCGATGCCGCGTGTGAAGCTCTACCGTCCTCAGTAATGAGGCGCCGATTCGCTACAGGGGAAGAGAATCTAGAGAATCTATTGAAGAACTTTTCGGAAATCAGTTGGCGGTATAAAAGAAAGCCTGCCCTGGGTAAGAGCCTAAAGAGAGAAGAAGTCTTGAGCCCTGGCCGGTGAGAACTCATGTATTCTCCACCGACCGCGGTCGGCGTGTCCAACGATTCTAACCGACTATCAAAATGCTAGCAAATCAATTTTGGTTGTCAACGTCAGTGTGTGAGCTGGCGCGGGAAGAGAAGATTGAAGCCTGGAGCGATTTTGAATGAATTTGCGCTGTCGAGCTGTCGATAGGAGCGTTGATGAGTGCCTTAAGATTCCAAGTTGAACCGAAAGCATGAAGCCTATGTAGGAATACTCTTCAGTTATTGGCGATTTCCAATTCCAGCCTGCAGGATAACTCATGCAAGGGAATTTTTCGTACCACAAAATTCTCCTGAAAATAAAGCAATAATTGTGTTGGACCATTTTTTTGGCATTCCTCTTGCGGAAGGAAAAGAGAACTTTTTCACAAAAGGGAGGTTGTAATAATGAAAATGGTAAGTATGAAGGCGGTTTCGGCGATTTTTATTGCGGGAGTTCTAATCGTCCCATTTTCAAAGCAGGTTTTTTCGCAAAATGCGCCTAAGCAACAAACGAATGTCAACGACGAGCAGCTAAAATCTTTCGCCAAAGTCTATGTGCAGGTTGAGAAGATACGGCAAACGTATGAGCCTCGCGTGAAAGAAGCCCCAGGTCCCGACGAGGGCAAACAGATTCAGCAGGAAGCCCAATCCAAATTCCAAGAGGTGCTTACGAAAGAAGGCCTGAGCGAAGAAAACTACACTCAGATTATCGAGATGGCGCGAGCGGACGACAGCCTGCGCAAAAAAGTTCTTCAAATGATTGTCGAAGAGAGAAATAAATCTTAGTGTAACCCGCGCTATTCTTCATTCGTTCCGGGTTGAGGCCCGGCATTCTGTCATGTCGGAGTCGGAGCAATCGAGCTCCGTGGCTTGCATTCGACAAATGCCGGGTCACCTACTGGCTGATCCCTGTCATCGTTTTCAGTTTGGCGGAAGTCGCTTTTTTTCTTCAGCCTTTTGCTGCTTGTTAGTTTCTTCTTGACGCCTGCTCGCGATTCGCCCTATTTTTATTGTACGGAAAAAACTTCTCGAAAAAAGAAATCGTGACCCGAGGTGTGGTGATAGCTCGGGTAGTTATTCCGATAGCCGTCTTTTTGGGGAGGATTTATGACTGCCGACTACTGGGTTACTGTGCTTGGCCTCTCTGAGCTTTTAAAGGATAGTTTTTTCTTGGCTTGTTAAAGGAGATGCTTATGAGTAACACGTTCGACTTGCTGTTAACCGGCGGCACCGTGCTGAATCCTGCTTCAGGCTTGCGCCAAGAGTTGGCAGTGGGCATTACGGATGGCCGCATCGCGGCCATTCAATCAAAGCTGCCGCGCGAGAACGCAAAAAAAGTCCTGGACGTGCGCGGTTGCTACGTCACGCCGGGGCTCATCGACTTCCACGTTCACAGCTACTGGGGGGTGAACCCGTACGGTTTCAACGCCGACTCAATCTGCCTGGTCAGCGGCGTGACGACCGCTATCGATGCGGGGTCCTCGGGTCCCGTCAACTTCCTCGGCTTTAAAAAACTTGTCAATGAACCATCAAAGACGCGCATGTTGGCATTTGTCGCGGTCGCCCAGCATGGCGTGTTGAATGATCCGGGAGAGTTACAGAATTTGCGCTTTGCCGATCCTGAAGCTGCCGCGCGTAGCGTGAAGGATTCTCCTAACGTTGGAGTTGGCATTAAGGTCCGGCTCCACAAAAAGGGGGTGGGGGATAACGGACGAGAAGCGTTGCGTCTTGCGGTTCAGGCCGGCGAGGCTTCAAAATCGCCCGTGATGGTTCACGTGGGCGACACCGGCATATCCATGGAAGAGATCGTCGACACCCTTCGAGCGGGGGACGTCGTGACCCACTGCTATACACCACAGCGCCCTTCGATCGTGGATGAATCAGGTCGGCTCCTCGTCGCCGTGCGCAAGGCCAAGGAGCGTGGCGTCATTTTTGACGTTGGTCACGCCAGCGGTCACTTTGATTTCAATCTCGTCCGCCGAGCCATGGGCGACGGCCTGTTGCCGGACGTTATCAGCTCCGATCTACACGGTCGCATGAAGCAACCGGGATTCGGTATCGTCGGCGACTTGCCCACGACCCTCACCAAGTTCCTGGCGTTGGGCTTAGACCTTGACCAGATCATCGCCATGTGCACGATCAATCCCGCCCGCGTTATCGGCTGGCAGGATCGGCTCGGTAACCTCGAAGTCGGACGCGATGCCGACGTTGCTGTATTGCAAATAGTAAACGAAGCAACAAAGCTGCGGGATTCCGTTGGTGGAGAGATGACGGCCGAGCAGCGCATTGCTGCGCGCTGGACGATCCGAGGGGGTGAGGTGTTTCCAGGCTCATGCTGACAGCTGATAAATCAGTCGCAAAAAAGGACAGTCTCAGGAGAGGGCGAGGTTAGATTTTCAAGAAGGAGGACAATGACTGCTACGAACGGGACGTTTTGAAATGTTTTACGTTGAACAGTTTTTCGAGGAAAAAAGAGAATAGACTCGATTTCGACCGAGACAGCCTCGATCCCAAATTCCCCGATTTGTACGACATCGGTGATAGGCGTGCTTACTTTCGGATAAACTGGTTCGTGTAGACACCAACAGCTGCGACCTTTCCGGCCACATCAAAAAACTCGTTGGTGATTTTCACGGTCTTTTCCATCACGTCAGGTTTCATATACCCATATCCGGACGCCAGCGATTCCGGCGGAATGAAGACTTCTTCGACGCCGTTCTTGATCTGAATTCTTGTCAGCTCTTTATCCAGCTCAGGTTTGTGCTTCAATAGGATGCCCAGCGCTTCTTCCTGATGGTCGCGAGTGTACCTTAGGCCTTCCATGGTTCCCTCGACATAGGCGCGAATCATTTCCGGACGGCGTTTGATGTCCTCTTCCTTGACGATGAGAGCGCTGCCGTAAATATCGAGGCCCGCCTCGCGCATGTGGATTCGCTTCAATCGAATGCCTTGTTTAGTCGCAGCCATCTCCGCTACCTCATCATTGGAGGCACGAAACATGGTGATGAAGTCGGCTTTCTTGGCGAGCAAAGCCGCCGGCTGAAGAGGCGGGGCGGTCTCTTGAATCTTGATGGTTGCGAAATCCAGGTTGTTAATTCTTGCAAGGGCCGGCATCAGAAACCATTGCGCCTGTCCAGGGCTGATCGCCCACGATTTACCCTCAAGGTCTTTGAGACCCTTAATGTCGGCCTCCTCGCGCCAGAGAACCGTGACGGCTATGAAGCCGAGCTGAGCTACCGATACGGTGGGAGCTCCTCTCGATCGGCCGACGATGGCGGTTGAGACATTGGCGAAGCCAACATCAGCTGCTCCCGCGGCGATGGCGCGAATCGTATCCGCTGAACCCGTCCCGGGTTGGATGGTGACATTCAGTCCCCGCTTGGCGTAGAAGCCTTTCTCCCAAGCAACAAACCACGGTGCATGATTCCCGCCGATGATGAAATCCAGCCGGATAACAACCGGCGTCTCTCGGGCTTTCTCGGCAGCTATCACAACGGCCGGAGAAAAACTCAGGTTGGCCATAATGCTGAGCACCGCCAGCAGAGATGCTGCCTTTAGCGGAGTCAGACAGTCCTCAGTAAGTTTCATCGTTGTTTCCTTCCGTGAGTCTTTTGCGGACCTTTGCGCCTTAGCTGCGTTCATAGATGATAATGCCCATCGGCGTGGGCTTGAACCCGTTGCATGGATTGCGCTCCTGAGGGCAGTTAGAGACGGCCACAAGTAAGTCCATTTCGGCTCTGAGATCGTAAAAGTCGCCCGCACGACTCGTCGGCTCTTTGATCTCCATGGTCCCATCTGGCTCGACCTCCACCCGCATAAACGGAACAAAGGCGTTGGGAATCTGTCGCTGGTTGAGGCCCCAGGGAGCCAGCGCAAAGGCGAAGTTGTCACGGCAGTTGCGTGTACCGGACGCCTGGTAACGGATGCGGTTCAGCTCCTCGCTGCACATGGGACCGTACGCGTAACTTTCTTCGTTGGAGTAGCCGGCGATCGTCATCATCGGATTACAGATGACGGAGTAAAGCACGTCTCCCTGGCGGAGCTCGCGCCGCTTGTTCAGAAGCAGACTGTTGCCCATGTTGAGGTGTTCCGTCAGATCGCGCTCGTTGAAGCAAACCAGATCCGGCACCTGTTTGCCTTCGAGGTCGACGAACCGCAGCGTCTGCCCTCGACGCATCGTGAAAGCTGAATACTCCCTAGTCGGGATGATCCATTCTTTCACGATCATGCCTGGAACAGGATAACGCCGCATCACGCGATCGTCCGCCATTCTCCCAGACCTCTCATTAAAGTTTTGCTTCTAGCGGTCAAAGATGTCACCGGATCGAGAGACCAGCCAGGGTTCGTGGGCGTGAAACGTGGTCGCGTCTCGTAGTCGTGATTGCGCTCGGCCCTGAAACCCAAGTAGTTAGCCGCTTATTTTACTCAGCAAGATGTGGGCGTCAAATGGAATCTGTGAGGCGACAGGCCGAAGACGTAGGCGTTAGCGGGTGAGAGGATAAGAGTGAAAGGACGAGGGATGAAAGTGGAAGGAGGAGTTAAGAAGGCAGCAGGCGACACGCGACAGGAAGATAACAGGTCCTGGCTACCCATTACGCCTTCCTGCGTAAGACTGAGATACGGAACCACGGTTTTTCTTTTTCTTGACTCCTATCTTCAGTTTGTCCTATTCTACGGCACGCTAAACTCTGCCGAGTCCTGAGACCCGCTCACGTCTTTGACTCCACACCATCGCTGACACTGGGTCTAATACGGTGTCTAGTTCTTTTGATTCGCGGTGACGCGAGGAGGATGAACATGGAAACGACGCCAAACAATCGATCGAAGCGAGAACGGGAAAAGCTGCAAGCGATTGCCGGAAACGGTCTACTTGACCGCCGTGCCTTTCTCCGTGGCGGCGCCGCCATGGCCGGGGCCATGATGGGCTACACGTTCGTTGGATCAGCGGCGGCCGAGCCGCTCGCGGACGACGCATGGAGCAAGGCACCCGGCAACATCGTCCCGGCTTACGGCGCGCCGTCGCGGTTCGAGAAAAACGTGGTGCGCACGCTCAGCAACCCAAATAGCGAGCCGCGCACCTCCCATGCGCGCACGCCACACCATCTGCTCAACGGCACGATCACGCCGAACGGCCTGCATTTCACGATCTCGCACGCCGGCAACCCGGACATCGACCCGGATAAGCACCGCCTCGTAATTCACGGTCTCGTCAAGCGGCCGTTGGTCTTCACGCTCGATGCGCTCGGGCGTTACCCGATGGTGTCGCGCATGACGTTTGTCGAATGCGGCGGCAACAGCGCGCCATTCTTTTCCAAAGAGCCGATCCAGGCGAGCGTGCAGGCGCTGCACGGCCTCGCTTCGTGCGCCGAGTGGACCGGCATCCGGCTCTCCACCCTGCTCGAGGAGACCGGCGTCGATCCCAAAGCGAAGTGGCTCATCGCCGAAGGTGCGGACGCGCCGGCCTTGAGCCGCAGCGTGCCGATCACCAAGGCATTGGACGATGCCATGATCGCGCTCTACCAGAACGGCGAGCGGCTCATGCCCGGGAACGGTTATCCGATGCGCCTGCTCTTGCCCGGTTGGGAAGGCAACATGAACGTCAAGTTCCTGCGCCGGATCAAATTGGTCGAGCAGCCCGCCATGAGTTACTACGAGGCCAGAACCTATGCGCCGATCCTGCCGGGCGGAAAGGCGTATCAGTTTTATTTTCTGCAGGAGGTCAAATCGTTCATCACCCACCCCTCGCCGGGGATGATGTTGAAGGAGCCCGGCTTCTATGAGATTTCCGGCGTCGCCTATTCTGGCAATGGCCGGATATCGAAGGTGATGGTCTCGGCCGATCGCGGCCAGAGCTGGGCACAAGCGGCGCTGCAGGAGCCGGTACACAGCAAGGCCTTTACCCGCTTCCGCGTGCCCTGGCGCTGGGATGGCGGTCCGGGGGTTTTGCAAAGCCGCGCGTGGGACGAGGCCGGCAACGTGCAGCCGACCCGCGCCCAGATCGTGGCCGCGCGCGGCGAGACCACGAAGGTTCCCCCCGTAACGGGCTTCCCGAGCCAGCACTACAACGGCATCACGACTTGGGCGATCGAGCGCAATGGGGAGGTGAAACATGTTTACGCGTAAGCCTCTGATCTTCGCCGCTCTGCTCGCTCTCGGTTCGAGCGCCGCCTTCGCCCAAGGGCCAAATCTTGGCAAGCCGATCGATCCGGCCGAGCTCGCGGCCTGGGACATCAGCATCTTGCCGGACGGCACCGGCTTGCCAGCCGGAAGCGGCACCTCCGCCCAGGGCGCGCCCATCTACGCGCAGAAATGCGCCATGTGCCACGGCCCGGAGGGCAAGGGTGGAGCCAATGCCGCGGTGGTCGGCGGCGCCCCGATCAAGGACATGGAATCGGTGAAGACCATCGCTAATTTCTGGCCCTATGCCACGACCCTCTTCGACTATATCCGGCGGGCGATGCCGTGGCAGCAACCGAGATCACTTACCAACGACGAAGTCTACGCCCTCACTGCTTACATTCTGGCGCTCAACAAGCTCACCGGCGAGAACGACACGATGGATGCCAAGACACTGCCGAAAGTGAAAATGCCGAACCGCGACGGATTCATCATCCGCTTTCCGGACAAGATATAGTGCCGGTCCTACTGGGAGATAACAACTGTCGGCAATTTGAGTCGTCGGGCCCGGCACAAGGTCAGGCATTACGAAAAAGAGCCTTTTCAGAATGGCTCGAATTTCCAGAGTAGCTTGACAGCGAACTCCCTTTCCGGCTAGTTCTTCCACGACACGAGTCCACGAACCGGTTCTTTTCACACGAAATAGCGGCTGGGATTGCCGACGGATCAAATGCCGGACTACACACATCAGCCGGACAGGATTTCCCAGTTCGGACCTTGGTCTCCGTTTACGAAAGGAGCGGGACATGAAAACAATAAGGCTGATCTACTTAGGCATGGCGGCGGTCGGCATCGCCGCGTATTTGACCGCAACGCCGGTGCATCTAAGCGGACAACAAAATATCGCGGTGCCCATCGATGCTGACGATATCGGCGGCGTGGTCACCAGCGCCAACGGACCGGAAGCCGGCGTGTGGGTGATCGCGGAAACCACGGATCTTCCCACCAAGATGGCGAAGATCGTGGTGACCGACGATCAAGGACGCTACGTGCTGCCCGATCTGCCGAAAGCGAATTACGACGTTTGGGTACGCGGCTATGGACTTGTCGATTCGCCGAAAGTAAAAAGCGCGCCCGGCAAAATTGTGAACCTGAAAGCCGTCGTGGCGCCGACTCCGGCCGCGGTGGCGGAATACTATCCGGCGATCTACTGGTTGTCCATGCTCAAGATTCCGGACAAGAGCGA
>Ga0209803_1000914_pt1 | contig 19762 bp, 14 predicted proteins | sample GraSoiAngelo_138_FD_185895 | JGI IMG/M metagenome (GOLD analysis project Ga0209803, IMG submission 185895) | Grasslands soil microbial communities from the Angelo Coastal Reserve, California, USA - 14_0929_09_40cm (SPAdes) (version 2) | ecosystem: Environmental > Terrestrial > Soil > Grasslands ...
ATCGTGCGGGATTCCGACGGCGACCTGAAAAAGAGAGGGCACGGCCTCTTCATCTTTTGGTCGAAGGAATTCTGAAATAACATTCAAGTAAGTCCTGCTCTGGTCCACTCACTAAGTGAGTTGACATAGCTCACGAGAAACAGTAGTCTGTTCTTGTTTCACCAAGGGAGGAAAACATGAATCCCACACACGGAATTACGGTGCCGGGAGTGAAAGGAATGATCCTGCTCCTTGCGTTGGCACTGGTGAGTTGCGCCCCGGCGCCAGCGACGCGTACGTCGACCGAGATCCCTCAGGCGACCAAGCAGCAGGTCCTGGTAGCGTACGGGAAGCTGCCCTTGAGCTTCGAGGCGAACCAGGGGCAGACCGACCCACAGGTCAAATTCCTCGCCCGGGGCCGGGGCTACACGCTCTTTCTGAGCCCGGACGAAGCCGTGTTCGTCCTGCGGAAAGCAAAGGCTGAGGCGCAGGGTGAGAACTCGTCGCCTCTCATGCGTAACACGTCACGCCTCATGGCGGAACGAGTAGGCGACTACGAGCAAACCATACTCCGCATGAAGCTTGCAGGCGCCAACCCCGCGCCTGAGGTGGTCGGGGTCGGTGAGTTGCCGGGCAAAAGCAACTACTTCGTCGGCAATGACCCCAAGAAGTGGCGCGCCAATGTTCCAACCTACGCGAAGGTCGAGTACCGGGGAATCTACCCCGGCGTGAATCTGGTCTATTACGGCAACCAGCGGCAGCTCGAACACGACTTCGTGGTCTCCCCCGGCGCCGATCCCAAGGCCATCACCCTGGCGTTCGAGGGCATGGACGGCGTGGCCATTGATGCCCTGGGCGATTTGGTCCTCCGGGCGGCGGGGAGCGAGGTCCGCCTCCGCCAACCCGTCGTGTATCAGGAGCAGAACGGCCAGAGAGCGGTGATCCCGACCAGGTACGTCCTCAAGGCCGAGCGCCAAGTGTCCTTCGAAGTGGCCGCCTATGACGCCACGAAGCCACTCATCATTGATCCGGTCCTTGCCTACTCCACCTACCTCGGCGGGAGTAACAGTGACGGGGGCAGCGGCATCGCGGTGGACGCGGCTGGCAATGCCTACGTGACAGGTAACGCTAATTCGACGAACTTCCCGACAACCACAGGCGCCTTCCGGAACGGTTTGGTCGGCTTTGCTGACGCCTTCGTGACGAAGCTGGACCCCACCGGCTCCACCCTCCTCTACTCCACCTACCTGGGGGGCAGTAATTTTAACGATGCTACTGGGATTGCCGTGGACGCGGCCGGCAATGCCTACGTGACAGGTAGCACCTTTTCAAACGACTTCCCGACGACGGCCGGGGCGTTCCAGCCGACCTTCGGCAGCGACTTTGACGCCTTCGTGACGAAGCTCAATCCCACCGGCTCCGCCCTCGTCTACTCCACCTTCCTCAGCGGGAGTAGCTTTGACGCTAGCTCCGCGATCGCTGTGGACGCCTCGGGCAACGCCTACGTGACGGGTAGCACCCTTTCAATCGACTTCCCGACGACGGCGGGCGCTTTCCAGACCACCTTCGGCGGCTTTGTCGACGCCTTCGTGACGAAGCTCGATCCCACCGGTTCCGCCGTGATCTATTCCACCTACCTCGGAGGCAACAACGGTGATGGGAGCAGCGGCATCGCGGTGGATTCAGCCGACAACGCCTACGTTACGGGTGGCACCAACTCGACCAACTTCCCGACGACGGCGGGCGCTTTCCAGACGACCTTCGGCGGCAGCGTCTTCAACGCCTTCGTAACGAAGCTCAGTTCCACGGGCTCTGCCCTCCTCTACTCCACCTACCTGGGGAGCAGGGACTTTAACCAAGCCACCGGGATTGCCGTGGACGCGGCTGGTAACGCCTACGTGACAGGCGAAACTGACTCGTTCGCCTTTCCGACGACGGTGGGGGCCTTCCAGACGACCTTTGCCGGCACCGCCGACGCCTTTGTGACGAAGTTCAACCCTACCGGTTCCGCCATTGTCTATTCCACCTACGTGGGGGGCAGCGACGAGGACCGGGGGGTCGGCATCGCCGTGGACGCGGCTGGGAATGCCTATATGACGGGGTTTACCTTCTCCCCCAACTTCCCGACGACGGCGAACGCCTCCCAGACGACCCTGGGCGGTGGCTCGGGCGTCGGTGACAGGGATGCTTTCGTGGCGAAGCTGGATCCTACCGGCGCAGCCCTCGTGTACTCGACCTATCTCGGGGGCACTGGCGACGATTTGGGCTTCGGCATCGCCGTGGACGCCGCCGGCAACGCCTACGTGACAGGCGAAACTGGCTCGTTCAACTTTCCGACGACGGCGGGGGCCTTCCAGCCCACCTTTGGCGGTCCCCCGAGCCCCTTCGTTACGAACGCCTTCGTTGCGAAGTTTAGTTTCGGCAATACGCCGGCGGGCGCGAACGTCACTGTCCTTCTTGGTGTCCCGCCCGGTCAGGTGACCGTGACCTTCGACAACGTGGCGTCGGCTGGCGACACGACGCTTACGACGAGCAGCGCCGGCCCATCGCCGCCGACGCCTTCAGGCTTCAAGCTGGGCACCCCGCCGACCTACTACGATCTTACGACCACCGCGAGCTTCAGCGGCGACGTGACCGTCTGCATCAACTACAACACCATCACCTTCAACAATGTAGCGAGCCTGAAGCTCTTTCACTTCGTGGATCCGAATTGGGTGGACGCCACGGTCTCGCTGGACACCGCGACCCAGATCATCTGCGGCCGCGTCACCTCGCTCTCGCCTTTCGCGATCTTCGAGCCTGCAGATCAGCCGTTTGCCGCCTTCCACGCCAGGATCGAGATCGAGCACGAGCGTCACAAACGCGAGTTCGAGGTGAAGGGAACGTTCACCCTGGGCGCGGGGAGCAACGGGATCAACCCGCTTACCGAGGATGTGACTCTCGAGGTCGGGGCTTTCACGGCGACGATCCCAGCAGGGTCGTTCCGGCGCCACGGGCATGGCACGTTCAAGTTCGAAGGGGTCGCGGGAGGCGCGAGGCTGGAAGTGAAGATCCAGGCCCGGGGCGGCAACCGCTTCGAGTTCAAGGCCGAGGGCAAGGGCGCTCAGGTCGGGACGGCGACGCCCGTGACGGTGCGGCTTGCCATCGGTGACGACGCCGGCAGCACGGTCGCTAGGGTCAAGGCTGACGACGACTGACCCTGAGGCTGGGCCGCCAGCGTACGCTGGCGGCCCAATCTTGCGGAGCGAGGCGGGGTGCGCACGGCGTGGGCCGGTGCTGCCCTGTTGACACTCCATGCATCCCCTCCTAGAATGCCTCCACGCTTTCCTTGGAGGCTTCTTTTATGAAGGAATCCAAACCTGAGGCGATCCGCAATGTTGCTGTCCTTTCGTACGGGGGAGCCGGAAAGACGACCCTGATCGAGGCGTTCCTCTGCGCGAGCGGGGCGGTTCCGCAGACGGGGTCCGTCGCGGCCGGCACGACGGCCATGGACTACGAGCCGGAGGAGCACCACCGCAAGATCTCCATGCAGACGAGCCTCTGCCGGATTCCCTGGAACGACGCCGCGCTCAATCTGCTGGACAACCCGGGCGCGCCGAGCTTTCAAGCCGAAGCGAAACAGGCGACGCATGTGGTGGACGCCGTGCTCTGGGTCTTCAATGCGAGCGCGGGGGTCAAGACCGAGTTGGAGAAATTATGGGAGTACGCGGCCGAGCGGTCCCTGCCGGGCCTGATCTTCATCAGCGGGCTTGACCGGGAAGGGACCTCCTGGGCGCCGCTCGTCGAGGAACTCGAGAAGGCGCTGGAGATCAAGACGGTCCCGCTCAGCCTGCCGATCGGGCAGCAAGCCTCCCTGGAAGGGGTGGTGGACCTCCTGAGCGGAGAGGCCTATCGGTATGCGGCTGATGCAAGCGGGAAACGGCAGAAGGCCGAGGTGCCGGCGGCCTTGGGCGGGCAGGTCGAGGGGGCCCGCAAGAAACTGATGGAGGGGGCTGCAGAGGCCGATGATCAGTTGCTCGAAAGGTATCTGGGCGACGGGATACTGACGGCTCAAGAAATCCTGCAAGGGTTGAAAACCGGGGTGGCCACCCGCAGTTTGTTCCCGGTCCTCTGCGGGTCCGCCGGAAAAAACATCGGCACGGTGGAGGCGCTCAACGCCCTCGTGGCGCTCCTGCCTTCACCGGTGGAACGCGCCGCGGCCCATCCCGTGCAGGCCTCCAAGCTGGGCGGTTCCGGCTCGATCCAGCTTTCCCCAGATCCCACGGCAGCGTTTGCGGCGTACGTCTTCAAAACGATCATCGACCCGTTCATGGGCCGGCTCAATTACCTGCGGGTGTATGCTGGAGCGCTGGCGCCGGATGCCGGCTTTCTCAATGCCACGCGCAATGTGAGGGAGAAGGGGGGGCGGCTCTTTCACGGGGTGGGGAAGAAATACACTCCCATCGAGAAGGCGGTGGCCGGCGACATCGTGGCGATCGCCAAGCTCAAGGACACCCAGACCGGCGACACGCTCACCAGCGACAATGCCCCGCTCCTGATTCCCAAGCCTCCGTTGCCGCGGCCGCTCCTGTCGTTCGCCCTTGAACCCAAATCCAAGGCGGACGTGGAAAAGGTGAGCCTCGGGCTCCACAAGCTCGTCGAGGAGGACCCCTCCCTCGAGTTCGTCCGCAACACCGAAACGCATGAGATGATCCTCAGCGCCATGGGGCAGCTGCATGGGGATGTCGCGTTCGAGAAACTGAAACGCAAATACGGCATTGAGGTGAACGTCCATACCCCGAAGGTGCCGTACAAGGAGACCATTCGGAAGGCCGCCTCCGCGCAGGGGAAGTACAAAAAACAGACCGGAGGGCACGGCCAGTATGGCGACACCTGGCTGAAGCTCGAGCCGCTCAAGCGCGGCGCCGGGTTTCAGTTCGTGGATGAGATCGTCGGCGGGGCCATCCCCCGGAACTTCATCCCCGCGGTCGAAAAGGGAGTCGTCGAGGCGATGCACGAAGGCATCCTCGGAGGCTTTCCCGTCGTTGACCTCCGCGTCACTCTCTACGATGGGTCATACCACGACGTGGATTCGTCCGAGATGGCCTTCAAGATCGCGGCGTCCATGGGATTGAAGAAGGCCATGGAGCAGGCGTCGCCGGTTCTCTTGGAGCCGATCATGACGGTGGAGGTCAGCACGCCGGACGAATTCATGGGGGCGGTGATCGGGGACCTGAACAGCCGCCGAGGCCGGATCCAGGATACCGTGCCGAAGGCCCACGGTACCATCATCAAGGCCGCGGTCCCGCTGGCCGAGATGCTGAAATATTCCTCGACCTTGAACTCCCTGACGGGCGGGCGCGCGACCTATTCTATGGATTTCTTGACGTACGAGGAAGTGCCCCGCGAGCAGGCGGCGCGGATCCTCGAGGAGCAGAAGGCGGCGAAAGCGGGAGCCGTCCAGTGAGGCCGCCGTTCAGGTTATTTCTCTTTCGGGCTCAGGACTGAATAGAATGCGCGGTTCTCTCGCACTACGCGCAGGAGGACCGAGTCGCCCTTTTTCGTCTGGGCCACCGCCGTCTTGAATTCCTCTGCCGTCGTGACGATCTGACGGTTGACCTCCTTGATGAGGTCTCCTTCTCGCAGGCCCTGCTCCTGGGCCACACTGCCCGCGTCCACCTTGCTCACCAGCACGCCTTTCTGGTCCTTGATCTTGAACTTGTCGGCGAGCTCTGGCGTGAGGTCTTGCACGTTGAGCCCGAGCTTGACCTCCGGCTGCGGCGGGGGCGAGGCGGGGACCGACGCGACGACGGTTTCTTCCTTGCGCTCGCCCAAGTCGACGGGCAGGGAGCGGTGTTCGCCGTTCCGGATGATCTCCAGTTCCACCTTGGTGCCCGGGGCCAGTCCGGCCACGCTACGGGACAAGGCGGAGGGGCTCTCCACGCGGCGCCCGTTCACCTTCGCGATGATGTCGCCCGGCTTCAGTCCGGCGCGCGCGGCAGGCTCGTTCTCGAAGACGTCGTTCACCAGGATGCCGTCGGATTCCTTGATGCCGAACTTGGCGGCCAGCTCCGGGGTCACTTCCTGGATGCCGATGCCCAACCAGCCGCGTACGACTTTCCCCTTGGAACGGAGCTGGTTCACGACCTGCTGCACCATATTGGAGGGAATGGCGAAGCCGATGCCTTGGGCGTAGTTGATGATGGCGGTGTTGATGCCGATCACCTCGCCTTTGATGTTGAACAGCGGGCCTCCGCTGTTGCCGGGATTGATCGAGGCGTCGGTCTGGATGAACGCCTCGTAGCGGGACAGCCTGACGGCGTCACGCTCAAGGCCGCTGACCACCCCCACGGTCACGGTGCGATCCAGGGAGAACGGATTGCCGACGGCCATGGCCCACTGGCCGACGCGGACCTTCGACGAGTCGCCGAACGGCACCGTGGGGAGTTCACGATCGGCCGTGATCTTCACGACGGCCAGGTCGGTGTCTGGATCGCGGCCGATCACCTGGCCGACGTATTTGCTCCTGTCGGAGAGCCGCACCTCGACTTCCTTGGCGTCGGCGACGACGTGGTTGTTGGTCACCACCGTGCCGTCCTTGTCCACGATGACCCCCGAACCGGTCCCCGGGTTGTTCGGGCCGCGTTCCCGCAGGCTTTCGCCTGATTTGGCGGAAACGGACACCGGGCTGATGTTGACCACGGCTGGTTTGACACGGTCAGCCAGGTTGATGAAGACGTTCTGCATTTCCTCAAGCAGACGGACGCCGTTCAGCTCCTCAGCGAAGGTCCTGCCGGAAAACGGCTCGACTGCCAGGAGTCCGAGGATGAGGACAACGCCGAGAACCTGAGAGGCTACGGCACGGTCTCGAAACGTCATGTGGTGCTCCTCACGGTTTAGGGATGTTTCACGGCTCGACGCGCCGCCGTCCATCGGGCGGGCGTCGATGCTCTTATCCTAACAAATGGACGCGAGCGATTACAACGCCTGAGTTCGGTGGGAGGAGGACTTAGGCGCGAAGGGACTGAAGCGCAGCGGGCATGGCGGAGCGGCGGCCGATGAGGGTGACCTGGTCGCCAGCCCTCAGGACCACCTCGGCGTGCGGGAACAGCATTGAGTCGCCGCGCCGGACCAGGACGATCCCTACACTGTCCGGCAGGGCTAATTCGGCAAGCCGCCGGCCATCGGCTCCGAGGCCCGGAGCGATTGTGATGTGCTCGACCGTGCCGCCCCCGGCTTGGAGATCATCGTGCAGGCGGATCAAGGGGACGGTGAGGCCTTCCTCGGAGTGGGAGGCCAGCCGGTCCCGTATGGCTTGCAGCGTGCGTTGCTCGGCTCGAATGCTTTCACACACGGGGAGCGCCTCATCGAGGCCCGTCGGGCTCTCAGGCGCTTGGGCGGTGTGAGTGGCGTACAAGCATTGGCCCAGAGACTCGTAGGCATGGCGGAGCCGAGCCTCGGCATCGTCGGCTTGAAACTGGAGCTTGGCCACTTGGACCCGGCGGGCGACCCGCTCGGCGACGTTCATAACGGCTTCTTTGAGCCCGTCCAGGCTGATCGAGAGGGCGCGGCTGGTGGATTGAAAGAGGTTCATAGCGTCGGATAAGCGCTATTATGTCAACTTATGAGTCCCACCAAACTTCCCTCCTCCGGCCCTCAAAAACCTCAACCTGAACGTGCAAAAGAGCACCGATCACCGCTCCCCTATTTGAGCTTCCGTGCCAGCCAACAGGCGACTGATATTGTCACGATGCCGATAGGCAATCAAGCCTGTCGTGCCGATGGCAAACAGCGCCATGGAAGCGGTGGGATGGAGAAGCCAGACCCACAGCGGAAGGCTCCCGAACGCGAGCAAGGCCGCCAATGACGAGGTCCGCCAGATGGCGGCACTGGTAAGCCACACCCCCAGTAAGGTAACCCCCACGATCCAGTCGACGGCCAAGAGCACCCCCAGGGCGGTCGCCACCCCTTTGCCTCCTTTGAATCGCAGAAACACAGGGAATATGTGTCCCAGGATGGCCGCACCGCCGGCGGCCAGTTCCCATTCACTTTCTGCAGCCCCGAGAAGATGCCGGGCGACCAGCACCGCCAAAGCCCCCTTCCCCATGTCGCCGATCAGCGTGACGATCCCAGCGGCGTTGCCCGCGACCCTGAGGACGTTGGTGAATCCGATGTTTCGACTGCCAGCGTCGCGTGGGTCGATCCCCCCCAATGCACGTCCTGCGAAGATGCCCACGGGAATGGCGCCGAGGAGATAGCCGATCGCGAGCGACGAGGCGAGAGCCGTGTCCATCAGGAGGAGCGGGCATGGGCGCCGTTACGCGGGAGCACGGCTGTGACAAACTGCCGGACGTATTGGGCGGCGGAAACCAGTGAGAGCACCAGGGACACCCAGAGAATGGCTGTGCCCCAGGAGTACAAGTTCAGGGTGCTGGGTACGGCCTCGTCAAGGATCAACAATAGAATAGCCACGACTTGGGCCGCCATCTTGAGCTTCCCGGTCGTTTCGGCGGCCAGGACGATCCCCTCGCGGGCGGCGACGCCCCGCAAGCCGGTGACGGCCAATTCCCGCCCGGCCAGCACGATGGCGATCCACGCCTCTACCACATCCTGGTCCACGAGGAGGAAGAGGGCAGTCAGGACCAAGAGCTTGTCGGCGATTGGGTCCAGCAGCTTGCCCAGTCTCGTGATCTGGCCCCAGCGCCGGGCGATGTAGCCGTCCACGGCATCGGTCAAGGCTGCCAAGCCGAAAACGGCTGCCGCAGCCAGCGCGCGATTGGGCGTCGGCTCCAGGAAGACAAGGACGAAGACAGGAATCAATAGAATTCGGCTGACGGTGATCGCGTTTGGCACATGCCGCGCGAGACCAGCCCACCTCGGCGAAGTCGCCGGCCTGTGGGCCTGTGCCACAATGGCCTGTTGCTCTGAGAGCATGAGGGCCCGCCTCCCTTTACACCGGCACTCGCCCGATGGCCGCCGCCATGCGGACGATCTGATCGAGCAACGCGCGTACCTCTCGCAGGGGGACCATGTTCGGTCCGTCTGAGAGGGCGTGATCAGGATCCGGGTGGACTTCCATGAAGAGTCCTTCGCACCCGACGGCCACGGCGGCCCGCGCGAGCGGCGCTACGAACTCCCGCTGCCCGGAAGAGCGCGTGCCCGCCCCGCCCGGCAACTGGACGCTGTGGGTCGCATCGAAGATGACCGGATAGCCAAGCCGGCGCATGATCGGGAGCGACCGGAAGTCGGTGACGAGGTTGTTGTACCCGAATGAAGCGCCGCGTTCGGTCAGGAGGATCCGCCGGCTCCCCGCCGCCTCGATTTTTTGCACCACGTTCGCCATGTCCCACGGGGCCAGGAACTGTCCCTTCTTGACGTTGACCACCCGTCCCGTCCGCGCGGCGGCGACGATCAGATCGGTTTGCCGACACAGGAAGGCCGGGATCTGGAGGACATCCAGGACGCGCCCGGCCTCGGTCGCTTCTTCGGGCGTGTGCACGTCCGACAGGATGGGACTCCCCACCTCCTCCCGCACGCGGCTCAACACGGCCAGCCCCTTCTTGAGCCCCGGCCCCCGGAACGATTCGCCGGAGCTGCGGTTGGCCTTGTCGTAGGACGACTTGAAGATAAAGGGAAGCTTGAGCTCTCCGGTGATCCGCTTCAGTTCCTTGGCGATCTCCATGACCAGGCCTGCGTCCTCAATCACGCACGGGCCGGCGATCACGAGATGGGGCAGGCCCTCCCCCACCTTGAGCCCGGCGATCTCGATCGTCTGCATGGGTTGGGTCACCCGCCGACCTTGTGCTGCAGCGCCGCCCGCATGAATCCCTGGAACAGCGGGTGGGGCCGGCGCGGACGCGAGTTGAACTCAGGATGGAATTGCGTGGCCACGAACCAGGGATGGTGCGGCAGCTCGATGATCTCCACCAGCCGCCCGTCGGGGGACAGCCCGCTGAGCACCAACCCGTGCTTGGTCAGCCGGTCCCGGAAGGCGTTGCTGAACTCGTACCGATGCCGGTGGCGCTCCAAGACCTCCGTGCGGCCGTACGCCTCGTGGGCGCGGGAGCCCTTTTCCAGCACACAGGGATAGGCGCCCAAACGCATGGTCCCGCCCTTCTCCTCGATCGTGCGCTGGTCGGACATGAGGTCGATGACGGAGGTCGGCCCGTCCGGGACGAATTCCGAGCTGTTGGCGTCGCGGAGGCCGGCCACGTTCCGGGCGTACTCGATCACCGCGCACTGCATCCCGAGGCACAGGCCGAGGAATGGCACCTGTTTCTCCCGTGCGTGGCGGATCGCCGAGACCTTGCCCTCGATGCCCCGCCCGCCGAAACCGCCGGGCACGATGATGCCGTCCACGTCGGCCAGCACGCGCTCGGCGCCCCGGCGCTCGATGTCCTCGGACTCCACCCAATGAATGATCGGACGCGTCGCCGACGTGCTGCCTCCGTGCACCAGGGCCTCCGTCAGGCTCTTGTAAGACTCCTTGAGGCCGACGTACTTTCCGACCAGGGCAATGGTCGCTTCGTGCTGCGGGTGCTTGATCCGCTGGACCAGGCTGTCCCATTCTCGCAGATCGGGCTCGCCGAGTTGCAACCGCAGCCGGTCCACGATCAGGCGATCCAATCCTTCCTTGTGGAAGACGAGCGGCACCTCGTAAGGCGTGTCCACGTCCTTCGCCGTGATCACTTCATCTTTTTGCAGATTGCAAAACAGTGCGATCTTCTCCTTCAGCTCGGGAGGGAGGTACCGATCCGTCCGGCAGAGGAGGATGTGCGGCTGGATGCCGATCTCCCGCAGTTTGTTGACGCTGTGCTGGGTCGGCTTCGTCTTGAGCTCACCGGCGGCGCTGAGATAAGGCACCAGCGTGACGTGGATGTACAGGACGTTCTCGCGCCCCACGTCGTAGGGAAGCTGGCGGATGGCCTCCAGGAACGGCAAGCTCTCGATGTCGCCTACTGTCCCGCCGATCTCGCAGATGACGAGATCCACGCCGTCCGCCCTGGCGCGGATGGACTGCTTGATCTCGTCGGTGATGTGCGGCACGACCTGGACCGTCCCGCCCAGGTAGTCGCCACGGCGCTCCTTCACGATGACGTCGTAGTAGATGCGCCCGGTCGTGAAGTTATTGCGCCGCCCGACGGTCACGGACGTGAACCGCTCGTAGTGTCCGAGGTCGAGGTCGGTCTCCGCCCCGTCCTCTGTCACGTAGACTTCCCCATGCTGGTAGGGATTCATCGTCCCCGGGTCCACATTGATATAGGGGTCGATTTTTAGGAAAGTTAAGCGGGCGCCGCGGCTCTCCAGGAGATTCCCGATGGACGCGGACGCGAGGCCCTTCCCCAGCGACGACACCACCCCGCCGGTCACAAAGATGAATTTCGCCATGCCGGCTTCCCTCCTGTGAAAAGGTTTTCGGCCCGTTCCAGGTCCGCCGGGGTGTCCACCCGCAACGAAGCCTGCTTGGTCTCCCACACTCGGATGCGCACTCCGGCTTCCAGGAGCCGTAACTGCTCCAACTGCTCGGTCACTTCCAACGTCCCGGACGGCAACTGGGTAAAGTGGGCCAGGGCCGCCTTCGTATAGATGTAGAGGCCCAGATGCTTCCAGTGCAGTCCCGGAACCAGGCCGCCGCGTCCCGCGTTCCGGTCTCTCAGGTATGGAACAGGACTGCGCGAGAAGTACAGCGCGTCCCCGTTGCGGTCCGTGACGACCTTGACCACGTTCGGGTCCAGCAGTTCGCGCTCTTCGGTGATGGCCTGCTTGAGCGTCCCGACCTCAGCATCGGAATGGGTGAACGGGTGGATGAGGTCTTCCAACAGGCCGGGGGCCAACGGAATTTCATCGCCCTGCAGGTTCACATAGACGTCAGCCGGAACCTCGCGGGCGACGGCCGCCACGCGATCCGAACCAGTCCGCAGGTCCCTTCCCGTGAGGATTGCCTCGCCGCCGAATCCCATCACGCAGTCCCGAATGCGCGCGTCGTCCGTGGCGACGACGATCCGGCCGACGCCGCGCGCCGGGCGCACCCGTTCGTAGACGTGCTGGATCAGGGGCTTGTCTCCCAGGCGCGCGAGCGGTTTGCCCGGAAACCGGCTGGAGCCGTAGCGCGCCGGGATGACGACGGCCACCGTGGTCCTGGGTCTTGGTTGCCGCATGGCATCACCCATGGAGAATGGCCTCTTCGAGTTGGGCAGCGCTCACGGCGGCCGTGCCCACTATGCCGACGACAATCCCGGCGGCGTAGTTGGCCAAGATCGCAGCCTGCCGTATGGGCGCGCCGGCGGCCAGGGCGAGCGCCAGCGTGGCGACCACGGTGTCCCCCGCGCCGGTCACGTCGAAGACCTGGCGTGCCACGGTCGGGATGTGGGTGACCCGTCCGTCCTCTTCAAAGAGGCTCATTCCCCGTTCCCCGCGCGTGATCAGGATGGCCTGGCAGCCGAGCCGTTGAAAGAGCTGGCGCCCGGCCTCCAGCAGGCTCGCCTCGTCTTCGCCTTGGACCCCCGCCGCCTGGATGGCTTCCAGGTGGTTCGGCGTGATGACCGTCGCGCCTTTGTACCGGCTGATGTGGGGGACCTTGGGGTCGACAATCACCGGCACGTGGTGCCGGTGGGCCAGGTCAAGAACATCGGTCATCACGCGGGGGGTCACCACGCCCTTGGCATAATCCGAAACCACCAGGGCCGACGCCGAGCGGATGCAGGCCGCCACATAGCGGGTGAGCCGCGCCTCCAGCGCGCCACTGATGGCTTCACAACGCTCGAGGTCGAAACGCACCAACTGCTGGTTGTGCGCCACGACCCTCGTCTTCTTGGTTGTAGGCCGTGCGTCGTCGGTCAGGATGCCGTCGCGCCCGATCCCTTGGCCCTCCAGTACCTGGAGGAATTGCCGGCTGCCCTCGTCCGTGCCGACCACCCCGCAGAGATCCACTCGCCCGCCGAGCGCCTTGATGTTGTTGGACACGTTGGCCGCGCCGCCGAGTTGGAGCGTCTCAGTCGTCACGGCCACCACCGGCACCGGCGCTTCGGGGGAGATCCGGCTGACCTGTCCCCAGACGTAATGGTCCAGGATCAGGTCGCCGATGACCAGGACCTTGCCGTTCTTGAACTTCTTGAGGTAGGGAAGCAGGGCGTCGGTCTTCATCGGATCGTCTTCCCCAGACGCTCCCAGCGGACCCAGTTCGCGAGCGACCCCTGCCCGTTCCAGGACCAGTAGATCAGGAACGCCTTGCCCTTGATCTTCTCCATCTTGACGAAACCCCAGAAACGGCTGTCGAGACTCTGGTCTCGGTTGTCGCCCATGACGAAGTAGGAATCCGGCGGGACTTTGAGCGGGCCGAGATTGTCGCGCGGTTGGACCTGGTGCGGGAGGACGTTCTGGTCCACGTGCTGCACATAGGGTTCCACCAGGGGTTCCCCGTTGATCCAGACCCGCTTGTTGCGGACCTCCACCGTGTCGCCGGGCAGGCCGATCACGCGTTTGATGAAGTCCTTGCTCTCGTCCTCCGGGAACTTGAACACGATGATGTCGCCCCGCTGGGGTTCGGAGAACCGGACCAGGATCTTGTCCCAGTACGGCAGTTTGAGGTCGTACAGGAATTTCGTGACGAGGATGTGGTCGCCGATCGTCAGGGTCGGCACCATGGAGCCGGAGGGGATTTTGAAGGCCTGGACGACGAAGGTCCGGATGAAGAGGGCCAGGATGATGGCGATGAGGATGGCCTCGCCGTACTCGCGCCACAGGGGCTTGCTGCGGACGGACTCGGTCTGCTGCCCCTCGGCGGGGGGCGCGATGATCGGCGCCGGCTCGATCGACGGGACGGCTACTCCGTCACTTTCAGCAGAGCCAGGAAGGCCTCCTGCGGCACTTCCACCCGCCCGACCTGCTTCATCCTTTTCTTGCCTTCCTTCTGCTTCTCCCATAGCTTCCTTTTGCGAGTGATGTCGCCCCCGTAGCATTTCGCCGTGACGTTCTTGCGCATGGCCCCCACGGTCTCCCGCGCGATGATCTGGCTGCCGATGGCGGCCTGAATGGCCACCTCGAACATCTGGCGGGGGATATGCTCCTTCAACTTCTCGGCCACCTGCCGCCCACGGGCGACCGCCTTGTCGCGGTGGACGATGAAGGACAGCGCGTCCACGCTCTCTCCGTTCAATAAGATGTCCACTTTCACCAAGTCCGACGGCTGGTAGCCGATGATCTCATAGTCCAGGGAGGCATACCCCTGCGTCTTGGACTTCAGGCGATCGTAGAAGTCTAGCACGATCTCGTTCAGCGGCATTTCATACGTCATCATGACCCGGGTGGGGTTCAGGTAGGTCAGACCCTTCTGCGTGCCCCGCCGCTCCTGGCACAGCGCTAAGAGATTGCCCACGTATGCTTCGGGCGTGATGAGCGTGGCCTTGATGAATGGTTCCTCGAACCGCTCGATGTGGTTGGGCTCCGGCAGCTTGGTCGGATTGTCGATCTGCAGCACCATTCCCTTGGTCGTCGTCACGCGATAGACGACGGTGGGTGTCGTGCTGATGAGCTCTAGCCCGTACTCCCGCTCCAGCCGCTCCTGGATGATCTCCATGTGGAGCAGCCCCAGGAACCCGCAGCGGAAGCCGAAACCGAGCGCCAGCGACGTTTCAGGCTCGTACGCAAAACTGGCGTCGTTCAGCCGCAGCTTCTCGAGCGCGTCCCGCAAGTTCTCGAAGAGGTCGTTGTCCGTGGGGTACAGCCCGCAGAAGACCATCGGCTTGGCTTCTTTGTACCCGGGATAGGGCTTCAACGTCGGTCGCTCGGCCGCCGTGATGGTGTCGCCGATGCGCGTGTCGCCAACGCGCTTGATGCCTGCTACCACGTAGCCGACCTCGCCGGTGGCCAGCCGCTCCGTTTTCACCCGCTTCGGCGTGGAGATCCCGACCTCTTGGACCTCGAACACCTTGCCGCTGCCCGTCATGCGGACCTTCATGGCCGGCTCGATGGCGCCGTCGCCCACGCGTGCCAGGACCGTCACGCCCTGGTAGTTGTCGAACCAGGAATCGAACACGAGCGCCCGGAGCGGCTTGTCCGGATCGCCCGATGGCGGCGGGATGCGTTTCACGATCGCTTCCAGCACATCCTTGGTGCCGATTCCGGCTTTGGCGCTCGTCAGGACGGCGTCATGCGCGTCCAGCCCCAGCACGTCCTCGATCTGCCGCTTGGTCCCTTCGATGTCGGCGCTGGCCAGGTCCACCTTGTTGATGACCGGGATGACGGTGAGGTGGTTCTCGATCGCCAAGTGGGCATTGGCGATCGTTTGCGCCTCGACCCCTTGAGAGGCGTCCACCAGGAGCACCGCGCCTTCACAGGCGGCCAGGCTGCGCGAGACCTCATAGGTGAAGTCCACGTGGCCCGGCGTGTCGATGAGGTTCAGGAGATATTCGTGTCCATCGTCGGCCTTGTACCGGATGGTGACCGTGTGGGCCTTGATGGTGATCCCCCGCTCGCGCTCCAGGTCCATCGCGTCCAGGATCTGCTCGCGCGATTCTCGGGCGCTGATGGCCCCGGTGTATTCGAGCAACCGATCCGCGAGTGTCGACTTCCCGTGGTCTATGTGGGCGATAATGGAAAAGTTCCGGATCAGTGCCTGCAAAATGGGGGTCCTTTTGAACTCACAACCTCGCTGATTATAATAATTTTCCCCCAGATTGTCAAAGACGAATCCCCTCCCTATAATGGCCCATCTGCATGGCGTCCCCGACCCGCACCGCGAGGCTTCAGGCGGAAGATCACCGCCACCTCTGGCATCCCTTCACGCAACAGCGTGAGTGGGAGCAAGAGCCGCCCCTTATCATCGAACGGGGCCGTGGCGTCTATCTGGAAGACACCGACGGTCACCGCTACCTGGACGGGGTCTCCTCCCTCTGGGTCAATCTCCACGGCCATCGCAAGGGCGAGCTGGACCGCGCGCTCGTGGCGCAGTTGAAGAAGATCGCCCACTCCACGCTGCTGGGGCTGGCCAACGTCCCCTCCATCGAGCTGGCGCGCCGGCTGGTGGCCCTGGCGCCACGCGGGCTCACGCGCGTCTTCTATTCGGACGACGGCTCAACGGCGGTGGAAGTGGCCCTGAAGATGGCCTACCAGTACTGGCAGCTACGAGGCGGCCCTGACACATCCAAGACGAGGTTCCTGCACTTGGGCCAGGCCTATCACGGCGACACGCTGGGAGCCGTCAGCGTGGGGGGCATCCCGCTCTTCCACGAGCGCTTCAAGCCGCTCCTGTTCTCGACCTACGAAGCCCACGCGCCGTACTGTTACCGCTGCCCGCTGGACCTGACCTATCCGAAGTGTCGGGTGGCTTGCGCCGACGCTGTGGAGGACGTGCTCACACGGCACCATCAGAGTATCGCGGCGTTGGTTGTCGAGCCGATGTTGCTGGCGGCCGGGGGCATGATCACGATGCCGCCGGGCTACCTGAGCAAGCTGCGCCGCTTGTGCACCCGCTACCGGGTGTTGCTGATCGCCGACGAGGTGGCGACCGGCTTTGGGCGCACGGGCCGGATGTTCGCGTGCGAACACGAGGGCGTGAAGCCGGACCTCATGACGGTCAGCAAGGGGTTGACCGGCGGCTATCTGCCGCTGGCCGCCACGTTGACCACCGAGCGCATTTACCGGGCGTTCCTCGGTCGTTACGAGGAGTTCAAGACCTTCTTCCACGGGCACAGCTACACGGGCAACCCGTTGGGCTGCGCCGTGGCGCTCGCGAACCTGGACATCTTTGCGCGGGAGCGCACGTTGCGACAACTCCAGTCGAAGATCGCGGCGCTGCGTCGCCTACTGCGGCCGCTCGGCGAACATCCGCACGTCGGTGACATCCGCCAGCTCGGCTTTCTCGTCGGGATCGAGCTGGTGCGGGACCGGGCGACGAAGCAGCCTTACCCGCTTATCGAACGGATCGGCATGGGCGTGGCGGCGGAGGCCAGGCGGCTTGGCCTGATCATCCGTCCGCTCGGGAACGTGATCGTCCTGATGCCACCGCTGAGCACCACGATGAAGGAGTTGCGCCAGATGGTGGAGATCGTGACGACGGCGATCGGGGCGGTTACTTCAGCAAGCACTCCTGGATGAACAGCACCGACGCGTAGAAGAGGTAGTCCACGTTTTTCTTCTTCGAGAAGCCGTGCCCCTCGTCCTTGGCCAGCAAGTACCAGACCGGCGTGCCGTTCTTCCGGACGGTCGAGACCATCTGCTCGGCCTCGCTCACCGGCACGCGCGGGTCGTTTCGGCCCTGGACGACGAAGAGCGGCTTCTTCAGCTTGTCCGCGTTGTGCACCGGCGCGATCCGCTCCAGGAACGCACGGGTCTCCGGGTCGCGCTCATCGCCGTACTCCGCGCGGCGCAGGTCACGGCGGTAGCTTTCTGTGCCTTCTAGAAATGTCACGAGGTTCGAGATGCCGACGATGTCCAGCAGGCAGCGGACCCGGTCGTTGTAGAGCGTGCCCGCCACCAGAGTCACGTGCCCGCCGTAGCTCGTGCCCCACACCATCACGCGCTCGGCGTCCAGGTCCGGCCGGGTCCTGATCCAGTCCAGCAGCGCGCCGACGTCCTTGTAGGCGTCTTCCCGGAGCCGGCCGTTGTCCAGCTTCAGGAAGGTCTTGCCGTACCCGGCCGACCCGCGGATGTTCGGGTACAGCAGGGCGACCCCCAGCTCGTTCAGCCAGTAGGTGTGCCGCGCCAGGAAATGCGGGCGGGCCTGGCTTTCCGGGCCGCCGTGGATGTTCAGGGCGACCGGGCGCTTGCCGGAGAAGCGCGCCGGCGGACGGTACAGGAATCCGGAGATCGTGCGCCCGTCAAAACTCTTCCAGCGAACCAGTTCCGGTTCAGGCAGGTTCGCGGTGTTCAGGCCGCCTGTCTCGCTGGAAGTCCAGCGCTCGACGGTGCCCATGATGATGTTGTACGAGTACACGTCGGCCGGGGTGCGCACGGATTCGAAGGTCAGGCCGAGGTCAGTGCTGTTGGCGTGCCACTGGAGCCCGCCGATGACACCGAGGGGGAACTTCGGGACCGGACGTTCCTGTCCGGTCGCCGTCTCGAGCACATGCAACACGCTCACGCCGTCATCGTTCGTGGCGAAGGCCAGCCACTTTCCGTCCCGCGACAGGTCGAAATCCTCAACGCCCCAGGCGAGATTGCCCGTGAGATAAGTGTGCTGCTTCGTCGCGAGGTCGAGGTACGCGAGCCGGTGAAACTCCGCATCGCGGTCCGTCGTGACGTACAGCCCCTTCCCGTTCCGTGAGAACCGTCCGCCTCCGTAGGACACCGGCTCGGCGCCGCCTTTGGGCGTGAGCAGCGTGTGCTGCCCCGTCGTCGCGTCGAACACCCACAGGTAGCTTTCGTTGGCAGAGATGAACTCCAGGACGAGCAGCGCGCGGTCGTCAGGCGACCAGTCCAGGGCCCGCCACCCGCTGCCCTCCACCTGGGCCAGAAGCCGGTCGGTGGAGGGGTCGGCCGGATTGATGACGTAGAGGTCTGTGTCCTTCCCGTTCCGCCGGGTGGAACTATAGGCTAGCCGATCGCTGGAATTGGAAAAGACGGCTGCACTGTTCCGGGACTTGCCGTCGGTCAAGAGGGTCACGTCGCCGGTCTCCAGGTCATAGCGGTAGAACTGATAGAACTCGTCCCCGCCGGTGTCCTTGCTGAAGATGAACCACCGCGCGTCCTTCGGCGGGTACGCGGCGCCCCGGACCGGATCGGCAAAAAAGGTCAGTTGCGTGCGGGCCCCGCCTGGCAACCGGACCTGGTGCACCTGCACGGTCTCGGCGAAGCGTGTGCGGATGAGCATTTCGCGCTTGGTGGGGTGCCAGCTCAGGAACGCTGCCCGACGAAACTCCGTATAGCGGCTCACCGCCTGGGCGAGTGAGGCTGGCACTCTGGGAATGCCTTGGACGACCAGGTTGTCGCCGGGGAGGACCTCTGCTTCTTGGGCACGGACTGAGGTGACGAAAGAGAGGAGGAGAACAACAATGCAGGCAATGCGTCTCACGGCACGCCTGCTTATTTCTTGCTCCCCATGTATTTCTGCCGCAGCGCTTCCCTTTCGCTGTGGAGCCGGTCCTCCATGGCGCGCATGTCTTGCTTGCACTTGTCATGGAGGGCGCGCCGGTCCTGCTCTTGCTTGTCCTCCAGTTGACGCATCTCGTTTTTCATCTGCTCGTGCATTTCGCGTTTGCCCTGCTCGCTCTGCTCGACGGCGGGAGCCGTGCCTGGCGTGAAGGCCAGCATCGCCGCCAGCACGAACCCGCTTAACCCTAGCGTCTGCCATGTTCGTGTCATGATATCCCTCCCCTGTTGGAATTGTTGATCAGCGTTCCTCTAGGCCGTAGCACTATAAACCCAAACGCGAAAAAGGAAAAGGGGGCTGTGTCAGGGACAGGATGCCGTGCGGATAAAATCAAGAATCGCCGGCGCGGAGATCTTATCGGGGCGACTCAAGGTGAGCAGGATGAGCTCGTGGCTCTCCCCCGGGACGGCCACCACCCGATTCTGGATTCCGGCCTTCGTCAGCGTCTCCTGCAGCCGTTGCGATTGCCGCTGCAAGCCCGGCTTTTCGCCCTCGGCATACAGGATGAGAAACGGAGGTGCCGGGGCCCCGACGAAATAGACGGGCGAGGCGGCTTGCTTCCATTGATCGCCGCCATTCACGTCCCGAAAGCGTTTCTCATAGTACGACAGTTTCTCTCCCAGTTCGTACGTTTTCTCGTCGGTGAGATCCAGGGCCGCCCCGCTCACCGAGATGACCCCGCACACGATCCCGGGCGAGAGGCCTGTCGCTTTCAAG
>Ga0209803_1000915_pt1 | contig 19760 bp, 14 predicted proteins | sample GraSoiAngelo_138_FD_185895 | JGI IMG/M metagenome (GOLD analysis project Ga0209803, IMG submission 185895) | Grasslands soil microbial communities from the Angelo Coastal Reserve, California, USA - 14_0929_09_40cm (SPAdes) (version 2) | ecosystem: Environmental > Terrestrial > Soil > Grasslands ...
AGGCCGGGAGGAAACGGCGGCAGAGTTTTTCCCACATCGCCCACAGGTTCTGCGCAGGATATTCACCGCGCTCCGCCTCACAGCGTAGAAGCCGAGCAGGGCGTGCTCGGTTCGATGCTCATTTCGCCACGGGACGCGATCGCCGAAGTGGTCGAGAAAATTAACGAGGAATACTTCTACGTCCCGGCGCATCAAACGATCTACAGCGTGCTGGTCGATCTTTGGAATGCCGGCGCAGCCATCGATCTAATTACGTTCACGCAAGTGCTGCGTGATCGGAATCTGCTCGAAACGGTCGGGGGCGCCGCAGCGGTCACGAGTCTTTTCACGTTCGTGCCGACCGCCGCCAATGTCGGCTACTATCTCGAGATCGTTCGCGACAAATACATTTTGCGCTCTATCATCGCCGCCTCCACCGAAAGCGTGCGCCGCGCTTACGAAGAACAGGACGAGGTCGGGAATCTTCTCGACGAAGTGGAGCAGAAAATTTTCGCCGTCGGCGAGGACCGGTTCAAGGGCCAGATGCTCTCGATGAAGGACCAGGTGATGGAAGCGATCGAGTCGATCGAAAAACTCTACGAGCGCAAAGGCGGCATCACTGGAATCTCGACCGGCTTCGTCGAATTCGACCGGATGACCAGCGGGATGCATCCCGCGGAGATGATCGTAATCGCAGCGCGGCCGAGCATGGGAAAGACCGCACTGGCGATGAACATTGCCGAGCACGTTTCGATCAACGAAAAACTGCCGGTCGGCGTTTTCAGCTTGGAAATGAGCAGTCAACAGCTTGTTCAGCGGCTGCTTTGCTCGCGCGCGCGTGTAAATTTGCAAAAGGTGCGCGACGGATTTTTGGGTGAGCGCGATTTTCCGAGCCTGACCGCGGCCGCATCTAAGCTCGCGGAAGCAAAAATCTTCATCGACGACAGCGCCAGCCTGACGATTTTGGAATTGCGTGCGAAAGCCCGCCGGCTCAAAGCCCAGCAGGATGTCCAGCTCATCATCGTCGATTATTTGCAGCTGTTGAGATCGACATCGCGCCGGGCCCAGGACAATCGACAGCTCGAAATCTCGGAAATTTCCGCTGGCCTGAAAGGTTTGGCCAAAGAATTGAAGATTCCCGTCATTGTAGTTGCGCAATTGAATCGCCAGCCGGAACAACGTACAGGCGGCAAACCCCGATTGAGCGATTTGCGCGAATCAGGTTCGATCGAACAAGACGCGGATCTGGTCGGCTTGCTTGTGCGGCCGGAAATGTACGAGGAAGACGACGAAGCGCGTCAGGAAAAATCCGGCGAGGCCGAATTAATTATTGCCAAACAACGCAACGGTCCGGTTGGTGAGATTCCCCTCACCTTCCTGAAAGAATTCACCCGGTTCGAAGATCGCGCCCGCAACGTGACCGAGCCGGAAGAAGCGTTCTAGAGCGATTTGGCGGCTTCAACCACGTGCTTGGCATCGATGCCGCGTTCTTTCATCACTTCCGCGCCGGGCGCACTCAAACCGAATTGATGCAGTCCGACAACTTTGCCGTCGAGACCGACATATTGATACCAAGTCTCCGTAATTCCGGCTTCGATCGCGACACGTTTACGGCATGACTTTGGAAGAACTTCCTCGCGATATTTTTCCGATTCGCGATTGAAACGTTCAAAGCACGGCATCGAGACGACGCGCACGCCATCGCCAAGCTCCTTTGCTGCGGCAAAGGCATGCTGCAATTCGCTCCCGCATGACATGATGATGAGCTCGAGCTTTCCTTTTTCATTCTTTGCGATGTAACCACCGCGCGCGACGCCTTCGCGCCGCAATTTAACATCGACCTCGTTCAAAATCGGAACCACCTGCCGGGTAAGGGCGAGCAAAGTCGGGCCGTCGATCCGTTGGGCAGCGGCCGCAAACGCTCCCGCTGTTTCTTCCGGGTCGGCCGGGCGAATCACATCGATCTGCGGCATAATTCGCACCGAGCTGACTGTCTCGACCGGTTCATGCGTCGGCCCGTCTTCTCCGACCCCGATCGAATCGTGGGTGAAAATGTAAATGTTCGGAAGCTTCGAGAGCGCGGCCAGACGAATCGATGCCCGGCAGTAGTCGGTGAAGACGAGAAACGTCGCGCCCGACGCGCGAAAAATTCCGTGATACGAAATTCCGTTCAGGATCGCGCACATGCCGTGCTCGCGAATACCGAAGTGGATGTTGCGCCCCTTTGGTGTTTCGCGGGTGAAATCGCCGCCGTCCTTGATGTAATTCAAGGTCGAACCATGCAAATCTGCGCTGCCGCTGATCAGAAACGGGATCGCCTGCGCAACTGGCTGCAGTGCTTCGCTGCCGGCTTTGCGCGTCGCGAGCTTTGCGTCCTTCGGAAACTCCGGAATCTTCGACAAAAGATCGACATTTACTTTTCGATCGATCGCGGCTTCGAGCAGCGTTGCCTGCTCGCCGTTTTTCTTTCGCCAATCGTTGTAAGTTTTTTCCCAGCGCTCGTAATTCGCGAGCAGCTTCTTTTTGTGTTCGGCGAAATAATCGTAGGTCGCCTTCGAGACAAAATAATGTTCGTCGGGCAATCCGAGACCTTTGCGCGCGGCATCGACAAATTTGGCGCCCGCCTCGCCGTGCGCTTTGAAGGTCCCCTCCACTTCCGGGATGCCTTTCCCGATCAACGTGTGCGCGACGATGAACTTCGGTTTCCCGTTGTCGTTCTCTTTTGCGCTGTCGAGGGCGTCGAGAAACGCCTGCATGTCGTGGCCGTTGATTTCCTGAACGTCGAACCCGTAGGCCTTGAATCGCGCAGCTGTATCTTCGCTCTGCGTCATCTTCGCCGGAGCGTCGAGCGTGACCGCGTTCGAATCGTAAATCAGAATCAAATTATCGAGACCGAAATGCGCGGCGAACGCGCTCGCTTCCGCCGACACGCCTTCCTGCAGGCAGCCATCGCCCGCGAGACAAACGCAATGCTGATCGAAAATGCGGTGCTCACTCGTGTTAAATCGGGCCGCCGCCATTTTCATTGCGACCGCGATCCCAACCGCATTGCCGACACCTTGCCCAAGCGGACCAGTCGTGCACTCCACTCCCGGTGTTTCAAAAAATTCCGGGTGGCCGGGCGTTTTAGAATGCAACTGCCGGAAACGCTTGATCTCCGACATCGGCAAATCGTAGCCGCTCAGGTGCAGCCAGGCATAGAGAAACATGCTGCCGTGACCGGCCGAGAGAACAAAGTAATCACGGCCGATCCAGCGCGGCTTCTCCGGATTGTGCTTTAAAGCATGGCCATAAAGCACCGCGCCCATTTCAGCACAGCCCAAGGGAAGGCCGAGATGGCCAGATTGGGACGCTTGGACCGCGTCCATACAGAGACCGCGCGCTTCGGTAGCTGCGCGCGACAGCGCTTCAATGTTCAAGCTCATGAAAAGAAGGGTAGTTTATGGTTTTAGATCGGAGATTGCGCAATCTCTTTCCAAAGTATCCGCTTTGTTCGCTTCGAGAGGTTCCAAGGGGACCGTTTTCGCCCTACCTATCTCGAAGTTGAATAACTTGTGAATAAAACCCCCCTCTGAGCCTGCTTTATTCACAGGATTCTGTGAATAAGGGTTTAATTTTCAACGCTTCGACGCCTAAGTTGGCTCTTCATGAAGTTGTCTGAAATCGCTGCGATTCTGCGAGAAATCGGCGTTTCGCCGGTGAAAAGTCTCGGCCAAAACTTTTTACACGATCGAAATCTCGCGAAATGGCTTGTCGATCAAGCAGCCATCAGTCCGGAAGATTTTATCGTTGAGATCGGTCCTGGCCTTGGCGCGTTGACAGAACTTGCGTTGGCGAAGGGCGCGCGTGTTTCTGCGATCGAAAAAGACAAACGTCTGGTGCAGTTTCTTCGCGAGAAATTTCAAGGCGATGCGCTGGAAGTCGTGCATGGCGACGCGCTCGAATTTGATACGCGCATGTTGTATGCGCAGCCGAAAGTAAAATTGCTCGGGAATCTTCCTTACTATATTTCGAGTCAGCTCTTAATTAAGTTCCTGGAATATCCAAGCCCTATCTATCTGTGGTTGTTTATGTTACAAAAAGAGCTGGCGCGACGACTCGTTGCCACTCCCGCTACCAGCGATTACGGCGCACTCACGTTGCTCGTTCAGTTGCATCATCGCGTTGAATATTTGCGAACTGTTCCGGCGAGCGTGTTTCTTCCGAAGCCGGAAGTGGACTCGGCGCTGGTGCGCGTCACGCCGCGTGATCCGCAGGAGTTTCCAGCCTGTAACTACAAAGTATTCGAAGAACTGGTGCGACGCGGTTTCTCACAGCGACGCAAACAAGTCGGAAAACTTATCCGCCATGCAGTGCCGAAATGGGAAATCGCAGCCGCTGAACTTGGACTCAACGTGAAAGCGCGCGCGGAAGAGCTCTCGTTGCAGCAATGGATTGCATTAACCAACTACGTGGCCCCGATTGCCCCGGCAAGCAGCGAGGCTGGGCAAGAAGAGTCCTTCTCCATCGTGGACGAATTCGATCGGGTCATAGGCAGTTCTCCGAGGAGCCAAGTGCATGCGAATAACTTGCTTCATCGGGCAGTCCACCTCCTAATTTTCAACTCCGCCGGGGAGGTCTTCCTCCAACTGCGCTCCCGCCGGAAAGATCGACATCCCTTGCTCTGGGATTCAAGCGCCGCCGGGCATGTGAACGCCGGCGAAGAGTACGATCAGGCTGCGGCACGCGAGCTCAGAGAGGAGCTTGGGATCCAAATTCCCTTAGAGAACATCGCGAAGCTAACGGCGTCAGAGCGGACGGATTGCGAATTCGTTTCTCTCTACTGTGGATCGCACGATGCTAACCTGCGGCTCAACCCAGACGAGATTGAAGCCGGACAATTGTTCCCGCCAAGCATTGTTGATGCTTGGACCAAGGCGCGACCGCGGGATTTTGCGCCCGCGTTTCTCGAGTGCTGGAAAATCTGGCGCGAAAGAAATTCTTAACGCCGGCGTCGACGCCGAGATCTGGCTTTGGCGCCGCGCTTTGGAGCCCGACCCATCGCGGTGCGTTTGAATTTTCGCGCCGCTCGCCGCGCACCTTCCTTTCCGCCATAAAGGGAGTCGCTGAACATTCTGGTAACGGCATTCTTTCCCCGCAAAAAGTGCACCTGAAAGCCGTGCGTCTGTTTTTTGGCGCGCGTCTTCGTGTCGATGCGGCGGATGTTCGGTTCCGAATCGGGATTGGATCGTCTTCGCATGAGCGTCTGCCTAACAACTACGTTAAACAACGCGAGAATCAACGAGTCGCGTTGTTTTTATTATTGCAACGCGGTTTTTTCCGGCGGCGGCAAATCCCATCGGCGCCACCTTTTTTCGTACTCATCGGCCGGCAGGAGGACGTAACAGGGGTGCCGCGACGCACGCATCCACGCGATCATTTTTACGAGGTCCGCTTCAGCCATGGTCGTGCAACCGGTCGTCGCCCGGTTGACGCCGCGGCGAATGTGGAAAAAAATCGCGCTCCCCGCTCCCGGCACGGGCGGATCCGAGTTGTGCCGGATCTCGACCAGCCAATGGTAGGCGAAATCTCCCGAGCGCATTTTTTCGTGGGTGTAATTGTCGTGCGGATTTTGTGGGTTGATCACGATGTGGCGGTTATAATTGGGCGAGCGCGGATCGTCGCTCCATACATCCGCTTCTGTGACCTGATGATAGGGATAATCCCCGCCCGGCGGTAATTTGGCGTCGTAACCGAAGACTTTGCCGATTGCGAAAATTCCGGCCGGCGCCCGTCCGTCGTGTTCTTTTTTCCGCAAACCGGGCTCATCCTGGCCGCTGAGACCAGTGCCCCAGGCCAAGCCATTTTTTCCGAACAAAACCGGTAGCGCCGATGTCGTTGCGCTCCAATCGCCGCCGTGAGTGCGCTCAAACAATTGCAATTTCCCGCGCATCGAATTCCAGTCCGGCGCGATGGCCACGATCAGCTGCGAGCAATCGGTCGGAACGCCGTCGGCCCGCGCGCTGCTGGCGAGAGCGATCATACCCGCTCCAACCAAAACTCCACGCAACGCCTGTCCTGAGCTGAGTCGCAAGATCGACATAAACATTCGCAAATGTAGACGCACGGCTTATTGATTCCCTCGTTTGTCGTGAAAAAAATCTGGGCGGCTCTAATCCTGATCGCTTTTGTCTTCATCAGCTATGCGCCGGCGATGCGCAACGGTTTTGTCTGGGACGACACGGCCTTGATCTTGCGCGATCCGCTCATTCGCAGCTGGCGACTGATACCGGAAGGTTTCAATCACTTTCTCTTCGTGGACGCGACTGCGTCCGATTTCTATCGGCCGATTCAACGACTCAGTTACACGCTCGACTATGCGGCTTTTGCTTTTCGGCCCGGACCGTACCATCTGACCACCGTCCTTTGGCACAGCTTGGCGGCCGTCGCGTTGCTATTTTTTGCGGAAGAATTCCTCCTGAGCTTTGGGATCGAACGGCGACGATCCGCATTCATCGCGCTGGGTGTGGCCCTGGTCTGGGCAATTCATCCGGTGCAAAGCGCCGCCGTCGTCTACGTGTCCGGTTTAGCCGATCCGCTTGCCGCCACATTCGGATTTGTTGGTTTATTTTTCATGCTTCGCGCGGTGCGCACGCTTGGTTCGCGGAAGCTGCTGCTTTTCATCGCGAGTGGTGCGGCACTTCTTTTGAGCGCGTTAAGCAAAGAATCCGGCCTGATTTTCCCTGTAATCGGAGTCACGTTTTTTCTGTGGGAAAAAAATTGGGCGGACCTGTGGAAAATGGCCGCGGTAACGGCTCTTGTTGCCGCAAGCTACTTCAGTCTGCGCGCCGGGGCCGAGCATAATCCCGCGCCAAGGCTGAGCCCTCCTCCCCCATTACTCGTTAGACCGATCATTGTCTCGCGAGCGGTCGCTGAATACGCCGGCTTAATCTTATTTCCGCTGAACCTGCACATGGATCGCGATGTGGAGACGCAGCCGACAGGGTTCAATGACGCCAGCCTCGGGCGTGCGGCCTGGCGCGAATTGCAAACGCTGCTCGGTCTGATTCTAATCGCCGCGTTTTTTTATTGGATGCTGCGAACACGCACACGCAGTCCGGCAGTGTTTATCTCTCTCCTTTTCGCGCTGATTGCTTATTTGCCGGCGAGCGGCGTGGTCGCCTTGAACGCAACCGCCGCAGAACATTGGATTTATTTGCCGAGCGCATTCTTTTTTCTAGCGGTCGCTGTCGAGATCGCTGCCTTGAAAGAGAAACTAGCGCCGCGGGGGGTGGCAACCTCCAGCGTGATGACGGGAGTGCTTGCGCTCTGGTTTGTATTTCTGGGTGCGCGCACATTTGTGCGAACATTCGATTGGAAAGATCAACGCACGTTTCTCGAACGCACGATTGCCCACGGAGGCGATTCGGCCAGGATGCTCATTAATTTAGCCGGACTGGAGTTGACCGAAGGAAAATTAGAAGACGCCGCGGTGCATTTGCATACTGCTTTGCAAAAGAAACCAGACCAACCACTCGCCGTGATCAATCTGGCCGCAGTCGCGTTGAAACAAAACGACTTCAAGCTCGCGCGTCAGCTCATCACTCGGGCGACCAAAATGCCGCTAGTGGATGCGGAGGCCTATGAATATCTGGCCATTTTGGAAAACAAAGAGAACGGAAAAGTTGACCTGATTAGAATGCGGTTGGCCGCGCGGACCGGGCCACCTCATTGGTCGATTGAGAAGCGTTACATTCAATTGCTCGACCAGACTGGCGGAACGGCCGCGGCGATCAATGAATTGCTCAGTTGCCTGCAAAGGCAATGGTACCGCGCTGACAGTTGGAAGTTATTGAGCGATCTGCATGCAAAACTTGGACATTCTGCGCAGGCGGCGGGAGCGCTCGAGAAGGCGCGCGCCTATGATGTTCACTTGTCAGAGTCGAAGTTAGAAAATTAGTCACGTCTAAGGAAAAACCCTACTGCGAAGCAGGATTGTGGGTCCTGAATAGGCAAGACCCGACTTCGTCAGTCTTTAAACATATGAAAACATATCTTCTTTACGGAGCGGCGCTGGCCATCCTGGGTTTGGCAGCGGCTCCACTTAATGGACAAATCCAGACCACGACCAGTTCGAGTAGCTCTGGTTACGTGCAGACGAGCAAAATCATCGGCACAAAAGTGAAGACCGCGCAAGGCGAAGAAGTCGGCGTCGTTAAAGACGTCGTGCTTGATCGCAGCAACGGTTGCATGGCTTATACCGTCCTCTCGGCGGGCGGTACCGGCACGCGAGTGGCGGGCCAAGCCAAGCTGGTTGCAGTTCCCTGGAGCGTTTACTCCGTCTCACCCGACATGAGTTATCTCACGGTTAGCGTTGAGCGGGACCGTATCTACAACGCGCCAGTATTCGAGTACTCACGAATCAGCGATACGACATATACCACCAATGTGTTCTCGCATTTCGGCGTGTCCGCTGGAGTTGGCGTATCTGGTGCCACGACCACGACAGGTGCGACAACAACAAGCGGCGCAACCACGCAAACTCAAACAGGCGCTTACCCTTCACCGACCGCAGCAATGAGCGCGTCGCCAGCCGCCAGCATGTCACCGAGCGCCACTGTGTCAGCAAGCGCTCCGCCGACAGCGAGCGCAGCAGCAACTGCTTCGGCCGCTGCCAGTGCAAGCGCGTCGCCGAGTAAAGGAACGCGGGCAAAAACCGGCGCATCGCCAGCTCCCACACGTTACAAGGCCAGTGAAACGAAGCAAGGAACGAGCGGCGAATCACCCGCAGAAACAACTGGCAGTCCTTCGAGCACGAAGGCTTCGAAGAAATCGACTAGCGCAGAGAAACCGACCAGCGCCGAGTCTTCAGCTGAGTCATCGGCAAGCCCTTCAGGCAAAAAGAGCTCGCATAAAAAGAGCAGCACGGAAGGCGCCGAAACCAGCGCAACACCTGGCGGAGAACAAGAATAATTATTTAGCGACCTGATTGGGTCGCATTTTCGAAAGCGGGAATGCCCAAAAGCATTCCCGCTTTTGTTTTAGATCGACATCAAACCTTCGCCTCTTCGATCTTTGCGGTGTCGCGCGCCAGGTGTTTTGCTCCCCAAAACCAGAACACTCCTGCAAATAATATCGTCAGCGAGACGAGAAAGAACGCGACGTTCATGTTCCAACGATCTCGAATGGCGCCGATAAGTGGAGGCGACGCCATATCGCCCAAGAGGTGAATAACAAAAATATTCAGTGCGAAGGCCGTCGCTCGGATGTTTGGAGATGTGACATTGGCCAGCGCGGTGTTCGTCGGCCCGGTATTAAAAAACAAAAAGAATACGGCGAAGAAGATGCAGATCCATGCTCCAGGAAAACGGATATAAAGCATTCCGATCGTCGCCGGAAAAGCGAACAAAACCGCCACACCGGAAACGAGAAAATATGAATTCGCAAAGCGCTTGCGCAGCAAATCCCCCGTCCAACCGCCGAGAAGCGTCGCAAAAAAACCGGCAACAGCTGTGATCGCACCAAAAGTGAGATTAATGTTCCCAAGCAAGTTATCACTGGCTGGAAATTCCCTGCCCCGGTCTGAATAAATGTAATCTGGAACCCACGCCGCGATCCCACCGATCGCAAATGTGAGCGCGGTCATCGCGGCGGTATTGATCAAATAAGACGGCGTCTGCAGGAGCTTCCGATAATCATTGAGAGTTGCTCGCTGTCTTACTGGGCTTAGCCCCGAGGTCGAGCTTGTCCGCGGGTCGCGCATGAACAAGCAAAGCGCAGCCAGAAGCAGCCCCGGCGGCACCACTAGATAAAATGCCCAATGCCAGTTGAGCAGGTCGGAAATCTTGCCGCCGAAAGCGTAGCCGAGTGCACCGCCCACCGGCATCGCGAGATAAAAGTAGGCCAAAGTTCGCCCCCGCCGTTCTATTGGATACAGGTCGGACAGAATTGTCGGCGCGGCGGGGCCGTAGCCCGCTTCTCCGATTCCGACAAACGCGCGAGTACAGAGCAAGATCGCAAACGAGCTGGCCCAGCCGGACCATCCGCTGGCGAGACTCCAGAGTGCGACGCTGATTGCGATGAGCCACCACCTCGATACGCGATCGGCCAGCCAACCTAAAATGGGCGCCGCGCACATGTAGCTGATCAGAAAAGCTGGAAATAACCATCCAGCTTTCTGAAACTGGTTCGGATCGCCCGCTAAAAATTCCTGGCGTATCCGCGGAAGCACCGCCGCCAAAATGTAACGGTCGATGTAATTGAAAAGATTAATAACGAGGAGCAACCAAAGCGCAGCAGTTGCGCTCGTGAATACTGTTTTGGGGCGAACCTCCATGACCACTTGCCGATTGGCAGATAGATGGCCGAGCGTTAATTGTAAATAATAAACGATGCCTCACATGTCCGCCGGTGAGCGCGCGCTCCATTTTGTTGCGCGGCCGCTCGTTAGTTTCTTTTATCGGGTTCACGCGCTCGGACTCGAACACTTGCCCGAAGGCGGATTTCTTCTTTTGCCTAATCACATCACGTGGGTCGATGCCATCGTCCTGCAACTCGCTTGCCCGCGACCGATTCGTTACATCATCGATCAGGAATTTTATCACAAACCGATCCTGCGCCCCTTTCTGCGCACGGTCGGCTGCATTCCGATTGACGTCCGCCATTCGCGTTCAGCGATTCGCGCCGCAACGGAACAGCTTGCCGCAGGCGAGATTGTTTGTCTTTTTCCGGAAGGTCAACTCACGCGCTCGGGGACATTGCTGCGACTGCGCCGCGGCTACGAATTGATTGCCCAACACGCGAACGCGGTCGTCATCCCCGTTTGGCTCGACCGGCTCTGGGGGTCGATCTTCTCGTTTCAGGGAGGAAAGTTTTTCACGAAATGGCCAAAGGAAATTCCATATCGCGTCACGGTCGCATTCGGCAGACCACTTGAGGCCAACGCCGCTGATATCGCGACTGTGCGCGAAGAGTTGCTCAAGCTCGGAGAGGTCTGCTACAGCCGCCGAGTTTCGTTAGATCGACATTTAGCCGAAGAATGCGTCCGCGGATTGAAACGCCGGCGTTTTTCAACCGCCGTCATCGATGGGATTGATAACAGCGAATTGAGCCGTGCAAAATTGCTCGGCGCGGCCGCCGCCCTGAGCCGTTTTCTTCGAAAGGAATTTTCCGATCCACGGATTGCGATCGTTTTGCCCGCCGGCAAAGGTTCGATGGTTGCGAATCTCGCCGTCACCCTCGCCGGAAAAGTGGCGGTCGATTTGAATTTCACCGCTGGTCGGAGTGCGAATGAGTCCGCCTGCAAACACGCCGACTTGCGCGTTGCCATCGCGGCAACGCAGTTCATCGAACGGGTGAAAGATTTTCCGTGGCCGCAACGCGTCCTCAAATTGGATGAATTAATGCCGCGACTGAAATTACGAATTCTTTTTTGGTGGATGATGTCGATCTTCGCCCCGACGCGCTTGCTTTTGCGATTACTACAGGTCCCGAAACGCGGCGGTCACAGCGAAGCCGTGCTGCTGTTTACCAGCGGCAGTTCCGGAAAACCCAAGGGCGTGGTCCTCTCTCATCGCAACATCGTCGGTAACGTGTCTCAATTTCGCGAGCTGCTCGATGCGAAGAAAGAGGACGCGATTCTCGCGTCGCTGCCGTTTTTTCACAGCTTCGGATCGACGGTCACGCTTTGGTATCCGTTGATCGAAGGCGTCCGGATCGTCACCTATCCAAATCCGCTCGAAGTGGCGAAGAATGCGGCGTTGATCGAGAAATACAAACTCACGTTGCTTCTGGCGACGCCGACTTTTCTGCGCGGCTATTTGCGTAAAGCCGAGCCGCAGCAATTGCGAACTTTGCGACTGGTTATCACCGGCGCGGAAAAACTTCCGCTCGATCTTGCGAAAGCATTCGAAGACCGGTTCAACCAGCACGTCTTTGAAGGATATGGACTGACCGAGACTTCTCCGGTTGTGAGCGTGAACTTGCCCGACCCACAACCGACGAAATCCGGCGAACAAGTGCAGCCATCGAGCCGCCTTGGTTCAGTCGGCAAAATGGCCCCGGGCATCGCGGCCGAAATTCGGGAGCCGGAGACCGATCGAAAACTTTCGTTGCATGAAACCGGAATGGTATGGTTCCGCGGGGTAAATATTTTCGAAGGTTATTTGCGCGACGAGAAACGCACCGCGGACGTTTTGCGGGATGGCTGGTTCAAAACCGGCGACATCGGCCGGTTCGATGAAGATGGATTTCTTTACATTGAAGGACGACTCTCGCGCTTCTCAAAGATCGGCGGCGAAATGGTTCCGCACGAAGCCGTCGAACAAAAAATCATCGAGTTACTGGGCTTTTCTGGAAAAGACGAACGCCTAGTCGCAATTGTCGGAGTCCAGGACGAATCCAAAGGCGAAGCACTCATCCTCCTCGCCGGGGTAGATGTCGATCTTGCGCAGCTTCGCGACAAACTCCGCGACGCCGGTGTGCCGAACCTATGGATCCCAAAAAAGGTCTGCCGCGTTGACTCAATTCCCGTTCTGGCCTCCGGCAAACTCGACCTGAAAAAATGTCAGGACCGCGCATTCGAAACACAAGCAGTTTCATGATCGGGAAAATTTTCCATTCCATTGCCAATCGCACAGCCGCGCTGTCCATGAAGCTGCTATTCGGCTATTCGTCGCGCATCTACGTGGTCGATTGCGAGCATATCAATCGCACCGGAGGATTTTTGCTCGCTTCAAATCACATCAGTCATTTCGATCCGCCCATCATCTCGTCGGTGGCGCGGCGGAAGATCGATTGGATGGCAATGGCCGAGTTTTTCCCGATTCCAGGGCTCGGACATTTTTTGAGGGCGGTGGACGCTTTTCCAGCCGCACGCGATCGGGCCGATCGCAAGACGATCCGGAGCGCGATCGAACGGCTGAAAGACGGCCGCATCGTCGGCGTGTTTCCCGAAGGCGGCATTCGCGATGGTGCGCGTTCCCTGCTCGGAGGCGCGCCGCTCCGCCCCGGCGCCTCGACACTCGCGCACATGGCGGGCGTTCCGATCGTGCCGTGCGTAATTCTCGGAAGCGATCGTCTCTACGCGAAAAGAAATTGGCTAACGCTTCGGCGAACACCGGTTTGGATCGCTTTCGGCCAGGCAATCTCGCATTTTCCTGAATTGGAAAAATCAGTCGCTCGTGCCCGGATTGAACAAGAGCTCGCCGATGGATTCCAGCGACTCTACGCGGAGCTGCGCAGGAAGTTTCAACTAACGCGCGACGATTTGCCGCATCCGCCGCGAGAGCGGATGCGCTCCCAACCGAAAAATCCTCGTCGCCGACTCCATCGCGCAGCTGCAAACGCAGTCGATTTTGCGATGTGCGTGTCGATGAACTTGGTGCAATCGCGTCACCGACTAAATGGACGGAGTGCGGAGGAAATGGACCGTTACGTCGTCGAATGCGAGAAACTAACGCCGCATGAATATTATGCCGCGCCGAAGGATGTCGGGCTGATCGCGGCGATTCAAAACGGCAACGGCTTTTTACTGACTTGGCGGAGCCCAATCGAAACGGAATTTCCGAGAAACAATGTTGCGCGCGCCGACTTTTTCCCGTGTGGCCGCGGAAAAGCGGCGCCGACTGTCTTCATGCTCCATGCGCTGATGTCGGCAACACACATCGGTTATCGGCGATGGGCCGCCCGATTCAATGAGCTTGGATGGAACGCCTGCTTTGTTCACCTGCCGTATCACTACTCGCGCGTGCCGCCTGGTCACTGGAACGGCGAACTTGCAATCACGGCGGATTTGATCCGAAACGCGGAAGGCTTGCGTCAGGGTGTTATCGAAGTGCGCCAACTGATCGGCGCATTGCGCGACCACGGTTATAGCGAATTCGGAATCCTCGGGACGAGCTACGGTGGCTGGATCGGTGCATTGCTCGCAATGGTCGAGCGCGATTTGCGATTCGTCGCGCTGATGTGCCCGATCGTGAATGTCGAACACGCAATTTGGCAAAATCCCGGAACGGCATTCATGCGGCGCGAATTACGCCGCGCGAAGATCGCACCCGAATTGGTAGCGCGGCATTTTCATCTCAGCTCGCCGCTGCACAACGAACCAGCGTGCGACCCGGCGCGGGTGCTCTTTGTGTCGGGTGATTTCGATTTGATCGCGCGGCCAGCCGACATCGACGCGATTCAGCAAAAATGGCGCGGCTCCGAACTGCTACGGGTCCCGCAAGGTCATTTCGGCTACCGAGTGATGCGCGAAACAGTCACGCGCCTGAAGGAGCGCGGGTTTTAGTCCAGATCGAGATAATCGTACCAATGCAATGCGCCCATCAGTCGTCGCAGCTCCTGGTTATCGGTCGATAGAGCGGGCAGCCATTCACTAATCAGCTCGCGTCTCCACCACCCTTTTTCGCCCACGGAAGCAAACCGATACCGATAAAGCCGTGCCCGAATGTAATGCGGCGGTTTATCCGGAAACGGATTATTGGCGAGCAGTGATAACGTGTCGGGATCGTTGTGCAAAAGTTTCCAGACAAAATGGAACGTCCAAGGGTAATCGCCGGGAGAGGCCATGGCCGCAAACCAGATTTGCCAGTCGATCCGGGGTTGATACGGCGCGACGAAAGCCGGCCGCCGATTCGGATCTCCCGGTTTGGCTACAAATTCGTATTCTTTCCATTTGGTCTCGCCGGTAATGACCGCGTCTTCGGTTCCTTCAAAGATAATTTCGTCGCGCTCGCGACCAACCGTTCCGAACGCGCCGTAGGTGTTAACCAAATCGAGCGGGTCGAACGAATAATTCATGAGTTGACGTCCGCCGACAAGGTTCAACACTGGCGCGACGCTCAACCAGGCAACAAGGATCGATAACGCGACGACGATTCCGTTGTTAACTCGCGAAGAGTGCGAGCGAGCTGCGGCTTCCTCCGCACGCTTCACCAGAGATTTCGGCAAAACGTGGCGCAGGAAGGTGTCATCAAAGCAGGCCAGAAACGGAATGATGGTCAGATAATTCAGAAACGAGAGATTCCCGCTAATAATGAGAAAGACCTGGAACAGAACCAGCAATGCGCCGGCGACGTGACGCGCGGTTCGCGGCCCAAATGAAAACCACGGGACGACCAGTTCGACGGTGTGGTTCCAAAGAGTCTCGATTTTATGAAACCAATGTGGCGCGAAATGAAGATAGCGACTGATCGGATTCGGAATCGGCTGCGTTTCATAGTGATAAAACATGCAGGTCAGATCGCGCCAGCATTCGTCGCCGCGTAATTTAATCAGACCCGCGCCGACCATGATTCGAAAGCCGAGCCAGCGGAAGAGCCAGAAGACCAAAATCGGCGGCCGAGAATTCGGAAATGGCCGCCCATCGAGTAACGGACAGAGAAAGATGGACAAGAAGCCTGTTTCGAGCAGCTGAATTTCCCAACCGTAGCCGTACCAAATCTGGCCGATGTGAACGATTGACATGTACATCCCCCAAAGGACGACCAATAAAATTGCGTTTGCGTAGCCGCCCAGAACGATCAGCGAAAGCGCGAATCCGACCCAGGCGAAGATCGACATTCCTAGGTCGGTGCACCCGAACCAAAACAGCGTCGGCAAATGCAACATCCCTTCGGTGCGCGAACCGAGTTCTGCGTGAATGCTCGACAGATAAAAATCGGCCGGCGTTAAACCGCGATGACCAATCAAGGGCACCAGTTGTCGGGCCGCCACGAAGAATGAGACCGCGTAAACAAATCCGAGCAGACGCAGAATAACGAATCGCGTCAGCCAATAGGAATTTCCGCGCGCGAAAAATTTCTCGAGGACGTTTTCGTCATTCATCCCAGGCGATATTCAATTTATAAACACGTGTCATCCCGAGGCGCAAAAGACGCCGAGGGACCTCCCAAATGCGCACGCCATCACGCACGTTACACAAAGTGCAATTCAAAGGTCACCGTGTTTTTGCGAGATTCCTCGCTTTCGCTCGGAATGACAACGCGGAGAATTTAATTCCGGTTTTAGTCGCGTTGACACTTTGCGCGATGCGATTCAACTTTGCTCCCTTCAAGCCAGGGTAGCTCAGCGGTAGAGCAGGGGACTCATAAGCCCTTGGTCGGGAGTTCAATTCTCCCCCCTGGCACTCCCCTACTCTTTCTTTTTCGAAACATACTGCGCGAGATCTTTCGCGCTTCCGCGCAGAGTGGCCATGAAGCAAACACCTTTGTCCTCTTTTACCACGCCGGCCCAGTGTTCCTGTTCAATAGAGCGCCAGCCCGAAAATTCGCGCGCCTTGCCGGTTTTCGGATCGCGTTCAGCCGGAAACAAAAAAAACTGCATTTTCTTTTCCACCACCCAAATTTGTGCGACCCGCTGGCCTTCCTCGTCGTCGAACACGCGACAGCCGAGCGTCTTTAATTCAGCGAATTCCGGCGGCACATCGTAACGCACGAGGCGATGCTTCATGAAAAGGAAATCCCCAAGTGCGCCGGCGTCGGTCTTCACCGGATCGAGCATCATTGAGTGGGTTGAACTCGCGGTCGTAAGCAAGCGGCGCGCAGTCGTTTCGCCCGGAAACCGGTTCATTCGCTCCACTAGTTGAAAAATTCCAACAATGGCGATGACCAACACCGCGATGCCAGTCGCGAGAAACGCCGGATTTTGCGCGTATTTTTGCCAACGACGCCGCCTCGGCGCGATGAATGTGTCAGGTGGAATCCAATCCGTAATTTCCTCTGGGATCGGAATCGACTGAACCAGCGCGGCCGCCGCTGTGTCGAAATTCTGCTGAACGGCGAAGGCTTCGGTCTTGCGCGCGCGATGAAGCGCCGTCCGCAGCGCGCGATCGTCCACGCGTTCCTCACGAATCGGCGCGCAATGCACGAGCATTTTCTCTTTTCGCGAAAGTTGGATCGCACTCATGTTTCGGTCCTGGGCAAAGTCGCGTCCAGCCAGGCTTGAAATTGTCGCCGCCCGTCGCAGAGCAATTTCGACAACTCGGGCGGTTTCAGCTCGGTCACCGAAAGCAACTCGCGATAATTGAACTCATCGAGATAAAAAAGCGCCAGCGCGGTCCGCTGCGGTTCCCGCGCTCCGGAAATCCAGATGGCAAATTGCTGAGGCTCGAGCTTTTCGATTTGGGACGGCGCCGACTCGGCCAGTTCGTCCTGTTTGAGATCGACATCTTCGGCTTGCAAACCTTGCTCGCCTGCTTCGAGACAACGCCAGCGCGCGTTGCGAAAAAACCAGAGCCGATCGCGCGGCGCCTCGCTACCGGCCGCCAGTTGGGCAGCTTCGCGCAGAATCGCGTGAAACACTTCCTGCGCTTTCGCCGTATCAGCCAACATTAGAAAACAGAAGCGGTAGAGCTGAAGCAGATTTTGTTTTTCCTCGGCCACGCGGACTTCTTTCCCCAAAGCGGAATGTTACGCGCCTCGCGTAGATCGCAAGGGGAGATGCGATTCCGACGCAGCGGCGGTTCGGCGGAATGGAGCCGGCGGGAGCCGAGCGACATGGACGGGAAAGCCCGAGAGGGTGAGCCAGTGGGAACGAGCGAATCAACCGCCGCTACTTGAGCTCTTTCAGTCGGCGCGCGACTTCCTCGGCGTTCTCGCGACTGTTGAAGGCCGATATTCGGACATAACCTTCGCCTTGCGCGCCAAATCCGGCGCCAGGTGTAACGACCACATTTATTTCGCACAGCATTCGATCGAACATTTGCCAACTCGTTAGGCCTTTGGGCGTTCTTACCCAGATGTAAGGCGCATTCGTGCCGCCATAAACGGCCAGCCCGATTTTTTCGCACGCCTCGCGCAGAATTTTTGCATTGCCCATGTAATGCTCGATCAGGGCGCGACATTGTTTTCGACCTTCGTCTGAATACAACGCTTCCGCGGCACGTTGGACGGGATAACTGACACTGTTGGCTTTCGTGCTCCAACGGCGGTGCCAAAGGGGATGGAGCGGCAATTTGTTCCCTGATTCGGTTCGAGCGAGCAACCTTTTCGGCATCACCGTGAAACCGCAACGGACGCCGGTGAATCCACCGATTTTGGAAAAGCTTCGGAATTCCACGGCGCATTCGCGCGCGCCTTCGATTTCAAAAATGGAATGCGGAATTTTTGGATCGGAAATGTAAGCTTCGTAAGCGGCGTCGAATAAAATCAACGCATCGTGCTGACGCGCGTAATCGACCCAGCCTGCCAGTTGCTCGCGCGTAGCGACCGCGCCGGTCGGATTGTTTGGAAAACAAAGATAAACAAGATCGACATGTTCCTTCGGCGACCCGGGAACGAAATTATTTTCGGCGGTGCACGGCAGATAAACGACGCCTTCGTAGCTTCCATCTTTCCGCGCGGCCCCAGTGTGGCCCACCATCACATTGGTATCGACGTAAACCGGATAAACCGGATCGGTGATCGCGACTTTGTTTTGATCGCCCAGAATATCGAGAATGAAACCGCAATCGCACTTTGAACCGTCGGACACGAAAATCTCGTCGTCCGCGATGTCGATCTTGCGATCGCGGAAATCTTTCTGCGCGATTGTCGATCTTAGAAATTCGTAACCCTGCTCCGGCCCGTAGCCGCGAAATGTTTCACGATGTCCAAGTTCTTCGGCTGCGCGCTTCATCGCGTCGATCGCTGCCCGCGGAAGCGGTTCGGTCACGTCGCCGATGCCGCAGCGAATCAAACGCTCGGCGACTTTCGGATTCTTCTCGCAGAATTCGCGAACCCGCCGGGCGATCTCCGGAAAAAGATAACCGGCCTGAAGTTTGAGATAATTTTCGTTTAAGTAGGCCACGCCACGCTGTAGCGGCTAGTAATTCTTGGCCACAGCGTCCCAATTAACCACGTTCCACCAGGCTTTGATGTAATCGGGCCGGCGGTTTTGATAATTGAGATAGTAAGCGTGCTCCCAAACATCGACACCGAGGATCGGCGTGTTGCCGTCCATCAACGGGCTGTCCTGGTTCGGCGTTGAAATTACTTCCAACTTCCCGCTTTTGTTCTTGATCAACCACGCCCAGCCGCTGCCGAAACGGCCAACACCCGCCGCGGCGAATTTTTCTTTGAATTGATCGAACCCGCCGAAAGTCGATTTGATGTCGTCGACGAGTTTGCCTTTCGGCTCGCCGCCCGCTTTCGGGCCCATGATTTTCCAGAAGAACGAGTGATTGGCGTGTCCGCCGCCGTTGTTGCGCACAACGGTGCGAATGTCTTCCGGAACGGATTTCAAATCACGGATCAGATCCTCAACCGATTTTTTTTCCAGGTCAGCTTTGCCTTTGATCGCGTTGTTAACGTTGGTGATATAAGCCTGATGATGCTTGGTGTAATGGATCTCCATCGTTCGCGCGTCGATGTGCGGCTCCAGCGCGTTATAGTCGTAAGGTAATTTCGGTAATTCGTAAGCCATAATAAACACGTTAAGCCGCGAGCAATGGCGGTCAATCGTCAGCGAGGTTGGGGGCCTTCACTGAACCGCCCGGGGGATTCCGAGCCGGACTGGCAACGTCAATCGCCCGACCTAAGCCTGATAAAATCCCGGCCGTGTGATGAACCCGTTTCGGTAATTTACGTAGGTCGCGAGCGCGAGGAGCGGAAAATTTTGGCGATACATGTCGTACTTGAGATAGAACACTCCCGGAAATCCCGTCCCGGTGATTTCCGGCTCCTCCCACGAACCGTCAGGCCTTTGTGAGCTCAACAGGAAACGCAGCCCGCGTTGAATGCTCGGCCGATCGACATCACCGCACGCGCAAATTCCCATGATCGCCCATGCCGTTTGCGACGGGGTGCTTCTGCCGATTCCTT